>Ga0134127_10001394_pt1 | contig 18017 bp, 9 predicted proteins | sample KB31753_FD_96459 | JGI IMG/M metagenome (GOLD analysis project Ga0134127, IMG submission 96459) | Terrestrial soil microbial communities with excess Nitrogen fertilizer from Kellogg Biological Station, Michigan, USA - KB3-175-3 | ecosystem: Environmental > Terrestrial > Soil > Unclassified ... | reverse complement strand
GGCCTGATCTTCGGCCTGTTGCCGGCGCTTCACGCGTCACGGGGTGAGCTCAACAAAGCTCTCAAAGAAGGCTCGAGCGGTTTGCGTGAAAGATCCCGCACTCTTCTGCGGCTCGGCCCGCGTAATGTATTAGCGATGACCGAAATCGCGCTGGCGTTGATGTTGTTGATCGGCGCGGGATTGATGATCAGGAGCTTTGCCCGGTTGCAGGCGCTGCAAATCGGCTTCTCGCCTGATCACGTTATGACCATGCGAGTCGAGCTGCCAAAGTACAAACCGGAAGCGGAAGTTTCCTTCGACGAACAACTGCTGGCTCGAGTGAGCGCGCTCCCCGGAGTCGTGTCGGCTACGGTCGCATCAGGAACGCCGCTGTCAAACAACTCGGCCGGGACGATAATGCGCATAAAGGGTCAGGCAGAAGGCGTGATGGGAGTTGGGCTGCAAAGCGTCGGTCCAGATTACTTCAACACCCTCAGTGTGCCTTTGTTGCGAGGCCGAACATTTGACCAGGCCGATCGCGCGGGAACTAAGAAGGTCGCGATTATCAACCAGAGCGCCGCGCAGGAGTTTTGGCCGAACGAAGACCCAATCGGCAAAGAAATCTGGGTCGGGGTCGGATGGGAAGAAAATGAGTTCGGTGAGATTGTCGGCGTAGCCGGAGACGTAAAGTACGGAAAAGTGGAAGAAGCCTTCCAGCCTCAGGTCTATCTTCCGTATACCCAGCCAACTGAGCCGGCTTCCTTTGTGCTGGTGCGGACCTCAAACGACCCGACTCAAATCGTCTCGTCGGTAAGACGAGAAATTCTCGCGCTCGACAAGAATGTCCCGATCTTCGACGTAAGGACGATGGAAGAGCGCAGCGCGGACGCGACCTCGCGAACCCGGTTCAGCGCAGTGCTCCTGGGTCTCTTTTCGAGCCTTGCGCTGGTGCTTGCGGCAATCGGGATTTACGGTGTGATGTCATACGCGGTGTCCGGACGGACGCGCGAGCTTGGCTTGAGAGTGGCTCTGGGAGCCCAACCCAGGAACGTGCTCGGACTGGTCATGCGCGACGGACTGGTCGTGACACTGGCAGGCATCGCGATGGGCCTTGCGGGATCGCTCGCGGCGACTCAGGTGCTTGGGAGTCAGCTCTACGGTATTGGAACGACCGACGCGGCGACTTTCACCGCAGTCTCGATGTTACTGGCCGTCGTCGCACTGGCGGCGAGTTACATTCCCGCCCGCCGGGCGATGAAGGTCGATCCGATGGTTGCTCTTAGATATGAATAGGAAAGGGGTTCGATTTTAGATTTTGGATTTTGGATTTTGGATTTTGGATTTTGGATTACGGGCACTAGGTTCGCAATTTCCCGACCCTCAATCCAAAATCCAAAATAATCCAAAATCTAAAATCCAAAATCGAAATTCTGAACCCTGAACCCAGGAGACCCATATGCACACTCTGTTTCGCGACATCCGTTACGGCATTCGCACTCTCTTCAAGAATCGCGGGTTTACCGCGGTGGCGGTTCTCGCGCTGGCTTTGGGAATCGGAGCTAACACTGCGATCTTCAGCGTAGTAAACGCGGTGTTGCTGCGCCCGCTTGCGTTTGAGCAGCCGGAACAGCTGGTCCTGGTTTGGGAAAAACGAATGCAGTTGGGCCGAGTGCGCAATGTCGTTTCGGTGCCGGACTTCATCGACTGGCGGGCGCAAAATCAAGTCTTCGAAGATATGGCTGCGTTCTCCGGGCAGGGGTTTAATGTCGGCTCAAGCACCGAGCCCGAACGCGTTCAAGGCGCCGCGGTATCACCAGGTCTATTTTCCATACTTCGCGCTCGACCGTTAATGGGACGCACCTTCGAACAAGATGACGATAAACCCGAGAGCTCGGCGATCGCGATAATAAGCAACGCGCTTTGGCAACGAAGCTTCGCATCTGACCCTGAAATCATCGGTAAACCAATCAGGCTCAACGATCGGGATCACATCGTCGTCGGAGTGATGCCCGCCGATTTTCTCTATCCGAACAGAAGGACCGAGATTTGGGTCCCTCTTAAGTTCTCCCAGAGCGAGCTCACCAGTCGTGGCGGACACAGTTATCAGGTGCTGGCGCGGCTCAAACCCGGTATGACCCTTCAACAGGCGCAGTCGGATATGGACTCGATCGCGGCTCAACTCGAGCAGCAATATCAAGTCAACACCGGGCACGGGGTGAACGTATTCTCGCTCCATGAAGAAGTCGTCGCAGGCGCGCGGCCCGCGTTGCTGGTGTTGCTGGGCGCCGTCGCTTTTGTCTTGTTGATCGCATGCGCAAATGTCGCGAACCTGCTGTTCGCGCGATCGGCGGCGAGGCAAAGGGAAATAGCGATTCGAACCGCGCTTGGCGCGGGGCGCTCGCGCATCGTTCGCCAGCTGTTGACCGAGAGCGTTCTGCTTTCAGTCGCCGGTGGAATTGTCGGAGTACTGCTAGCGGTGTGGGGGCTGAACGTCCTGCTTGCCATCGGAGAGGGCAGTATCCCTCGGGTGAAAGAGATAAAGCTTGATGGTTGGGTGCTCGGATTCAGCCTGCTGGTGTCGATCGTCACCGGATTGATCTTCGGACTCCTGCCCGCCCTCCAGGCATCAAAACCAGATCTGAATGAGGCGCTGAAAGAAGGAAGCCGCGGCGCGAGCGGGGGTATTCGCAGCAACAGGATTCGTAGTGTTTTCGTTATTGCCGAAGTCGCGATCTGCCTGGTGCTGCTGATCGGCGCCGGGTTGATGATCAAGAGCTTTACCCGGCTGACTAACATCAGTCCAGGTTTCGATCCTGACAATGTGCTGTCATTGGGCGTTTCGCTTTCCGGTTCGCGATACCGCGATCCCGCGAGCATCAATGGTTTCTATAAGCAGACCCTGGATCGGTTGTCATCATTGCCCGGCGTTCAATCTGCGGCGGTGGTGACTGCCTTGCCGATGGCCGGGAGTTTTGGTTCACGCTATTTCGGCATCGAGGGTCGGCCGCCACAGCCACCGGGCCAGGGCTTCAACGCGAATACCAATCTCGCCACTCCGGGCTACTTTGCGACTATGAAAATCCCGCTGCTTGAAGGACGGGAGTTCGAGGATCGCGACGCTCAGGGCACGCCTGATGTGGTAATCGTCAATCAGGAAGCAGTACGGCTGTTCTGGCCGGACGAGAGCCCGATCGGCCAGAAGATCACGTTCGAAAATCGAACTCGCACTGTGATCGGCGTTGTTGGAGATGTGAAGCAATCCGGTTTGGACGTGGATACTAGACCCGAAATGTTCTCGCCGTATTACCAGGTGACCGTGCCCTTCGGGACGTTTCTGGTGCGCACCGAACGCGATCCAGCCGCGATGACATCGGCAGTGCGCACGGCAATGCAGGAGATCGACAGGGATCTTCCGCTTTACGGAATAAAAACGGTGAATGACGTGATCTCCGAGTCCGTTGCTCCGCGTCGCTTCAACATGCTGCTGCTTGGAATATTCGGCGGCCTTGCGTTGGCGCTCGCGTCTGTTGGACTGTACGGCGTGATCAGTTATTCGGTGTCGCAGCGAACACGCGAGATTGGTATAAGAATGGCTCTGGGAGCCAGTCCCAAAGGAGTGTTGGGGCTGGTGGTTGGCCAGGGAGTTTTGTTGGCGGTGATAGGCGTGGTGATCGGAGTTGCGGCGGCGTTCTTTCTGACAAAATTCCTGGCGACTCTGCTGTTTGGTGTAAGTCCGACAGATCCGCTGACGTTTGCGGCCCTCTCTCTGATCCTGGTAGGAGTATCAACAACGGCCAGCGTAATCCCAGCGCGACGAGCGATGAAGGTTGATCCGATGGTCGCGTTGAGATACGAGTAATCCCAGCTTGAATGCGAATCACCGTGTGAAAGTCTCCAATACCACCCACTGCCAGTGGGTGGATGATTCAGATCCAGCCTACAATCGATGCGACTGGGCTCCTTCGAATCCCACCCACGGAAGTGGGTGGATCGTTCAGGTCCAGCCTACCAATTCGGCCTCGCGCGGGGGATTGCAGACGACTTCCTTCGGGCCTCGATGCGTAGCCTGGACTTGAACGATCCATCCACTTGCCGTGGGTGGTATTGCAGACTAATCAAACGGTCTCGGAAGTGGGTGGCCGGCCATTGTGTTCACCTCGAACCTTTGCTCTTCGGTACCGAGTGCCTGTTGTTGTAAGCCACCGCCTCGCGTAGCAACGCCTTGAGCGCGGTCTTGTTTATCTTGTCTCCCTCGCGAAAGTCGATCGCCCGCCACTTGTTCCCGTCCAGTTCCGAGTTGAATAGCTTCCTGGGGTCCCGCAGCTGGGCTCCGTGGAAGAACGTGAGCTTCACCTTGCCCTTGTGGGGGTTGGCAAGGGCGTACATCCCGTCGTGAGACCAAACGGGGCTCCCCATCCACTTCCAATCTTCGACCACCCCGGGGTCGACCTCGTGGATGAGCTTGCGGATTTCGGCCAGCCTCTCGCCTCTCCAATCGCCTATGTCCGCGATCATCTTGTCGATCCGCTTGGATGCGCTCATCGGGTCTGACGACTTGGCGACCGCCTTGCGCGGTTTGACCGCCTTCGCAGCGACCCGCTTGGCAGCGGCCTTCTTTGCCACCTTCGCCGACTTCCTGGACGTTTTGTTAGCCATTGCGTGCACTCCAACTGATAGACTCACATATCGGTGCGTCGCCCGCTCCGCCGCTTGGTGGCATACGGCAGCACGAACAAGTACAGACCGGTGAGCAGGAGGAAGGCGAGCGGGAGTAGCGGCGAGTAGGTCACCCATGGCGGAGGCATCCCTCCACCCTGTGACAAGACAACGATGTTGGCGATGACGGCCACCGTAAAGGCAATGGACACCCAGCGGTGGATCTGCCGAACCCATTTGTTCCAGTTCAATGAGACCTCCTCTGAAGACGAGCCCGAAGCGGGCCGCGCACACCTACGAATGGTACGAAGTGCAGCCGGGGCATGAAGACGTCGATGCTTCTTGAATTACCTGGGCAAAGCTTGTAACTCGATCCGTGGGCTAGGATACCAACTTTGCCAGAGAGCCGGAAGCACAAAACGCCGGTAGACACTATGCCCTTTTTCGAGAAGTTTACACCTTACAGATCCCACCTCCAGGCCCTATAATCCGTCGCGGCGGATTAACCATGAAAAAAAATCGCACTCTATGCGCGCTCGGGAGTCTGGTTCTGATGGCCAGCATATTTCAGAACCACGCTGCGTGCCGCGAGCCCATTAGCGAAGCCTCACCGGCTGGTCGCGAGATCTCCTCAGTCGCACAGGCTGAGTGGAAAGAGTTCTCGTCAAAGCAAGGTAACTTCTCTGTCCTCATGCCCGGCGAGCCACAGGAGCAAATCGATGACAAAGAGTTTCCAGTCGTCGGTAAGGGACAGGTTCACCTTTTTTCTTTCTCCAACGATTCCGGTTTTTACCTCGTCGGCTATTTAGACATTCCCGGACTTGCCGGTCAGACCCAGGCGTTCTGCGACGGCTTCGGTAAAGGTTTCCTCCACAGCATCGGCGAAGGAACCGCTAAGGGCGCCCGCGGCTCGGTCGTTAAGGACACCGATATCACGATCGGCAATAGTCCCGGCAAAGAAATCCTCATCCAGGTTCCCACGGGACTTGCTACGGCCAGGGCATACTTCATAAAACGGCGCGGTTACCAATTGATCGCGGTGCCCTCTGGAACGGACGGAGCGAGCAATGTAAAGAAGTTTCTCGATTCGTTTAAGCTGACTGTGCAGTAGAAATGCGCGCGCCGTAGGCACCAGAATATCTATGGTGGCCATTGCGGGTGCTTTGAAGAGAGCGGGAAAATGATCTGTGAGAACAGGAATCATCTTCGCGTTGCCGGAGTCCCCCTGATCGCCGCTACCGTGCTGATCGGTCTATCGCAACTACTATTTGATCGGATCACGCCGTTGGCGCTTGCTAGTGATCGTCAGGCTGAAAAGCCTTTCGCGAATAGCAACGCGTTCCAGGACCGCCCGGGGATCAACCCACTTGTTACTAACGCAACAGCGGGGTTGCTTTACGATCAGACGGCGAATGTCGGCCTTATCTCAACCGCCTCCCAGAATCTCGGGTTTTCCAGCGTGTTCAGTTCCGAAGCCGCCGACGATTTCATAATTCCAGCCGGCAGAAGCTGGACGGTCCAGCAGGTTGGTGTTCTGGGACTCTATACAGGGTTCTCGTTCTTCCCCCTTTCAGTCAATGTTGCAATCTATTCAGATCTTAATGGGCTACCGGGATCCGTGGTTTGTGTTTACGGTAATCTAATCCCGCTGGATACTGAGGGCGACTTCGTTATCACGCTTCCTTCGCCGTGCGTCCTGGGTAGTGGGCATTATTGGCTAGAGGTTCAGGCTAACAGCAACACAAGCCCAAGGCGTTGGTTTTGGACTCAGCAGACGGTGAAGTCACACTTGGAATCAGTTTGGCGCAATCCAGGCGGTGGGCTCGGAACAGGTTGCACCACGTTTATGCCAGTAACGGCGTGTGGCGTCGCAAACGATCCTGACCTGAGCTTTCAGTTGCTGGGTCAAGAGGCGCCGGTGTTCGACTACTGTATTCAGGACGAGAGCAACGGGAACGTCCTGCAACTAAGTTCAACAACGGGAGATTACCAGTTTTCTAATTGTAGCGGTCTAACGCTATCAGGAACCGGCATCGTGATAGTGAAGGCGAGTACCATCACCCTGCAACACTCTGCATCCGACCGCCGGGTCTTAGCTAAGATCGACGGAAGCAGTCACCGAGCCACCGCTGCCCTTCAGGTCCTGCCTCACGCGACTACGTTTAGCCTGCTGGATCGGAACATAGCGGATAGCAAGTGTTCGTGTTCGGAGACTTGAAAATGCTCGCACACTGCTATCCGATTCGTTGGGCGTAGGCTTTTTTACAAAGTTCAATGGCGACTCTTCTTCAAGACATTCAGTACGGGCTCCGCTCTCTCCTCAAGACCCCGGGCTTCACCGCAATCGCACTGATCGTCCTCGCTCTTGGAATAGGAGCCAACACTGCTATCTTCACCGTCGTCAACGCCGTGCTACTTCGGCCTCTTCCTTATCCAGACTCGGATCGCTTAACAATGCTCTGGGAGACCAATCCTCGATTCAAAATAGGAATCGATGCGGTCCCCGTCACTCACGGCAATTTCATGGATTGGCGCGAGCAGAACACTGTTTTCGAACATGTCTCCGCGATGGGGGTCGGGCGCTGGAACCTCACGGGCTCGGGTGAACCCGAACGAATCAGCGGCGCCAGTGTCTCTGCAAACTTTTTTAAGTTGATGGGAACGGAGCCCGCGCTCGGACGCGGGTTTCGCGACGATGAAGAAACCCCGGGCGCCGCTAAAGTGGTCGTCATAAGCAACGTACTTTGGCAACAGAGATTCGCGAGTGACCGCAACGTTATCGGAACGTCGATGACGCTCGATGGCGAGCCCTACACGATAATCGGAGTTGCACCTGAAGGCTTCAATTTTCCGCGATCAAAAGAGCTGCCTTACTTCGTTGGAGTCGGGACCCGGACCGATCTCTGGCGGCCGATGACGCTGGGCGACGACTTCGTCAAGAAAAGTCGCGCTAATCATCAGCTCTGCGTAATGGCAAAGCTCAGAGAAGGAGTGACGAGAGAGCGCGCGCAGAGCGAAATGACAGCGATCGCTGAGCGCCTCGAGCGGAGCTATCCCGACGGCAATCAGGGAATCGGCGTCAAAGTCGTGCCGCTCAACGAACAAGTAGTCGGCAATGTAAGACCAGCGCTGTTGATACTCCAGGGTGCGGTAGCTCTGGTTTTATTGATCGCCTGCGCGAACGTTGCCAATCTGATGCTCTCCCGGTCGGCCGCGCGCCGGAAGGAGATCGCGATTCGCACAGCGCTCGGAGCAACCCACGCCCACATCGTGCGCCAACTGCTCACCGAAGCGACACTGCTCGCGATGGCGGCTGCGGTCATCGGAACGCTGTTGAGCTTCTGGGGCGTCGAGGCGATGCTGTCGCTGAGCCGAAATACTCTGGCTCGAGCATATGAGATCAGCGTAGACGCGAGGGTGCTCGGTTTCACAGTCGGGATCGCGATGTTGACCAGCGTGCTATTCGGACTGATACCCGCATTCCAGAGCTCACGGGTCAACCTCGGCGAAGCGCTCAAGGAGGGATCTCGCGGGCTGGCAGGCGGGCGAGTCTCGAACCGCATTCGAAGCGTCCTGGTTGTCTCCGAAGTAGCGCTGTCGCTCGTTCTGTTGATCGGCTCGGGGCTGATGATCAAGAGCCTGGCCGGTCTGCTCAAGGTCGATCCAGGCTTCAAGGCGGACCAGACAGTGACGATGAACATCGCGCTGATTGGTTCAAAGTATCCCGGCGCCGCGCGGCAGATCTCTTTCTTTCAGGAAGTCACGCACCGGGTCGGATCGCTTCCCGGAGTGCAGTCAGTTGGATTGATCTCCTCAGCGCCCTTGAGCGGCGGTGTGTATGCTGGAGGCTTTTCGATCGAAAGCCGCGCGGCTACTAGCGAGGCCGACGACTTTGTGGCCGACCGGCGAATGATCAGCGCCGAGTACTTCAATGCGTTGGCGATCCCGCTTCTCAGAGGCCGAGCCTTCACCGAGCGAGATGATCCAACTTCGCCCGGTGTCGTAGTGGTCAGCGAGAGTTGGGCGCGGCGGTTTCTTCCCAATGAAGATCCGATCGAGAAGCGAATCAAGCTCGGCGGGCGAGACTCGACGCGTCCGTGGCTGTCGATCGTCGGAGTCGCGGGCGACGTCCGAGACACCGCAATCGAATCGGAAGCAAGACCTTGCGTATACATTCCTTATCCGCAATTTCCGTCGTCCGGCATGACGCTGGTGGTGCGCACGGCCGTCGACCCGACACAGCTCATCCCGGCCATCCGCGACGAGGTATGGGCGGTAGATAAGGACCAGCCGGTGACTGACGTTAAGACGATGAGTGAGTACGTCGCCGATTCGGTTTCGCCGCGCCGGTCCAACGCGATGTTGCTTACGTTCTTCGCTGCCGTTGCCCTGGTTCTTGCTGCGGTTGGGATCTATGGAGTAATCGCGTACTCGGTGAGTCAGCGAACCCAGGAGATCGGGATTCGCCTCGCATTGGGTGCTCGGAGGTCCGACATAATCAGGTTGGTTGTTGGAAATGGATTGGTCCTTGTCTTGACGGGCATCGTGATCGGACTTGCTGGGGCAATGGCATTGACCCGGGTGCTGACCAGCCTGTTGTACGGAGTGAGTGCAACGGATCCGGTGATCTTTGCGGGGGTGTCGCTGGGGCTAGTCGCGGTTACGCTGTTGGCAAGCTACATCCCGGCCCGACGCGCGGCGAAGGTGGATCCGATGATTGCGCTGCGGTGCGAGTAGGGAATATAGGACCTATTCTCAGAATGGGAAATCGGTTTCCCGCATGTGAACACAGCGACCCTCGAGTCCTCTCCTAACTCAAATCATTCGAGGGTTTAAACCTCTGCTCCGTATGGCACGCAGATTGGCTAACAACCCGCGAGGTATTAGCCATGTCAGCACTCATCCCAGCCGCTCCGCGCACCCTTATCGCCGACGATCAGCCCGATGTCCTGGAAGCCCTCCGACTCCTCCTCAAAGGCGAAGGCTATCAAACCGAAGCAGTCACGACACCCTCTGACGTAATCGAGGCCCTGAAGACACACGATTTTGATCTTCTGTTGATGGACCTGAATTACGCTCGGGACACGACTTCCGGGCAGGAAGGGCTTGATCTCCTTTCTCGTGTTCAGGCCGTCGACAGCACGCTGCCGATCGTGGTGATGACCGCATGGGGGAGCATCGAGCTTGCAGTCGAAGCGATGCGCCGTGGCGTGCGCGACTTCATCCTGAAGCCCTGGGAAAACAAGCGGCTGCTTTCAATCCTCCGCACTCAAATCGAGTTAGGGCATGCGATGCGCGCGACCCAACAGCTCAAGAAAGAGCAGGAGCGAGAGCTCGTCGAGGCACGGAGCATTCAGCGCCGTCTGCTGCCGACGGAAATCCCGCAGATCGAGCGCTATAAGATCGCCGGCGCGTGGAGACCAGCTCGAACAGTGAGCGGCGATTATTTCGATGTCCTGAAGTTTAGCGAGAGCGAGGCCGCTCTGTGCATCGCGGACGTCTCGGGCAAGGGCATGCCGGCAGCACTGTTGATGTCAAACGTTCAAGCGGCGGTCCACGCTTTCGCTTCGGAGAGCATCTCGCCGTCCGAGCTATGCGCCAAGGTCAATCGAGTAGTGTCCAGCAGCACCGGCGAAGACAAGTTCATTACATTCTTCTACGGCCTGGTTAACGCCGTCGAAAACAAGCTGGTGTACACGAACGCGGGACATAGCGCAGGGTTGCTGTTAAGACGCGACGATTCGCTGATTCGGCTCGAACCGGACGGCGCGGTGCTTGGTCCGTTCCCAGGCTGGGCCTACAAACACCAGGAGATTGAGCTCCAAACCGGCGACCGGCTGTTGTTATTCACCGATGGGGTTACCGAATGTAGAAGCGAGGCGGGCGACGAGTTCGGCGAAGACCGGCTGGTGCAGATGTTGATTGAAAACCGCGATCTAGACGCCGAGGAATTGCGCGACTCAATAATCGAAGCAGTGGTGAGTTTCGGTGGCGGCGAATTCCAGGACGACGCGACGCTGCTGGTGCTGTGCGCGGAATGAAGTTCAGGGTTCAGAGTTCAGGTTCAGGGTTTCTGGTTTCTGGTTTGTAGTTTCTGGTTTGTAGATGGGTTCCTGTTCGTAAAGTCCGAAACAACCACCAGGACCACAAACCAGAGACCAGAAACTAGAAACCACAAACTAGAAACCAGAAACCAGAAACCAGAAACTAGAAACCAGAAACTAGAAACTAGAAACCAGAAACCACAAACTAAAAACCAGAAACCAAGACAAGCGAGGTTGTCCGCATGAACACTTTATGGCAGGACCTGAGATACGGCGTGCGCACGCTGCTCAAACAGCCTGGCTTTGCGTTGATCGCCGTCGCTACTCTGGCGCTGGGCATCGGCGCGAACACAGCGATTTTCAGCGTCGTGAACGGGGTGTTGTTGCGGTCGTTGCCGTATGCCGATAGTGATCGTCTGTACTGGCTTACGATCGATCGCCAGGACCTCGGCAAGGGCTTCACGGTCTCAAACGCGGACTTTCTCGTACTCAAGAATCACAACCAGTCGTTCGATAAGCTCGCGTTGCTCCAGGGCGATCTCCTGAACCTCACCGGGGGAGGTGAGCCGGAGCAAATCCCAGCACACAAGGTATCAGCAGAATACTTCGATGCGCTCGGCGCGCAACCCGCGCTTGGGCGTACCTTCCTGCCCGACGAAGACCAGCCGGGCAAACCCCTCGTCGCCGTTATCAGCCACAGCCTATGGCAGCGACGCCTCAACTCGAATCCCGAATCGATTGGCCGTACGATAAATCTGAATGACAAGGTCTATACCATCGTCGGAGTGATGCCTCCCGGCTTTCGCCTATTCCGTGCGGTAGACGTATGGCCGATCATGCAGGTGAATCCTCCAAAGCGCCGCGGGCCGTATGGCCTGCGCCTTATTGCCAAACTCAAACCTGGAATCGACGAAGCACAGGCCGGCTCCGAGCTCACTACATTGCGCGATCAAGTTGAACGCGAATGGCCAAACCCCGAGAACCCGGGGGGAATGCCGAAGTGGTCCTACGAAGCCCAACCGCTCAAAGAGTTCATCACCGGCAAGCTGCGCCCGGTGCTGCTGGTATTGGTCGTCGCGGTTGGCTGTGTGCTGCTGATCGCCACCGCCAACGTTGCTAACTTGCTGCTCGCGCGCGCTTCGACCAGAGAGAGAGAGATGGCAATTCGCTCGGCGCTGGGCGCTTCGCGCTTGAGGCTGTTCAGACAACTGCTGACCGAGAGCGTGCTGCTGGCGGCGGCCGGCGGAGGGCTTGGCCTGTTGCTGGCGTCCTACGGCGTCGACCTCCTGCTAAAACTCGAGCCCGGCAATCTGCCACGCATGAACGAAGTGGGGATCGATACCGGCGTGCTCCTCTTTACGTCGATCGTTTCACTGTTGAGCGGTCTGCTGTTCGGAGTTGCACCTGCACTGCAAGTCTCGCGCACGAACCTGAACGAGTCGCTCAAGGAAGGTGGCCGAAGCTCGACTGAAACTCGCGGACGCAAGCGTCTTCGAGGGCTGCTGGTTGTTGCGCAAACGGCGCTCGCTCTGGTCCTCCTTGCGGGAGCTGGACTGATGATCAGAAGTTTTGGACGGCTCCTGGAGGTGAATCCAGGATTTAAAGCCGAAGGTGTGCTGACGCTGCAGGTTTCGCCCTCACTGACTCGCTATCGTGAACCACATCAAAAGGTCGCGTTCCATCGCGAACTTCTCGACCGCGTTCGAGCGTTGCCGGGTGTGCAGTATGCGGGTACCAGCACCGACACACCCCCTCAGAATGTCAGCGATGTGGATGTGTTTGAGGTGGCCGGACAACCCGTTCCTCCGGACCAGAATCGACCGCTCGCAGAAAGGATCCTGCTGAGTACTGACTACTTCCGGTCAATGGGAATCCCGCTGCTCGGCGGAAGAGACTTCGAACGCACCGATAACCCCGATGCACCGCCTGTCGCGATCATCAACCAAACTATGGCCGAGCGATACTTCCCCGGCGGGGACGCAGTAGGTGGACGCATTCAGTTCGGTGGCTTTGGGCCCGACGCGCCCTGGATCTCGATTGTGGGAGTGGTAGGCGACGTGAAGAACAACGGTCTTGAAGTCAATAACGCGCCCACCATATACGAACCCTTCGAGCAGAATCCGAGTGTTCCGATCACTCTCTTCGTCCGGTCGGCGTCAAATCCGGAACGCCTGACTGCCAGCGTGAGGGATGCAGTGCGCGGCCTCGACCAGGACCTGCCCATTACGAACGTACTCACCGGCGACCAACTTCTACATGACGCTGTCGGGCGTCCGCGTTTTCACACGACGTTAATCGCGTTGTTTGCAGCGCTGGCACTGCTGCTCGCCGCCGTGGGCACCTATGGCGTGATCTCCTACACGGTCGCTCAGCGCACTCACGAAATCGGAGTGAGGCTTGCTATAGGCGCGCGTCCGAGAGACGTGCTGGTTATGGTAATGAAACAGGGGATGATGTTGACGCTGGCAGGAACGGCGATTGGACTCGTTACGGCATTCGGTTTGACCCGATTGCTGGCGACTCTGCTGTTCCGGGTGAGCCCAACGGACCCGCAGACTTTCGCGGGCGTAGCGATTCTGCTTCTCGCGGTAGCTTTGCTTGCCTGTTGGATTCCAGCAAGCCGCGCAACCAAAGTTGATCCAATGATAGCGCTTAGATACGAATGAGGAGGTTCAGGGTTCAGAGTTTCTGGTTTCCGATTTCTGATTCTGGACTCTAAGAACGAAAAACAAGAACCAGAAACCAGAAACTAGAAACTAGAAACTAGAAACTAAACCCAAACCTAAACATGACTTATGGCGACATTAATTCGAGACATACGCTACGGCGTTCGGATGCTTTACAAGAACCGCGGATTCACTTTCGTGGCTCTCTTAGCGCTCGCTCTGGGGATTGGCGCTAACACGGCGATCTTCAGCGTTGTGAACTCGGTGCTGCTGAGACCGCTGCCGTTTCGTGATCCGCAACGCCTGATCATGATCTGGCAGAACTATCAGCAGCGCGGCGGCGCTGAGCGCGAGTGGGCGTCGCCTGCAGAGTTCAGAGACTTTCGCGATCAAGCCCAATCCTTCGAGCACGTAGCCGCTTTTGTTGGATGGGGACCTACGCTGACCGGTCAAGGCGAACCCGAAGACTTGCAGGCAGCCGGAGTATCACACGACACCTTCGTCGCGCTTGGAGTCGAACCGGCGCTTGGCCGCGGCTTCAAACCGGAGGAGGACCGGGCAGGCGCCGAGCGGGTAGTCGTGCTGAGCCATCAGCTCTGGCAAAGGCGATTCGGCGCGGACCCGTCGATCGTGGGCAAGGGGATCACTCTTAGCGGTGAAAGCTACACAGTGATCGGCGTGATGCCTCGGAGCTTCACTTTCCCCATTTTGAACAACACCGATATCTGGCGAACGATCGAACCCCTGCTCGCGTTGAACGAGGGGTGTGATCGCGGCTGCGTGATTCTTCGGCTCATCGCAAAGCTGAAACCTGAAGTGTCCATCGAGACAGCCCGGGCGGAGGTCAGCGGGCTAGCCGAGCAACTCGCCGAGCGATTCCCCGACACAAACAAGGGAATAGGAACAACGCTCGTGCCGCTTCACGAGCAGCTGGTAGGAGACGTGCGACCGGCGATGCTGGTGCTGCTCGGAGCTGTCGGTCTTGTGTTGTTGATCGCGTGTGCTAACGTCGCCAACTTGATGCTGGCGCGAGCCGCGGCTCGGGAGAAGGAGGTCGCCATTCGTGGCGCGCTTGGCGCTAGCCGCTGGCGATTGGTTCGCCAGCACCTGACCGAAAGCCTGGTCCTCGCGGCAATCGGCGGCGGCCTCGGTCTGTTGATCGCCTTTTGGATGGTTGATCTGCTTATCGGGTTTGCGCCAAAAGGTACGCCCAGAATCGAGGAAGTCGCAATCGACACCAGCATTCTCGGCTTTACTCTCGGAGTTGCACTGTTAACCGGATTGGTATTCGGCCTCGCGCCGGCTCTGTTGTCTTCTCGAACGAACTTCAACAGCGCTTTGAAGGAAGGCGGACGGGACACCAGCGCCACGACGCGCGGCTCCCATCTTCGAAGCGCGCTTGTTGTATCCGAAGTAGCATTGGCGCTGATGCTACTGATCGGAGCGGGACTGTTGATCAAGAGCTTCATCAATCTTCAGCGGGTAAACGCGGGATTCAATCCCACGAATGTGCTGCGCGTCGACGTCACTATTCCTCGCACTCGCTATCCGGAGCGAAATCAATTGGTCACCTTTTTCAAAGAGCTCCTCGATCGCGTGGGAGCGCTCCCAGCCGTTGAATCTGCTGGAGCGGTATCAACCCTTCCTCTCAGCGGCGGAGGAATGGACGCTAACTTCGGAATTGAAGGGAGGCCGCCTGCCGAGCCGGATAATGAGCCGGTCGCCTGGTACAGCTCGATCACGCCCGATTATTTTCGCGCGATGGGCATACGGTTGCTCAAGGGCCGCGAGATCAACGAACTCGACACCGCTGACAGACCAAAGGTCGCTCTGATAAGCGAGACCATGGCACGCAGATACTTCCCCAATGAAGAACCGCTGGGTAAGCGACTGGTATTTGACGGCGGAAAAGACCTTCGGGAGATTGTTGGTGTTATCGCCGATGTAAAGTACTTCGGTTTAAACGTGGACTCGCGGCCGTCCATGTATTTTCCTCACAGCCAGAGTCCGGCAAGAAGAATGAGTCTGGTGGTTAAGGTGCACGGTGACCCGATGGCCCTCGCCGGAGCCATTCGCGGCCACGTCTCGGCGCTAGATGCCGATCTTGCGGTCTCCAACATAATGACTATGGAACAACTAGTCGGCACATCAATCGCCGAACCCCGGTTTGTACTGCTGCTGCTTGGCGCGTTTGCGACAGTTGCGATGGTGCTGGCTGCGATCGGGGTTTACGGCATAGTTTCGTACTCGGTGACCAGGCGGATGCACGAGCTGGGTGTGCGCATGGCGCTGGGTGCGCAGGCGGCTGACGTGCTTAGACTGGTTGTCGGTCAAGGGATGACGCTTGTGCTGGGAGGGATAGGACTCGGGTTGATAGCGGCGTTCGGGCTGAGCCGGGTGATGAAGAGCTTGTTGTTTGGGGTTAGCGCGACGGACATACCAACGTTCGTGTTGACGGCGATACTGCTGGCAGGAGTGGCTCTGGGAGCGTGTTTTGTGCCGGCGAGGAGAGCGGCTCGGGTGGATCCGATGGAGTCACTGCGATGCGAATAGGGACAAATGGAAATAGCCTCTCAATCAAAAGAGGTGCCTCGTGAACACATTTTGGCAGGATTTGCGCTACGGCGCGCGGATGCTTCTCAAGGCTCGCGGATTCACTGCGATCGCCGTCTTGTCACTGGCGCTGGGCATCGGCGCGAACACTGCGCTTTTCAGCATCGTCGATGTGATGCTGCTCAGAAAACTGCCGGTCAAAGAACCGCAGGCTCTGGTGCTCTTCAGATCAGTGGCCCCCCGCGAATTCAGCTCCGGCAGCTATAACGGCAATTCGCGAACCGACCCGGCGACTGGTCTACGTACCATGACCTCCTTTCCGTTTCAGAGCTATCAGAGAATGCGCGAACAGGAGAGCGCGCTCTCGGATATTTTTGCGTTCGGCAGCGTGAGTTTGAACGTAAGCGCGGATGGGCAGGCGGATGTGGCCACCGGGCAAGCGGTGTCAGGCAATTATTTCAGCGGTCTCGGCGTGCAACCGCTGATCGGTCGGGTACTGACTGATCAGGATGACCAGGCAGCGGCCGAGGCCGTCGCGGTGCTTAGCTATCGTTACTGGAAACAGCGCTTCGCGGCAAATCCCACGGTCATCGGAAAGCAGATCAATCTCAACAACGTCGCATTCACGATAATCGGGGTCACGCCGCCGGGTTTTGAAGGAACCATGCAAGCCGGATCGACTCAGGACGTGACAATTCCGATTGCCTGGGAGCCACAACTGTATGTGGAGCGAGACCGCTCGTATATGAACGGCGCGGGCGTCTGGTGGCTGCGTTTGATGGGGCGGCTGAAGCCGGGGGCGAATGTCGACCAGGCCCGCGCACAATTGGAGGGAGCCTTTCACCAGTCGGTAATCGAGCATCGCAGCGCACGGCAGACCCAGGCCCGGGCGAGGGGCGGAACGGAAATCAAGGACCTGGATCCGCAACAATATCCACGGCTGTTTCTGGATCCCGGTGCGCAGGGTGATATGAATTCACGCCAGAACTTCGCGCCGTCGCTTTACATGCTGTTGGGCGTGGTGGGTCTGGTGCTGCTGATCGCATGCGCAAACGTGGCGAACCTGCTGCTCTCGCGCGCGGCTACCCGCCAAAAAGAGATCGCAATACGGCTGGCGCTCGGCGCGAGCCGCTGGCGGTTGATCCGCCAATTGCTCACCGAAAGTATTTTGATGGCGGTGCTGGGCGGGCTGCTTGGGATTGTTTTTGCTCTTTGGATTAAGAACGGATTACTGGCCGTGGACGACTGGGGCGGTCGCGGGATGCGAGCGCTCGAACCTCAAATCGATTTGCGAGTGCTCGGGTTCACTATGCTGCTCTCAATGCTGACCGGGATTGTATTCGGTCTTGCTCCGGCCTGGCGTTCGACAAAGGTAGATCTGACGCCGGCTCTAAAAGACAGCGCCCGAAGCTCGAGTTTGGCGTCTCGGTCGTTATTGAGTCGAGGTCTGGTTGTGTTGCAGGTTGCCGTGTCGTTATTGCTGCTGGTCGGAGCAGGGTTGTTTCTGCGCACGCTGCTCAATCTGCAACGCGTCGATACGGGCTTCGACACGCGGAATCTTTTGCTGTTCGGCGTACAACCGGGCCTGATCGGCTATAAGGACGAGAAGCTGACACAGCTCTATGAGCAGATGACCGAGCGTCTCGAAGCGGTCCCCGGTGTTCAGGCGGTCACATTCTCGCGCACAGCACTCCTCTCGCAAAGCTCGGGCTCGCGCAGCGTCTTTCTGCGCAGCGCGTTGAGCGCGCCACCAGACTCGGAAGGGCGGATCACACCAAGCGGCGAGGGCTACATCCACCAGGTTCGTGAGAACTTTCTTGAAGCGATGGGAATCCCGTTGCTCGCCGGGCGCACGCTGAAACCAGGTGACGATGCTCGGGCTCCGCGTGTCGTAGTCGTCAATCAGACGTTCGCAAAAAAATACTTTCCCGATGAGAATCCGATAGGGAAGCGGTTCACCTTCGATCCGACCAAGCCCGATGAAATCGAGATCGTCGGCCTGTCCCAGGACGCCAAGTATGCCCGCCAACGCGATGAGATTCCGCCGACCACTTATACATCGTGGCGGCAGGAGATCCGTTCGATGAGCGGGGTAACGATCGAAGTCCGCACTGCGGGT
>Ga0134127_10001393_pt1 | contig 18025 bp, 11 predicted proteins | sample KB31753_FD_96459 | JGI IMG/M metagenome (GOLD analysis project Ga0134127, IMG submission 96459) | Terrestrial soil microbial communities with excess Nitrogen fertilizer from Kellogg Biological Station, Michigan, USA - KB3-175-3 | ecosystem: Environmental > Terrestrial > Soil > Unclassified ... | reverse complement strand
CTTCGCCTTGATGCTATCGTAGAGCCCACGCTGCTTGAGGTAATCAATGGCTGGCTGTCCCTGCAGATTGGGCATTGGTCCATCAGCCTTCGCGCTGTTCGGATTCGCCAAGACATTCTGGCCGCCGATTCCGGCAGCGTTCCATGCGCTAACGGCCGCCAGAAGTCCGAGCGCCAGCGCCATCAACTTCATCCTCAAGTTGGCATTCGTGAGCAACGCCATTTGTTCTCCTGTGTCGATCTATAGGGCCGTTAATTCCCGTCCGTCAGCTCGCCGATGAGTCTACGGACGGCGAGCAAATTCGCCTTGAGCGCGTACCTGCACGCGTGCAGCCTTCGCGGCTTCGCGCAAGCTCGGTTGATCGTGAATTGGTCAGGATGATGACTCGAGCCGACAGATCAGCGGCGACAATCTGTTGAGCAGCCGTGATACTATCCAGATCGGTATTTCACTTGTCCATCAGAACGAAGTCGGACCGCTGGTGTAGGAGGCGCCACGACTTGCGCGTCGTCGCCCCTTTCGACGAAGTCAACGCAAAGTCGTCGCCATCGACACCTTGATCAAGCCACACACCTGAGGTTGCCGTCTACAATAAGCAGGCGCATCTTAACCGTTTTCCGTTCGTTGAATCAATGCGCATTAATTCCCTGGCTTACACCAGGAGCGACGAAATGCCCGAAGGCGACCTATGGAGATAACGTGAAGCAGAAAACAACAGCAGCTGATCAACGACCAGGCGCCTTATCTCGCTCGAAACGATTATCGAAATAGTCGCTAAACCCGTAGTAAACGGATCCGCCGGCGTCAGTCGCGAGGTCGCGTTGGCATCTAAAATAGCGTGGAATTCTAGCTGTCGTCGCTAAAGCAACTCGTTCTTGATTGACTGCTATTCGGTTGGAGCAAACAACATCGCAAACTGCACCGGCTCGGCCCTTCAGGACATCCGTCAATCGGAGCTCACAGAGATCGGGTTTGAATCCTTTTCAAGGCCCTAGTAACGCACTCTCGTCGGGGTGCGGCCATAGGGCGGGCTGCCTGCACAGTGTCGTAGCCGCCTATGTTTAGTCGCCACCGCCGTTACACCGGTTCGCCGTGCGACATGCCCCAAAGTTACTTGCAGCGGCTTCCTGGCAGGCGCCCCGCGGCGCGCCCTTTAAACCCTTACAAGCCCTCTTCGCCGCTTTGAAATCCGTCTTGCAGGCTCTGCAGGCTTCGCTCTGTTTGAACGCATAGGCCGGCGAAAAACTGGCAAGACCGAACATAAGAAGGATCAACACCAATTGGATTTTTTTCATGCTTCAGGTCTCCCTTATCAAGTGAGCTTAGAGACAACACCAGCATAAGACTAGTGCCAACAGATGTAAATAACCTGCGTAGGTGCCGGACCGCATCTGAAGCTCAGAATCAGCGTCGTATCACGCAGATTGGGCGTGATGATTAGAGGCCAGTGGTTCTCACAACTCGAGCTTCAGAAAAGACTCGATGAGACTGCGTCCTCGAATCAACGAGTCAAGTAGTGGAAGCCGCTGTCGAACCTAAACTATGATCAGCCACTCGCTACAGTCGCGCTACTTTGCGTCGAGCGTCTTTGCTACTGAGTGTCGGCCGAAGGTCCATATATCCCAGGCACCTTACCTCCCATTGCCCGCAGATAGCTGCTGAGCTGCCCGCGATGGTGCACCGAGTGCTTGACCACAAGCGCGAGAACGTTGAGCCCGGGCGCTTTGATCGCGCCGAACATGTCCAGCACCGCAACGAGTTTCTCGCCTGACATGGCGCGGACGCGGTCTAGCGCAGCTGGGACTCTTTCTTTGTAACGCGCGACCGCTCCGGCAGGACTCATGATCCCACTACGCCGCGCTCGGCCAAAGTCACAGGTCAGCTACTTTTTGTAAGCGAAGATCGCCATTGTAGAATGTCGATTGCAACTTGCCTGCTATCATGACGCCCGGCAGCTAGAGACCAGGAACTGAGGTAAACGTGCAGCCAAAAATTCCTTTCAATAAGCCCTTCCTGACCGGAAAGGAGCTAGAACACATCGCCACCGCGATCAACAACAGCGGCATCGCCGCCGATGGCTACTTCACTCGCCGGTGCGCCGAGCTTCTCGCTGATCGCTTTTCAATTCCCAAAGTGCTCATGACTTCTTCGTGTACGGCCGCCTTGGAAATGGCTGCGATCCTGTGCGACCTCAAACCTGACGATGAAGTGATCATGCCGTCGTTCACCTTTGTCTCAACCGCCAACGCAGTAGTTCGTTGTGGCGCGAAGCCCGCCTTCGTCGATATTCGCCCCGACACGTTGAACATCGATGAACGGCTGATTGAACAACGCATCACTGCTAACACCCGCGCGGTTTTTGTCGTTCATTATGCCGGGGTCTCCTGTGAGATGGACCAGATAAGCGGGATCGCCGACAAGCACGAACTCATTGTGGTTGAAGACGCAGCACAGGGCGTTAATGCCACCTACAACGGACGGCCGCTGGGATCGATCGGTCATCTGGGAGCTTACAGTTTTCACGACACGAAAAACTATGTCAGCGGCGAGGGCGGAGCGTTATGCGTGAACTCGCAAGAACTTGTCGAACGCGCGGAGATCATCCGCGACAAGGGGACCAATCGAAGCCAGTTCTTCCGAGGCGAAGTTGATAAGTACACCTGGGTGGATGTTGGTTCTTCGTTTGTTCCAGCCGAAATCGCATGCGCGTTTTTGCTCGCGCAGCTCGAAGCGATGGACGAGATCACGGCTCGACGCCGCGAGATTCATCGGTTCTATCTTGAAAACCTTTCGCGGCTTGAAGAAAAAGAGTTGCTCAGCATTCCTCGCACACCCGCGGGCTGCGAAACTAATTTTCACATGTTCTACGTGTTGCTACGCGACGGAAAGACTCGCGACGGGTTGATGGCCCACCTTAAGCAACACGGAATCAGCGCGGTCTTCCACTACGTACCCCTGCACACTTCGACTATGGGAGAGAGTTTCGGCTATCGCGAAGGCGATCTCCCGCTCACCGAGGACCTCAGCGCGCGGCTCCTGCGACTCCCCTTCTACCCGGATATCACCCGCGACGAACAGATGCGCGTTGTGAACTGTCTATCTGATTTTCTCGACTGTTCAGCTAGAGCTTAGGCTGGTCGACAACAACTATGACAGTGGCTATTATCGACGCGATGCCCACTGGCGATCATCCGCTTGAACCTGATCTGTCGATAGTCGTGCCGGTCTATCGAAGCGAAGATTGTCTCGACGCGCTGATAGACGCCATTGGCGAGGCCCTCAAACCGGCCAATCGCAAATATGAGGTCATTCTGGTAAACGACTGTTCGCCGGACAATTCCTGGGCGGTGATCGAAGCGATTTGCCGCACCAACCCGCGAGTCGTTGGCATCGATCTGCGGCGCAACTTCGGACAAGACAACGCGATTATGACCGGGCTGCGTCTGGCGCGCGGCAAGTACTCGGCGATAATGGATGACGATCTGCAGCATCACCCTCGCGATCTGCCCGCCCTGTTGCACACGATAGAGCAGGGCGCAGACGCGGTGTACGCGGATTTTCGTGTAAAGCGACAGAAGCTTTGGAAGAATCTCGGCAGCTGGTTCAACGGCAAAGTCGCAGAATGGGTGATCAACAAACCAAGAGAAGTGTACCTGTCACCCTACAAGATCATTCGCAAAGAAGTGGTCGAGCAAATCTGCAAATACGACGGTCCGGATCCATACATCGACGGTCTTCTGTTTCAGATTACATCGAGGATTACGCAGATCCCGGTCGATCATCATAGGCGTTACGCGGGACAGAGCACCTACACGTTCTGGAAGTCTCTGAAGGTGTGGAGCCGGCTGGCGTTTTCATTCTCGGCGCGGCCGATGCGTCTGGTGAGCTGGTTTGGGTTTGGATTCGCAACACTCGGGCTGGTGCTGGCGGTTCTGGTTGTGCTGTACCGGCTGTTGCGTCCCGAGGACTTCTCGCCGAATGCAGTTGGGTGGGCATCATTGATGGTGGCTCTGCTAGTTTTGAGCGGGATCCAGATGCTGTTCTTCGGGATACTGGGAGAGTACACGGGTAGGACTTTTGTGAAGGTTAATAACAAGCCGCAGGCGGTGATTCGCGCTGTCATAAATCGCGAAGCGCACGAGAAGGCAGGCATCGAGGAGAAGGCATTAACCGGGAAGAGGTGAATGCCCCTGAGAACAGCCGGTTAGAAGTTCATGTCAACGAGCCTCATATACCGAAGCGCCTCAATATATGAGCTCGCGATGGTCGTACTGTACGGACGCCATTACACCTCGCGGTATCGGGCGATCGCCGAGCTGATACCCGCGGGGTCGAACGTTCTCGATGTGTGCTGCGGTCCCGCGGTTTTGTATCACCGATATCTTCGATCGACTGATGTTCGGTACACCGGGTTGGATATCAATGCGAAGTTTATCGCACGACTGATCCGTAGAGGTGGCAGCGGGCAGGTGTGGGACTTGAGAAAAGAAGCGGTGCTGCCACCCGCCGACTATGTGATTATGCAAGCGAGCCTGTACCACTTTCTTCCGGATGCCTCGGAGGTTGTTGACCGCATGCTCAGTGCGGCGCGGAAGCGAGTCATCATCGCCGAACCAATTCGCAACCTGGCTAGCAGTGATTCAAGATTTCTCGCTTCTCTGGGCCGATTGTTTACAAACCCGGGCGTTGGTGAACATAGCCTTCGGTTCACCGAGTCAAGTCTCGCCGATTTCTTTTCGGGCTACTCTTCGCGCCTGGTCGAGTCGTTCTCGATCGCGGGAGGACGTGAGCAGGTGTATGTGCTTGATGCGACGATTCCACGCGAGTGAAGGGTAGTTTCGTATGTTGATACCTAAACGAGCTCGGTGCAGGCAATATGCGAGGTTTGGAGGAGGAATAGACCACGGGTTGGGCGGGTCACACGGATCTGCACGGATCAGATCCGTGTGAATCCGTCCGATCCGACCGATCAGTGGTCTATTCACCGAATTCGGACGTCATAGGACCAATAATGTACCGTGATCAATACGTCGCCGTGGTGATGCCCGTTCACAACGAAGAGCGGCATGTTCAGCAAGCAATAAGACGAGTGCCCAGCTACGTGGATATGATCGTCGTAGTCGATGACGGGAGCACCGACCGCACCTCGGAAGTACTCTGTCATTCCCCTGAACCCCGGTTGACTGTCCTGAGACACGAACGCAATCGAGGCGTTGGCGCTGCAACAAAGACGGGTTATCGCTATTGCGTCAACACTCGAGCCGATTTGATCGCGGTTATGGATGGCGACGGACAAATGGACGGCCGCGACCTCGACGGATTGCTCGATCGGGCGTTGAACGGCGCGGAATATGTAAAAGGCAACCGGTTTCTACACCGGGCGAGTATCGGCTGCATGCCTCGCATTCGGTACATCGGGAATCGGCTCTTTAGCTGGCTGGCTCGGCGCGCCGCGGCGTTCGATGACAATCTCGATTCGCACTGCGGCTATACGGTGATTCAACGCGGCGCGTTAGGCCGACTGGTGCTGGACGACCTCTACGATCGCTACGGATTTCCAACCGAGATGTTCTTCGAGGCCAGGCGGGCGGGACTTGCAGTTGAAAGCGTTCCCGTTAGGTCGGTTTACGGCGACGAAGTGTCGGGGATCAACCCACTCACCGCCGTGCCCGCGATTTTCTTCCTCATTGCTCGAAATTACCTTCGCCGACGATTATTTACCGCGCTCCGGGAGCGCAAATATCCAGCACTGCGAGGCGTTGCGCAAGACAGAGGCAGGCAGCCATGCCTGAGCTCCCAGGGCTCCCACCTTGAAGCTTAGCCACAAGCCAACTCTCCTTGTGTTGACGAGTTCCTTTCCTGGCTCGCCGAGCGACGAAACGTGCGGATACATTCGCGATCACGCGCGCAGCCTTTCGGTTGATTACGACGTCAGAGTTCTTGCGCCGCCTGATTGCACTGCACAACGCTGGCCATCCGACGCGTTCACGCTTACGCGTTCCCGATCGCTGTTACCGCGAAAACTTGACCCACTAAAGGCCGGCGCCGATCTGAATGACCTTGCTTCTCGCGGTCTGCTCGCAACGCTTGGCGCAATGCTCTCGTTGGTCTGCTTTTTCACCCACGCTCTGATGTTAGCCCTGCAAGCCGACGCTATTTGCTCGCACTGGATGGTTCCCTCGGGGCTGGTGGGAGCCCTGATCAGCCGGCTGCTCGGAAAGCCGCACATCGTTGTCGAGCACTCGGGCGCGCTTCATCTTCTGGCACGCACGCGCGGCGGCAAACGAATTGTTCGGTTCATTATCGACGGCAGCGACCGAGTAGTGACGGTAAGCGCTGACTTGAAACGCAAGCTGCTAACCCTTTGCCCGGAAGGAAAGAATAAGATCGAAGTGATTCCGATGGGTATCACCTTCCCTTCTCCGGGAACATCGATTCTAAGCAACCAATCGACCCGGATTATTTTGTTCATCGGCCGGCTTACTGAAATCAAGGGACTCGACGTGCTCTTGAGAGCGATCCATGGGTTCAAGAATCTTTCCCTTATTGTCGCCGGGGATGGTGATCGACGCCGTGAGCTCCAGGCTCTTGCAGTAGCGCTGGGCGTCGATGCGCGATTCGTTGGCCGGGTCGACGCTGCTGAACGGGATCACCTTCTCGAGAAGTGCGACGTGGTGGTGATCCCGTCTCGGGCGCTACCGAATGGCCGGACGGAAGGAACACCCGTCGTGTGTCTGGAAGCGATGGCTGCCGGACGGACAGTAATTGCCTCGAGGGTTGGCGGCCTTGCCGAAGCGATCGTCGATGGTCAGAATGGTTTGCTTTTTGAACCCGGCGATCACAGCCTGCTCCGAGACAAGTTGTCGCTTGTGCTTGGCAATGCAGGCCTGCAACAACAACTTGCGGAAAATGCCCGGCGTTCGGCTGCGGTCTATGACTGGAAACGGATTGGCTCGCGCTACGGCAGCATAATTGACTGCGCACTGAGGACGAATGACGCCATTGGCAACAGAGGAATCGAAGCCTCGATCGGCGGATAACGTTGCCGCTATTGCCGGCCGAGGCACGATCTACATAACCGCGGCAAAGATCTGGTTCATGGTGAGCGGCTACGGGATTGCCGTCACGCTGGCTTATCTGCTCACAGTTGAAGACTACGGAATATACCGCGTCGTTATTAACACGGTGTCGATAATCAACGCGGTTATCGTCACCGGAACTTACCAGACTGTTTCAAAATACGTCTCGCAGGAACCGGATAAGGCCGAAGCGATAAAATGGAAAGCGCTTGGCCTGCAGGTATACGTTGGAGGCGCGGCGACGCTTGGTTTCTTCCTGCTTGCGCCTGTGACCGCGTCATTATTGAACGACCCGCGCTTGACCGGCTGGCTTAGACTCGCGGCGCTGATAACGCTCTCGTATTCCTTCTACTCCGTCTATACGGGCTACTTCAACGGCAAGCGTCTATTCGGAATTCAGGCCGGTCTGGACATTACTTACTCGACTCTGAAACTGGTCTTTATAGTTTTGTTCGCGCTGCTGGGTTTCGGGGTAACCGGGAGCGTTGGTGGATTCGCTCTGGCAGCCGCGAGTGTTCTTGCCGTCTCGGCGATAATAGCGCGCGGCGGCGAGCGCCGCGGCGATGCGCGAACCGGGCAGTTGTTCAGCTTTCAATCTTACGTTCTGCTGTTTACGTTTGTGCTCACTTTGCTTCAGAGAGTGGATCTGATTCTGATTAAGGCCTTGTCGTCACCGGATGCGACCATAGCGAGCGAGAAAGCGGGTTACTACAGCGCCGCTCAGGACATGGCGAATCTCACCTATCAGATTATCGTTTCAGTCACGTTTGTTATTTTTCCGCTCGTCTCGCAATCAACCTTCGCCGATGATCGCGAACGTACGCAGCGTTATATTTCCAACACGCTGCGCTACACGCTCATGGTGATGGCGCTGACTGCAACCCTGTTTTCGTCGTGCGCCGGCGGCGTTCTGAGAGTGGTATACCGCGAAGCATACCAGGCCGGAGCACCGGCCTTGAGGATCGTGGCATTCGGGATGTTATTTTTTGGGGTGTTGTACGTAGTCACGACGATCATATCGGCCAGCGGACAACCAAGGGTTTCGCTGCTGCTTGGCGTGATCACTCTCCTGCTCAGCACGGTCCTTAATGGTCTGCTGATCCCCCTTCACGGGCTTGCAGGAGCAGCAACCGCAACAACCGCTGCCATGATGACAGGAACCGCACTGGCTTGCGGGTACCTTTGGCGAAAGTTCAAGGCGTTGATGTCTGTCGTGTCGTTGGCTCGCATAGCGGCGTGTGCGGGAGTGACCTACGGTCTGTCGTTGATCTTCTCTCCGACATCGAAACTGCTGATCATCGGGGAACTTGCGGGCCTATCTATTGTGTATGCAAGCGCGCTGATCTTGACCGGTGAACTTGGCCGCGCTGATTTCAGGCTGATTGCAAGAGTCGTGCGGACAAAGTGATGCGTCCGCAACCAGAAACTGGAAACCAGAAACCAGAAACCGACCTGTCTCACTTCGCCTCCCTGGGTTCCCCAGTCGGGCCAAAGAAGTACTGGCTCTCATCCGCGTCCCACGCTCTGCTCACCGTCACCACGTCGACGAACCGGCCCAAGCGATTCCTCAACTCTCGCGCTCTCTCTGGCATACGATCATAGAGGTTACGAACTTCCGAGGGATCGCTCTTGAGATCGAACAACTCGAAAGTGTAGTGGTCCCGGTTGAAAATCAGCTTGAATCCGTCCTGATCGATAATCATGTACTTCTTCCGCGGCGAGCTTACGTTTTGATCCATTCGCACGTAGGGCGAAACCTCCTGCGTCGTTTGCTCGCCGTAAACCGGAGGATGCGAGAACGGCTCTCCGCGCATAAGTGGCACAAGGCTCACCCCGGCACACTCCATCGGATAGTCCAGACCCACCGCATTCAGCATCGTCGGTCCGAGATCGATCGTGCTGACATACGACTTGATCGATCGCGGCGCCAAACCGGGCAAGTAGATGATCATCGGCACACGCGATTGTTCGTTATAAAGCTGAGTTGAATGCTTGAAGACTCCACGCTCACCCAGGGACTCTCCGTGGTCGGCCATGATGACGATCATCGTGTCATCCATTCGCCCATTGTTCTGCAGCCAGTCGAACAGTCTTCCAAGTTGAGAATCCAGATAAGAAATCTCGCCATCATAGAGATCGATCAACGAGGCTCCGTAATAGAACTCCTCGTGCGGCTTGTAGGGCCTGTGAGTGTCGGTCGAATAGAGGTACGCACAAAACGGCCGATCTTTTGGCGCGCTCCCGAGGATCTCGATAGCCGAATCAATCGTTCCTTCGAAAGTGCCGTCTCTTGCAGGATCGACGACTTTCATCCCTTTGACGTGTCTGCGCAGGGTCGAAATCCGGCGCGGAAACAACAGCGCGTGGTATCCGTATCGAGCCATGATCTGCGGCCACGCTTCTAAGTGCGCATCCCAGTAGGCGCCCTGAGTGAACTTGGGAAGTGCTTCAAAGGTGTTCGGCGCCGGCGTGAAAGCGTTCTCGAACACTGACGATCTGGCGGCTAGTTTATCCAGGTTCGGACTGGTAGCTCGCGCGTAACCGTAGGCGCCCAGGTGATCGGGCCTGAGCGCATCGATGAATACATAAATCACGTTGAGCCGTTTAGCAGAGGGGTCGGGCTTTTGATACAGAGCACGATGCTCCTGATGCCAATCGTCGATACCCTGCTGACTCAGGCCTCCCCCGATGCAATTGTGGTCAACGCCGTCCGCCGTTTCGCTTAGCCCAGGATTGATATCCGCGCGGCGATCGTCACAATCTCCGCCTCCCAGCAGCGCCGAATACCCGTCTCGATCAAAATCCAGTGCCCACTGCGCGAGCTTGAAGTATTGCCTTGCTTGAGTTGTGCGATAAAAGAGATGTGTTTTGAGATTCTGGTTTTTATCAATATTCGAGAACGTAAAGGCGACCGTACAAATCAGGGCGGCTGCTGCCAGCACCCATACAACCCTCTTTGCCGTGAATGCTTTAGGCCTGAAGCCACCGGTGGCCAGCCCGATCAGCGACATGCCTAAAGCCGTGCATAGCAAAAACAACGATCGGTGTACTGAAGTCTCATATAAAGGGGTTTCAAACCGGGAATCGACATAGTAAGCGCACACGATTAGAAGCGAAAACACCAAAATCGCGGCGGCGCGGATGATCGAGGACGATGACCTCAGCCGATGCGTCGCCCTCCACAGAAGCCAACAGCCGGCCACGATCGCGACTAACAACAGGTATGAAGCCGACCGCTCGTGGTTCAACAGAGTGGTTCTCAATGCTTCAAACTTCTCAGCTTCACGAATAATCTCAGTCACGTGTCCGTGAATCTGCGGCTGCTGGTTCAATAGGAAAGCAGCGATCGCGAGGACGCCAACGGCCGCCGCCACTTGGTGAATCAGCCTTTCGTCACCTCTCGCGATGACTCTTTTCGCCGTCCTGTTGAATAGCGACGATGCATAGACGGACATTCCCACTAACAACCCGATGCTCAAACCGCCGGCTATGTTCAAGCTGAAGTAAGCGCAAAAGATCACGCGTTCAGCGACCGACTGAAAGACCGCCGAGAGCCTGAAATTCAAGTCGATGAGTTCGACTATGGCGAGCAGCAACGCTGCCGCCCCTCCGGCAAGAGAGAATTTCCATATCGACGAGGACTGCGTCCGTTCTGGCGGCGCCAGACTGCTTGCGAGGTTTTCCCGGCTAAGATCCTTTTCAGCTCGAAAACGATTCGTGGTAGTGGACAAGTCGCGGTGGACCCCTTTGGCAAGTTTGGCGTTCATCGTAATTAGACAGCTCAACAAGTGTCAAACGAATGGATAAAATAGAGCTGCCAAATATTTTTCTCAATTCATGAAAATTTTTTATTGACAGTTCATGCGATCAGTCGTATTATGCGGGCCGGATAGCTAATCGAATGGTCGCCGCGGCCAATTCGGTCCGACCCGCAACAGCAAAATTCATCCTGGGATTAGAGAGATTACTCGAAGCCGAATGTAAATCGTGTCGGCTTCCCCTTGAGTGCTGCGCGCAGAAGTCTGCCTTTCGCGCGGGCACAAAGGAGGTCCTATGCCCTCGCCCTCACATCTCCACGCAATCCGCTCTCGAATCGCACGATTGCTTAACCTTGATCGTCAACGACGCTTAACAAACAAACCCAAGGATAAACGTGCCCAAGGAAGAAGAGGCCGGGCTCGTCATCATGATCGCCTCCGTAAGATCGTTTGTCACCTGATAGTTATGAACCTACTTATCTGGCCTTCGCCGAAAGTCAGTTTTGGAGCCTTGGCGAGCGATCTTGCCGGAAATGCGGGTGCTTTGACATTCAGCCTCGAGTCAATCGCAAAATACATCCGATCGACACCCGTAATGTTTATTGATCTAGGTTCGTCCACGATTCTCGTCCCGCTGTTGCCGATATGGCCGTTCAGTTTTGGAGGTGCTCCTCAGGTGCGCCTCGCCGACCGAATCGCACGCGTGGCTACAATCAAGGTCAGCCCTCACAAGATGGTCGCTTATCTGAATGAGACGATCACCTTCATCGCGATGGGCTCGGATGTTGGAGGCGAAATCGTGCAAGGCGCAAAGTTCACCTGGGAATCGTCCGACACCAACAAGCTCACGATTGACGAAGCCGGCCGCGCCACCACCCTCCGACCTGGCATGGTGATCGTTACCTCGCGCGCAGGTTCCGCCTCAAACGTCGCGCGAGTGTTGATCAAACCAAATCGGCGTCCCGTGCAAACCGATATGGAATGGCAAGCTGATCAAGATAGCCTTGTCTCGGACGCGGGCGGGAGCGGTCTGGCGGATGCGCTCGCGTCGCTGACGGATCGGCTTGCGCCCACTGTCCAGGCGCAAGCCAGCTCGACCGGTGACTTTCCTAATGCGTGGCAACAGCTGGGTACGCCGCCGTTCGCTCAACTTGAGGAGACGCGACTTGGGCCGGTGATGCCCCGGACGAATTTCGAGATTCCAATACCGCTTGTGAGCCTCGGCGGTCGAGGAATGGCTACCAATCTGGTGGCTTATTACAACAGCGACGTCTGGGGATCCTATTTCAATCCAGTCACCAACGGGAATGTCTACGTCTTTGATCCGATCCAAAGCTGGCCCAGCCCGGGCTTTTCACTCGGCTTCGGCCGAATCGTTTGCTACAACGGCTTCGTCGATCCGGACCTGGTCTCGCGGCATAGCTTCATGCTTATCGATCCAAACGGCACGCGTCACTGGTTGGGTGTGGGGCTAACAATCGGTAATAACACTCTTCAAACTGCCGACGGCTCCCACATCACGTATGTCGGCAACGCACTTGGCGGCATGCTCCACTATGACGACGGAACCAGCGTGACGATCGGCAAGGTTAATAACCGGCTCTTGCCGACCCAGATCACCGACACCAACGGCAACTACATCCAAATCGCCTACAGGTGGGAAACGAACTTCCCCGGCATCGCGATCAGTCACATCGTGGACACTCTGGGCCGTGTTATTTCCTTCAACTACGGAGAGTGGCCTTCTCCGCCCGGCAGCAACTTGCTCACATCAATCAATACTCCGACTGGCGGCGTGATATTCAATTATCAGTCCGTCACATTAAATCATTCTTTTCAGAATGAAATCACCGTCGAGAATGCACCGGAAAGTTTTTACGCAGTCAGGAGTATCACGGTACCTGCGCGGCCCGTTTACAATTTCAGCTATTCGGGCTACGGGATGATCTACAGCATTTCGGCGGGGAGCGCCGGGGGCACGGCGACCGTCACCTATGACTATCCGCTGGGCGGCGAACAACTGTTCGGCATGCCTACTTTTACCCACCGCACCGAAAGCCCTAACTCGGTGTACACCTACACCTGGTCGGAGGTAACGCGCCCCGATGGCACAACACTCTCGTTGTCGCCCGGCATGGTTGAGTTAAGAAGCAGCGCGAATCAAACGCTGTCCAAGACCGAATACAGTTTCACCACCGATCCTGGGGGGTCGCTTGCGGTCGAGTCAGTCACAACCACTGATGATCTCGGGCAACAAACAAGAGTAGGTTTTGATCACGACGCTTACGGTAATGTGGTGAACAAGCGCGAGTATGGCTTCAAGGTCAACGGCCAATGGCAAATCAAGCGACGGACGCTCTACACCTATTTGTCCTGGCAGGGATATGTCGATGCCTACATCCGCAACCGCGTAACGATGGTTGAGGTTTTCGATGCACTTAACAACATCAACGAAGCAGACGACGTGCCGGTGGCAAGCACAGAATATTCTTATGACAACTCGATGGGCGGTGTCGAGAACTATGGCGGACTCGCGGCGCCCCCGGGGCATCTGCCAAACTATGGACCGATCGGCGTTATAACAGGTGTGACGAAGTATACCAATGTGCTGGCCGGGACTTCTGTCACACAAAACAGCAAGATAGATATTTTTGGTAACACGACTGTCGCTCAACTCGATTGTTGCAGCCAGAAAAGCTTCGCAATAACCGAGGCAACTTACTGGTCGCGACCTTCGCAAACCACGACTGGCCACCCTTCTAGTATCTACCTGACATCGAGCACCGGTTACGACTTCAACACGCTCGCATCGACCAGCCAAACCGATCCTAACAATCAGACGATTCTCTATTCCTACGACGCTGCGCAGCGGCCAACAGGCTTTTTCTCCCAAACCGGGGCGTCCAGTGCCACAGCCTACAACGTCTGGGGACAACCATCGGCAACGACCACGAGCTATACCGAGGGCAGCGTCAACAAAACGATCACGACATCGGTGATATACGACGGCTGGGGACAGATCACCGCGACGATTGATGCAAATGGCGCTCGAACAAATTACGGTTATGACAATATGGGCCGCCGGCTTACTCAGACAAATCCGTTTCCACAAGGGGGCACACCTGGCCCGGTTACGTCTTACCAATACGATCAGCTGGGCAGAGCGGTTGTAGTCACACTTCCTGACGGCAACACAACGCAAACCCTCTATACCGGCGGTAACATGGTGACCGTGACCGATCAGGTGAATCGAAAGATCAAACGGGAGACGGACGGACTTGGACGTCTCGTCCGGGTCACCGAACAAAATGTTTCAAACGGCCAGCTCTCGCAGGAAACGACTTACGCATATGACGCAGCTGATCGGTTGATCGGGGTGAACCAGGGGAATCAGACTCGAGCTTACAAATACGACGACGCCGGCCGCTTGCTATACGAACGAATGCCCGAGATGAACGCGACAATGAATGACGGGACCGGAGCCGTCTGGTCGCTAAAATACACTTACACCAGTTCCGGATCACTGCATACCAAGACCGATGCGCGAGGCGTGATTACCACACATGGATACGACAGCCTGAATCGATTGACATCGGTGACCTACAACACGAGCGGAGCGCCGGGAGTTGCTTCAACGCCGCCTGTTACATACACCTATGACAACAATCAATCGAGCACGACCAAAGGTTTGCTGTTATCCGTGAACGCAGGAAGCGGGTACTCCGAAAGCTACAGCTACGACGCCTTCAAACGACTCCAGTCGGTCACTCGAACTATCGATGGCCGAAGCTACACAACCAGTCAGCAGTTCAACACCGCGAACCAACCGACGCAATTGAGTTACCCCTCAGGCCGCGTACTAAGCCTCGGTCACGATAATAAGGGTCGCCTCACATCTGTTGGTTCCTTTTTGACGGGAGTGACTTATAATGCAATCGGCCAACTGACCGGAACGACGCTCGGAAACGGCGTAACCGAAACCTACAGCTACGACCCGAATCGAATGCAGTTAACGTCACAAACTGCGACAAAGGGCGGGGGGCCGTCAAACGGCTTGATGAATCTGGCTTATGGCTATGGCGCTTCAGCTGGTCAGATGGGAGCAGGCTCGCTCGCAGGCAATGCCGATCAGTTGACGACGATCAGCGGAACGATCGGCGGCTTGAGCGAGAGTGCCGCTTACAGCTACGACAACCTCGCGCGTCTGGTCACGTCCAATCAGTCCAGCAACGGCTCGAGCGCACAGCGGCGATTTGCCTATGATCGATGGGGCAATCGAACTGGGGTGTGGGATGCCGTTTCGGGCGGCAATCAGATTCAAACGATTACGCTGGAGCAAAATGCTGGCGTTCCAACTAATCGGGTTCAGACGGTCACTCCAGGAAACCCCGTCAACACCAACGTTGCGCTGCCATCTAATGGCGCGACAGTTACAGCGTCTTCAACCTATAGCACGGACTATCCGGCATCGGGGGTGACAAACTCTGACAGAAAGGGACTGAATTGGGGTACTGGCGGAGGTTGGATGGATGCAACTTCGTCAGCCTTCCCTGACTGGATACAGGTAAATTTTGGCGGAACCAGAACGATCAACGAGATCGATGTGTTTACGGTACAGGACGACTTTGAGAATCCAGCGGAACCGACCCAAACGATGACGTTCAGCCAGTATGGGATCGTCGATTTCAAGGTCCAGTATTGGAATGGGTTTTCGTGGCAGACGGTTCAGGCTGGCGATGTGACAGACAACAACAAGGTATGGAGGAAGTTCAACTTTTCCCCGGTTCAAACCGATAAGGTGCGGGTCCACATAACTAAGTCCAAGGACGCAAAGGGGCGTAGCAAACTGGTCGAAGTCGAGGCCTGGGCGATGATCGCCGGCACAAACAACTACGTTTACGATGCCAGCGGGAACGTGACTAATGATGGACCGCACAACTATGCGTACGATGCCGTGAATCGTTTAGTCAGCGTTGATGGCGGGGCAACAGCGGCTTATTCGTATGATCGATTGAATCAGCGTTACCGCAAGACAACAGGTGGAGCTACGACGCATTACATCTGGCGGGCTTCTCAGGTGATAGCCGAACACAACGGGAGCACTGGAGCGCTACTGGTTGACTATGTTTACTCGGGTAACCGGATGATAGCGAAAGTTGAGAGCGGAGTGACTCAGTATTTGCTTACCGATCGGTTGAGTACCAGGCTTACTTTGGACGCCAGTGGGAATGTTCTTGGTCGGCAGGGACACTTACCGTTTGGAGAGGATTTCGCGGAAAGCGGAACGCAAGAAAAACATCATCTAGGCAAGTATGAGCGAGATGCGAATGGAATTGACTACGCCTTAAACAGACACTATTCATCGAGTATTGGCCGATTTATTCAGCGCGATCCATACAATGGGAGTTGTTCACGTGGTACTCCGCAAAGTAACAATCGATACCCTTACGTGGAGAACGATCCAGTAAACCGAGCGGATCCGCTGGGGCTGACCTGGAGACTGGTAGGCTGCACCACCTATCCTGACGGATTTGGTAGCTGCACTGCCTGCTGGATGCAGGATGACGAAAACGACACGATTAGATCCGTAGTGACTTGCGATAGTCCTCGCTGGGAGGTCCATCGTGAACCACCGATCCGGATAGAGGAAGGGCCCGTCGTAGACAAACCCGAGGGCGGTGGTCGGGGCGGCATAGACGATGGCTGCGGCGCATGTTGTGCAAGAGTCTGGGATGAGTGCTTTGCAGCTCATAAGACGAGGGTGACGGAGGCGGGAGGTAGTCGTGGCGCGAAAAAGATCATTAAGAAGTGTCTTGGGAGATGTATTTTGAGCGCCCCCAGGCCGGAGGTTTTTCAATCTTGCTTCAACCAGTGCTTGGTGGAGCAATTGGTGGAGAACCTGCAGGAATTACTTAAATCAGGAGACGAATTTATTGCGTGCATTCAGAACGGGGGACGTGAATGCGCGGAAGCGAGAAACGGCGAATGCGCTTGCCCGCGGTGAGAAGCAGTGTCACCAAATCCGATTCGGTGTTACCTCCGAGTTAGCTATAGAACTCGGGTGGTGACGACTTGAAAGCGCATTAGATTAACGGACGGTTCTATCATCGAGTCAGAAGCTTTCTAACCTCTATGAGTATTTCAAAACTAGTTAGAAAACAGAGAGCTGACCGAGTTCTCCTTAACGTCAAAGTGATGAGTATGGTGGTTTCCGGGTTAGTTCTGGTCTCGTTACCGGGTTGTTTGCCACAAGTGCCTCGCGATCCGGTCGAAGCGCGACGAGAACTGCAAAAGTTGGGGATCAAATACGACGGATCGGCCTTCGTGACAAGCGCGAAGGATGGCAACAAAAGAGCTGTGGAGCTTTTCCTTAATGCCCGGATGGATCCCAACGTGAAAGAGTCTTCTGGTGCAACAGCTTTGATGGAGGCGGCCCACGCTGGACATTGCGCTATCGTATCTTTGTTGTTGGCCAGGGGAGCCGACGTTAGCTTGACGGATAATGAAGGGGCTACGGCACTGCACCGAGCGGCTGATGGTCCCTTAAGTTATCCATGTGTAGAGATTCTACTTGATTACGGGGCGAGTCCGGACGCGAAGACCATAACCGGAGAAACTCCGCTTGCAAGAGCGGTCTTCTGGCCTTTTAGCGATCCAGCACTAGAGTTCCTTGGACCAAACTACATCAAGACTGTCAAAGCGTTGCTTGGACGCGGAGCAGATGCAAACGCAAGATATGGCCCCGGGTTTACTCCCCTCATGCGGGCAGCGATCGCGGGCAACCCCGAGATCATCCGCCTGCTGCTGGATCACGGTGCTGACACAAACGCGAAAAGCAACGAAGGCAAAAGCGCTCAGGCTTATGCTCGTCAGTATCATCACGAAGATATTGCGAGAATGCTTGATGGATCGATCAACTGAATGGGAAATGACAAATGCGTCCACGGCAGAACGTGTCGCGGCCTTGCTTCCCACGGAAAGCGACCCGCATGTAGTAAGCATTCACATCGATAAAGTGAAGGAATCGGACAAAATCGAGGACCGTCCAAACCAAAGAATGCTAGCTACGGAACGCTGCGAGCTCCAGGCCGAGTTGCGCGCGGTAAGATCAAGCTTTGTTAAGGAACTAAAGTTTCTATGTATACTCGCAGTTACTCTTGGGCTTAGCATTCTTTTCGAATTCTTGTT
>Ga0134127_10001389_pt1 | contig 18038 bp, 14 predicted proteins | sample KB31753_FD_96459 | JGI IMG/M metagenome (GOLD analysis project Ga0134127, IMG submission 96459) | Terrestrial soil microbial communities with excess Nitrogen fertilizer from Kellogg Biological Station, Michigan, USA - KB3-175-3 | ecosystem: Environmental > Terrestrial > Soil > Unclassified ... | reverse complement strand
GTCATCGCGTAGAGCTTGTCCGTGGTCGAGAACGTCATGTCCAGCTCGAACGTGCCGAACTCGGGCCGGAACGTGCGCCGGGAGATGAAGTAGAGGTAGCGGTTCTCGGGATCGAACGACGGCGCGAAGTCGTCGCTCATGCCGTCGGTGACCGCGGTCGATTTGCCGTTCGCGAGCGAGTGGAGCCAGATCACGCCGAAGTTGGCACCCGTCGGCTTCACGTATGCGAGCCACCTGGAGTCCGGCGACCACGCGAGCTGGAGGATCTCGCCGAACTCGCCCTTGTCCACCTGCGTCACCTTGCCGGAGGAGACGTCGCACCAGAACACGCGCCCGGTCTTGTCCGAGAACGCGAGTTTCTTCGAGTCCGGCGACCAGGTGAGCGGGAAGCGGAACGTGCCGGACTCCTTCGTCACCTGGCGGCTTGGAGCCTTGCCGTCGGCGCCGATCACGTACGCCTGGTACTCGCCGGTGGCGTCGGACCAGTACGCGACCCACTTGCCGTCCGGCGACCACGCGGGATCGCGCTCGCGCGCGCCCGGCGTGTTCGTGAGGTTGCGCACGTCGCCCTTCTCGGCCGGCACGGTGAACAGATCGCCGCGCGCCTCGATCACGGCGCGCTTCGCCGACGGCGACAGGTCGAAGCCGGCCATCCAGTCGGCGACCGAGCGATACTCGGGCCGCGTCGCCGGCTTGTCGTCGGGCACCTGCACGGAGAGCTTGTGCAGCTTCTCCGAGGGCAGGTCCATGACATACAGCCAGCCGCCGTTCTCGAACACGATCGCGTCGGTACCCACGCTCGGCCACTTCACGTCGTAGTCGGTGAACGTCGTCACCTGGCGCTGCGTCTTCTTGTCCAGGTCGTAGGCCCAGATGTTCGCGGTGCGGCCATTGCGGTCGGAGCAGTAGTAGACCGTGCGGCCGTGGAACATCGGCCACTCGTCGGGGCCCGGCCAGTCGGCGGTGACGTTCTCCGACTTGTTCGCCTTGAAGTCGTAGACCCAGATGTTGGGCGAGTTGCCGCCCTTGTAGCGCTTCCAGGTGCGGTTGTCGTACGTGGGGGAGACGAACGCGATCTGGTTCGCGTCGGCGGAGAAGCTCGCGTAGCCCGCGGTCGGCAGCTTCAGCATGTCCTCGAAGCCGCCGGCAGCGGGGATCTTGAAGAAGCGCGTGTAGCGCTGGATGTTCGATGCGCGCGACGAGCGGAACAGCAGTGACTTGCCGTCCGGGTACCACTCCGCGACCACGTCGGCCCCGGGATGGAACGTGAGCCGGTTCGGCTCACCGCCCGCGTACGGGATCGTGTACGCGTCGGCGTTGCCGTCGTACTCTGCCGTGAACGCCACGGTGTTGCCGTCGGGCGAGAGCTTCGGGAACAACTCCTGGCCCTCGTGCGTCGTGAGCCGCTGCGCGACACCGCCCGCGCGCGGCAGCGTCCACAGGTCGCCGGCGTACACGAACACGATGTGGTCGCCCTGGATGTCGGGCTGGCGCATGAGCCGGCACTCCTCGAGCGCCGCAGCGTTCCGGGGAACGAACGCGGCGCACGCGAGCGCGAGCGCGGGGATCAACAGGCGGCGCATGCGGCGGGCGCGCGACGGGTCGGCGTGCATGGAGTCCATGGGGGGAACGCATCCTCCGGAGGGGTCGAGGCTGGGGGGCCAGCGGAATGAGCAGTGTCCGGAGCGGTCCGCCGGCGGGTCAAGGCCCGCGCCACGAGCGCGCCGCCGCGGGCCGCGAACGAGGCGAGGACGCCGTCTCAAGAGCCTGCCCCGGAAAGTCGATAACCGGGGAGCGGCGTTGCCCCGACCCGCACACGGAGGTGGATGGCGTCATGGTGGTGAACCCCGGCGGGAAGCCGGGAGAGCCCGAGCCGAGCAAGCGACCCCGTCGGCCCGTCGACGACGGGCTCGACGACCTGTTCGCGGACATTGGCTCGCCGCGGCCCGCAGGGCCCGCGCGCGAGCCCGCGGGCGGTCTCGGCTGGGACGTACTCCCGGCTGCGAACGAGCCGCCCGCGCTCGAGGCGGACGAGTTGCCCGCCGCTCCCGAGGACGATGCGCTCGAGGACGACGGCCGCGCGCCGCTCGAGCCCGCGGTCAAGGCCGCGGGCGTGTGGCTGAACATGTTCGCCCGCACGCTCAAGACCTGCCGGCTCTACGACGCCGGCAACCCGGCCGCCGTGCGCTTCCGCGAGGAGCTGGCGCGTTCGCTCCGCCAGCTGCTCACCGAGTGGGGCGCGGTGACGTACCGCTTCACCGCGGACGACGTCACCTGCGATGGGCACTCGCTCCACCCGGCGCGCTCGCGCGAGGACAACCTCGCGTTCGCGTTCTATCGCGACGGCGTGCGCGGCCTCACGATCACGCCCGGCGCCGAGCCGCGCGAGTGCGACGCGCTCGTGGACGCTGTGCTCGGCGTGACCGGCCAGAACCTGGACGGCGACGATCTCGTGACGCTGCTCTGGGAGGCGAACCTCCGCCACGTCGACGTGGACTACATCCCCGCCGAGGGCGAGACCGGCACCGCGGACGCGGCGGCGCAGCCGGAGGAGGGCGCGCTCCTGCCGTGGCCCACGGCGGGCGGCGGCGAGCAGGAGAAGTCGGCGGGCGAGCCGTCCGCGGGCCCCGAGCGCTCCGAAGACTGGTCCATGGGCCAGCTCACCGAGGAGGTGGAGGCCACGTTCGCCGAGCTGGACTTCATGTCGCAGCAGGAGGTGCCACGCTTCATGCAGGAGTTCGCGGCCGAGCGCAACGTGCCGCCGGCGACCGCGGCGCTGGCGGTGGCGCACGCCTGCCTGAACGCCGATCCCGGCGAAGACGACCGCAAGGAGATGGCGCGCTTCCTGCCGCGCGTGCTGCGCGCGGCGATCGCGGCCGGCGCCTGGGCCGACGCGCGCGAGGCGGTGCGGCTCGTGCGCGTGTGCGGCTCCAGCGAATGGTCGGACGAGCGCTTCTCGCAGGAGGTGCTGCAGCCGGTGTCGATCACGCGCGCGGCCGAGATGCTCGACACGCAGGGCCCGGCGGCGTTGAGCGAGTTCATCGCGCTCGCGAACGAGCTGGGCCCGACCGCGCTCGACTGGCTCACGCTCACGCTCAGCGAGTGCCAGACGCGCATGGCCCGCCAGCTCGTGGCCGAGGCCATCGCCGTGCGCGCGCAGGAGGATCCGTCGCGCCTGGCGCCCTGGATCGCCGACCCGCGCTGGTACGTGGTCCGCAATGTCGTCCACATCCTCGGTTGGGTGGGCGGGCCGGGCGTCGTGCCGCTGCTCCAGAACGCAGTCAAGTACCCCGACCCGCGGGTGACCGGGGAAGTGGTGAACGCGCTGCAGGCGGTGGAGCCGCGGCTCGCGCGCCCGGTGCTGATCCGCGCGCTCGAGGGCGCGGACTCGAAACTGTTCTGCCAGATCCTGCAGCAGCTCTCGGCCGCGAGAGATCCGGCTGTCGCGCGCTACGTCACCGCGTTCATCACCCAGGACCGCTTCCTCCAGCGCCCGGTCGAGGAGCGGCGCGCGATCTACGCCGCGATCGCCTCCACCGGCGGCGACGAGATCGTGGCCGAGCTGGAAGCGGCGATGAACGGCGGCAACTGGTTCGATCGCGAGCAGGAGGTGCACCGGCACGCGATCGCGCGCTGTCTCGCGCGCATCAACACGCCCAAGGCGATCGCCGCGCTCGAGGCCGGCGTCCGCTCGCGGCGCGCGCCGGTGCGCCAGGCGTGCGAGGCGGCGCTGCAACAGCAGCAGCGGAAGGCGGCATGACCGAGCCCGCGACCCCCGGCGTCCCCGGACCCGACGATGCCGCCCACGCCGGCGCCGGCGACGCGCAGGCGCTCGCTGAGCAGGGCGCGCTGATCATCCAGCGCGTGGTGGCGCTGATGCGCACCGCGCGCACGTACGACGTGTCGAACATGGCATTCCAGCGCCAGCTCCAGGAGTTCATGAGCGTGCTGCGCCGGCTGCTCGACGAGGAGGAAGAGGTCACGCTGGTCGCGGTGGCCGACTACTTCTACCTGAACGGCGTGCGCGTGAAGGCCTCGACCGCGCTCATGGGCCAGTACCACACGCTGCTCACCGACTTCGAGCGGCGGCAGACCGGCGGCCTGCGGTTCACGCAGGGCGTGAACGAGGCCGAGGTCGAGCGCTTCTTCCAGATCTTCCTCGCCGCCGAGGACCCGGCGTTGGCGCCCAAGCTCCCGGAGACCGTGGACGAGGCGCAGATCCAGAACATCGTGCCGCTCCCGGCCGCACACCTGGACGCCGAGGACGTCGTGCGCGAGCTGGACGACCTTCCGAAAGCGCAGCAGGAACGAGCCCGCGCGAAACAGGTGTTCTGGCGGGCGGTCGTGGGTACGAAGAAAGTCGTGCTGCGCGCGCGGCAGACCGGCCGGCCGGACCTGCGGCACGCGAAGCGCGTCGTCCAGCCGATCGTCGACACGGTGATGAAGAGCGACTACACGCTGGTCGGGCTCACGGCGCTCAAGGACCACGACGAGTACACGTACGCGCACTGCGTGAACGTGGCCGTGCTCTCGGTGGGCATGGGGCAATCGCTTGGGCTCCCGCGCCAGGCGCTCGCCGACCTCGGCGTGGCGGGGCTGCTGCACGACCTCGGCAAGATGCGCGTCGCCGGCGACGTGCTGCGGAAGCCCGGCGCGCTCTCCGCCGAGGAGTGGCTGCAGATGCGCCGTCACCCGATCGAGGGCGCGAAGATGGTGGCGCGCATGCCGGGCCTGTCGCAGGTGATGATCGACTCGATGCGCGGCTGCTTCGAGCACCATATGAACTACAACCGCACCGGGTACCCGGACGTGGTCGTGGACTGGGGGCAGGCGACGCTGTCGCGGATCATCGCCATGGCCGACTGCTTCGACGCCATCACCGCGCACCGCGCCTACTACAAGCGGCCGCACACCGCGTTCGAGGGGCTTCAGGTGCTGATGGGCCCGAACCGCGTGAACTTCGATCCCGCCGTGCTGTGGGCGCTGGTCAAGACCGTGGGGCTCTACCCGGCGGGCACGGTGATGCAGACCGAGTCGGGCCACCTCGTGCTGTCGATGTCGCCGAACGCGAACGACGTCACGCGGCCGAACTGCCGGGTGCTGCACCGGCCCGTCGATGCGGGGACCACCGGCACCGCGGACGACGAGATCTGGGACCCGATGCCGGCGACCGAGACGGTGCGCCGCGTGCTGCCGCCCGAGGAGCACCAGACCGACACGGAGCAGTTGCTGGCGGCCTAGGCCGGTACAAAGCGAGAGGGCGGCGCCTTTCGGCGCCGCCCTTCGCGTTTCAGTGGGTCAGCCGTGCGAGCCTGGACGCTCCCCGTTTGTTCCAGCCCCACCGCCGCAGACCCACTCCCTGCGGGCGTCGATCGCGTCGACGCCCAAGTCGTCAGCCGTCGTACCGATGCCACGCACCGTGGTGGTAACGGAGCGAGCGGATGTGGCGGCCGCTGTTCACGTCGACCACGTACACGAGGCGCGGGTGGTGATAGGTGAACTGGCACTCGTCGAGCGACTCGTACCAGACGCCCGCGTACGGATCCCAGTAGCGGTACACGACCGCCGGATGGCTGTAGTACACCGGTTCGTGCACGATGACCGGGTTCGCGCTCGACGCGATCGCCGAGCCGATGATGAAGCCGCCGATCAGCGCGGCGACGGCCGGCGCGGCGCTCGAGCGTTCGCGCACGATCACGCGCTGCACGGGGTAGGCGTTGCTCACGCCCTTGTACCGGCGGTGACCCGCGTATGCCACCGACGCCGTGGAGAGCAACATCGAGGCGAGCAGGGCGCTATGGATGGTGCGCGTGACGTTCGAGTTCATGATGTCCTCCGGGTGCGGTCCGACTGCTTGCCCGGAGTAAAAGCAGCCCTCGTGCCATGTACGGCACGGGGCTGCATGTCCGCTGGCGCGATGGGGTTAGCGCGCCCGGGCGAATCGCCCCGGCGCCGGCCGCTGTGGCGGCCCCGCCACAGCGCGCGACCGCGCCGCGGCACCGGACGCGACGAGGCCGCGGCGGAGGGAGATCGCCGCGGCCTCGGGTCGCGAACCAGGATGTCGCGGCGCTAGGGCCGCGTCACCGTGTGGTTCGACATGTTGCTGACGTTGGCCCAGCGCACGTAGCCACCGGTGTCGATCGTCACCGTGGCGGGACTGAACGAGAGCGTGTTGCCCGCGCCCACCTGTACGAACGCGGAGTCGGCAGCGCCCACGACGACGTTGATCGTACCCGTCATGCCGCTGCTGCCGTGCGGGATGCAGTGATAGGCCCAGGCTCCGACGTCGTGGAAGAACAGCCGGTTCGACGTGCCGGGCGTGCCGGCGGTTCCCTGCGCCGGGAACGCGAGGCTGAACGTGGGGCCGATAACGGGCGGCGTCGGCGCCGTGCTGTCGCTGCTCTTGGAGCAGCCGGCGAGGATCGCGGCGAAGAGGGCCAGGGCGAGGGCGCCCCGGGCGAGTCGGGACTGCATGCATCCTCCTGGTTCGAATGTGAGGCACCCGGTCGGGGGAACGTATCGTCCTCCATTCGATGACCCGGGTCCATGACGGGGTCGCGCAGCCGCGAAGTGGGCGTGGAGGCTTTGTGAATTCCCGCGTGCGATGGTTCCGCTTCGGCCTTCGAATCTCGCATTCTTGTGGAGGACGCTCATGGGAGCGTCCTGAAGTCGCTGCACGACTCACAGCGTAGCGAAGCGTCACGCGCACGGGCCCTGCTCCCGGAAGGATCGGGGCTCGTGCCGTCGTGTTTCGGGGATCGCGTTTGCCGCCGCGACGTCGCCCCGCTCAGGGCCGCGTTTCGTGGTGCTTCTTGTGGTGCCTCGGTCCCTGCGCGATGAGCAGCGCGAGTCCAACCACCAGTCCGCCGAGCAGGACCTGGAACAGCACGAACGCGCCCACCTTGAGCCACGCGAAGCCGGGGTGGACGAAGCGCGTGAGCCAGCCGGCGGCCTCCATGAGCAGCGCGGAGACGAACGAGGCGATGATGAGCGCCGCCTTCTTCGCGTTGTGCGTGGGCGCGAACACGAGCAGGTGGGTGAGCAGCAGCAACACGAGCGCGAACATCGGCAGGTGCATGTGCGTCACCTCGAGCAGGCTCTCGGCCGAGCGCGGCGCCATGAAGCGCGCTTCGTCGCCGCGGTAGTAGGCGACGACGCTCGCGGGATCGAGGCTCATGTGCGCGAAGTAGAGCGCCAGGTTGCTCACCCAGAAGCCCGCGAGCAGCACGAGCGCCAGCCCCAGCGTGAGGCGCATGAGCGGGTTGTTCTGGAAGCCGCCCTGCTGCAGGTACTTCATCGGTGCTCCTCCTGAGCCTTGCTCGCAGCGGTGCGCTTCGCCAGCTCGGGGACGAGCCGCAAGGCATGCCATGCGAGTGCCAACCGTGCGCACTCGCTCACGGCGCGCGACGTGAGCGAGGCGCCCGCGATGGGCGGCACGTTCGCATGGGCGCCCTTGAAACGCGCGAGCCAGCGCTCGCTCGGCCGGTAGTCCGGCGGCTCGAAGAACGCGAGCACGTCGATGCGCGCCACGGTCGTGTCGGGTGCGATCGTGGTCATGAGCAGAGCTTCGCGCGTGCGCACCACGCGGCGGTCGGTGTAGGCGGTGCCCACGAGCGTGTCGCCGTGCCAGGCCACGTACGCCGTGACCAGCCGCGCCTCGCAGCGCGCGTGTGCGCGCTGCTCCACGGCCTTCACGTCGGTTGCGGAGAGCGCGAGCGCAAGCTGCTCGATGCGCGCACCCGGGAACGCGCGCGCGAGTGCTTCGTCGAGCGGCGTGAGCGTGGACGCGGGCGCGCCGCTCGCGGCGAGCGCCACGCCCACGATCACGAGCCCGATGCCGAGCCGGGGGTTCAGAACAGCCACCCCAGCGCCACGTTCCAGCGACTGGTCTCGCCGTCGCCATCGCTCCGGCGCTGCTCGCGGTCGGCCTTCGCGACCACGTTCGGGTGCGGCTTCACCGCAAGGCCGAACAGCAGCACGCTGCGCGCAAGCGCGGGATCTTCATCGCCACCGGGGACTTCCTCCTGTGAGTCGAGCGTCTCGGCGCGCAGATACGGCGCAATCGCCCAGCGCGTGCCGGGCCACGCGAGCGGCGCCACGTCGTACCCGGCCTCGATGTAGCCGCCGGAGAAACGCTCGCCCAATCGCTCCTGTCCGGTGAGGCCCAGCTCATCCGAGAGCGCGCCCGCGTCGCCGAGGCTGCCCCTGGTCCACAGCCCGCGCGCCTCGAGCCCACGCCACGCCAGCGTCGCGTGCAGGTCATAGAGCGTGACGCGCGCGGAGAGCGGCACACCCGTGGGGCGAGCTTCCTGCCACGAGTCGCCGGTGAACACGGACACGCCCGCGAGCAGCCCCGGCGTGCCCTTCCAGTCGAGCCGTCCCGTGAGCGCCGGGTGCGTGAACACCGCCTGCGAGCCGTTCTGGCGGCCGCCGCGAATCGGGACCGCGGCGCGGAACTCCCGCGCATCCAGTCCTTCCATGAGATAGGCGCGCCATTCGAGGCCGGCGGTGGTCTGCCCGTAGAAACCCGCGCCGGCGCCGGACCACGTGCTCGGGATCAGGATCGTCTCCACGTCGGGCCGTCGCGCGCCGTAGAACACCGGCGGCTCGTGCTGCTCGTTCACGAGGCCCACCGGCACGAGCATCTTGCCCGCGCGCACGCCCAACCACGGCTTCGCCTGCCAGTCGAGGTAGCCGAACTCCATCACCACCTCACCCGAGAGCTCGGCTTCGCCCTCACCGGTGATCGGATCCACCTCGGCCACGGCCTCGTCCTTGATGCCCGCGTGCTCGAACTCGATCTCGGAGTTGAACAGCAGCTCGGGCGTGAACTTGTAGCCGACGTAGAACACCGCACGCAGCAGGTCGGCGCTCGGGCGCTGGCCTGACGGCGCACCGCCCTCGGTCTCGCCATCCGGCGAGCTGAAGAGCGCCTCACCGTAGCCGCCGATCGACGCTCCGACCGGGTGGTCGTAGATGCGCGAGGCGGCCGGCGCGAAGCCGTGCCGAGATGCGCGCGTCACCGACGTGTCGGGAGCCGCGGCGCCCAGCTTCAGGCGTTCGATCTCGGCGAGCGCTGCGTCCAGCTTCTTCTCGGCCGCGTCGAGCCGGTCGCTCGTGGCGTCGGCGCGGGCGGCCGGAGCGGGGGAGAGCACGAGCAGCGAGGGCAGTAGAACCAGCGCGGTGAGCAACGTGAGCAGTCGGGGGAGTCTCATGGGTTCGTGCGGTTCCTTGCGAGTGGGGTTGAGGGTGACGGCAGCAGCGTGACGAACGGGGCGGTCGCGACGACAGCGAGGTTCCAGGCTTCGGCGACGATGCGCGTGCCTTCCGGCTCGAGCCAGAGCACGCCCAGCTCGGGGTGCGCGGTGGCGAATCGACGTGCGCGCTCGCGGCCCATGACGAGCAACGCGGTGGAGAGCGCGTCGGCGCGCGTGCCTGAGCATGCGAACACGCTCACCGAGGCGCGCGTCGCGACGGGTTGGCCGGTCTGCGGGTCCACCACGTGGCCGATGCGGTTCCCGCCGCGGCGAAGACTGTGCTCCGACTGCGCACTGGTGCTGAGCGAGCCGGGACCGAGCACGAGCAGCACGCTCGCGCGGTCGCGCTCAACCGGGTGCGCCACCCACACGCTGCACGGTTCCGCGCCCAGCAGCAGCCGCTGGCCGCCCGCGTCGAGCGAAGCCGAGAGCACGCCGCGCGCGCGCAGCGTGCTCAGCGCGCGGTCGAGCGCGAAGCCCTTGGCGATGCCGCCGAGATCGAGTCGCGTGTCACCGAGCGTCACGTGCGGGCCAGCGAGCGAGAGCCGGCGCCAGCCGACGTGCGCGCGAGCCGCGGACAGCTCCGCAGCACTCGGTACGCGGCCCTCGCCGCGCAGGTCCCAGGCGAGCGTGAGCGCTTCCACCGTGGGATCGAACGCGCCGTCGGTGGTTTCAGCCAGCGCGCGCGCCGAGTCGAGAACCGCGAAGAGCGGGTCCGACACCTCGCCCTCGCCCGCTGCGTTCAGCCGCGACAGCTCGCTCGCGTCGCTCCAGTTGCTCAGCCGACGTTCGAGCGAAGCGACCGTGTCGAGCGCGGCATCGATCGCAGGCGCTGCATCGTGGCTCTCGGCCGTGAACGTCCACAGCGTGCCCATGAGCCAGCGCGCACGCGTGGCCGACTCGGCGGCCGCCGGCCGCGGCGCACACACGCACGCCACCACAGCGCCGGCCAGCAGCCAGCGCTGTGCCCCGACTGCGATCATCGTGGCGGGGCTGTGAGGCAGGCGAGCCCGCAGTCGGCGCACGCGCGCGACGGACCGCACGAGCGATGGAACGCGTCGAAGCGGGCGCGGAACAGGCTCCCGACCTCGCGGTCCTCCTGCAGCAGCTTCAAGAAGTCGACGATGCGCTCGGTCGTGGCGGCGCTCACGTCGTGCTCGATCAGGTCCGCCTCGCGTTCGGCCGTCGGCTTGGGAACGCGCAGCACATCGGAAAGGAACGAGCGCAGGACCACGAAGCGGTGGTGCACCTCTCGCGCCACGCGCTCGCCGGCCGGCGTGAGCAGCAGGAAGCGCTGGTCGTCGTGCGCCACCAGCCGTCTCGCCTCGAGCGGTTTCAATCCCACCGAGAGCGTGGCCGGGGTCACATCGAGTTCGCGCGCGAGGTCTGCGAGCCGGGCGTAGCCGCGGCGGGAGCGCACCTCCCAGATCGCGCGCAGGTAGTGCTCCTGGCTGGGGGTGAGGTCGCGGTCGTGTGCGTGCTTGCCGGAGAGCATGGGATGGCCCCACAGTGCTGGGGTGGGTGCGTTTCAGGGACAACAACCAAGCGTTAGGTGTGCCTAATACCAGCGGTCCCGGCACCCGTCAAGGCCCGCCACCACGATGACGTTCGACAACATCGCCCCGTTGCTGTTCCAGACGCTGTGCACGCTGGCGCTCTCGACCGTGCACTTCGGTCTCTGGCGCCAGCGGCGCCAGGCGTTCCACGCCACGTGGGCCGTCGCCTGGGCCGTGTACGCCCTGCGACTCGTTTTCATCTCGGCGTACATCGAGAAGCGCGAGCTGGGCTGGCTGTTCGCTCACCAGGTGGTGACGTTCGGCTCGGGGCTGCTGCTGCTGTGGGCGGCGCTCCAGTTCGCCACGCAGGTGCGCTGGCGTGCGCGTTACGCGCTCGCGCCCATCCTCGCCGCCGCGTGGGCCTGGTACAGCGTGTTCGTGATTCACGACATGTTCACCGCCGGACTGTCCTCGGTGCTGCTGCTCTCGGCGGTGACGCTGGGCACTGCGTACGTGTTCATGCGCCACGACCGCGCCGCCCCCTCGACCGGCGCGCGGCTGCTGTCGTGGACGTTCCTGCTCTGGGGCCTCCACCACCTCGACTACCCGTTGCTGCGCGCGCAGGGCTCGGGCGTGCTGTTGGGCGTGTTCATGGACGTGACGCTGCTGGTGCTCGTGGCCGTGGGCACGCTGACGCTCGTGCTGGGCGAGGAGCGCACCACGCTCGCCCAGCGCTCGGCGCAGTTGGAGCAGCTTTCGGCGCTGCTGCTGCGCGCGCAGGAGGAGGAGCGGCGCCGGATCGCGCGCGAGTTGCACGACCAGGCCGGGCAGACGCTCACCGCGCTCAAGATCGAGCTGGATCTCGAGGGCCGGAAGGAGGCCAGCACGCGCGTCGCCGAGGTGCTGGGGCAGATCCGCGACGTGAGCGAACTGCTGCGCCCGCGCGCGCTCGACGACCTCGGGCTCGTGCCCGCGCTGCGGGCGCTCGCGGCCGACTTCTCGCGGCGGACGAAGATCCCGGTCGAGATCGAGGGCGACGACACGCAGGGCTGGGCGCCCGAGACGGCGTTGACGCTCTACCGCGTGGCGCAGGAGGCACTCACGAACGTGGCCCGGCACTCGGGCGCCAAAGGGGCCTGGGTGCAGCTCGTGCGCGAGGGGGCCGCCTGCCGGCTGGTGATCGAGGACGACGGCCACGGCCTGCCCGAGGGCTTGAAGCCGCACCTGGGGCTCATGGGAATGCGCGAGCGCGTCACGGCCGCTGGTGGCACACTGCGGCTGGAGCCGGCGTCGAAAGGGGGACTGCGAGTGGAAGCCGATCTGCCCGTGGCGGTGCGCGCATGAGCGACAAGCGCGTGCGTGTGTTGCTTGCCGACGATCACGAACTGGTGCGCGCCGGCGTGCGCAAGGTGCTCGAGAGCTCACCCGGGATCGAGGTGGTGGGCGAGACCTCGCGCGGTGACGAGACGTTGAAGAAGCTCACCGAGCTCGAGCCCGACGTGCTGCTGCTCGACCTGAACATGCCGGGCGGCGACGGCTTCGAGGTGCTGCGCAAGGCCCGCGACGATGCGGGCGGCACCCGCATCGTGGTCCTGAGCCTGCACGTCCAGGCCGAGTATGTTTCGCGCGCCGTGCGCGACGGCGCCGACGGCTATCTCTCCAAGGACCTCGCGGTCGCGGAGCTGCCCGACGCCATCGCCAGCGTCATGGCGGGCAAGCCCTGGTATTCCGCCGCGGTGCAGGAGGTGCTCGCGAAGGTCGTGCGCACCGGCGGCGTGCGGCCGCTTGAGAAGCTGACGCCGCGCGAGCGCGAAGTGCTGGTGGGCATCGCGCGCGGGCTCACGTCCAAGGAGATCGGCTCGCAATTCAACATCAGCGCGCGCACGGTCGAGACCCACCGCGCGGCCCTCATGCGCAAACTCGACGTGCGCTCGATCGCGCTGCTGACCCAATTAGCGATTCGCGAGGGATTGGTCGAGGGACCGGGGTGAATTCGGCCCGAGCAGGCCTCCACATAAGTCGCAGTCCTGCTTTAGCTTGTTTATCCACATCCGCCACGCTGCGTATTAATACTTAGCGACCCGCCCGCAACACTTCGAATAGAGCGGAGGTCGCTGCGCCGTCAATACTTGGCGCGATGCGCTCGCCCCCCGTCCGTTTGGCCGTGCTCATTCCGGCGTTCGCTGCGGCGCTGTTCGGCGCGAAGGTGGTCAATGCCTCCCCAGGGCTTCCACTGGTCGCTGCCGACAGCGCCGGGGCGGACACCACGCGCCCGGCTCAGGTCCCCGCTGTATCTCCTGTCGATTCCACGCGTCAGGTGAGCACACCGGACACGGTCACGACGCACCGCCTGGGTGTGGCCGACACGATCACCACGCTGCCGCCCGTGCACGTCGAGGGCGACCGCGAGAACCCGAACGCCCGCTCCTCGGCGACATCGGTGCACCTGGACCGCGGAACGATCGCGCGCTTCCAGCCGATGACGGTCGCCGACGCGCTCCTCGCCGCACCGGGGCTCTACGTGTCGCGCACCGGGCCGTGGGCGTCGCACATCTCGATGCGCGGACTCTCGGGCGAGCGCGTGCTCGTGCTCGTGGACGGCATGCGCCTGCAGACGGGACGCGGCCACGGCGCGCAGACCTCGCTCGTCGCCATCGACCGGCTGGAATCCGTGGACGTGCTCCCGGGCGCATCGGGTGCCCTGTATGGCTCCGACGCGCTCGGCGGCGTGGTCGAGCTGAACACGCACCACAACCTGCTCACCGAGCGCGCGGCCACGGTCATGCTCGTCGCGCACTCGGCCACGCCCGGCGAGGAGAACTCGGCAACGGGCCGGCTGCGCTACACGTCGCCCGTCTTCGGCGCCGAGTTCTGGGCCGGGGCGGGGGGGCTGGATGCGCTCGTGACTCCCGACGGCCGCGTGCCCAACAGCAGCTATCACGAGTACGACATCTCCGGTCGTGTGACCGCGAAACTCTGGTCCTCGATGCTCGACTTCGAGCACACGCAGCACGAGACGCGCGACATCCAGCTGCCGGCGTTCAGCGATCTGGCCGGCTCGCACGCCGAGTTCCCGCTCCAGGGACGCGAGGCCAACCGGCTGGAGTGGTCGATGCCCGCCGCCGGTCGCCGCCCCGAGATGCGCGTGCTCGCCAACAACCAGCGCTTCCGCACGAACTTCGTGGAGACGACCGTGGACAGCCAGTTCTTCCGCGGCCGCTACATCGCGACCAGGAACACACGCGCCGACGATCGCATCACCACCACGTCCAGCGGCGTGCAGCCGTCGCTCACGATCGGCGTCCTCAAGCTGAACGGCGAATACCGCCGCGAAACGACACAGGGCCCCCGCTACACCGACGTCAGCATCGTGAACACGTCGGGTGTGCAGACGAGCGCCACGCGCGAGCCCGGTGAGTCCATGCCGACGGCCACGCGCGACGTGCTCGCGGGGGCGGGGTACGTCGGATGGACGACGTGGAAGCATCTGCGGCTCGAGTCCGGCCTGCGCTACGACTGGCTCCGCTCCAGCGCCGACTCGACGCCGCAGAGTTTCACGCGCGAGCTGAACGTCATCGACCAGCGCTGGAGCGGCGAGGGTGGCCTCTCGCGTGCGTTCGGTGCGGTGACGCCGTACGGGCGCATCGCGACGGGCTTCCGCGCGCCGAACCTGGAAGAGCGTTACTTCAACGACGACGTCCACGGCGGCCTGAGGCTGTTCGGGAACCCCGACCTGGTCGCCGAGCGCACGTACAGCACGGAGGTGGGCGTGCGCACGGGCGAGATGGCCGGCGGCCGGCTGATCGCCGCGCGCGTCTCGGCGTACCGCTCGCGCGTGGACGAACTGATCACGCTCAAGTACCTGGGCCAGCTCTACCTCATCCCACGCTTCCAGTACACGAACGTGCACAAGGCGAGGCTGGACGGCATCGAGATGCAGGTGGACGGCAAGCTGGGCTGGCTGCGCGCAAGCGCGAACGCCGCGTTCCCGCGCGGCCGCGATCTCGAGACCGGCGTCACGATCCCCGACCTGGGCGCGGCGCGCGCGACGCTCGACCTGCGCATGCCGGTGGCGCGCGTGCTGCCGAACGGAGCGTTCGCGCTCCGCATCCGCTGGACCGACGCCAGCGCGCAGGACGACGTGAACCTGGCGCGCGCCGCATCGTGGTATGCCGCCACGGAACTTGCGTGCGTGGCCTGGGGGACGCGCATCTCCCTCGCCGTGACGAACCTCACGAACACCCGTTATCGCGAGCCGCTGAGCTTCATCCCCGCGCCCGGCCGCACCGTGCTGCTCTCGTTGCGGCGCGAGATGGCGCTCCCGTGGCCTCGCGTCGCTCATGACCCCGGAATGCGTCCATGATCTGCCACCTGTCCCCACGCAGGTGCTCGAACGCGACCCTCGTAGCATTGCTACTCGCACTTGCAACAGGTCTGGCGCACGCGCGCAGCGGCGCCAACCCCGAGGGTCGCTTGATACTCGGGCCGGAAGGCCCGCGTCCCCCAGCGCCGGCGGCGTCCGCAGTGGGCGCCGCCGGCGAGGCTTTCGCACGGGCACCGCATCCCACGTTCGCGGTCGGGCTGCCGCTGGGTGCGGTGCAGATCGACTCCACCTGGTACGACCTGCAGGACATGGGCTCGCTCGGTCACCGCATCGAGGTGGGCACCGACGGCCGCATCCACGTGACCTGGCAGGACGACTTCTGCGAGCTGGGCGGCGGCTGCCCACCGAACCTGTCCGCGCCGCAGCCGCACCCGAACCGCGGCATGGGCTACGCCTACCGCGACGCCACCGGCGGGTGGCACAACCTCGGCAAGGTCATGGACCTGCGCATCCCGAACTGCTGCGCCCCTCGCGACCTCGCGGGCGGCTTCGGCACGCTCGCGCTCCCGTCCTCGGGGCGGGTCGCGATCGCGCAGCACCTGAACGAGGAGGGCTGTGACCTGCGCGGCGAGTTCCACCTCGAGGACGCGCCGGGATCGAACCTGTTCCGTGGCTACCTGAGCCCGATCGTGAGTCCCAGCTACCTGTTCCCGCAGGTGACGGCGAACCCGAATGGCTCGTTCACGTTGCTGGGCGAGATCCCCAAGGGAGGCGAGTACGACGAGACGAACGAGATCCGCGTCGCCTACCTCCCGGCGCCCGGCACCAACTACACCTGCTTCAACTGGCAGATCGGTGCATGGACCGCGATCGCGCCCGCGACGCTGTTCCGTGATGGGAAGCCCGCGTTCCCGTGCATCGCGGCGTCGTCGAACGGCCGCGTCGGCGTGGCCGTGACCGACCTGGGCGGCAACGTCTACCTGATCGAGTCGAGCAACGGTTCGTTCGTGCCCGGCACGGTCACCACGCGCAAGCTCACGAACTACAGCGACGCCACGGTCGTGAAGAGCGATTCCACGTCGACCGAGTGGCGGCCGTTCATCCACTGCCACATCGCCTACAACGACACCACGCCGAACGTGGTGTGGAGCGAATGGCAGGCGCGCAAGATCGACGCCGCGATCGAGTATTTCGACTGGCGGAGCAGGATTCGCCACTGGACGCCCGGGCGCGGTGTGCAGACCGTGTACCAGGTGCCGGCCGGCGACGCGGATCACTTCGACGACGTCGACCTCGGGCTCGCGGGGCCCGTCCCCGGGTTCAATACGCTGAGCGTGGATTGGCCGCAGGTGGGCTTCAGTCCCACCGGCGAAGAGACGTACGTGGCGTTCCTGCGTTTCACCGACTCCCAGGTGGACAACACGGCCAACGGCGGCTTTCCCGGCGTGATCACCGGCATCGGCTTCGGCGACATATTCTGCTCGGTCGCGCGGCCCTTTGGCGGGTACCAGCCGGCGCAGAACCTCACGAACACGCCCAACACGGACGAACGCTTCTTCTCGCTGGCCACGCGCAATCCGTTGGGAAGGGCGCGCGTGCTGTTCCAGGCCTCCGCCACGAACCAGGCGGGGTGCGCGATCATCGGCGATCGCGGCGTGGCACCCGGCAACATCCTGCGCCGCATCGCCTACATGGAGACCCCGCTCACCTACACCTGGCTCGACGTTCCCGCTTCTCTCGCGGGCCCGGTCACGGGTAGGCTGCGAGTGTCCCCGAACCCGGTGCTGGCGCATGCCCGGGTGCACTTCGACGCCGATCCCGCCGCGCTCGAGCGGAAGGTCGAAGTGCTGGATCTCACCGGCCGGAGGGTGGCAACGCTGACGCTGCCCGCCGGCGCGCGCTCGGCCGAGTGGGCCGGGCGCGACCTCGACGGCCGCGCCGCGCCGGCGGGGGTTTACTTCGCAAGGATGGAGGACGATGCGCGCGCTGCCAACGTGCGCTTCGTTCTGGCTCGATGACACCGCACGTTGCTCATGCCCCAGACAACCGCGTCCCGGAGGTGTCCCTTGTCCTTTGCTCGCAGTGTGTCCGCCGCGATCTTGCTCATCGCGGCATTCGCCGCAAGCGCCGACGCCGCACCGCCCATCTTCAAGCAGGAGCGCGTCCCCGGCGGCGTGTTGGAGCAGTACTGGGCGCCGGGCTTCGGCGTCGGCCGCATCTTCACCCCGCTCACGTTGTCGCCGGGTGATCCCGCGTCCCCCAACCCGTCCGGTGACAACACGGTCGCGGTGCTCACGAACAACGAGACCGGCCTCGGCGGCATCGCGGCGTCCTTGACCGATACCGGCGGCCAATTCGATTACTCGTTCGAGGCCGACTTCTTCACCGGGGGCGGCGAGACGCGGCGCGGCATCATCGTCCGCGCCGATCCGTCGAACGACTTCCAGACGTTCTACCAGTTCGTGATCAATGCCGGCCTGTTCCAGATCCGGTTCCGCAAGTTCGTCAACGGCGCTCCGGTCGTTCCCGACCTGGCGAGCTGGTTCACGACCGTGCTGCCGGGCAGCACCGGCGCGCTGGCGCAGAACTCGTGGCACCACATGGAGGTCCGCGCGTTCGGCAACCGATTCCACTGCCTCCTCGACGGTTTCGACCTCACCTCGTTGTTGAGCGGCGGGGAGATCGTCGACAACGACTCACCGCTCCTGGTCGGTTGGGTGGGCGCCTACAACTTCAGCGCCTCGATCGGCGAGGTGCCGGTCTACTTCGACAACCTGAGGGTCGGTCCGCCGCTGCCCACGCCGGTGGCGTCGAAGACCTGGGGCGCGCTCAAGAAGCTCTACCGGTAGCCAACTCTCATGCCGTGACATTCGCCGGCCCCGGGGATTGTGGCTCGCCCGGGGCCGGCGATATCATTTCCGCCCCCTTCGTCCGGCATCCCCCAGGTGGCCCGAGGAAGCG
>Ga0134127_10001387_pt1 | contig 18047 bp, 27 predicted proteins | sample KB31753_FD_96459 | JGI IMG/M metagenome (GOLD analysis project Ga0134127, IMG submission 96459) | Terrestrial soil microbial communities with excess Nitrogen fertilizer from Kellogg Biological Station, Michigan, USA - KB3-175-3 | ecosystem: Environmental > Terrestrial > Soil > Unclassified ... | reverse complement strand
TACCTAGCTTCTCCAACCCGCGTCGATGTTTAAACCCTACACCCAGCAGCAGCCGGTGTCAAATCTTATTCCTGGCTTTCTGTGCCAGGCGGCAGATCAGCGGGGCACTCACTCCGCACATCTTCCCCAGTTCCCGCAGGTGCAGTCCCGTGAGGGTCATCTCCAGGGCAACCTGATCCCTCTCCGAGGACAGCTCCCGGGTCTGCTCTTTCAGCTCGTTCATCTCGTCTGTCAGCTTCGTGAACCGGTCAACGAGACACCAGATGTGCTGCTTCATGATCCTTCCTTCCTGCGTACCGACATCTCGTATCGACCGAGATACTCGTCCTTATGAGAGACGCGTGATAGCCAGTTCACCATGTCGGCGTGATCCCACGGAGATTCGAACTCCGTCCCCGAGGGTGAAAACCTCGGATCCTAACCCATAGACGATGGGACCATGTATTATGGTGCGGTGATTCCTTTAGGGAAAAGCCCGCCACATTTCGTGCACTTAACCTTCCTGGTAATCCACGGAACCTTGTGAACCCAGGTGATAGCGATCACTTTCTTCTTCGCGAACTTGTGAAACCCGCCGCGAGGACACCTGTATACCGTTGTCATGCGTTTCTCTTCCAGTTTTCCATCAGTACTCTCCCCACCCCCCCGAGGACTCCCCTGCGCTCTGCGCGGATGATCCTCCTCTTATGCGGATGCCTGCGGATCACCCCGGAGACTGTGACGCATGGTTTTCCTGGATACGCCCAGCACCAGCCGCAGTTGGCTGCCAGGGCATCCTGTTCGTCAGGTGTCAGTGGTTTCATGCGTACTCCCACGGAGACTTGAACTCCGTTCCCGTGTCTGAGAAACACGGATCCTAACCCATGGACGATGGGAGCATGGCAGGTCTTCCCGAGCACCTAGACCCCTTAGGTGCCTGCCCAGCTCTATCAAAGGGGGATCGCACCCCTGGAAGGAATCGAACCCTCATTGACTGCTTAGAAGGCAGTAGTCCTGTCCTTTGAACGACAGGGGCGTGTTTACCCGAAGTTCTCGCTGTCCCTATGATACTTGACTAGCCGGGACCTGTGCAACAAACCCTGATGAGACTTGCCGTCCTTGAACGCTATGCACCATTTCCCTTTTTCCGCGCCGCAGTCATCGCAGCTGTAGTGGTTCTTGATGTAGACGCGGATACCACTAGGGGGAGCCATCAGGGAAGCTCCTCTGTGATCACGGGAGCCAGCATACCAGCGTCGCGGAGGACTTTCATCGCCTCATGGTGAGGGTCCCGCTGCCAGTACCCGTAGGTTCCGGCAGGAACCCACTCCCAGACGATATCGACAGGCTCCATGCTCTCGTCTGAGTGATGTGCGAAAAACTGTTCCAGGTCCATATCATCTCTTAACGCGGTATTCTACGATCTCTACGGACGCGACCCTGGTCAGGTGCTTTCTGTCCCTGGTGTGCGCCCTGGCTTCCCGGGTGGCGTTAGGATACCCGATGCCCTTGGTGGGTCGCCACTCGCAGTGCAGGCAGACGACCTTCGTCTTGCCCTCCACCTTCCACATCGTGCGGATCAGGTCCCCGAGACGTATGTCTTTCGATTTCTTTTTCAGCATTCATCCTCCTGCGTAGGCTAGCTAGGAGTTGAACCCAGTATCCGCTGTTCATAAGACAGGTGCCTCAACCGTTTGGCTTCTAGCCCGTAGACACCCAGGGAATTGAACCCTGCACGACTACGTTATCAGCGTAGCTCCACCAACCAGGTGAACTGATGTCCATGTGTTTACGCCGAGAGCAGAGGTGTCGATCCCCCAGGAGTTACCCTGTCCCTGCTTTCAAGGCAGGGTGCTACGCCGGTAGCATGCTCCCGTCAGAAACAGCCCCAGCATCCGCGTGAGCGGCAACTTGAGACCTTGCATCCTCCGCAGATACCGCACTTCCCGTGTTGCTTATTCCCGCATTCTTTTGCGTACACTGCCATGTCGGTAGCTCCCGTTACTTCGGAGAATGCCGGTAATTCGGGGATTTCGGTGACTGGCAGACGATCGAAGCCGGTATCGTACTGTACTGCTTCGTCGTCCAGTAGCGTCCCTCCCGGTAAAGATCCTCACCGCAGAACCTGCACTTTTTCATTTCGTTTCCTTTCAGAGTTTCGTCTTACAGAAAGGGCACGTCACCATCCTGGCGTGATGGCTGACGTACATGACCTGACGGACAGGTTTATTGCATGCCGTGACGTTCGCCCAGTTCTTCGTGTAATGAGTGTACTGCGTTTCCATGCGGAGAGCGGAGGTCCCGAGCCCCAGTGTCTCACAGGACACCCAGCTGTTTTCGAGGCAGCGCCTGCTCCCTGGCAGGTTCACTCTCCATGGAAGAGGACGACGGACTCGAACCGTAACCCGTAGGCTCAACTCGTTTCCAGCGAGTGCCCGTACCCTGACGGGTTCATCCTCCGTGCTTTACTTCTTTTTCCTCAGCTGCTCCACCCTGTGAACCTTGTGAGCATGCCGACCAGGGGTAGTCTGCGGAGGATGCTTCTTACCCTTATAGGGGCACCTGGGCTTTCCGCAGGCGCACGGACCGGTGACGGGAACACGAGAACTCTCGTAGAGCTGCCGGTCATCACTCAGCCTGCGTACCACCCTCTTGCGGAACAGCGCCTTCCTCGAAAGGAAAGCGACAAGCCCGATCATCAGCAGTACGAATATCGCGAATCCCATTCTTTTCCCTTTTCAGTTCCCGCCCCCGCCGTTCGTCAGGGGCTTTCCGCAATGCGGACAGAAAACCTTACCATACGGGGCTAGCTTCAGGCATCCGGTGCACATGATCATTCTCTTAATCACGCGGAGGACGGACTATTCGAAAGCCACAGTATCACCTGCGCATCCGCTAGCAACGGAGCCCGGCACGCCTGTCCGGTTCATCCTCCAGGTGCCACCGCTCTACCCCAGGATAGTCCGGGCTCACGGGAACGCGGTAGCCACTGTCCCGTGTCTTTCAACTCCAAGGGTCGTAATGCTCGTACCGATACTGATTACTAGGACGTGCGTGCAGCTTTGCCATACCCAACCCCCCTCTCAGGAAATCAGTATAGCACCAGGTCTCCGGTGATCGGGTCCAGGTTCTCATCATAGTCCGGTCCGAACGCGGCTGCGGTATACGTAGGAGTCCCTCCGAATTCGGTAAGCCCCGCATCCTGGATCAGCTCACAGGTAACCTGTGCCGCTTTCGCCTTCTCGACAAGCGCGAGCAGTTCTTCCTCGCTGTTCACGATGCAGCATATCTTACGGAAATTCCCCCGGATCCAGTCAGATTCAGCCTGGGTGATGAACGCGCAGGCAAACAGCTTATCGTCCTGCGGGTGTAGTTTGCTTGCACCCCCGAGTCTTTCAATCTGATGAGTCAGGAATGCTATCGAGGCATGCGCACCCTGTGCTATTTCCTTACCCCGGCGCATTTTCAGGTCTTTCCGTATAACGATGACCTGCTTGACGTTTCCCATTTCTTTTCCCTTCCGTACGCTGAGAGAGATTTGAACTCTCACGACCCTTCCGGATCACTGGATTCTGAGTCCAGCGTGTCTGCCATTCCACCACCAGCGCATACCGCCCTCACGGACGGGTGAAACCCATCACTTCCTGCAGTCCGGGAGCTGAGCTAGCCTTCCCGAACGACTCGATCCTCATTACCGTACCACTCCCGTACCCGTCGATCATCTTGTTTTTCCCGATGACGATCCCGACGTGCCCAGGAGGAGATTCGCCCCCTACGAGGACCCCGCGAAAGTATACCAGGTCCCCCGGGTGAGGGTGAGATACGTGCTGCTGTGCACTCCACTGCTGCTCAGATGTCCGCTGAGATGAGGGGAGCCTCCATGCCCTGTACGTCAGTCCTGAGCAGTCGAACGCATTCGGTCCTTGCGCTCCCCACAGGTACGGTTTCCCCAGCTGAGCCCTCGCGTACGAGATTGCCTGTCTTGCTGAGCGAGAGGCGTGATAACCTCCCTTATGGAGGACTTTCTTGTCCCCCGCGTACGCCATCCCTACCAGGATTATCGCGACAATAACCAGTAGCTTGCGCATTGCATCCCATTCTGTTCTTTTCTTTTTCGAGCGAGTGACGGGAATCGGACCCGCGTATCTAGCTTGGGAAGCTAGAACTCTGCCATTGAGCTACACTCGCATCACGAGAGAGACGCAAATTACCAGGTTTCACCGGTTGATACCTGCAACCTCACGTCCTCCCGCAGGAGAAACCAGGGCTCCGTGGGTGAATCAACCCTGATTTCCTTACTCCTGGAGTGACCGACGAGATTCGAACTCGCCCCCTAACCTTGGCAAGGTCAGATGCTAACCGCTGACACCACGGCCACGAGCCCACCCGGAGAATTGAACTCCGACCCCTGCCTTACCAAGGCAGTGTGCTTACCGTTATCACTAAGCGGGCACAGTCCCCTATGCGGGGACCTCGTACTTTTTCTTCTTTTTCTCCTGCTTGTACCAGTGGTACCCAGCCCAGCAGTCGAAACAATCCCTGTAGTTTTCCCTCAGTGCAGCCTGGCAGATGCAAGCGTAGGCGTTACAGGAGCATATATGCCACATGGTATCCCGTTTAACGACTGGGGGGTCGGTGTGATCGGACTGACGTAGTATCCTAGCTTACACCCGCAGTTGCGGATGTCGCAAATCTCGCCGCGTGCGTGCTGGCAGTTCCATCCCAGGCAGCTGACACACACCAGCACCCCGGTGAAATTCCCTTCCCAGTCCCTGTCCGGGACCAGCCTGCCCTCTGGCATTAGTTACCTCCGACACCCCTCATCAGAAGTACCTCCCTTCAAGGTAATCCTTTTCGCGAATGAATCTGCGCTTCTTTCCCGCGATGATGATCAGGATCATCTTACCTGACGCGGTAGCGTCCCGGTCAGACTTCTGCTGTTCCGTGAGCAGCCTGCCACCCAGGCGGGGCATGTACGATCCGGAGCGGTGCTTTTCCATCCTGGAGTTACCGCCAGGAGATCCCTGGCGCTTTGCGATGGGACGCCCTGACTTGTTAGGGAGTTCCGCTGCGTTAGGGTAACTGGTGCTCTTTATCTCTACGATTTCCATGATTCCTCCTGCTGCGGAGGCGCGACTCGAACGCGCATCTCAGAGTGCCAAAAACTCTCGGGTTGCCATTACCCCACTCCGCATTAAGCTATTCTACGATTTCCCAGTCATCCGCCTCGACAACATCCCATTGCGATAGCGTAGCTGCGCGGTTCGGGACTCCCGGGTCGTTGCTTTTTATTACTACTATCTTTGCCCAGCCTGGTGCGGGTTGTTCTATTTCCGCCCACGGGTCAAATCGACCGAAGACTGCCTGGTTTTTCCAGATTCCCCGCTGGACTTTCTTTCCGTCTTTCATCGCTCGCAGAGCATCGCTGAAATCCATTTTAAGTCAGCCTCTCTCCACAGTAACGACATCTTCGCGGCTTGAAAATAACCCAGTACATTCTCCGCAGGCAATCGGGGCAGGTAACCCACCCTTGATGCTTTCTCAATTCTTTTCTTTCCGCAGGAGTTCGTTTTGCTCTCACATTCCCCCTCCAGAGCCGGATAACAGAATCGAACTGATGTCTTCCCCTTACAAGGGGGTAGCTGCTACCACTGAGCTAATCCGGCATGCTTTAAAACGGGAACAGGCAGTGCCGAGACCTGCATTTTCTTTTACAGATACAAGCAGCCTTTGGCATTCCCGTGCATCGAGGGCATCTCATTCTTTTCCCTTTCCTTACGTGCGCCTGACAGGATTTGAACCTGCACAGCCCTTGCGGACCACTAGCACCTCAAGCTAGCGCGTATACCGTTCCGCCACAAGCGCATGGGCGAATTTCACGACACAGGATCGCTACTCCCGTCACGGCGCTAAGCCGCACATCAAGCCCGTCGCTAGAGCCCCAGCCCTGTACTGACCAGGGACTGCCGCATTACGAGTGCGGTGCACTGCCATTATGCTACAGGGGCATGCCGAGAGAGGCGTAAGCCAGCTGGCGCACCGTTTCTCTCTCCAGTCGCAAGACAGCCACGCCTGCGATCTGTTGCGCTTCCGGAGCTGGATTCGAACCAACATCACCAGGTTCAGAGCCTAGCATCCTGCCGTTGAACGATCCGGAATTGTATTACTTTTTTGCATGAATTCTCATGTGCGCTCGTATTTCTTTATTTGAAAAGAACCTCCAGCAAACCCCGCAGCATATATTTTTCAAGACGTTTTCCTCTTTTGCGTAGGCGACCCCGGATTTGAACCGGGAAACGACTAGGTTTGAGCTAGCCAGGTATGCCAGTTCCCTTCAGTCGCCCTTACATAAAACTGATAGTAATATAACCTCTCCCGAGACACAATGTGCAAGGGATTTTCTCCCCGTTCTCATCGAGGATAAACTCTCCGTCCTCGTCTTTCATGAACTTATCGCCGTTACAGCGATCACATTGCTTTCTCATAGTACTCCGACTCGGGTTCGAACCGAGGACGACGCGGGTTAAAAGCCCACCGCTCTTCCACTGAGCTATCGGAGCATGATGCCCGAAGTCAGGTTCTGTTTAGTCCCCATGATTTTCTCCTAGCAATTCTTGTGGCACTGTCTCGTGTGCCTCTTATGATGCTTCCCGTTAAGGCAAGGGCGGCAGCGGCAGTCGCACCATCCTGTATATGAGCACATATCTCATCATTCTCCTTACGTACTCCGAGTGGGGATCGAACCCACGACACGACGGTTAAGAGCCGCCTGCTCTAGCCACTGAGCTACCGGAGCATCAAAGCTTTCGGGGGAGCCTGTTTCGGCTCCGCCTCAACCGGGGCTGCTTAGGCTTTCGCATGACAATTCTCCTCTAGTTTCGCCCTTCCGACCCCCTTTTGCATCCTTCGCAGGGGACCACGGAAAGGCATCGCGGACAGTCGAACCGGGTTTTCCCCAGTCGCTTTGCTCTTCTCTTGATTATTCTCTTAGGCATGCGCCTTGTTCTTTTCTTAAACACGTCAGGCTAGCAGGATTCGAACCTGCGACCTCTAGCTCCCCGAGCTAGCGTTCTACCAAGCTGAACTATAACCTGGAACGGATGACCGGAATTGAACCGGCGTGGCTTGCTTGGAAGGCAAGGGCTTTACCACTAAGCTACATCCGCAAGATAACTCCAAGTACGAATGCGGTGACAATTAGCGCACACCACATCACACTTTTCCATCTCTGCCAAAAGAGCAGAAAGACTTCCTTTGTTAATCAATCTACTTATAGCTGCTATCTTCTTACCTCTTACGTGATCAAAATCCATTACGTAGTAAGGAAATTTCTCCTGGCAATCTGCGCAAGGTTTATCTTTTGCTTCGCGTACCATTTTCGCCAGCATTGCCCTGCGTTGAGCTGCTTGGGCAATGTAGCGTTCACGATTCTCCTGATAGTGTTTTTGTTGCGCAGGAGTGGTAGGCACTCTATCAGGATATTAAACCAGGAACTACCTAGCCAGCACTACACGACCCTGGAGGAGGAGGGACAGGCAAGCAACCGGACAGAAACCGCCCGTCCCTCCTCCCGATCCCCCCGGAATCCGCGCAGGAAGGAAAAGGACGCGGACTCAACGGAGGGGGTTTGCCGAGGACACGGATCCTCAGCGGGGAAACACGCCTGCCGCCAGTCATCAGCAGCGTGCTTCGTGCCACCCGCAGGTATCGAGCCTGCCTACACCGGGCTTCAACCGGTAGCTAATCCATCTCAGCTAGGGAGGCATACACCCCCCCTGCACCCCCGGGCAGGGGGAGGCAAGGGGAGTGGGACATTCGGACTACCAGGGCAGCGCAGTGCCTGTAGCCTGTATCTCTGAGCCTCAACAGACCGTTTCCAGTCTCCACTGAGTCGCCCGGGATACTGATCTTTTCATGCGCATCATATTACAGCTGAACTTACAGGGGGGAGAACTCAGCTGCGTCCAGATGGGAGGATTCGAACCTCCGACTCCAGCTCCCAGGGCTGGCGTTTTACCCCTTCACTACATCCGGATGGTGCCACATGCTGCCCGTTCAACCTGCTAGCAAGGGTGGCAGCTAAAGGCACGTGGCTTGCCTAGTCGGCTTACCAGGACTCGAACCTGGTCTGCTGGTCCCCGAGACCAGCGCGCTTACCCTTACACTATAAGCCGCTAACCAAATGTAATTCTCAGCAAGAAGAATTCCCTGCCTCTGCTTATTTTTGCCTGGTTCATATCTAATATGGAGCTGTCGTTTCTTGTGGAAATGACTTGTCTCTAGCCAGATCAACATGTCTGCTGGTGCGATGTAGACAATTAGTGCATCCACTTCGCTATCTAGGTAGGGATTCTTTTTTCTTATTCCACTTTGCGTAAGAGCTAGATGAATCGCTCCTTTAGTGTGAGATGCTAGCCGATTAGCATACTTAACTTGAACTCGATAGAGCTTAACCTTATCATCTAGCACTAGATCGTATCGGCACTCTCGGGTCGGACGACTAGCTATCCAGCCTTTTTCTACCGCTCGCATCAAGACCTTCAGGACAGCGAACTCGCCCTTCAGGTGAGTGTCCATCTCCACGCGGCAGATTACCGTCTTCCTCGATCCTGATTAACACTACTTGCTGGGCTGTATCACCCCGAATACCGCGAGCAAGAACAAGGCAACCATCACGAACACCATGAAGATCATTGCCTTGCGGAGCGATACGTCAGTCCCTAGCCATTTCCTGACCCTGCTCTTAGCCATTCTTTTCTCCTTCGCTTTTGCGTGGAGCGACGGGGACTCGAACCCCGGACCCCCTGCACGCCATGCAGGTGCTCTGCCAGCTGAGCTACAGCCCCATAGGGCCAGCGGTGAATTACGCTATCACCATCTCCCGTCTTATCAGGACGGGTGTCTTACGTTAGACGAGCTGGCATGTGTTCCCCCGAGAACCCCGAGTGCTCCTGAGGAGCAAGTCAACGGGGGAACGAGAGGAAATCTATCAGCTATCCCCGAGAGTGTCAAGCGGGGGGACAGCTGAAACGTCTGCGTATTTCTTGCCTGCCCTGATCTGCCATATCAGTGACTGGTCAACCGTGATCCCGTGATTACGTTTCAGCTGGTGCGCAACCACCCGCTGGGGGAGATTGACTGTCCTGATCCAGCGAATCAGGTCATCTGATAGTTTCTTATCTGCCACGTGGACCGCATCGGATTCGAACCGATAGCCTTCTCCGTGCAAAGGAGTTGCTCTGCCAATTGGAGCTAGCAGCCCATGCGGAGGACGGTACCACAACCCGTCCCCCGACCTGTACTGAAAAGATGTAGTTTTCAATTTAGCAAGCCTGTACGAGAGGCGTAACGCAGGGCGAGTAGGATTCGAACCCACATCTTCCGGGTTGGAGCCGGAAATTCTGACCGTTGAACTATCTCCCCATATATGCAGTTGAAAAGAGCCCGTCAGGTGAGAATCTTACTCTCCTGGCGGGCTCCCTGTCTAGAGGATTATTTCCCCTAACCAGGGAGCCACCTAGGATGCGTGAACGCGCACCAAGACGACGACTGTCGCCCTGTCGCTAGTTTCGCACGCTTGGTGGTCATGGAACCAAGATACCATGCCACCGGAGTGCTGTCAAACTAGATTTTGCTGAAAAAATTCATGATCCCGTCCGCTGCACTGCTGAGGAACGTTCCGATGTTATGCACCACATGCGCAGCGCTCGTGGGGCTCAGAACCACCCAGAAGATGACCAGCGCGAGCGCAAGCCACCCGGCGATAACCTTCGCGTCCATGTCAGTGCCCGAGAAACTGATGCAGCAGATGCCAGTGGTGTGCCCCGTCCATGACAACCCCGACCGCGAGGAAGATGAACACGACGATTGCGACCTTCCTGCCCTTGCTTGTACCCCTGCGGTCTACCGTTCCGCTCATGTTTCTGTTCCTTTACCTGTATGCGTATATGACTACCGCGACCAGCGCGACCAGCAGTGCCAGCATCCCCCAGGAAGCCCCGGTGGCACCGGCAGCACCCCCCGTGTTTACCGTCGCGATCACCGCAGAGGCTTTCGGAGGGACCATACTCGGGACGAACCACACCCCGAGGATCAGGATGATGAAGATTTCCAGGAGATGCCTCCAGGAAGCTCCCATCCTGAAAACGAACACTCCCAGGATGGTGAGCACACCCAGACCGCGTGCAGACCTTTCAAGCCACAGGAATGCCTGTGCGAAGGTGTCTCCTGTGTGGGGGATGCTTACTGCGAGATAGTTCATCCCTCTCCTTCGGGGGGTCCGTCATCGCCACCCATCTTGCGCCTGCGCAGCACCGGGGGCACGATGAGCGTGACCACGATCAGCCCTGCCATCAGCAGGATTAGTCCGATGGAAGCCCCGGTGGAGGCTATCGAATCCCCGGACGTGACCGTGCTGACTCCCTGCGCGATCTTCTGCGAGGTGTGAGGCAGTGCGACAGCCCCGAGGGTCAGCAGGACTATCATCTGCCAGAACGGGGTGCGCTCCCGGAATTTGAGGATGATCACGATGAGGACCATTGCGATGATCACGAACAGCTTCGCGATCCAGTGCATGATCTGCCCCAGGTAGCTGGGAACCGCGTGACCCGCGACTTTAAAAACCCCGGGACCTGGGGGAGGGTTTGAGATAAGTGCCGTGAGAATGTGCATGACCCTTCCTTTTCTGTTCTCTAATACCAGCACCGATTGGGGGCAGGATGGCTGCAATACTGATTCCATGCCCCGCACGGAGTGCCGTACCTGCCGTGAATATACGAGAGTCCCCATCTTATCTGCGTAGCAGGGTTAGTCATGTAATCCCTGCCAGCAGATGCCATCTTACTCGCGGGAAGCGCCTGCGGTATCCCGTAAGCCCCGGAACCCTGATGATTCCATACGATCTGCCAGCCGCTCTCGTGATCCCACAGGGTGTAGAGACAGCCCCACTGAGGCTGCCTGTTCCATCCGTAGTTTGCAGCTAGCTGATACCCTAGCGCTACATTGCCTTTCAGGTTCCCCGGAGCAGAAACAGAAGGGGAATGACGATGGGTTGTAAACCCGAAAGAATTCCCCTGAGTTTTCCCGACAAGAAACAGGATTACCGCGAGAAGGAAAAGGAAACCCGCGAGCTTCCTCTTCACCCTTTACCCGTACTGGCGGTAAGCACCCGTGAGCTGATGCTCCTCCCAGTGCCTGCGCCCGTCCGGGGTGCCGTTGATCTCATCAAGCGCGTGCTGTGCGAGCCAGTTGTCCATCTGGTCACGCTGTGTCCCGTCAGGAATCTGCATGCAGTCCATGAGATCCTGCCTCGCGGTCTCTGAGGTTGCCAGCTGCTGCATTTCCTCCCCGTCCAGGCGTACGTTACAGGGTCCCACCTGTACAGGGTACACGGTCACTACAGGCTCCGCTGTGGGTGCCTGCGTGGGTGTCGCGGTTTCAGTGACGGTAGCTATCGAACTGGGCGACGGTGAATGCGTCGCCTTATGTGAAGGGGACTGATGGAAATTCGCGGAGCAGTTGTTCCCGTTACTGTCACAGTTCGCGGATGCGTTGAAGCTGTTAATCTTGCATCCGGTGAGGATGATCGCCGCTGACGCCCCGAGAACGACCGGGGCGAGCGCCGCCCTGAGCGGCATCTTAGATGGTGCAGTCATTTCTGTTCCTTTTCAAGACAGCCCCAGGGAGCGGACAACTGGGGTTACGTCCGCTCCCTGGGGCACCCGGGGCAGTCGCGTGATGGGATGACACGCGTGCTCACTCGGGGGATCGGAGTTGCCTTACTTGCGGATGTTCCAGCTAACCGGGTAGTGGTGAACGGTACGGGGGCACACGGTGTGCGCGATTCCCCAGCGGATGGACGGACCGTAGTTGACGGCAGTGGGACCGCCCGAGGTGCGGGACACCTGGAAGTGGTTGAAGCTGACGTTCTTCAGGTACCAGTCGTGCCCGAGGTACTTGAGGTGCTCACCGTTGTGCAGGGCGGGACCGGAGAACTTGGTGAACGTGGTCCCGAGGTGACGGACAGCGAACGTGATGTTCTGCACGACGCAGCGGACGCAGCGGGGCTGCTGGTGGGTGACGCAGGGGAGACGCCAGTCGTTGCGACCCTGGTTGTCGTTCCAGGTGTTGTCGCGACCGCCGTTGTTCCAGTTGTCGTTCTGCTTGAAGTCCTGAGTGAAGACGCGGACCTCGGGGCGGCACTTGTTGTCGCGGTTGTCGTCGCGACCCTTGTTGCCCTTGTTGTCGTCGCCCTTGTTCCAGTTGTTGTCGCCCTGGGGATGATTGTCAGGGGTGACGGTAGCCGTAGAGGTAGGGACGGGAGTGGTGCTCGCGAAAGCGGTCGCGGGGACCGACAGTGCGGCGATGCCGACACCAGCGGTGACGACGATCTTGGCTAGAAGACTACGCATGATTAAGTAAGTTCCTTCGCTTGTCTGACTGTGTTTTTCTGTTCGGTTTGGATCGATCCGAGGTAAACCTATCAGTGTTTCCGGGAGCTTGCAAGCCTAAACCTGCAAGCTCCCGGAAAAATTTCCTGCTGCCTAAGCAGCCCAGGTCCACAGCTCGTTCGCGAACGTGGGGTGAGCCCCGTTTGCGTCCAGCTGACGCCCCCACGGGAGCATCGAGTCGGAAATGTCGCTGCGTGCCACAGCAGGGTTGGAGTGAGACGCGTCCTCCAGGTAGCCACCGGTAGAGTCATTCCTGAACGCGTAAGTGTCACCCGAGAGATTGTTCACGACGGTGGGACTGCCCGTCCCGTCCAGGTAAGCCCGAAACCGCTGACCCGAATCCCTGCCCAGGGTGCACGGGAGGAACCGCAGCTTGCCATCCCCGACAGCAGTCACGCACCTGTCCGACCAGAACCCGTCCTTTGCGAACACGATCGTGTAGTACGTGTGAGTGTGGAAAGTGTGCGCGACGAGCGACACGTTGGTAGCGCTGTCACCTTCCAGGTCCGGGTACCCGATCACCATCTCGTTCGGGTTCTGGTACTTCGCGTCAACGGCAACCGAGTTGCCCTCCGCGTTTACCCCGTGAAGGGCACCGCAGCCATTGGAGAAGATGCACTTGAATGTCGTAGCCTGCGCAGCGGGCATGCTACCGGCGACAATCGCACCGGCAGCAGACACCCCGAGCACAGCGGCTGCGAGCTTAGTCTTGAAAGACAAGGTGAAACCCTTTCTAATTGACCAGCACTCCAGATATCTTTACCTGGAGGGTTTAACACACGAAAGTCTTATGGTACCATTTATTGCTTTTTCGTGTTTTTCCTGGACGTTTCCCACTTCGTGTACGCCCTCCCGCACAGGAAAAGAACTGCAAGAGTGAGCAGCATGTGGAGGAGTTGCCATATCCCGCTGCCAGCGGGAACTCCTATCGCTATCCCGGCAGCGAGCGTAGCCCATACGGTACTCCTGATAACGTCCTCGCGTTGATTCCCGACAGGAGAAGGCTGTTCTTTCTTTTCCTTTATCTCAGGGAGCGTGGACAGGTCGTGTATCAGGAACTTAAGCTCTTCCTCCGTGTTCGCGATCATCATCGCGTCCATGCGAGCTGACATCTCAGGAACGTCAATGTACTCCTGCGCACAAGCCTCGCGCAAGTGGTTTAGGTAACGTTCCCGTACCGCTCCTGAGACACGAGGCTTGTCCGTGAAATGAACCCCGGAAGGGACGAGCTGCTTGGCTGCCTCAGCAGCACGGGCAGACGGGTGGGCCACCACCTTAGGGATTGCCTTTTTTGCGGGTGCCTCATGGTAAATCACCGTGTTTGTCGTCATCCCGTTGACACGGTAATGCTCTATGAGTGCCTGACGCATCCGCCTGTTCGTGTCCTCTATGACTATCATGAATTCCTGATGCGAAACCGGTGGCTCCAGCACGATTCAGTCCCCTTTGACGTTTACGAACTGACGGAGAGTGTACCGTACTTCAACCAGGTCCGCAGCATCTTCCATGACAACATCGATATCCTTGTAAGCCCGGGGTGCCTCGTCAAGGAAGGCGCTCGTGTGACGCCATTCTATCCCTGCCATGGCAGCCTCAAGCTCACCCATGGTGATGTTTTTCTTCGCGGCACTACGCGAATAGTTCCTGCCTGCCCCGTGGGGCGCGGTGTTCAAAGCCAGGGAGTTCCCTCTGCCTTGCACCACGTAGGACGCTGCTCCCATACTCCCCGGGATGAGTCCCATGACCCCGAGGGAAGCGTCGATAGCCCCTTTCCGGGACATCCACACCTTCTGTCCCTCGTGAATCTCCTGCATCGTGTAGTTGTGGTGGCACTGGATTACCTCGGTCTTCTTTACCTGATTCCCGATCCATTCCTCGAAACACCTGATGACCCTGCGCATCATCCCCTCGCGGTTCAGCTTAGCGAACTGCTGAGCCCAGCGCAGGTCCCTGATGTAATCCCAGAATTCTCTCTGGTCTTCCGTCAGGTACGCGAGGTCCCTGTTGGGGAGAGGCTTGCCCTTGCATAGTTCCTGTGCGATCCTGATGTGCTTCTGAGCCAGCCTGTTCCCCACGCCCCTGCTTCCGGAATGCAGGAACAGCCATACCCTGTTCTCCTGATCGCTGGACACCTCGATGAAATGGTTCCCGCTCCCGAGGGTTGCCAGCTGGAGACGCCAGTTCCCCGCGATCTGCTCCGCGTCCTCGTACCCGTCGAGGGATTCCAGCTCCCCAACCAGGTCACGGATGTCCCCGCGAGTGTACTGGTTGTAGTTCCCCGCTGACAAGGGGATTGTCTTCTCGATGGCTTCCCGCAGATCGGACAGGGGCTTGTCGTCTGTCGCCCCGTCGATGTCAGCCAGGGTAAACTGAGTGCGGACCGCGTACATCCCGCACCCGATGTCCACCCCGACTGCAGCAGGCATGATCGCTTCGAGGGTGGGTATACCTGATCCTACAGTGGCTCCCTTACCCAGGTGCGCATCAGGCATGAGCACGTAGCGCGGATAGATAAAAGGCATGGTCGAAGCCTGGCGAGCCTGCTCCCGTGTCGTCGGTTCGAGGATGGACGCCCAGCTCCACAGTCTGTCACTGATCTTTTCCATGCTCTTTCTCTTCCTGTGCGCGCCCGGGTTTTACTCGCAGCCGATGCTGTCCCCGACGCGGACGGTATGGCAGTGGTACCCGGACGTGGCGACTTTCCCGATCAGTCCCAGCAGGAGCAGTGCTCCGATTACTACGAGCACGACTTTCGTGGAGCTTTTCATCCTGCGTCTCCTGTTATCTATCTTTTCTGTTACAGCCGCCGCTTGGTTCCCATCGCGGCTGCGATCTCCGGTTCGGTGTCCCTGACCCCTTCCAGCAGCTCCCTCCCCGGAACGCTGAGTGTCCTGGGTGCCTCTTTGTATGTCGTGCACCCGCAGGTCCAGCACTTACTGTGAGGCTTGTGCCTGCACACCGCGCAGCGGGGTTCGCGGTACAGGGACTGTATCAGCTTGGCTGCACTCTGGCAAGGGGTGTAGGAGTACCAGGTGATCTCCAAGCGGAAAAAATCGCCTGGTGAGGCTTGACGGTAGTCAGGGGGGGAACACTTCTCGCAGGGCTCCAGATCCGGGTCATCCTCGGATCGCGGGAAGTCCGCTGTCTTACGTGCGAACTCTGAGACCCGCATCCTCACCCCGCCACGGCAGGACGAGTCCTTGTCGTGGTAGACGAGGGTGTGCCCGATCGTGTACAGGAGGTACATCTCCCTCCCGTACATGTCCCGGTTCTCATCGTCCTCTTTAAGAGAGAGGTCATGGGACGGGTCGGTGTCGATGATCTTGTACAACTGCAAATGCGCCCACCGGTTACGGTTTCCGTCATCGGTATCGACCTCGTAAAGGAATTCCCCCCAGAATACGAGCGGGTTATCTCCGGTGGGGAGTTCATAGTGCGTCATCCCGGACGGGAGTACCAGGTCTGCGGGGAAAGTTTCCATGAGTCTTCTCCTTCGTTCTCGCTCTTCGTTCATAGTATCAGGTGATGCGAGGTGACCTGGGGTGACGTAGGGGTTGCGGGTGTCGCGGACAAGGCTTATCTTCCCTGTATACCCGCGTGTAAAACATTTCAGGCAAAGGAGGACACCCTGGATGAGCTGGCAAGAACTCGGGGCTTGCTATGGAACCTATATTCCAGGCGAGACAGACATCTGGTATTCCCCGGAAAACCCGGGAGGACCACGGGAACACAGGGGAATCTCAGGGGAGAAGGAGAGAGTGGCAGCAGCGAAAGCGGTCTGCTCCGGGTGTGGCGTGAAAGCGGAATGCCTTACGTGGGCACTGGAGGCACGGGACACCTGGGCGATCCTGGGGGGGCTGACGCCGCAGGAGCGGGGGGCTCGATGAGCGAGCTGCCACCTCTTTGCTTCGTGTGCGCCCGCACGATGCGAGCCATCCCGAGTACGTACGCGTGGAAGTGTTACTACTGCGACGTTATAGAGGAACACGAACAGTGGGTGTCCCGCACGGAAACGGTCCCCTCCGCAGAGTCGGAGGCGTTCGGGACCACCGTATTTTTCGATCACTCAGCGGGATATTTTCCTAGCCCTGGGTTATCTTTGCAGGTGAGAGCATGCTGCCACTGGTTGTCAGCGAAAGTTTTGACAGACGTTTGACAACCAGTGGCGGCGTTTGCTAGTGTTCAGCACAGCAACACCGGACCCGGACAGAAAATCCGGATCAGAAGAATCGGACAAGAAAAAGGAGCGCCATAGTGGCACCCCCTATGCGCAAGATCAGCTCGTTCCCGGGACAGGCGCAGGGCACTGCGCTGAAGATTGTCCTGGCGGAGTTCCCGGAAGGGACGTTCGTTTACGCCCCGAATCACGACCTGGCAGACCCGAGTATGGGCATGCAGATCCGGGACGACCAGAACCGCGCCCCCGTGAAGACAGTGGCGCGTTACCGCGAGATCATGAAGCCGTACCTGCTCAACCGCAATGATCTCCTCATGCCTCCGGTGGTGTTCACCGCTGACGGGTACCTGCTGGACGGATGGACCCGCACTGAGGCTGCTCGCGGGCTGAACTGGCTGACGTATCCCGCGATCGTCCTGGACGACAATTACCAGGGTGCTCCTGAAGCCCTGGTGGAGAAGTTCCACACGCTGTCCGCGATGCTCAACCTTACCCATGGCACGGGACTGTCCACTGCGGAAACGGAGAGGGCTATCCTCCTGGTCGCGAAGAACATCGACCTGGACGCCCCTGGAGCTGTCAACGAGCTTGCCCGCAAGCTCCAGATCTCCCGCTCCTGGGCGAACGGGCTGCTGTCGGCACGCGAGGCGAACGAGCGCGCCGCACGGGTGGGAGTTGACCTGTCTGGTGCCACCTGGATCACCAGGACGCACATGGCAGACCTGGGGAACTGGCGGGAGAAGATGACCAACCCCGTCTTCAAGGCGCTCCTGGAGCACGTCAGGGACGCGAAGCTGTCCACCCCGGCGCAGCGGGTCCTCGCCAAGCAGGTGTTCGCATGCGACACCGAAGAGGAGAAGCTTGCCCTGATCGCAGGCGAGGTGTCCTCCCTCGGGAACGTCACCAACGGGCATCACGGTCGCCCCTCGGATGCCGCCAAGCTCCGCCAGGCGCTCGGAAAGATCACCAGGTACACGGATTCCCCGGGGGTTCCCGTGGAAACCATCGCAGGCGGGTCGGACACGCACGTCAAGACGATCGATGCCGCGATCAGGACGCTGTACGCGATCCGCGACGAGCAGCTCAAGCTGGACCATCAGCGGCTGATCTCCTCCGGATCGAAGTAACCCCGTGGACCGAGGACAGCGGGACGCGCTGCTGCTCGGGGACCTGAGTTCAGCCTCCGGGGGCGGGCAGCCGCTCCCGGAGGCGCTCCGGGCAGTCCTCTCGTACCTGTACGAGAACGGGTTCACCACGACCAGCGTCCTGCATAAGATCATCCGGGAACAGGATATCGTCGCGTTCAAGCACGCGAGAATCCTGGAGGTATGGAAAACCTGGGAAAGTTTCTGCAACGCGATCCTGGGTGCCCTGCACGACGGGGGTTTTATTTCCGGGAGCTTCGGTGACGGATGGGTTGTCACCGAGAAGGCTATCCCCGG
>Ga0134127_10001383_pt1 | contig 18061 bp, 12 predicted proteins | sample KB31753_FD_96459 | JGI IMG/M metagenome (GOLD analysis project Ga0134127, IMG submission 96459) | Terrestrial soil microbial communities with excess Nitrogen fertilizer from Kellogg Biological Station, Michigan, USA - KB3-175-3 | ecosystem: Environmental > Terrestrial > Soil > Unclassified ... | reverse complement strand
GTGACGATGTCGAGCTTGTTGTCAGCGTTCATGTCCGCGACTGCGAGTCGCCAAACCCCTCGACCGGTTTGAAAGGGCGAGCCTGCAGCCAATTTGAAGTTGCCCTGGCCGTCGCCAAGCATGATCCGAACGCCCTCTCCTGCCGCGGCGATCGCGTCGAGTCGGCCGTCTCGGTTCACGTCAGAGAGAATGATCTGAAAGGCGTTATGGCCAAAGTCGAACGGCGAGCCAGCTACTTCCGAAAAACGGCCAGCACCATCGCCGAGTAGTACGGTTAACGCGCTTTGGTCGTGATGAGTAGCCACTAGATCAGGTTTGCGATCCCCATTCACATCGCCAACCTGAGCGAACCACGGTTGACCTGTGCGAAGAGGAAGCTCGCTTCGGCGAAAACCCCCTCGCCCATCATTTAATAGGAGCGTCAAAGCAAAACTCTTCGGCAGTTGCTGTGCCCGCAAGGGCCCCGTGGCAGTCGCCGTCGCGATAATGTCGAGACGTCCGTCGTTGTTTACGTCAGCTAGAGCAGACGGGTACGGGCTTGGACCAACGGCGAACGAAGCGGGAGCGCGGGTAAAGCGTCCTCGACCATCGCCAAACGCTATGGACACGTCATTGTCGGCATTGTTGACGGTGATTAGATCAAGGTTCCGATCGCCGTTCATATCGCCAAGCGCCAAACCGTGTGTGTGCGGATGTCGGCCTTCCTTCATAACAACCGGAGAATTCGGCGCCAATGAGAGGCCGCCTTTGCCGTCGCCAAGTATCAGGATCACTCCGTAACTGTCGTGACTGTCGATCGCCAGGTCAAGATTGTTATCGCCATTCACATCGCCGATCACCATATCGCCGGGAGAGTCAGGCAAGGGGAGCGGATTGGCTGCGCGGAACTGTGCATCGCGGCCCGCGGGACTCAGCAAGACTGTCAACGTACGATCGTCGCCACATGAAACCACCAGATCAGGCTTGCCGTCGTTGTTCAGATCCCCGACTACCACATTTCCCGGTCCGCATGAAACGGGTATTGGCGAACCCGGCGCGGAAGCGAACATCGACTGTTGCAGGCTGGAAACGTTAGCCTGTCCGGCGCTGCAGGAAGACAAGAAGAGACCGACCAACAAAATGGTGATACCAACCACCGCCGGATTTCTGTACCTTTTCATCGCCGCTCCTTTGCCGAATCGAGAAGGTTTAGTGATTAGACGAGTGAGCGGCTGAATTACTTCCGGGAATCAGTGACAAAGAATCGCTTTCTGCCTACTGACTACTGTTTGCTGCTTTTCGCGGTCGACGCCATGGAAAGATCATGGAAACTTCCTTGCGATACTGCCGGTAGGTGTCGCCGTAATAACTAAGCAGATCACGCTCCTCAAACTGGATCGCCACGAGGATGTAAGCAGTGCAGACTGCGGCAAAGAACAGATGGCCGAGGGTCATGTGCGGCGTGCTCCAGAAGGCGATGATGAATCCGAGATACAGCGGGTGACGCACAACTTTGTACAGCCCAGGCGTTTTGAATGGGGGCGCCTCCTCGGGTTGCCGCTTTAGATAACGATGGACCTGTCGCAAGCCGAAGAGACCCAAATGATCGACAAGAGCGGTTGATATGAAGACCTGGCCCCAACCAATCCAGAACAGAGCTTGCAGAAAAATCCTTCCCACCGGGTTCTGCACATCCCAGATGACTGCCGTTATTGGACGCCACTGCCAAAAGAGCAGCAGCAACACCAGACTTGCCAGCAGCACATAGGTGCTGCGCTCCACCGGTTTGGGCACGATTTTGGTCCAGGCGCGTTTGAACCATTGGCGAGCCATTACGCTGTGTTGAATCGCAAACAGGCTAAGAAGCAGTGTGTCGACGATGAGAGCTTCAGTGAGTGGGGCTGCTAATCCTGTATCGACCGATTTAGGCACAATGATGTTGCCGACGAACGCGATCGCGTAGAGGAGAGTCACAAAAAATATCAAGTAGCAGACTAGCCCGTAGAGAAAAGCAATGGCTCGACCGAACATAGAAGCCTCCTCTTTCAGTAAGTGAAGACCCAAAGCTTTCAGGATTTGGAAATCCAGTTTCCCTATGAAGGTTCTAACGGCGAGTGCGGACTTTGCGTGACCTTACTATGCCAAGCTCGGTGGTAAGTCAACAGCCGGAACAGGGTTGGCGGCAACGGCTGGGTTCTCCTGCGAGGTCAACTTCTTTAGATCACCATCTGCTGAAACCAAACGCGTGCGCCAGATGAAAAGTGTGGAAACGACAAGCGCGATCGTGCACGCGATGCCTCCTTCGATCCCGTAGGCTGCCCCAGTCAACCAGGCTGGTCCGAGATCAGTCCCTACCAAAAGAGGGTTAGGCGCAATCTTTGTAATGCCACTCACGGGCAAACCAAACACAGCACCCAACGCCCAGTTCCAAGCCCAGTGAACACCCAGTGGGAACCAAAGGCTGCGCGTGCGCAGGTAAGCAACTGACAACCAGACGCCGGCCAGCGCGGTGTTAGCGAAAGCGAGAATGCCGCCAGCATTTGGATTTTTGAGGTGGATCGCGGCGAAGGGCACAGATGTCAGCAGTACGCCTAACCATGCGAGTTTTGCTCTAGTGAGTGTCTGCAACGGATAACCGCGGAACAGTGCTTCCTCTGCTAGCGCAGCCACGATAAATAGGGCAGCTGAGAAAGCGAGAGTTATTGCGACACGCGAAACGCCGGCTGACGAGAACGCGAAGCGCAAGCCGCCGCCAGCAAATGCGATTGCCGTTGCGAGTGCGAGCGCGCCAACTCCGATTAGGGAACCAACGAGCAGGTCGCGAAACCAACGCGAATGCAATGTCAGTCCGAGGCTCCGCCACGGCAAACCTTCAAGCAGTCGTGCGCAGATGTAACCAGCCGCAAGAGAAGCCGTCAGAAGTATCAAACGGAACACGAGATCCTGTATGTGCTCGGGTAGTGTCCAGTTTGGCGCAGCGAGGTTGGCCAATACATAGACGACTCGAGAGCCGCCGGTGATGAAGAACATCAGTAGGACGTAGATAGCGACAAACAGTCCCAGTCGCCAGCCACTGCGCAGGCGTCCGGCGGTGTTGAAGAAGACTTGCCGTAGAACTTCCATGGCCGGCATTGTAACTGACGAAGTCTAAAGTCCAATGTCCAAAGTCCAACGTCCGCAATCGACACCAGAATCAGATATCTTACTGGCATCATCCGGCCTTGTTTCGAAACACAGACTTTGGACCTTGGACATTGGACTCTAGCGATTCAATCTCCGACTCTAGAAAGCTGGCGTGGTCCGCCCGTGTGATAAACTTCGCCCAGTTTCATGAGTGATAAGCCGCAAAATCCCCCTTTCGACAGACGCAAGGTCAGCAAGCGCCGCCGCATCCTGCTCTGGACCCTCGGCGCGACTGTTCTGCTCCTTCTGTTCGTTATCGTTTCCCAGCAACTGTGGCTTTGGAACATTGTTCCGCTCGAGAGCGCATCAGACACGGTCGTCCTTTACGCACTCTCAACTTTGAATTTTCTGGCGTTCGTAACCTTCTCGTTCATTTTCGTCAGGAACCTGCTCAAACTCCGGCGCGAACGCCGCGCGCGTGAGCTCGGTTCGAAAATCAAAACCCGTCTGCTCGTTTACTTCATCGGGATCAGTTTTCTGCCCATCATCGCAATGGCAGTTTTCTCGTATCTCTTCCTCAACCGATCGTTGGAGAAGTGGTTCAGCAAACTTCCGGACGATGTGGTCGCGGAAGCCCTTGAAGTGCAACGTGAAGCCATCGGTTCACAGTATCGAAGTCTGCGCGAGACAGCGCTCCTGCTCGGCGTGATTCTCGACAAACAATCGGAGAGTGAACGACAAGACACCCTCAACCAGATGGTGTCCAGGGGACAGCTTTCTGCGGTTGAGATTGTCGACGCGCGAGGGGATCGCGTCGCGCAAAGCAAGGCCAACCTGCCGTCAAATGAAAACGCAGAACTCGACACGTTGCTGTTCCGCGCGCGCCAGGCAAGGGGGGATGTTGGGGAGGCACTCGTGGACGGAGCTGGATTTGACGTTGTTACCGTTCCGCTTTCCTCGGATCAGATTTTGATTCTTGCGACCGCGCGACGAGCAGATTCGGATCTGAACAACACAATCACAGGTTCGCAGAGCGAGTATCAGAAACTCGTAGCGCGTCAGCGGAAAGTTCGCTGGCTGGGAATTTCCACCCTTGGCCTGATGACTCTGATGCTGCTCTTTGTTTCGAGTTGGGTCGCGATCTATCTGGCGCGAGGTATTGCGACGCCCATCAAGAGCCTGGCAGAAGCGTCAAACGAAATCGCGCGCGGGAATCTGACTCATCGCGTCGTACCAGGAGCTGAGGATGAATTAGCCCTCCTGGCCCACTCGTTCAATCAGATGACCGCCCAACTCGAGGAGAACCGTAGGCGGATCGATGCCGGCTCCGCAGAGCTTCGCGACAAGAACCTCGCGCTGGAAGAACGGCGAAACTACATTGAGACTGTGTTGGAATCGCTGACTACTGGTGTGGTTTCACTTGATGAAGCGGATCGCGTGACCACCATTAACGCCGCCGCTGCTCGCATGCTGCGACTCAGTAATGCGGAAATTGATAAATCCGTCGGCTTGATGAAGCTCGAACAGTTGATCGGAGCCGATGATCGCGTAGTCCTTAATCGCCTGCTGCATCGCGCACGCCGAACGGGACACTCAACTGAACAGGCACAGTTAACTGGCGCCGGAGCGAATGAGACTGGTCCGCTTCCTGTAGCGCTGACTGCCACTGCACTGCGAAATTCTAATGGAGACAACGGCGCGTCAAGCGCTGGCGAAGAGTCCAGCCATGGCGTTGTGTTTGTGATTGAAGACTTGTCGGAACTTCTGGCGGCGCAGCGTGCGGCGGCGTGGAGCGAGGTGGCCAGACGAATGGCGCATGAGATCAAGAATCCGCTTACTCCGATCCAGCTCTCAGCAGAACGCATCGCAAAGAGTTATCACCGCATCGGCGTCGTCACCAATCAGAACGGCGGAAATCAAGGCGGTGTGAATGGTCACGTGAATCTGAGCTCTGCGAATGCGACTGAGGAGAGCCGAATCGGTGCAGTAATCGACGAATGCACCGAGACAATCACGCGTGAGGTTGCGGGATTGAAGGCGATGGTCGACGAGTTTTCCCGCTTCGCTCGCCTGCCGCTCACGCGCCTGGAGTCGGCGGACCTGAATCAGGTAGTACTCAACGCGGTTGCGTTGTATGAGGACCGCTTGAACGGCATCGAACTACGGACGAACCTCGATTCACAGATGCCCGTCGCTTCTCTTGATTCGGAACAAATGCGTCGTGTGTTTGTGAATCTCATCGACAACGCCATCGCAGCTATGACTGAGATTGCGGGAGAGAGAAGAATAACAATCGTGACACGGCACGACGTCGGGCGCGGTGTATTGATTGCGGAGGTGGTTGATACCGGACACGGAATTCGTGTGGCCGATTTCAAGCGATTGTTTCAACCATACTTTTCGACCCGGGGCAGCGGAACAGGCCTGGGGCTGGCGATCGTGCAGCGAATCATTCTGGAGCATCATGGACGAATCCGCGCCGAAGCAAACAATCCCCGCGGAGCGAGATTTGTGATTGAACTCCCCGTAGCAGTGAATAGTAGGCAGTAGGCAGTAGGCAGCGGCAGAGGAGGAGTAGTAGGCAGGGGCAGGCGGCAGGAAAGCAAAGAACCAAGAACCAAGGCCAAAAACCAAAGTCCAAAGCGAAGTAATGGAATCGATCCTGATAGTTGATGATGAGCGGGGCATACGCGATACGTTGCGCGCCGTGATGGCTGACGAAGGTTTTGTCGTCGAAGCAGTCGCAAGTGGCGAGGAATGTCTGAAGGCCGTCGAGCGTCGCGCCTACGACTGCATACTCCTCGATGTTTGGTTGCCGGGAATCGATGGGCTTGAAACGCTGAAGCAACTACGTGACGCGGGAGCCGATCCTGCTGTAGTCATCATCTCCGGTCACGGGAACGTTGAAACAGCGGTACGTGCCACGAAGTTGGGAGCGTTTGATTTCATTGAAAAACCGCTCTCGATCGAGAAGACCGTTTTGACTGTTCGCAACGCCTTGCGCCAGCGCCGGCTCGAATTCATGAATGCGGAAATGGCTGCCGAATTGGCGAAAGAATACACGATGGTCGGCGACTCAGTGGCGATGCGCGCTTTGCGAAAGCAAATCTCAATCGTCGCACCAACTGACGGTCGTGTGCTCATCTACGGCGAATCAGGAACGGGCAAGGAACTTGTTGCCCACTCGATCCACTCGCAGTCCGCGCGGGCGGCGGCGCCATTTGTTGAGGTCAACTCAGCAGCTATTCCCGAAGAGCTAATTGAGTCCGAATTGTTCGGACACGTGAAAGGTGCATTCACCGGAGCGACAACCGCTAAGAAAGGGAAGTTTGAATTGGCAGACGGAGCGACACTCTTCCTCGATGAAGTTGGCGACATGAGCGCGAAGGTGCAGGCGAAGGTTTTACGCGTTCTCGAAGAACAACGCTTTGAGGCGGTGGGCAGCGGAACGGCCATCAATGTGGATGTCAGGGTGATCGCCGCAACGAACAAGCGACTTGATATGGAAATAGAACAAGGAAAGTTTCGCGCTGATCTCTTCTACCGCCTGAATGTGATTCCTTTTGAGTTGCCGCCCCTGCGAGATCGTCCGGAAGACGTCCCGCTGTTGGTCGAACACTTCAACCGCCACTTTTCGGCCCCTTATGGCAAGCCTCCGAAAGAGTTTTCGGCGGAAGCGATTGAGGAGTTGCAAATCCATTCCTGGCCCGGCAACGTTCGCGAACTGCGAAACACCATCGAGCGAGTTGTGATTATGCATCCAGGTGTGAAAGTGGCGGCAAGCGATCTGCCGGTACGCGGGAAAGAGGAGGCACCTGTCGCTTCGTTCCGATTTCCCTCGTTCAAAGAGGCAACTGATGCGTATCACCGCGAATTCATTCAACGAAAGCTTGAGGAAGCTGAGGGAAACGTCTCGCGCGCGGCGGAGATGATGGGTGTTGACCGCAGTCACCTTTATAGAAGAATGCGTACGCTTGGGATTCAGGTTCGTGGGGGCAACGGACAGGGACAGCCCCGAGCGTAAGTCTTCATATGAAATTCCAGTGTCTTCTGCTTACGATTTGTTTTCCAGGCACCGGTCTGACGCAACGTGCATCTAAGCGTTCGCTGGCAGGTAAACTTTACAAACAGTCGCGTTGACTTAAAGACCCGGATGCCGTATCAAATAAGTTAGTTAGTCTCGAGAGGAGACGATAGGCACGACTCGTTGGTGCCGATATTTGAGGGAATTATGGATTTTACGACTAAAGAATTATTGAAGCGCTACGCAAAACTCGCTGTCGGACAGCCTTTCGCCCCGATCCTGCTCAACATTCTGGTGACGTCTGTTTGCGACATGCGATGCACGCATTGTTTCTTTACTGATGAGCTCGACGATCGTCCCCGCAAGAAGTTGCAGATGAAAACTCACGAGATTGAGAAAATTTCCGAGACGCTCGGCGGCAATCTTGGTGTCTTGATCCTGGCTGGAGGCGAACCGTTTACCCGTAAGGATCTTCCGGAAATTGCGAAGGCGTTCTACACGAACAATAAACTCGAATCGATCTACATCATGTCAAACGGGCAGATTCAGAAACGTATCTTCCCGGATGTGACACGAATCCTCGAAGAGTGTCCGAACCTCAATGTGACGGTGGCGTTGGGCATCGATGGTCTTAAGGACCAGCACGAGAAGATCCGTCAGAAGACCGGCTCCTGGGACATAGCGATCGAAACGGCGCGTGAGCTTCAGGTAATTAAGAAAGACTATCCAAGGCTGGATGTGCAGACTTGCACCTGTTTCATGAATTCCAATCAGGATACGATCTTTGATTGGTATGACTTTTTGAAGTACGACCTCAAGCCGGACAAAGTCAACTTCAACTATATTCGGCCACCTTCAGCAGACCCCGTCGAGCTTGATATCGATCACTCGCGCTATGCCAAACTGGCGACCATGATTGACGACGACTCTCGTCACGCTGCGTTGAAGAACAACTACGGCGGCAACGCCGGGTTCTTTAAAGCGGCAATTGATATCTACATGCACGGGTTGATTGCAAAGACTCAGGAGACGCAACAGGCGCAAATGACATGTTACGCGGGAACCGCAGGCGGCGTGATCTACGACGAAGGGACTGTGTCGTCGTGCGAGAACCTGGCGCCCATTGGCAACCTGCGCGAATTCGACTGGGATTTCCAGAAGCTCTGGCTGTCGCCTGCGATGAAAGAGCGTCGCAAGAAAGCGGCGGACGGTTGCTTCTGCACGCACGAATCGAACAGTTACTACCCATCGTTGCCGTTTAATCCAGGCCATCTCATTCAGATCAAGAAACTCGAGCGCGAGATGAAGAAGGCGCGGAAAGAAATGGATCGCGCGGGCGGGGAAGTGGACGGAGTTACAGTCAGAGCCTAGCGGGCTGGTCTTTGGTTTTTGGACTTTGGTCTTTGTGTTTCGCTGACATTGAAGGCCAAATCCGTACCAGCTAGTCACAACCGAGAGAATAAGCGAAATCCAAAGACCTAAAGACCAAAAGCCAAATATAAAATGACGAACGGCCGCGTCCCAAAAATTCTGATCATCTCATCCGACACAGGCGGTGGCCATCGTTCGGCCGCTGCTGCGATCGTTGCCGGCCTGCAAAAGTTCTTTGAAGGCGAGTCGTACGCGGTTCGTGTAGTGCGCGCGATTGAGGACTCACACTCGATCACGGAAAAACTGGTGCGCCTTTACAACTGGCTGCTGCGAAATCGGCAGAACTGGATGAAGTATTTTTATTGGGTAGTGAATCGAGTTCGTCCAGAGACGCGCGAGTTCTTTCATCGCCGCTGCATTGGTTTTTGTTCCGAGCAATTTGAGCGTCTGTGTCCGCACGTTGTGGTCAGCGTCCATCCTCTCACGCAACACATTTTTGCCCGCGTTCTAAAAGAACTAAAACTGTCGGATCGGATTCCGCTCGTGTCGGTCGTGACGGATCCATCGTATGGATTCTGGAAAGGTTGGGCGTGCGACGACGTCTCGCTTTATCTTGTAGCGAGCGACGGCGCGAGGCAGCAACTGATCGACTATGGAATTCCCAGCGAACGGATCAAGATCTCCGGAATGCCGGTGCATCCAAAGTTTGCTTATCCGGGAGAAGAGGCAGCCCGTGCGGCGCGTCGCGCCCTGGATTTGGACCCCGAAAAATTTACTGTCTTTGTGAACGCCGGTTGGGAAGGTGGCGGCAACGTGCCGCAGATTTTCCGCGAGCTGGTTAGAGGAAAGCTGGACGTACAGGCGATCTTTCTTGCCGGTCGCAACGACGAGTTGAAGAACGAGGTTGAGTCCCTCGCGACTCAGGCAGCGTTTCCCGTAAGAGTTATCGGCTACTCAGAACATGTCGAAGAGCTCATGGGGGCCGCCAATGTGATGATATCCAAGCTGGGTGGCCTCACAACTTTTGAGGCGCTTGCGTGCCGTTTGCCGATTATCGCCGACACCATTACGGCGCCGATGCCTCAAGAAGCTGGAACAGCAAGCATGATTGCCAAGCGAGGCGCAGGTATCCTGCTGGAGCGCGCTTCGGACATCGTTCCGGTGATTCGTCGCATGGTGGAAGATACAGCCCACTACTCAGCCATGCGCGCCGCCACCGTCGGACTCGCGATTCCAAACGCAACCAAATACATCGTCGAAGAGATCGTTGCTCTGATTCCCGCTTCTGTTGGTTCGGCAGACGAAGAGATTCTCCCCGAGGTTGTGTCCGCCTAAAGAAAGCCACGTTAACCATAACCGACCCCGCGATCAGACATTGACTACCGCGTTGACTGCTGCTGCTTTTCAGGCTTTAATCCCTACCAACGAAATAACACAATGAGTTTTGCCCGCTTACGCTCGTCGAAGCGGGCTTTTTAGGAGACTGAAAACTGGTGAGTTTGCTGCTCGAAGGAAAGCGTGCGTTCGTGACTGGTGGCACGCGGGGAATCGGCGCCGCGATATGCGAAGTGTTTGCGCGCGAAGGTGCTGACGTGGCGTTCAATTACAGCAACCGCGACGATCTTGCTGAGGAGATTCGCCACAAGATCGAAACGCATGGGCGCAAAGCGCTGAGTTTTAAGATTTCAGTCACCGATCGTTTGGGCCTCAAGAAACTCGCCCGCGAGCTGGTAGAGAAGTGGAGTGGCATTGATATCCTGGTCAACAACGCCGCCATCAATCGCGGGGACAACTTTGCCACGACGACTGACCGCGCGTGGGACGAGGTGATCAATACGAACGTGGGAAGTCTCTTCGCAGTTACCAAGCCGATTTACAAACAGATGATCCGGCAGCGGAAGGGGAGCATTCTCAACATCACTTCAATCGGAGCGCTGCGCGCGCTTCCCACGGCGGTTCACTATGCGACGTCGAAAGCGGCAATGATCGGGTTTACGAAATGCTTGTCTCGGGAAGCTGGGACGTTTGGCGTGAAGGTCAACGCAATAGCTGCCGGCATTTTTGACACCGACCTGGCGCAGCAGCTTCCAGATCGTCTGTTACAGATGCACGATCTTTGGGTCTCAGCGGGACGCATGGGTCGCCCTGAGGAATTAGCGGAGTATGCTGCGTTCATGGTGAGCGATCGTAACAGCTTCATGAACGGCGAAGTTGTGATCGTTGATGGCGGGACGGTGACCTAGAAGTTCCAGGTCTCAAGTCTCAAGTCTCAGGTCCAGTTTTAGAACTCTCGATCGCGGTTAATCTCTTCCCTAAATCTCGCAGCGTACGCTGCATCTCACCCAGCCTCCGGAACGCAGCCGTCGAGCGAAGCCAGTCCTTGTTATCAAACGCAGGTATTCCTGAAATCACTTTTCCGTCCGGAACATCGTGACTTGTTGCGCTCTTCGCGGTGATCACAACATCGTCACCAATCTTCAGATGGCCTGCCACACCGGCCTGACCCGCCAGGATCACGCGATTGCCGATATGCGAACTGCCGGCAAGTCCCACTTGCGCACACAACAGTGTGTCTTCGCCGACCGTGCATGAGTGGCCTATCTGGACCAGGTTGTCGATTTTGGTCCCGCGTCCGATTCGTGATTCTCCGACTGATGCCCGGTCGATAGTTGTGCCCGCTCCAATCTCGACGTCATCTTCAATCACCACGCGTCCGGTCTGAGGAATCTTGAGCCAGTGCCGCTCCTCGTCTTTGGCGTAACCAAAACCGTCACACCCTACGACGACGTTGTTATGGATAATGACATGCGAGCCGATCTGCGAGCGTTCGCGAATGACTGCCCCGGAGTGAATCACGGATTCGCTGCCGATGGTTACGTGTTCGTAGATGGTGACGTTGGGATAAATGCGAACGCCGGCTTCGATTCGAACTTCGCGGCCAATTACTGAGCACGCTCCAATCCAAACATTGTTAGCAACAGACGCTGTGGGATCGATTACCGCGCTTGGATGAATTTCCGGCTCGATCGCAGGTTCCGGATGAAACAGTCGGAGCGCGCGGGTATAGGCGAGGTAGGGGTCTTTCGCCCGTAGGATGGAAATCCCTTTTTCAATCGTAGCTTCTTCAGACGCGAAAATTGCCGAGGCCTGGGTTTGATTGACTCTCGGTGTGTAGCGCGGGTTAGCGAGAAAAGTGACATGACCAGGTTTCGCGTCGTCGAGACCTGCGGCGCCGTCTATTGCAACATCTGGATCACCTTCGACACGCGTGCCTGTTAGAGCTGCAAGTTCGGAGAGTTTCATGAGCGGGAGTTTATCGCATGAAGCGGATGCCGCGCACTCAGTCTCGCCTACAAATCCAGAAGGCGGCGCTACATTATTGAAACAGGATCGATTTCGAGATTGATGGAGCGTAGGTTCTGGCCGCGACTAAGAACTGCGGCCAACCCTGTATCAATGACACTTCGCAATTGGCGCCGGCTCCGACTTTTCACCAGCAGTTGAATCCGATGCTCGCCCTTGAGCCGGGCAAGGGGAGCCGGAGCAGGCCCCAGAATCCGACATGCCCGGTCTTTGTTAGCGAGATCCATCTCCTTTCGCAGTTCGAGCGCGTCTGATCGCGTTCGCTGCGGATCCGAACCGTGGACGAGAAGAGAAGCAAGCGCAACAAACGGTGGGTAGCCGTGATTCTGCCGGTGACGAATCTCCTCGGCATAGAAGCCCGCGTAGTCCTGGGCGCAGGCGTGTCTGAGCGCGTAGTGGTCCGGATGATAGGTTTGAATCAGGACCTGGCCAGGTCTTTCACCGCGTCCTGCACGACCGGCAACCTGCGTAATCAATTGGAAGGTTCGTTCTGCAGCGCGAAAGTCCGGTAGCGCAAGCCCTGCATCGACAGACACAACCCCAACCAGGGTGACGTTAGGAAAGTCATGACCCTTTGCGAGCATCTGTGTGCCAACCAGCATGTCGATTTTTCCGGCACTGAAGTCGAGCAACGACTTTTCAAAGGCACCTCGTCTCGTTGCCGTGTCGCGGTCAATCCTGGCGATGCGCAGATCAGGAAAACGTTCTTTCAGTAACGACTCAATCTGTTCGGTACCTTCGCCAACGTAATAGATGTATTTCCCGCTACAGTTAGGACACAGTTGCGGCGCCACCTGGCGGTGGTTGCAGTAGTGACAGACGATGACTTTTTCGCCGCGATGGTAAGTGAGCGTGACGTCGCAGTTGGGACACTGAATCGTTTCGCCGCAGCTGCGACAGAGTACAAAACTCGAGTAACCCCGTCGGTTGAGTAAGATAATCGACTGCTCTTTTTTGCGTTGAGTGCTTTCAATCGCATCAAGCAGATCAGCTGAAAAGACCTGCGGTTTCTTATGTTGATCGAAGACCTCACGCATATCCACAATCCGCGCGCTCGCCATCGGTCGGTTCCCAATCCTCGCGGGGAGTTGCTGATAGCGGTACTTACCAGTCTGCGCGTTATGAAAGGATTCGAGCGAAGGCGTTGCAGAACCCAGGATCACGACAGCGTTTTCTTTCTGCGCGCGGACAATTGCCGTGTCACGACCGTTGTAACGTGGGGAATCCTGTTGCCGATAGGTCGATTCGTGCTCTTCATCGACAATCACGAGGCCAAGCTTTGCCGCCGGCGCGAAGACGGCGGAGCGCGTACCAATCACAATTCGTGCCTCACCATTCGTGACTCGCATCCATTCATCAAACCGCTCACCCTTGGATAGCGAGGAGTGAAAAATTGCGACCTGGTCGCCGAAGTAGGCACGTAGTCGTCGGGAGAAAACTGGAGTTAGGACGATTTCTGGTACAAGCATCATTGCCGCACGACCGAGTTCCAGGCAGATGCGCATTGCACGCATATAAACTTCCGTCTTGCCGCTGCCGGTGACGCCGTGAAGGAGGAACGCAGCGTAGTCGCTGCTTCGGAGTGGTTGCTCAATTTCGCCAAGAACACGAGCTTGAGCGTCGGTTAGTTCGAATTCCTGAAGTGTCGGCAAGGTAACCTTCGCGAGCGGATCCCGCCTCACGTTTTGCTCTGCTATTTCGATGATGCCCCGCCTCACGAGAGTGTTTACCGCAGAAATGCTCACGGAAGCAGAAGCGAGCAGATCCGCAATGGGAACGGCTTCATTTGGTGAAAGCGCTTCAAGAATGCGCAACTGTGCAGCAGTGGGTTTCTTTTCCGCAGCGTCGCTGGGACTGGTTGTTGTTAAGAGCTTGACCACTCGCTGGGTCCTGGCCTTTGCAGACGAAAGCATGGGTCTTTGCAGTGTCTCAACCAACCTGTCTTTTTGGAGTTCCTTGACTGCTCGAACGGTTTCAGCTTTCGGCAACATCTGCGACAAAGAGTCCAGATTGATCTCCCCAGCGTCAGCGATTGCGCGTAGGACGCGAAACCTCGGGGTTGAGAGGTCGGAGTCGTCCGACTCCTTGAGCCGCGCATCACCGGTTGCAGTGAGTTTGAGGAACTGAGAAATGCCCGGGCTGATTCCGGGCGGGAGTGCGCCTTTGATGACCTCGCCCCAGGGGGAACCATAATAATCAGACACCCATCGCGTGACTTCCAGCACTTCTGGGGTTATGAGCGGTGTCGTATCCAGGACCTGGACAACCTCTTTCACGTCCGAATCGGAAAGACTTGATCCCGGGTGCAGCTCGTCTTTCACCGCCACTACAAATCCAGTTACCAAACTGCGTCCGAGTTGAACGAGGACTCTAGACCCAACTCGCGCGATCTCACGCGAAGATGATGGCAGACGGTAAGTGAAGGTCTGAGAGACGTGCAGCGGAACCGCTACTTCCACGTAACGGTGCGGCTCGTGTTCGTGAGTATTCGAGGAGAGGGAAGCGGCTGCTGTTTCTAAAGGAAAGCCAGACTTGTCGTGCACGATGGAGACGTTAGCGCGAAACTCTTAAATGCGAAAGCGCGAGTGGGTGGACCGTAGGCGGTTTCCTATCCTTCTCTTTTTGCAGTGGAATCCAGATAGTCGCGAACCCGCTTCAAGTCTTCCCAGGTTTCCCGTTTTTTGGAAGGATCGCGCAGGAGATAGGCAGGATGAAATGTCGGCATTACCTTGATCCCATTGAAGTCCTGAAACTCACCGCGGAGACGGGTGATTCCAATCTTGGTATCCAGGAGATTCTTCATCGCCGTGTTTCCGAGGACCACAATTACTTCGGGCTTAACGGAGGCAATTTCCCGGAGCAGAAACGGCTTGCACGTTGCTGCCTCATCCGGCATCGGAGCCCGATTCCCTGGAGGGCGGCACCGGTTAACGTTTCCTATCAGCACATCCTCCCGCTTGAAACCGATCGCCTCGATAATCTTCGTTAGTAGTTGGCCTGCTCTTCCGACGAAGGGTCTTGCTTGCGCATCCTCATCAGCGCCAGGCGCCTCACCGACGAACATCAGTCGGGCTCGTGGATTTCCCTCGGTGTTCACAACGTGCGTTCGACCTTCATGAAGAGTGCACCGAGTGCAATCTTTTAGCTCGGCCCAAATCTGCGGAAGGCTTTCTTCAGTTTGAACCGCCGCGCTCGGAGGTTTTGCGAGCTCGAGATTGATTGCGGTGACGCCCAGTTCCTGAAAGTAGCGAATGTGTTCCTGACTTTGCTGGAGCAGATCAGAAAGTTCGTCCGCCTGGGATTGCGTGGTCATCGAGTTTTGGGCTGCCTCAGTCGGACGATCTCGTCCAGGATGCGGTGTGCGGTCTCAAGCTTGGACATCTTGGGTAGTTCTACTGGTTCCGGTGTCTCACGCGAAATGATTGTGACGGCATTCATGTCACTATCGAAGCCGATGTCGTTGCGACTGACATCGTTTGCTACCACGGCATCAAGATTTTTAGATTTGAGCTTGCTCGACGCATTAGCAACCACGTCATTAGTCTCTGCGGCAAACCCTACTATGAGAAGTCCGTTCGTTCGTGCGGATGCTACCTCGCCGAGAATGTCCTGCGTGCGTTCAAGACTGAGGTTGAGCGACGGTTCCGATTTCTTGATCTTCTTGGCTGCCGGATGTGCCGGACGGTAATCAGCCACGGCCGCAGCCGCGATGAATACCGTAGCGTTGCCAATCTCTCGATTAACCGCGGCGTGCATTTCTGCTGCTGAAGTCGCTCGAACCAGTCGTATGCCTGGAGGCGAGTCGGAAGTTGTGATTCCGGCTACAGCCGTCACCGTCGCTCCACGATCACGTGCGGCTTCGGCCAATGCGAAACCCATCCGGCCAGATGATCTGTTTGAGATAAAACGGACAGGATCGATAGGTTCGCGAGTAGCACCTGTCGTAATTAAGAGGTGTTCGCCAGTCAGATCCTGAACACGCTTCTGCCCCATCCCCGTTAGAATCCCCAGCGCTGCCGTTACAATTCGTTCGGGCTCACTCAATCGGCCGGGCCCGATCGTGCCGCAGGCCATTTCACCGGCGTCCGGTTCGATGACATGGACTCCGTCTTCGCGAAGTTTTTGGATGTTGCGTTGAGTCGCCGGATGAAGCCACATCGTTGTGTTCATTGCGGGCGCGATCAGAACGGGCGCGGTAGAGGCCAAATATGTGGACGTCAAAAAATCGTCGGCTACACCGTTAGCAAACTTGGCGATGATGTTGGCTGTGGCGGGTGCGATAATGAAGAGATCCACCGTTTGAGAAAACGTAATGTGGGCTATTGGATCCGGATTATCTGGTGCATAATCATCGACGATCACGTGCGACCCTGAGAGCGCTCGAAACGTGAGTGGCTGGACAAACTCGCAGGCCCTCTGGGACATGGCAACGCGAACAGTGCAGCCCGCTCTCTGCAATCCCCGGAGAACCTCCGCGGCCTTGTAAGCCGCGATTCCCCCGCTGACTCCCAGTGCGACTCGCTTGTTCAACGTATCAGGGTTTGTTGTGGTATCCATTTCAACTTGGAGTTGGATAGGGCGAAATTAAGGTTCAATGTAACATTGCCTAAACGACGGTGCAATCAAGCGAAATGGCATGAGTGCTGGAATTCGAGCACACAGGCAAGTGGTCTTCGAAGGTCGATTCTGTCCTCCCGACGCCAAACGCATTTGCAATGGAATAGTCTTACTGATGAGTCATACCCTGGTCGCATCTCTTAGATCCTGTGGGCGGAGTGCTCTGGTGCTGGCTACGGTTCTTTTGCTGGTTCCAAGTTCTACCTATGCCTTCCAGGAAGAGGAGTTTGGGCCAGTGGTCCGTGCTTACCTGGGTTACTTGAAGAACGAACAAGAAGTGGTTGACGACCGCGCTAGTCGCCGCGAGGTAAGCGCCGCATACTATAGACACAATTCAAATCGCATCCGGGCTTTGCGTCAGATTGCCGTGCGAATAGCACGCGAAACTCAAAACGATTACTTGCCTGAACTCGAAGCCGTCTCGCGCAATGAATTACGGCTACTGTTCGAGCAACCGCCTCGAGTCGAGACGCTGCGCGTGGGCGAAGTCGTGCGCCATACATTCAGGTTCCTGGGAGTGGTGCGATCGGGTGAAACCTTCTATGTTTTTGCGAGGTTAGATCCCTATGAGCAGTCAGAAATGCGGGAAGGCAATGTCAAACCCCCTGGGGAACAGGCTTCCGACGGGAGAGCGGTCACGCGTACTCGCCGCGCCACCGTGCCCTGAGGGGGTGACGCTTGGCTAGCCCAACGGTTGGTCACCGATTGAGCTTTTAGGGCGGGCATTGACACTAATCGACCGGAGCAACCTAATTCGGGAATTAAGAAAAGGTCTGGACGGGTCAAAACCCCCGTGTTATCGTGTCGCCTCAAAGCAAAAAAGCACAGTTTTGTGCCAAAGTCGGCCCAAATGATCGTTGACAGAGTGCTTATATTCGTGTAATAAAAAGCCTGCTGTTAAGCGCCCGCGAACGTTATTTGCGCTTCTAGCGTTCGGTCCAGTGCTTCTTTGAGACGGTAATTGAAAAAACGGTTCGTCTCATTCGGTTCTTACTGTCGCGCCAGCAATCAAGATTCTTGTTTCCACATTACGGGAGGAAAGTTAATGATCAGCAAAACTTGGAGCCGCAAAATGATCGCGGCCTGTGTCTCAGTTGCAGTCCTGAGTGTCTACTCGATGGTTGCATTGGCGGCGCCAGGGGCTAAGGTCGCTTCGGGAGAGCTTTCAATCTCCGGTCAAGTGACCGTTAACGGCCAAAAAGTAATTTCTGGCGGCACGCTCTTTTCGGGCAGCACCATTGTAACCGCCGCTAACAGCAGCGCAATTGTGAGCTTGAGCAAACTGGGTCGCGTTGAACTCGCACCCAATTCCAGCTTGATTCTCAATTTCACTGACGAGAACGTTACCGGTATGTTGGACAAGGGTGTCGCAAACATCTCCACCCTCGCCGGCGTCTCTGTGAACATCACAACCAAAGATGGAGCGGTGGTGGTTGACGGCAGTCAAGCGACTTCCTTCACGGTTAGCACCAAGCACGGCAACACATTAGTTTCTACTGAAGCCGGTCTCGCTGAACTTCGTGCTGGCGGTGCAGCCAAACAGATTGCTGCTGGCGAGAACGCCACTGCCGGAACTCCGAACCC
>Ga0134127_10001382_pt1 | contig 18063 bp, 19 predicted proteins | sample KB31753_FD_96459 | JGI IMG/M metagenome (GOLD analysis project Ga0134127, IMG submission 96459) | Terrestrial soil microbial communities with excess Nitrogen fertilizer from Kellogg Biological Station, Michigan, USA - KB3-175-3 | ecosystem: Environmental > Terrestrial > Soil > Unclassified ... | reverse complement strand
ATATTTTCGTTACTAGTATTAGAATAACGGTCTAATTCGTTACTAGCAGTAAACTGCTGAACTTTTTCTTTTCGCATTATATTGGCACCGGATTCCATTCACTGAATTTGTCTTTTTGTTCAAAAAATATTGCAATATCTAATAATATTTGCTCATTGAATTCATTTGACAAAATTTGCAAACCAATTGGAAGTCCTTCTTTACTGAATCCGGCAGGTATTGATATAGCAGGTATTCCGGCCAAATTAGCAAGAATTGTATAAATATCAAGGTTATATAGTTCTAAGGGGGCTGATCCTCTTTCACCTATTTTAAAAGGCAATATGGGCATAGTTGGCAATACTAAAACATCAAAAAATTTAAACAATCTGTTAAATTCGCTTTTTATTATATTTCTTATTTTTTGTGCTTTAAGATAGTACTTCCCATAATAACCAGCTGAAAGGACAAAAGAGCCTACTAATATTCTCCTTTTAACCTCATCCCCAAAATTTGAACGAATGTGAGATGAATAGCTATTCCACTCATAGCCTTCTGGATCAAAATCAAAACCATATCTTATATTATCAAATCTTGACAAATTACTACTTGCTTCAGCAGTTGCGATAATATAATAAGCAGCCAATGCAAAATCAGAGTAATTTATTGATGTATCCTTTACATTAAAACCATTTTCTTTTAACATATCAATTTTATCATATATTGTTTTTGCTACTTGTTCTTCAGAATTATGAATTAAATTGTTAAGTACTCCAACATTATAGTTTTTGGATAGTATTTCATCTATTTTATTTACCTTATATTCAAATTGTTTATTTAATGTAGTATTATCATTTGGATCGTTACCACATATAGCATTCAAAGTTAAAACAATATCGGTAACTGTTTTTGCAATAGGTCCTATTTGTTCAAGTGAGTTTGAATAAGACACCAAACCAAACCGGCTTACTGTACCATAGGTAGGCTTCATGCCAATTACAGAACAAAAACTAGAAGGACAACGGATAGATCCACCGGTATCAGAACCAAGAGATATTGGAACTTGTAAAGAAGAAACAACCGCTGCACTTCCTCCCGATGAACCTCCGGCCACATAATCAATATTCCAAGGATTATGAACTTCTCCATAAAAAGAAAACTCCGAAGTGGTCCCCATTCCAAATTCATCCATATTTAACTTTCCAATTATAATAGCATCTTGATCTTTTAAACGATCAATAACCGTGGCATCATAAGGAGATTCATATCCTTGTAAAATTTTTGAGGCACATGTATTCTTTAAACCTTTCACAGAAATATTGTCTTTAATTCCAATTGGAATTCCTACCATACTACCTGTTTTTTCGTTATTTTTAATTTTTTTATCAATTTTTCTTGCCTTTTGTATTGCAGCCTCATAATTTTTTGAAATAAAAGAATTTATTTTTACATCTATTTTGTTAATTCTATCATATACCAAATTTATATAATCTTCTGCCAAAATCTCTTGATTTTTAATTTTACCAGATATTATATAACCAGGCAATCTAAATAAATCAGAAGACATTTTCTAAATCCTGGGGCCTACAACATACCCATTTTTGTAGTTATGGAATTTGAAACGAAATTGCGAGTTATTATTTGTGCTTACATCATTTGTATTATTGTCTTTAAAAAAGGTTAGTTTATTATTATGCTCATCATTTCGCAAATCATTCATTTTCTTTTCAAACTTTATATAATTATCAATTTTTGTTTCTTTATCTGATGAGGCTGCAGTAGTAGTAGTAAAAGTAGTTATTGATTGGGGCAAATTCTCAAAAGCATTATTATCTTCCTTTTCATTTAATTCAAATTCATCAAGTTTGTTAAAAAAAGATATTATTTCTTTTATTTTTTCACTAGTTTGTTGAATTTTAGATTCATCTATTTCTATTCTCGAAAGAGAACATAGTTTTTTTATATCGTAATAATCAGACATTCCTTAATATAATAATTTTTGTTTTTCTTCTTTCTATATAATTTTTCGTTTCATAATTGCAATAAATCTAATAACCAAACCAGCATTAGATATATTTTTAAGAAATGCTTTATTTTTTATTGTTTTTAAATTAGTAATCCATTAAGTAATATTGTGGATACTTTTGGATGCATATTATCAAAATTTGAAGTAAGAGAATTTGATGAAAAGGCCATATCTAGAGAGATTAAATTGAAAATATTGGAAGCTGCAAGGTCAACTGGAACGGGTCTTAACACTCAACATTGGAGATTTATTCTTGTAGAAAATAAAGAAAATTTAAAAATTTTAGCAAACGATAGTTTAAGCGGAAAATGGATAGAAAAATCCAATTTTGCAATAATAGTATTGACAAATCCAAAGTACAATTTCCATTTGATTGATGCAGGAAGGGTTTTACAAAATATGCAATTAGCTGCTTGGAATTATGGAATTGGTTCAGGTTTATATACAAAAGTAGATGATTCAAAACTTAAAGAAGATTTTAAAATTCCATCTGAGCTAAATCCGTCTGTTATATTGGGTTTTGGGTATCCAATAAAAAATTTTAAAAGTAACAAAAAAGATAGATTGGCTATCGATAAACTAGCCTATCAAGAAAGATACGGTGAAAGGGTAAATACATACTGATAAAGAAATTCAAAATGACTTTGAATCATATTATATAAATATATAATATTCTATAAGATTTACAGTTTTAAATTAATTATTTAAGAAATACTTTGAATAATGTTTTACCATAATTTTATCTGCAAAGTCAAAAATAAATTGTGGATGGTTATTGCAGTTATACATTTATGGTGTTAGTCTATCTATATCTCTTGGATAAAATGTGGCATCTCTAATATTATCAATCTTAAGTAAAGCCATAATAAACCTCTCAAGTCCTAAGCCAAATCCTGCATGTGGTGGCACGCCATAATCAAATACACGCAAATGATAATCAAAAGCAACAGAGTTCAAACCTTTTTTTTTCATATTCTCAAGTAAGCTATTTTTATTACTAATACGAGTGCTCCCTGAAGAAAGTTCTAATGCGCCATACATTAAATCAAAAGATTCACTTAATAATTTGTTATCATTATTAGTATCATCAGTGTTTATTGTTATTTTAGTTTCATCATCATTTTCATCTTCTTTCCTTTTTTCTTCTCCTTGCTTCTTGATATTATGATTTTGGTTTAAGTTATCAGTTTTGTCATTAGGGCCAGCTTTGTCTATATTATTTTTATCATCAGTATTTAATTTAGGTTTTACATAAAACGGCTTGGTTGATATAGGCCAATCTATTATATAATAAAAACTATCTGCAGGAACTATATCTTTGAGAAGCTTTGGTGAAATATCATCTCCCCATCTAATATATTTATGATTCTTTTGCAATCTAGTTACAAGATCAGTGTAACTGTATCTAGGAATAGGTTTTTTTATATCGGGAATATCTATTTCCAAATTCTTAATCTCATCTTGATGCTTTTCTTTTATCTTGAGAATAACAAAAGAAATCAGTTCGTCAAGTAAATTCATTACATCCTCATAATTAACAAATGCTTTTTCAACATCTATTGATATTGCTTCCGATAGATGTCTATTAGTTCTCGAAGGTTCTGCTCTAAATATAGGAGCTATTTCGAAAACATTTTCAAATGCCATGGTTAATTGTTCCTTATATAACTGGGGACTTTGAGCTAAAAATGCCTCTCTATCATAATAAAAAATTGGAAACAAAGCTGCACCTCCCTCAGTAGCTGTTGAAATCATCTTTGGAGTATTCACTTCGACAAAATAATTTGAATTAAGAAATTCTCTTATTGAATTTATAATTGTAAATCGTATCTTGAAAACATTTTGTAAATAGTTTCTTCTTAAATCAAGTGCTCTTAATTCAAGTCTTGTGTCAATTCCAATAGTTGAAATTGCTTGAGTTAAAAAAGGAGCAGCTTTTGCAGAAACTGACAATATTTTTATTTCTTCAGGAATCAATTCAAAAGTATTGGGAGATCTTTTTTGCTCAACAACTTTACCTTTCACTGCAATTGATGAATGCTCTTTTAAATTCTTTAAAATTTCAAAGATTTCATTTTCTAAATCTTTGCCTTTTTTTACAACAATCTGTATATCTCCAAATTTATCTCTTAGTTGAATAAATAAAACATTGCCATGATCTCGTTTGGATGATACCCAACCCATTATTGTTATTGCTTGATTTACTAAGGAAGTATTAATTTGAAATGAATAATGTGTTCTTCGCCAATTTCCAAGATCTTGCTCATTGATTATTGTATCTTCTAGCAATATAGTAAATCAAAAAATTATTTAAATATAACTTTATTGAAATGCATATATTTATTTTTTTATAAAAAAAAGTTTTACATAAATTTTGAGTTAAAAAGAAAGCAAGGTAAACAAGAATAAAAGTTTCTTTTTATTTATATTTTCTATTTTTTTATTTATAACCACTTGAAATTGCGTATTTTTATCCTCCCTTGAAAATATTCAAATATGTTGTATTGAGTAAATTATATATGGCAAATCAAAAAGTAGTTCATGTAACCTCTAACAATTGGGAATCAGAGGTACTAAGATCAGATAGACCAGTATTTGTAGACTTTTGGGCAGAATGGTGCGGCCCATGTAGAATGGTAGGCCCAGTAGTAGAGCAAATAGCAGAAACACATTCTGATAAAATTAAAGTTGTTAAACTGAATGTAGATGAAAATCAAGACATTGCAATGAAATATGGTATTCAATCTATTCCTTCATTAATGGTTTTTAATAAAGGCAAAGAAGTAAATAGAACCGTTGGTGCAGCTCCTAAGGACACCTATTTGAAATTTATTAACGATTCACTTTCAAAATAAAAATTTTTTTTCTTTTTATTTTTTGAAATGTATTGAGGTTATAGAAGAAGAAGTTGTAATAGAAGAAGCATTAATAACCTTAATAATAAGATAATTTTCAAGTGGATAAGTCAGAGATTCTGAATATTTTTTCATCAAATCATGAAAAATTCTATAAAGTATCACTATTTGAAAGACAAGGTTTCCAAAGACAATCTTGTAGTATTTGTGGCAAATTTTATTGGTCTTTAATTCAGCGATCTGCATGTCCAGATCATGAAAATTATTCTTTTATTGGAAATCCCCCAACATCTAAACGTTTAAGTTATATTCAAGCGTGGGAAGAAACAAAAAAATATTTTGAAAAAAATGGTCATAAAATAGTAAATAGATATCCTGTGGTTTGCAGGTGGAGAGAAGATCTTTATTATACAATTGCTTCCATTGTCGATTTCCAACGGATTGTAGAAAATAAAGTTGTTTTTGAATTACCTTCTAATCCTCTAGTAGTACCTCAAATATGTCTTCGGTTCAACGATATAGAAAATGTTGGAATAAGTGGACGTCATTATACTTCTTTTTGTATGATAGGTCAAACTTGCAATGCAGACAAAGAAGGAGGGTACTGGAAAGATAAATGCATAGACCTTGATTTTGGATTATTAGTTGATGTTTTAGGAATACCTCCAGCTGAAATAACTTTTGTAGAAGATGTTTGGCTTGGAGCAGGAGCTTTTGGTTGTTCTTTAGAATATTTTGTAAGAGGACTGGAATTAGGAAATGCAGTTTTTACAGAATTTGAAGGTAACGAGAAAAATTATTACACAATGAAAAATAAAATAATTGATATGGGGGCAGGTTTGGAAAGATTTTCGTGGATAACAAATGGAACACCTACTTCATATGAATGTACTTTTGAGCCCGTATTAAAAAATATATACAAGATGTCGGATCTTGAGCACTTTTCTTTAACAAATAAAAATAGGTATGATACTGATTTACTTGGAAATTACTTTAGTAAGGTATCATCAAAATTAGATTCTTTTGCAGATCCAAGAATGTTAAAAAACCAGATTGCAGAAGAATTAAAAGTTGATGTTGAAAAAATTGAAAAAATTGTTGTACCTTATGAATCATTATTTACCATTGTAGATCATGCAAAAACTTTAATCTTTGCTATAAGCGATGGCTCATTACCTTCAAATGTTGGAGGAGGCTATAATCTGAGGATTTTGTTACGACGTGCATTGTCTTTAATAAAAAAGACTGGTTTTAACTTTAAAATTTTTGATATAATAGATATGCATATTGATCAATTACAAAAACTTTATCCGGAATTAGGAGATTCTAGAGATGAAATAATTACCATTTTAGATATAGAATCTAAAAGATTTGCTGAAACTCAAAATAGGATCGTTAACATATCAGATAAAATAAAAAAAGAAAAAAGCAAATTAGATATAGATTATTTAATAAGATTATATGAATCAGATGGTATTACTCCGGATTATCTTGTTGAAATGGGCCTATTAAAATCAGTTCCTTCTAATTTTTATACCAAATTATCTGAAATGCACTCATCAATTAATACAATTACAAAAAAAGATAAAAGAAATGAAATAAAGTTAAAAGATGACATTGATATAGATTCAATTTCAAAAACAAAATTGATCTTTTATGATAACCCATCAAAATTTGTTTTTGACGCCAAGATAATAAAAAAAATTGATGCAGAGAATTTAATAATTTTAGATAAAACTTGTTTTTATCCCAGGGGAGGTGGACAAGAGCCTGATTATGGATTATTAGGATCTTTTAAAGTAGACAATGTTGTAAAGATAAAGGATATAGTTATTCATCATGTTTCTGAGAACAATAATTTAAAAGAAGGAGATATAGTTAATTGCATTATAGATAAAGAACGTAGAATAGCTATAACAAAAAATCATACTTCAACTCACATAATTAATAGCTCTTCTAAGAACACATTGGGCTCATGGGTTTGGCAGAATTCTTCATTTAAAGAAGAAGCATATGCTCGTTTGGATATAACACATCATTCTGCCTTAAACAAAACCGAAATACAAGAAATAGAAAGAAAAGCTAATGAAGTTATTGAAAAAAATATTCCGGTCTATATCAATTTTTTTGATAGAGGAGTTGCAGAACAAAAATATAGTTTTAGAATCTATCAAGGTGGGGTAGTTCCTTCAAATAATGTAAGAATAGTTAACATTGGAAATTTAGATATAGAGGCTTGTGGAGGAACACATGTTTTTAATACAGGAGAAATAGGATTTATAAAAATATTAAGAACTGAAAGAATTCAAGACGGTGTTGTTAGACTGGAATTTGTATCGGGTCAAAATGCATTAAAATATGTCCAAAGACAAGAAGATCAAATTCAGTTTATTGTTAATGCCCTTGGAACAAGTAAAGAAAAAGTTTTAGAAACATTTTCAAAAAGTTTAGATGATTTTGATAAATTAAAGAAAAAGACAAAAAATATTATTAAAAATGTATCCAAAATTTATTCACAAAATGTAATTGAAAATTCAACAATCATCAAATCGAATAATGGAAATAACCAGATTGTTAAATTGTATTATACAGTTGAAGAAGAATTAGATGAAGAATTTCATTTAACAATAGGCCATGATGCCGTAGAACATGATAAAAATTTAATTTACGTTTCAATTATTAATAATAAAAGTTCTGCTCGAGTAATAGTTTATTGTGGTAAAGAGTCTTCAACAATCATAAAAGCAGGAACAATAGCAAAATCAGCCTCAAGAATATTAAATGGATCCGGAGGTGGCTCGCCCATTTTTGGTCAGGGGGGCGGTAGATCCATTGAAAAATTAAATACATTAAAATTCCACATAGAACAGATGATAAAAGAAAAAATGGCATATTAATATAAAGATGCTGTTTTTATTATTAACCAATACAATATTTTTATAAATAAAATAAATTATACCTATATAGGACTAATTTAACAAAAAAATGTTTAATATAAAAAAATATAAAATAATGATCTGATATTAATTACTGAATTTTTTCAAAAAGCTATGTTACAATTTTAAGAACATCGTTTGCAGATTGCAATGAATTTTTTATCTCCATGGCTACACGTTTTCCTACACCAAAAGTTTCACCATATTTGTATTTTGTATATGGAGAAGTAGTTGCTAAAATTGGATTGCCAGGAACTCTTAGAGAGACATCATATACAACAATATCCAAATCAACAGTAATTACACTTTGTAAAGAAAAAGGACCAATAATACCAGGAGGATATTCATCTTTTGTACTTTTGACAAACTTTTCTCCAATTTTAAAAACATTATCTAAAAGAGATTCACGGATACTAGCAGGCGTATGTCCAACTTCGATATTTTGAAGATCTATGTCTATTTCCAGTTGATTTTTTGCAGTTATTGAAGTTGTATAATCATGAATATTTGTTTGCAACCTTCTCTCAATACCTAGAAATTCAGTTTCATCGTCAAGAGGAGAATAAAAAAAATTAAAATTAAAATATGTTCCTATCATATATTGCTCTATTAAAGAGTTGTGTTTTAAAGAGGCTTCATCTATTATTCCCTTGTTTATTCTGTCTTGTGATTTTTTTTTATAATCATCATAAGAATTAACAATAAAAAATGCCCTTTCTATTTTGCGTTTGGCTTCTTGAACTTTAACAAATGCAGGTCCATCAATATCTTTTGGATTATTATATATTTTTGGATGGCTAATATTTGCCTTTTCTAATAAGTGATATTGATTCTTAGGCAGGTTTCTTTCTTCAGCTTTTAGCAGCCATCGGTTACCAAAAATAGGCACATTAAAGTTTTTCTCGATATTATCATAGCCTAAATAAACAGCAAATGATCTATGTGCAACTATAATGGTATTTAAATTTAAAAGCTTTTCTTGGTTTTCTTCAAAAAGAATATCTGAAAATTTATCTACAAGAATCAATTCATCACATAGTCTTTTATATTTTATATATGGTAATTCTCGGCCCTTTTGACAAATACAAACAGTTTTCAAATTAACATCCTTTGCTCCATCCATTATCTCAAGAGCCGAATGACTGCCTATAACGCCTACTGATATGTTTTTTAAATCATATTTATTTGTAATGTAATTTGTTATAATTTTTTTTTTATTTTTTTCAAAAATTTCTGATGTTGAACTATCAGCCATTATAATCACTGCTGATTTTACTCATTATTTTGTTTTTTTAATTCTGATTCTATCGCTAGTCTCAAGTCTTCATCATTTTTATTGGTGTAATCCACACCCAAAGTTTCAGCTATGGATTCTAATTTTTCTCTATCTACGGACTTGGTAGGTGATGAATACTTATCATTTTCCAATGTCTTTTTTGCATCAATTCGGGCTCTTTGAAATTCAGAAGATGCTTTTCCCAAAGATCTGGCTAATTCTGGTATTTTTTTTGCCCCAAAAAAGAGTATAACAATTATTAGAATGATGATAATCCATTCAGCACCATTTAAAAAAGCCATAAATTTTATTTTGTATTCCCCATTAATAAACAAATAAGTATTCAAATAAATTAAAAAAGTTAGAGAATACATCGTTATTTACTTATTTAAAAGATAAACATGATAACTTACAATATATAGAATAAATTAAAAAATGTACTTACCTAATATATTTTTTTAGCTTAGAATAATGACAAATACAGAAAAACATATAAAAAAAACTTATAATTATAAATTGAAATAATTATTCAATATATGAAATATAATGAAGCTGCTTTTATAGGTCAAAAAAATTCTAAAGATGCTCAAATAAAGCTATTCAATTATACAGGATTTGCAATGTTAACTTATACTATTAAACAATCTCCTGATGGAAAAGGGTTTTTACCAGTAGGTGAGCAGATATTTGTAGCAAAATCACCAATATATAACAATCAGATTATATTATATTTGACAGATGAAGATGGTTATGCAAAAGCTCAATCTAAAACTATGAGTATGGAAGAAGCAGAAAAAGTATTTAACAAAATTCTACAAGATGGAATTGAAAAATATGACGGAAAAGTAAAGACTATTTAACAACTATTTCTGTTCCTATTTTTTCATTTTTCAAAATGATTTTATTTATATTTTCTATAGAAGATTTAAAGACAAAAGTTTGCAAATTAGATCGCTCAATCACTTTTAAACTTATTAAATCCATCAAATCATAAGTTCCAGCCAAAGAATTTTCTATTTTTAATAGACTGATACAGTCCTTAACCCCAATTGATTCAAACATTTTTGCCGACGGATTATTTCTAGGATCCTCATTAAATATTCCCTCAACATCTGTTGCATTAAAAAATTTTCTTGCTTTTATCTTTTCTGCAATCAATGCAGATGTAGCGTTGGTGCTCTGGCCTGGATATAATCCACCGGTAACGACAATTTTGTCAGTTAAAATTGCAGTAGAAATTTGATCTAAATTCTTAGGAGTTATTGGGAAACTTTGATCTCCCAAGCCAGAAATTAACAATTCTGCATTAAGATGAGATACCTGTATTCCCATTAAATCAAGTCCTGATTCATCGCCTCCCAATGACCTCGATAAGTTAATATAAAATCTTGCAATCTTTCCCCCTCCTGTTATGATGACTGGTTGATAGATTTCATTTATTTTCTTAATCAGGTTTACATAATCATTTAATATTTTATCACTGGTCTCAAAATTAAAAATACTTCCACTTAGTTTTATGACAATTCGGGGTCTAATCACTTTGTAGTATGTCTTTTATTTTAATTATATATATTTAGCCAACATAAACATTAATTGAGAATATGATTAAATGCATTTTCGAAAAATTTTCTTTTCTCTTTAGTTGTATAAATTCTAATCATATCAAGGTAACCTGTAATAGCATTAATTAAAGGAATTTTATCAAAAGATTTTTCATATTCTTGCTTTTTGTCCATAATAATTATGGATGTAACTTCTTCTTTTTTAGGAGCTAATGGTATAGATGGCGCTCTAGATATATCCAAAAATATAGGATAACCAGACTGCTGGTATTCATTAACCATTTTAATCAGCGTTTTAATTTTATCATCAAAAAACAATAAGTTATCTAGACCGGATAATTGATTATTGTTGCTGTTGCTATTTATATTATAATGTTTATTTTTATTATTAGTATTGTTTTTAATATTTTTCTTCTGGTTGGAAAGCAAGAGAAATTCATAAATACATTTTAAAAGATCTCTGTTTTTATAATCTCTTGCTAATTTTATAGCCAAGTCAATATCATCATACTTTTTGCTATTTCCAAATGAAAGTGATGATATAGAAGGAGAGGAAGATATTTCCAAAGAAGAAAGTTTTTCTAAAACCATTTCATCATGAAGATTAAAAAAATCATCCAAAGAGTTAAAGGTTGTGAGATTCAATAATTTATTTTGAATTTTCATAGAATTTAACAACATTACTTCCCCAGATCTAACCGTTTTATGAAAATATACAGCTTTGAACATTTGGTACCTCGATATAAGCATAGATTCGTAGGAATACAGAGATGATTTTTCTATTCCTAACCGGTTATTAGATGAAACTTCTAAAGAATTTATAATTCTATGATGATCTATTTTACCATATTCTGTCCCAGAAAAATAGCTATCCCTTGGAAGATAATCCATTAAATCTACAGATAAACCACCGGAGATAATTTCATTTAAAAAATTGATATTATGTTTACCAAAACTCAATGAAGCTATTTCTTGCGAATCATAGCCATTCTTATTAATTATATCAGAAATTATTGTTTTTGTAATTATATTAAATCCCAAAGATTCATGCGTTAGATTGTAAGATGTGGATTTACAGACTTCTTCAAAAAGATGTGAGAATGGACCATGACCTATATCATGGAGTAATGCTGCTATTCTAATTTTTTGAATATAATCTTGATCGGAAAAATAATCTTTACTATATAATGTTTGAGCTGCGAGCCCTGCTAAAAACATCGATCCTAAAGAATGTTCAAAACGAGAATGCAAAGCACCTGGATAAACTAGATGGGCTCCTGCTAACTGTCGAATTCTTCTTAATCTTTGGAATATATAAGTATCAATTAATTCTTTTTCCAATAAAGTAAACTTGATATTTTTATGAATCGGATCTGTAATTTCACCAATAAATTTTAAATTCATATAAATTGTTTACAAATAAGTTAAATGACAAAAGCTTAATAATTTTTAAAATTATATTAATCTTCAAGGTTAATTATGCTTACAATTGCTTTCATTATTGTTTTTTGATCTGAATCAGAATTAATTATATGCCAATTAAATTGTTTTGCCAAATGAAGATAATATTGCCGTACTTTTTGTATTAACAATTTATCTTTTTCAAATTCATCGAGCATAAAATCATTATCCACACTCCTTTTATATGAAAGATTTGGATCAATATCTAATACAATTACAAGGTCTTCCTTTGGCAATCCTTTATCTAAGTTATTTAGCCATTCAAAATCCAAACCATTTGCCAATCCGTATACTAAATTTGATTGATAATATCGATTGAAGATCAAGAGCTTGTTGTTTCTTCTAAGGTGCTCAATTTCTTCCTTTTTTTCCCATCGATTTGCTGATAATAGAATGTGTTTTACTTCATTAGAGTAATATATATTTCCCTTCAAAAATAGTTCTATTTCCTTGCCTATTCGTGTATTGTAATCTGGGAAATTTAATAAACCAACTTGTCCACTATAAATTTTATTATAAAAATTATAAAGAAGTTTGGATTGTGTTGTTTTTCCAGATTTATCCATTCCTTCAATTATAACAATTTTACCATTTTCTTTTTTATTATTTTTTTTTTCCTTTAGCAAAATAATATATAATAAACATTTTAACTTGTATATAAAAAAAAGTTTTAATTTATAAATCCTCTAAATTTAAATAAATTAATTGAAGATAAAGGGTATAGAAATTAATTTAATTTTAGCAAGTATTTATTTGATCGTTTTTTTTGCATTTACAGCAGGTATCATCAATGCTTTAATAGAAGGACAAAAATACAATGCATATCAAATTTTACCTTCTCGCTCTATACAAAATAATTATGAAACAATAATAGGCATATTCACTTTAATATTTGGACTGATTGGTACATTAGTGATGTACAAAGCTTTTTATAACAATAAAAGAAATGAAAAATATATTTATCTTTCTTTTGGGCTGATTATCTTTTCGTTATCAATTTATTTTATGTATTATTTAGTTGGGCAAAAACAATAAAATAATTATAATTTTTGATCTAAAAAATTAAAATGAAACCATCCCGAATAAGGTTTAAAATTATCTGAGCCAACATTAGTATGAGTATCAATATCAGTCTTATCTGATGTTGGCTCAGATAATGAAGATATGCCTTGATCATTTTTTTTTATTATAGTAAATTCAGTTTTACAATCACTTTGATCAAATTCTAAGAATAAAACCAAATCAGATATTCTAATGAAATGATTAGTTTCAAAATCCCTTGTTGTTAATAAGTCTAAAATCATATTTTGCGATTTTTCTAAAGATTGATATTTAGTAACTACAATAGGTATTCTACTATTTTCTATTTTTTTTAATAACAAAAACAAAATATTAAAACTTTGATAACCTGCATAACTATATTTAGAAGATATTTTATTTATTTCTAAAGAAGAAGAAGAAGAAGAATTATGCCTATCTTTTAATTTTGAAATATTTAATAAATTCAAACAATCAATAAATCCATTTAATGAATCTAAGATTAAAATGGAATTACCAGAAATTGAGCTAATGATATCTGTAAATATTAATTCTATATTGTTTATTGTAGGCGAAATGATTTTAAAATTGTCCATATTTTTATTAAATTCCAATGTATTATTTTGAATATAAGCTGAAAATATTGTATCAAAGTCAATGAAATAAATTTTCTTTTCTTTAAATATGGTTAATAGACAAGTTAGAAAATTTATTTTTTCATTAACCCCTGAAAAATAAGCTAAATTAATACCATTTGTTATAATATCAGAAATATAAATGGAATTTAAATTCCGGTTGAATTTATGACACCTTAAATATTAATGATTAATCTATTATTTATTGCTAAAGAATCAACAATACAATAATAATAATAATAATGGATTAATGGATAAAGATTTTAATGAAAGTATTAAAGGAGATTTTCTAATTTCCAATAAAAAAATTTATTTGAACAATGGATCAGTTGGTCCTCTCCCCTTATCAACAATCAAAAGCATTACAGACTTTAATTTGAGATATTCAGAACAAGGTCCTGATTCAAAGGAATTTAATGAATATTTGGATAAATTAAAGAAAGAAACAAGAAAGAGATTATCTGATTTATTAAATTGTAGTGCCGATGAAATTATTTTTACTCAAAGTACAACAGAAGGAATAAACTATATTACTAATGGAATATGTTGGAAGAAAAATGAAAAAATAATAGTAAGAAATCCCAAAAATGAACATTATTCTAATTATTTACCATGGATAAAAGTAGCTAATGATAAAAATTTACTAATAGATAAATTTCCTATTGAAAAAGAAAATCTAACACTAGATGATTTAAAAAATTCAATAAATGCAAAGAAACCTAAAATAGTAACTACAAGTCATATTATGTATAACAATGGTTCAATTACTCCTGTTGAAGAAATAGGCAAAATTCTTAAAGATAATAACAAAGATATTTTATTTTCAATAGATGGTGCTCAAAGTGTTGGAGCAATTAATGTAGATGTTAAAAAAATAAAATGTGATTTTTTATCATTTCCTGCATTTAAATGGATTTGCGGTCCTTTGGGTATTGGAATTCTCTATGTAAACAAAAAAGTATTGGATAAAGAATTTATACCAACATTTATTGGATCAGGAACTGCTAAAATAGTAAAAAAGATTGAAAGTAAAAATAATAGTAAGAATTTTTTAGATGTAAAAGAAAGTAAAATAATAGACAACAGAAATGAAATCCAAGAAGAAGAGATAGATTACTATAATTACCCTGAAAAATATCACGCAACTTTTAGAAATTATCCAGGTCTTGCAGGTCTTGAATCATCTTTAAGGTATATCCTTAGACTTGGAGTTTCCAATATATATAAAAAAAATAAAAGATTATCTAATTTATTCCGAGAAGAAATAATTAAAATAAAAGATATTGTTATTCATGAGGGAAATAATGAAGAATATCGTTCATCTATGATTTGTTTTTCATTTAAACACAATAATAATAATAAAGTTGGTATTTTAGTTGAACGATTAGAAGAAAAAGGAATAATATTAGCAGAACGAGAGATTGGTATAAAAAAAATTGTAAGGGCGTCACCTCATTTTTATAACACAGAAGAAGAAATTATAAAGACAACAGATGAAATCAAGTCTATTTTAACTCGGTTCGAGTCCTAAAACCATGATTCACGTATAGTATTATGGACTGGTATCCTGTCCTTGGCCTTCAATTACAATCATCGTAAGGGTAGAACGTACTTTATCTATTTTTCTTATATTCCAAGTTATAATTTCTCTTAACTTATCCATATCATCTGAAGAAATTCTTACAATAATATCATATACTCCAAAGACTCCACTTACTTCTACTACTTCAGGTACTTGCTTAATTTTTTTTATTATTTCGGTTTCAGATCCTAGATCACAGTTTAATAAAACATAGGCAGTTGGCATGAGAAATTTAATTGGATTAAATTATTAAACTTTTAGTAGTTATGTTATATTTTTTTATTATTATTATCCTAGAAAAAAAGGCTCTGCTCACAACAAAAATCCATATTTTGAAGATGCTCCTTATTTTCTATATGAACTTGAGGATTAGAACACCTTCACTTTATGCTGGATATGCTCTTTGTATTTTTATTTATCAGGTTTATCATTAAGAAAAGCAATAGCAGCTGAAAGACCATATCATCTATCTTATTAAGCAAAACTATGTTTCAATTTGGAACTGAAGATGGATTCAAATATACAAACCGCAATAAAAGATAATGTCAAAGAAAAATAAGGTTTTAGAATTTATTATCGATGAAACACTGTTGATTAAAGAAGTTCGCTCTTCTGAATTAGTGTGGCTTTGATGGGTTGCTATTAAACCTAAAAATAAAAGAATACTTGGTTTTGACATATCAAAGTAGAGACATATATGCTCATAGTAGAAAAGGTTATAGTGGATTGATAAAAAGTTATAACAAACATTCAATAGTTCTAACAGAGAGATGGCAGCAGAACATAATGGTATCCACCTCAAACATGCCCCACTTTCTGAAAGTAAAGCATCATATTCATTCTTCTTATTTGAGAAAAGTTTGATAGAAATAAAATGTAATATGTCAAGGGTAGAACTGAAGAAGGATTTGATGATTATTTTCCGTGCAAAAAGTACGATTATAAGTTAAAGCATATAAAGAATCGGCTGAAACTGCTTGTTGTAGACCATCATAATAAGGAAATAAACCTTAAGTGAAGAGCCCAAAATAAATGATGGTAAATTTAAAAGAGAATTTCTAATATTAAAACCAACAGGGATTTTTGATATTCAAGATGCAAATAATTAATAGACCCTTTAAAAAAAATATTTGTAAAGCGGGGGTCGCCTAGCCTGGTAGGGCGTGGGATTGCTAATCCCATGTTCGTAAGAACTCGTGGGTTCGAATCCCACTCCCCGCGCTTTGATCTTGATCTCAAAGCTCTCAGATATCTATATTTACTTGTTTTACAAACTACAGTTATAATATTAATCAAGTTTTACAATCAAACATTGATTTTTCTTTTTCATATTGGCAATGATCCTACAACAATAAAGATAGAAATGTAACACAAATTTTACATAGAACTAGATATTGAAGATACGGTGTAGATTTAACAAATTCTATTAAAATTTATACTTCATTATAAATATGTTGTTGTAAAAAAAAATTTTTGATTAAAAAAATTAAGAGAAGGCGTCTTTTACTTTTTCTTTTGCCTTGTTTAATGTTTCAGAGCTTGGTTTTCCTTCAGCATGGTCTTCTGCAGTTTGAGCTTTTGCTCTAGCATCTTGTTCTGCATTCTTTACTTTCTTTGTTGCATCATCAATAGTGTCTGTCATTGTTATATTATACATAACAAAGTTTATAACACCAATCTATTGGTTTATATAGGACTAATTTAATCACCAAACGATTTTTTATATCATTAATTTCATGCTAGTCCTAAAGACAACTTAACAGAATCATAAATAGAAATGTTTATAGCTTAAAATACTGTTTACAAAAAGATAATTCAGCAGCAAATATCGATTACTACTTTACTTATAATACTATTTGCTATCTTTTTATTAATCGAAAGAGCAATTGATTTATCAACAATGATTGTTAAATACTTCTCGATAATACTTACAGAATCCAAATGGATAATAAATTGTAATTATTGCGGATTTAAGTGGAACTAAATACCATTGATTACCAGAGTTTAAATAGCACAAAATTAAATAGAAATTATGTCAAAAGACAATGTAAATATTTCTACTAACAATAGCAATAATGCTAGTCTTTCATATAATACAAATATAAATAGTCAATACTTTAACGAATCAGTAAATAGAGCACTTGACCAAACTAAAGATAACATCAACCGTTCTATAGAAGAATCTAAAAATCAAATTCCACAATTTAATAATATTGTAAATTCTTATCAAGAACAAACTTTGCAAGCTGTAAAAGAGATAACAGAGAACTATATTGAATCACAAAAGACAATAATTAGATCAATTCAATCAGCATGGGGTCCATATCAACAAAACTTTAACACATCAATCAATACTTGGAACTCTCCTGAAGCAGCAGCCAATGCATATAGCAGATTTGTTAGCAATATTGCAGACAATACAGTAACTTATTTGAGAACTACAAACAATCTAGTATTTGCAAGTTTAGATGCCTTGTCGTATTATCTTTATGTAAATGTTATTGATGTTCTTAACCCTTAACAATAAAAGCACAGTTTGAGGATCTATGTCAAGGGCTCTGACCATCCCTGTTGGTAAAATCATGGCCAAAGAACTTTTGTGTTTTCCAACCCAGTATGGTTGAATCAGATATTGTTGTGGTTGCACATATCTTCATTTTGCCATAAAATGAAAATGCATATAAAGCGCGATTGCAAACAAATAGAAAAACCT
>Ga0134127_10001380_pt1 | contig 18083 bp, 17 predicted proteins | sample KB31753_FD_96459 | JGI IMG/M metagenome (GOLD analysis project Ga0134127, IMG submission 96459) | Terrestrial soil microbial communities with excess Nitrogen fertilizer from Kellogg Biological Station, Michigan, USA - KB3-175-3 | ecosystem: Environmental > Terrestrial > Soil > Unclassified ... | reverse complement strand
TGATCGGCAGGTTGAAACGGTTGCGGTACTCGATGAGCGCCGCGTCGTCGAGCTTTTTCTGGCTGTGGGTGGTCATGCGGCCTTGCCCCGCGGCGCCCATGCCATAGCCTTTCTTGGTGTGCGCGAAGATCACGGTCGGCCCGCCACTATGCTGCGCGGCCGCGTGGTAGGCGGCGTGGATCTTCACCAGGTCGTGGCCGCCGCGTTTCAGCCGGTCGATCTGCTCGTCGGTCATGCCCTGCGCCAGGCGCGCGAGCTGCTCGTTCTGGCCGAAGAAATTCTCGCGATTGAAGCGCCCGTCCTTGGCGGCGAAGGTCTGCATCTGCCCGTCCACGGTGTGGGCGAAGGCCTTGACCAGGGCGCCTTCGACGTCCCGCGCGAACAGGCCATCCCAGTCGCTGCCCCACAGCAGCTTGATGACGTTCCAGCCGGCGCCGCGGAAGAGCTTCTCCAGCTCGTCGACGATGCGGCCGTTGCCGCGCACCGGCCCGTCCAGGCGCTGCAGGTTGCAGTTGACGATCCACACCAGGTTGTCCAGCTTTTCGCGCGAGGCGAGCGTCAGTGCGCTCATGCTTTCGGGCTCGTCCATTTCACCGTCGCCGAATACGCCCCAGACCTTGCGTCCGTCGCAGTCGAGCAGGCCGCGGTGCGTGAGGTAGCGCATGAAGCGCGCGTGGTAGATCGAGCTGATCGGGCCCAATCCCATGGAACCGGTGGGGAACTGCCAGAACTCGGGCATGAGCCAGGGGTGAGGGTAGGACGACAGTCCGCGTGCGCCTTGCCTGGTGGCGGTGATCTCCTGGCGGAAGTGCGCGAGATCTGCCTCGGCCAGACGCCCTTCGAGATAGGCCCGCGCATAGACGCCCGGGGCGCTGTGCGGCTGGTAGAACACGAGGTCGCGCGTATGGAAAAAGTGGTTGAATCCTGCTTCGAACAAGTCGGCGGCGCTCGCGTAGCTGGCGATGTGGCCGCCCAGCTCGCCGTAGGCGGCGTTGGCGCGCGCCACCATGGCAAGCGCGTTCCAGCGCATGATCGAGGCGAGCTTCTCCTCGATCGCGAGATCGCCGGGAAAGCGCGGCTGGCTTTCCACCGGCACCGAGTTGACGTAGGGGGTGACCAGCTCTGGCGACCAGCCGGCGCGAGGGTCGCGCGCGAGGATCGCCAGCTGATCGAGGATGAAGCGCGCGCGCGCCGGGCCTTCGTTCGCTGCGAGCGCGAGAAACGCGTCGCGCCATTCGGCGGTCTCCAGCGGGTCGATGTCGGTGCCGTCGGCGCCGGGCGCCAGGAAGCGGGTCGGGCTCTGGTCGGTCATGGTCGCAATCTACTACGGCGCATGCGGGTCAAAAACGTAAAATGGATGCAGAAGGTTTGGGGGTTCAGATCCTTGAGCAGGCTCGTCGTCCTTCTGGCTTGTCTGAGCTGTTGCGCCTGCGCCGACAGGCCGGTGTTCGGCATCGGGGTCGGCACCCAGCGGATCCAGGACTGCGTCCCGGGATCCGTTTCCAGGCCCTGCCCCTGAGCGTCCTACTTCGGAGCTTCCGACTTCTTCTTCGCTGCCGGCTTGGCCGCGGGCGCGGCGGCGGGCTTCACGATCGGCGCGGGCTTGCGCGGCGAGAAGTCGTAGGACGCCTCGTAGCGGCCGTCGAGCAGAAAGGTCATCGTCATGCCGCCCCAGCGCCGCTGGCTGGGCTGCAGGTAGGCGTTGAGCGCGATCACGCCCTCCACGATGCGGTTCGCGCCGCAGGGCTTGAACTGCCTGCCCTTGGTGTCGCTCGGATCGGTGGCGTAATAGAAAGTCGCCTCGAACTGCCGCGTGGCGCCCTCGCTGTCGTTGGAGCGGCCGATTTCGTTCATCACGAACCAGGCTTTCTTCCAGCCTTCGGGCAGCCCTTCGCCAAGGCAGGCCATGATGCCTTCGACGATTTTCGGGTCGGGTTCGCCCGGCGTCGCCGGCGCGGAGCCCGCCTGCGCGGCATCGCCCGCGGCCGGTTTCTGGGGATCCTGCGCCTGGACCTTGAAAGACAGCAGCGCGCAAAGGACGAACGCGATCATCGAAATGCGGTTCATCGTGCTATTTTACGCCGCAACTGACAGGGGGAAAAAGTGATCCATGAATTGCGCGTGTACCGCTGCATGCCGGGCCGCCTGCCCGACCTCAACAAGCGTTTCGAAAACGTCACTCTGAAACTCTGGGAGAAGCACGGCTTCCGGCCGGTCGGGTTCTGGACGACGCTGATCGGCGACAGCAACCAGGACCTGACCTACCTGCTCGAGTGGCAGGACCTGGCGGAGCGCGAACGCACCTGGGCCGGATTCATGAGCGATCCGGACTGGCTCAAGGCGCGCGCGGAATCGGAGAAGAACGGGCCGATCGTGGCGCAGATCACCAACTCGATCCTCGCGCCTACCGCTTTTTCGAAGCTGCGCTAGCAGACCCGGTCGCGAGCAGCACGCCCGCGAGGATGATCGCGACGCCCGCGGCGTGGAAGGCGGCAAAGGATTCGCCGAGAAAGAGGATCGCGAGCAGGGTGCCGAACGCGGGCAGCAGGTGCACCGTGAAGCCCGCCGCGTTCGCGCCGACCACCGCGACGCCGCGGTTCCAGCAGATGAAGGCGAATACCGACGCCGCCAGCCCCATGTAGAGCACGCCCAGCGCCTGCGCCGTGCTCGGCATCTGCAAAGGAGCCTGCAGGGCCTGGGCCGCGGCGACCGGCGCCAGCATCAGCACGCCGGCAACGGAGATCACGAACAGGAATTCGACCGCGCCCAGTTCGGCGGGCCGGCGCTTGAGCAGCACCGAGTAGATGCCCCAGACCGGCATCGCCAGCAGGATCCACACGTCGCCCGCATGCAGCTCGAGCTGCAGCAGCGCGTGCGCATCGCCGCGCGACAGGATCACCGCGATTCCCGCGAGCGAGATCAGCATGCCGGCGATCTGCCGCGCCGTGGCGTGCTCGCGCTCGATTGCCCATGAACAAAGCAGCATGAACAGCGGCATCGACGAGTTGAGCAGCACCGCGTTCACCGCCGTGGTGCTGCGAAGGCCCAGGTAGACGAGGCTCTGGAAGACCGCTACGCCCGTCAGCGCGAGCAGCAGCAGGATCCCGGCGTGCCTGCGCAGCAGGGGCAGCTTGCCGCGCAGCCCGGGCAGCGCGAAGGGCGCCAGCGCCAGCGTGGCGACGGTCCAGCGCCAGAAATTCAGCGATGCGGGCTCGAAGGCGTCGCGCAGCGCGCGCCCGGCGATCCAGTTGCCGGCCCAGAACAGGTTGGCGAGCGCGAGCAGCAGGAAGGCTTGAAGCCGGGAAACGTGCATGCGGGCAGTTTAAACTGTGCAACCTATGGGAGAGGAGAAAGCGGCCGGCCCGAAAGCAGCGCTCATCGTCGGCGCCGGCGAGGCGACCGGCGGCGCGATCGCGCGCCGCTTCGCGCGCGAGGGCTACACGGTCTGCGTTACGCGGCGCAATGCCGACAAGCTTGCGCCGCTGGTGGAGCAGATCGAAAAGGCGGGCGGCAAGGCGCGCGCTTTCGGCAGCGACGCGCGCCGCGAGGAGCAGGTCGTGGAACTGGTGCAGACAATCGAGCGCGACATCGGGCCGCTCGAGGTCTGCGTGTTCAACGTCGGCGGCAACGTGCGCTTCCCGATCCGGGAATTGACCGCGCGCGTCTACACCAAGGTGTGGGAAATGGCGGCGCTCGCCGGATTCCTCGTCGGACGCGAAGCGGCAAAGGTGATGGTGCCGCGCGCGCGCGGCACGATTCTGTTCACCGGGGCTACCGCCAGCCTGCGCGGCGGCAGGGGTTTTGCGGCTTTCGCCGGCGCGAAGCACGCGCTGCGCGCGCTGGCGCAGAGCATGGCGCGCGAACTCGGGCCCGAGGGCATCCATGTCGCGCACGTGGTGATCGACGGCGCGATCGACACGCCGTTCATCCGCGATACGTTTCCCGAGCGCTACGCGCTGAAGGAGAAAGGCGGCATCCTCGACCCGGAGGCGATCGCGGAAAACTACTGGCAGCTGCACCGGCAGCCGCGCAGCGCCTGGACGCACGAACTCGACCTGCGCCCCTGGATGGAGTCCTGGTGAGCGGACGCTTCGAACGCGCGATCGCCGCGATCGACGCGGTGCACGCCGAGGATCCGGAGAAAGACGCCGCCGGCGAAGCGAAGGAACTCCTCTATGCGCGGCGCATGAGCGCGTGGCTGGAGCGGCTCGCGCCGCAGGCATCCGAGGCGCTCAGGCTGGCGGTCCGCTGCCAGCATTTGCGCCGGTGGGCGCTGCCGCGCAGCCGATTTCCCGAGGGAAAGGTCGGCTACCTGCGCTGGCGCAAGGAGGAGTCGCTCGCGCACGCGGCGCTCGCCGGTGACATATTGCGGCATGCAGGGTATGACGCGGAGGCGGTGCAGCGCGTGCAATCGCTCGTGAAGAAGGAACGCATCAAGCACGACCCGGAGGCGCAGGCGCTGGAGGACGCGACCTGCCTCGCCTTTCTCGAGCTCGACTTCGCGGATTTCACCGCGAAGCATCCCGACGAAAAGGTGATCGACATCCTGCGCAAGACCTGGCCCAAGATGTCGCCGCAGGGGCAGGCGGTGGCGCTCGAACTGAAGCTGCCGCCGCCGCTGCGCCGGATTGTCGAAAAAGCCGTATCGGGCTGAGTCAGCCCGTGCCGGCGCGCGCGGCGCCGCGATCGCTCACTTCGTCACTCGAACCAGCGTGACCTCGTTGGTCAGGCTGTTGGCGAGCACGAAACCGCCGTCCCTCGTGACATCGGTATTGCGCACGATGTTGCCGCCGCCGGGAATCGCCCAACTCTGGAACTTTTCGGTCCTCGGGTCGAAGCGCACCACCGTGTTCGGCGATGCCTCGGACTCGCTGTACCAGATGATCCCCTTGATCGCGGAGATTCCGTAGGGCGCCGACTTCGGCCCGCTCGGCGACTGCCATTCCTTCACCTGGCCGCTGGCGGGATCAAGCCTGCCCAGGTAGCCCCGGGAATAGTCCGCGTACCAGACCAGGCCGTCGCCGGTGATCGCGAGGCGCCGCGGACGCGATTTCTCGTCCGGCAGCGTGTACTCCCGGATCTCAAGTGTTTTCGGATCGACGCGCGCGATCCGGTTGGTGCCGAACTGCACCACGAACACATTGCCCTTCGGGTCGAGCGCCATGCCATAGGGCCGGGACCTGGCGGTTGGCGGCGTGAGCAGCTTGATCTCGCCCGACTTGGGGTCCAGCCTGCCGATCCTGTTGGCGTTCTGCACCGTGAACCACAGGATTCCCGCCTTGTCGATAATGATTGTGTGCGGATCCTTCGCTTCGGGATCCGGCATCCTGTATTCGGTCACCTCGCCATTCTTCGGATTCAGCTTTCCGACTAGCGCGCCCGTGTTTCCCGTGTACCAGATGTTCCCGCTCCGGTCCTCGACCAGGCCGTGCGGTCCCGAGTGCGCGGTCTTGAGCGGAAATTCCTTCACGCTGCCGGTCTTCGGATCGACGCGGCCCAGGGAGTTGGCCATCTGGCCCGTGTACCAGAGCGAGCCGTCCTTCGCGGCGAGCGGATCGTGCGGGCGGGATCCCGGCGTTGCCGCCTGCCACGCCTTCATCGACACTTTGACCGGGCCCGGCACGATCACGGCGTCGGGCCGCCCTTTGACCGGATAGATTTTCGCCAAGTACTCCGTCATCGGGCCAACCTGATCCTGAGGGACCGGCACGCCGTGGTTCGTCATCATGCGCAGCACGGTTTTCCAGCCCTCGAGCGTGTAGCCCGAACCGGTCCTGGCGCCGATGGGATGGCAGCTATTGCACAGTCCATCGACCAGCTTCTTGCTCTGGTCTTCGGCAGGGCCCTGTCCCCATGCGGGAAACGCGATGCACAAGACCGAAGCCGCAAGCAGTGACGAGTGAATTCTGCCGGCCATGGTGCCGCTCCCCCACGATGAATGAAGATCCATCGTATGCCGCGCCGTCGAATAGGTAAACTGCGCGCTGCAGCAGAACCATATGCCGAAACGGAACCCGAAACTGTCTGCCGCGGTCAGCGCCACACGCGGCCTGGTCGAAGACCTGGTCGCGGGCAGCCGTATCCTCGCCATGCAGGGGGTGCTGGACGCCTACGGCCACGTCAGCGCGCGCAGCGACCGCAAGCCGGGGCATTTCGTCATGTCGCGCTCGCTCGCGCCGGCGCTCGTCACGGCCGCGGACATGATGGAACTGGGTCCGGACAGCGAGCCGCTGCCGGGGGAGACGCGCAAGGGATTCCTCGAGCGCTATATCCACGGCGAGATCTACCGGGTTCGCCCCGACGTGAAGGCGATCGTGCACAGCCACTCGCCTTCGGTGATTCCGTTCGGCGTCACGCAGGCGCGGTTGCGGCCGGTCTATCACATGGCGGGATTTCTTTGGTCCGGCGCGCCCGTATTCGACATCCGCAAAGTGAAGCCCGAGAACGACCTGCTGATCAGCGACAATTCCCTGGGCCGGGCGCTTGCGGGGACCCTGGGACCGTGCACGTGCGTGCTGATGAGGGGCCACGGCTCCACCGTCGTGGGGGAAAGCGTTCCCGAAGCGGTGTTCCGCGCCGTCTACACGGAAATGAACGCGCGGGTGCAGCTGCAGTCGGAGCAGCTGCAGGGGCCGATCGAATTCCTGAGCGAGGCCGAAGGCCGCGGCGCGACGAAGATGAACCAGGGAACGATGCAGCGTCCCTGGGAGCTGTGGAAAAAACAGCTCCTCGGGAAATAGAAGCTACCTTACTGTCCCGCGGGCAGCGACCGGCCAGGTCACTTCAAGCTTCCCGCCGCGCACGCCGTAGAGTTCGTCCACCATGTTGCTCACCACGCAGCAATGGTTCGGCACGATATGGATCACTTCGCCGACCTCGGGTTTTTTCCGTGAATTGCCCAGATCGACCACGCCATGCTCCTCCGAGAGGAGCGGGATTGTCGCGTCGGGGTACTCCATGATGTGGCCGTGGCCGGTCACCGTGTACGTGTCGGAGGTCAGGACCTTGGTGCCGCAATCGAACACCGCGCGCTCTCCGGTAGGGCGGCTCACCACGGTGGCGCGCACGCGCATCGCGCAGTTGTCCCAGGTCGCGGTGCCGGAGGCGACCGTCATGACGTCGTTGAAGATGCAGGTGCCGGCGCGGTGCTCGGTGAGCATCGGGTAGTCCTGCACCGTCCAGATCGCGGGCGTGCCGCCCCCGGATACCACCGGAACGGGAATGCCGGCCTGCCCGAAAATTCTCAGGGCTTCCTTGAAAAACGCCAGGGATCCCGGCGCGCTCATCTTCGGATTCGCGAGGCTCGCTCCCGGCGGCTTGAGCGGAAAGGTCATGATCCCCTCGAAGCGCAGGCCGCGCAGCTTCATCGCGGCCTTGGCGAGGTCGAGCGCCGCCTGCGGCGTCTGCACGCCGTTGCGGCCCATGCCGGTATCGCATTCGATGAGGAAGGGGATCTCGCCCTGATGGCGCACCGCCGCCTCCGACAGGCCTTTGGCCACGATGTCGTTGTCCAGCACGACGGCGAGTCGCTTGAGCCGCTTCGCGACGGCCATCAGCCGGTCTGTTTTTTCTTTTCCAATAATATTAAAAGTCAAAAGAACGTCGTCGCTGACACCGGCGTCGGCGAACACCTCGACCTCGCCGATCTTCTGGCAGGTGATGCCGGACGCGCCGGCGGCCATCTGCATCTTGCCGAGCGCGGGGATCTTGTGCGTCTTGATGTGGGGTCGGTTTTTCACCCCGTGCTTGGACAGGTGCGCCTGCACGCGGCGGATGTTGTCCTCCATGATCGCCACGTCGATCGTGACCGCGGGCGTCTCAAGTCCGGCTGTCGTCATTTTGGGAGGAACTCCTCTATGTCTTCGGTAGCAGCCATCTCAGGCCGCCTGCAAGGCGGCCGGCGGCCGGCTGCGGCGCAGCAGCCAGAATGCGATCGTCAGGTTGAGCAGATTCCAGCCGATGCCGTTCAGGAAGGCGGCCCGGTAGGAGCCGGTGAGATCAAAGATGGCGCCAGTCATCCAGCCGCCGAGCGCCATGCCGAACAGCGTGCACATCAAGACCGTGCCGACGCGCACCCCCGCTTCGCGCTGGGGGAAATACTCGCGCACGATGATGGCGTAAGAGGGCACGATGCCGCCCTGGAACAGGCCGAACATCGCCGACACGATGTAGAGCGAGGCAAGGCCGTCGAAGGGCAGGAACATGAGCAGCGCCACGCCCTGCAACCCCGAACCGAGCAGCAAAGTGCGCAGTCCGCCGATGCGATCGCAGATCCAGCCCGAGGCGAGGCGGCTGACGATACCGAAGCCAAGCATCACCGAAAGCATCTGCGCGCCGCGGGCCGCGCCGTATCCCAGGTCGCTGCAGTAGGCGACGATATGAACCTGCGGCATCGACATGGCGACGCAGCAGCCCACGCCGGCGACGCAGAGCAGCGCGAACAGCGTATTGCGCGGCATGTCAATTTGCTTCTGTGCGCCCGACTTGATTTCCCCGGACAAATCCGGGAGGGGCGGCCTGCGCCGCAGGAGGAAGGCAAGCGGAATCATGGTCGCGGCGCAGAACAGGCCCACGCCGGTGAACGTCGCGCGCCAGCCCACCGATTCGAAAAAATGCTGCAGGATCGGTGGCCATACGGCGCCGCCCAGGTAATTGCCGCTGGCGCAGATCGCCACCGCGATCCCCCGGCGGCGCGTGAACCACATCGAGGTGTCTGCTACGAGGGGCGCGAACGCCGACGCGGTGCCCAGCAGGCCAATGAACAACTGCGCAAGCGCGAATTGCCACAGCCCGCTCGAGGCGCCCGCGGCCATGAAGCCCAGGCCAAGGCACAGGCCGCCGATGAGTACCGGCACCATTACGCCGAAGCGGTCGGAAATGCGACCCATGAGGATCCCGCCCAGGCCGAATCCAACCAGGGTCGCGGCATAGGGAAGCGAGGCGCCCGAGCGCGTAATGCCGAATTCGGCCTGCACCGCGGGCAGCGCCACCGAGACGCCATACATGCCGACGCCGCTGATGGTCATCAGCGCAAGCGACGCGAGCAGCCTCGTCCAGGCGTAGGGCGATTCGGCTTCGGAAATTGGCGTCGCAATCGTCATCGTTCGATTCTAGCGGTCATATAGAATCCTTCCGGCGATGCGCATCCTTGTTTCGAATGACGACGGCTACTTTTCCCCTGGCATCGCGCTACTGGCCGAGCGCCTCGCGGCGCTCGGTGAAGTGACGGTGGTGGCGCCCGAACGCGACCGCTCCGGCGCCTCCAATTCGCTCACGCTCGACCGGCCGCTCATGGTGCGGCAGGCCGGCAACGGCTTTCGCTATGTCAACGGCACACCGACCGATTGCGTGCACCTCGCGCTCACCGGCCTGCTGGCCGCGCCGCCCGACGTGGTGGTCTCGGGCATCAATTTCGGCGCCAACATGGGCGACGACACGATCTACTCGGGCACCGTCGCCGCGGCGACCGAGGGGTTTCTGTTCGGCCTGCCCTCGATCGCGGTGTCCCTCGCCAGCAAGGAAGGCAGGCACTTCGAGACGGCGGCGGCCGTCGCGGTGCAGCTGGTGCAGCGCTTCGGCCGCGCGCCCATCGACCAGCCGGTGCTGCTGAACGTGAACGTGCCCGACATCGCGCCCGGCGAACTGGGCGCGCTCGAGGTGACGCGCCTGGGCCGCCGTCACAAGGCCGAGCCGGTGGTGAAGATGCAGACGCCGCGCGGCGAGGCATTCTGGATCGGCGCGGCGGGCGGCGCGCAGGACGCCGGACCCGGCACCGATTTCCACGCTGTCGCCTCTGGCCGCGTCTCGATCACGCCGCTGCAGGTCGATCTCACCTTCCCCTCGCAACTGCCGCTTGTGAAAAAATGGCTAGCGTCGTGAACGCGCCCCGCCCGGGAAGAAACGTCGCCGGCATCGGCATGACCTCGCAGCGCACCCGCGCCCGGATGGTGGAGAGGCTGCGCGAGCAGGGCATCACCGACGCGCGCGTGCTCGAGGCGATGGCCGGCGTGCCGCGGCACCTGTTCGTGGAAGAGGCGCTCGCGAGCCGCGCCTACGAGGACACGGCCCTGCCGATAGGCTATGGGCAGACGATCTCGCAGCCCTTCGTTGTCGCCCGCATGATCGAATGCCTGGTGCAGGACCGCGAGCCGGGCAAGGTCCTCGAAGTCGGCACCGGCTGCGGCTACCAGGCGGCGGTGCTGGCGAGCCTGTCGGCCGAGGTATATTCCATCGAGCGCATCCGCGAGCTGCTGGAGCGGGCGCGCGCCAACCTGCGCGACCTGCGACTGAAAAACCTGCGGCTCGCGCATGGCGACGGCGCCGCGGGGCTGGAAAAGGCCGCGCCCTTCGATTCCATCATCCTCGCGGCCGCCGCGCCGCAACTGCCGCAGGCCCTCTTACGGCAACTGGCGCCCGGTGGCAGAATGATCCTGCCGTTGCGCGGCGCGGGAGCGGAGGTGCAGCGGCTGGTGCTCGTGGAGCGCGGCGCGCGCGGCTATACCGAAACCGCGCTGGATCCCGTACGCTTCGTTCCGCTCCTCGCAGGAAAGGCCTGATGCGACCCATTGTCTTTGCCGCAGCCGTTGGCGCCGCCCTCATCGGGGCGGGTTGCGCCATCACGCAGCGCCCGGCGCCGGTCGACGACAGGCGCGCCGCGACCACTGCCCAGCCGCGCCTGCTGCAGCCCGCGCCGGCGCAGTCCGCGGCGCCGCGCAGCTACGTCGTGAAGCGTGGCGACACGCTTTACTCGATCGCGATGGAGCAGGGCGTCGATTACCGGGAGCTCGCGCAAGCCAACCGGATCGACGACCCAGGCAAGCTGCGCGTCGGCCAGGAATTGCGCCTGCCGCCTTCGGAGGAACGCGCGCCGGTGCAGGTCGGCACCGCGCGTGGCGCCGCGGAGATCGAGTCGCGGCCGCTTGGCGCAAGCACGTCGGGTGCGGCTGCGCCGTCAGCGCCGCCGCAGGCGCCTGCGGACGGCAGCATGAAGACTTCTCCCAAGGCCCTGCGCCTGCCCTATTCGGAGCAGAATCTCGCGTCCCTCTCGCGCGGCGACGCGCGCCCGGAAGCGAAGCCCGAGGCCCGGCCGGAAGCGAGGCCCGAATCCGCCAGGCCGCCGCCCTCCATGGAACGCGATCCGGATGCGATCGATTTCGCCTGGCCGGCGCGGGGGCGCGTGCTGCAGGCATTTGCCGAGCCCAACAGCAAGGGGGTCGATATCGCCGGCAAGCCGGGCGACCCGGTGCTCGCCGCGGCGAACGGGCGCGTGATGTACACCGGCACCGGCATCCGCGGCTACGGCAAGCTGATCGTGATCAAGCACGAAAACAACTTCAACAGCGTCTACGCGCACAATCGCGAGATCCTGGTGAAGGAAGGCCAGAACGTGACGCGCGGCCAGCGCATCGCCGAGCTCGGCGACACCGACGCCGACTCGCCCAAGCTGCATTTCGAGATCCGCAAGTCGGGCAAGCCGGTGGATCCGGCGCGCTACCTGCCTAGCGTTTCGCCTTGATTTCCTGCCCGAGGTCGTAGACCGCCGAGGCGTACAGGACGCTGCGGTTGTAGCGGGTCAGGGCGTAGAAATTGCGCAGGCCGAGGCGGTATTCGGTCGCCGCCTCCGGGCTTTCCAGTTCGATCAGCGCCACCGGCGTCTCCAGGGGGAGGTCGGTGCGCGTTTCCACGCCGTAGCGCTTCATTTCCGCGAGCGGGGTCTTGGGCTCGATGCCGGTTTTCAGCAATTCGCGGTACGCCTCGCCGGTGACGCGCGCCGGCAATTCCACGCGCTCGCCGCGCTGCCAGCCGTGCTTGGCGAGGAAATTGGCGACGCTGCCGATCGCGTCGGCGGGGCTGGCGCGCAGGTCGATGGCGCCGCTGCCGTCGAAATCCACCGCGAAGCGGCGGTAGCTGCCGGGCATGAACTGCGGAATGCCGATCGCGCCGGCGTAGGAACCGCGCACGCTGAAGACATCGATGCCCGCTTCGCGCGTGAAAAGCAGGTACTGCTCGAGTTCGCCGCGGAAGAATTCCGCGCGCGGCGCATAGTCGAAGGCGAGCGTCGACAGCGCGTCGATCACGCGCCAGGTGCCCATTTGCCTGCCGTACACGGTTTCCACGCCGATGATCGCGACAATGATCTCCTCGGGCACGCCGTACTCGCGCGCGGCCCGCTCCAGCGCCGCGGCGTGGCGCCGCCAGAACTCCGCGCCTTCGGCGACGCGCGCGTCGGTCACGAAGCGCGCGCGGTAGGCGAGCCAGGAGCGCGCCCTGGCGTCCTTCGGCGGTTCGATCGCGGCGAGGATCGCGGGCTCGCGCCGCGCGCGGGAGAAAAGGAAGGTCAGTTCCTTTTCGACGAAACCGTGCTTCTCGACCATCTGCCGGACGAAGCCATCCACGTCCTCGCGCTTGGCATACGTCTTCTGCGCGGGCGGCGCGGAATGCGCGGCCAGCGAAAGGAACACGGACGCAAGAAGAAAAATGCATTTCATCCAAACTCCAGGTCCTTGACCCGCCGGCGCAGTTCCAACACTTCGTCCTTCGCGGCGTGCCTGCCGTAGCGCAGCGTGATATACAGACCCGCGATGGTCCTGATTGGTTCGCCCGCGGCGGGCAGGCTGCGCGCGGCGCGCTCGGAATAGTCGCGCGGACCTTCGTGCGGCGAGCGCGCCACGCCTTTGGCAGCGAGCTTGCCGCAGAACCGGATCCAGGCGCCCTGTACCGGGTCGGGCCGCGCCATACCGCGCAGCATCCAGGCGAACAGGCCCAGGATGAACGCGCCGAGGACCGCCAGCAGGGTCGAGGCGAGCTCGAGCCAGTCGGCGTCCTTCATTCCGAGGAACGACAGCAGCTCGCGCTGGCGCTCCGGGTTGTAGCCGAGCACGAGCAGGTTCCATTTGTGCGTCAGCGCCTCCCAGTTATAGCGCAGCCCGCGCAGCCATTCGAGCTCGGGCCGCATCAGCAGCGGCAGCGCACTGCCCGCAGGGACCGCGGCAAGGCCGGCGTCCAGGCGCAACGGCACGGAAAGCACGGTCGGATCGACGCGGATCCAGCCGCGGCCGGCGATGAATACCTCGCCCCAGGCGTGGGCGTCGGACTGGCGCACGGTGAATTTTCCGTCCACCGGGTTCATGTCGCCGCCCTGGTAGCCCGTCACGACGCGCGCCGGGACGCCCGCGGCGCGCATCAGGAACACGAAGGCGGAGGAAAAATGCTCGCAGAATCCCTGCCGCGTGTCGTACAGGAATTCATCCACGGAATCGCGCCCCAGCAGCGGCGGCTCCGTCGTGTACTGCAGCCGCTCGCGGCGGAAAAAATCGATCGCGCGGCCCAGCACTTCGGCATCCGTGGCCGAGGCGGCGCGCCAGCCTTCCGCCAGCTTCATCGCGCGGGGGTTGAAGCCGGGCGGCAGCCGGCGCGCGCGTTCCAGCGTCTGGCGCGCCTCGGACGGATCGGGCACGGACTCGATCGCCGACTCGACGTCGTAGCTGATGCGCGCGCGCACCGGGGTCAGGCTGACGAGCTGGCCGTCGTCGAGGTAGCGCGCCTGCGCCGGCAGGCTTGCCGGAAGTTCCAGGGCGAAGAGCCAGTTCCGGTTATGCGGCTCGAGCAGCACGGAATACGCGACGCGCGTGCCGGTGGCGGGCGGCACCAGATCGACGATGCGCGGATTGCCCAGCCGCCAGGTGCGGCCGTCGAAATCCCACATCACCGGCCCGCGCCAGTAAAGCGCGCGCCGGCGCGGCGCTTCTCCCTTGAAATCGACGCGAAAAGCGATGGCATCGGACAACGTCAGCTGAGACAGGTTGCCCGGCGCCATCGAGTCCGACAATCCCGTGATCCCGGTATAGGCGTCCTGCGGCAGGCCCCAGAGCGGGCCGTGCACGCGCGGAAACAGCAGGAACAGCACCAGCGCCGCCGGCACGGCCTGCCCAAGCAGGACCCAGGCGGTGCGCAGGTTGGCGCGCGGTGCGCGGCGCGGCGCGGCGCAAGTCACCAGCGCCGCAACGCTCACGGCGACCGCAGCGGCCATGCCGAGCGCCGTGGGGATCGATTGCGAGTAGAGGAAGCTGGTGATCGCCAGGAACCAGGTGAGGAACACCACGGCCGCGGCGTCGCGCTGGTCGCGGGACTCGAGCAGCTTCAGCCCGGAAAAGAGCAGCAGCAGCATCATTCCGGGCGTGCGGCCGAAGATGGCGCGGTATTGCAGCCAGACGCCCGCCAGGCCCAGCAGCACGATCGCGACCAGCATCCAGCGCGACGGCAGCAGGCTCCGGTTCCAGGCGCCGAGGCCGCGCCAGGCGTAGAGGAAGACGGTGAGCGCGATCAGCCACCCGGGGGCGCGCAACACGTGCGGGCCGGCGGCGAGCAGCAGGCCGGCCACGAGCAGGGCGTACTCGCGCCAGGCGAGCGGGCGCTGCGCGGGAAGGAGGGCTTCAGCGCCGCTCATGACGATTCGTGCAGGGCCAGCGCTTCAAGGCAGGCGGCGCGATGCGCTTCGCCGCGGCCGGGCGCGATCTCGCTGCCCGGCAGGCGCAGGCCGTAGAGCGCGCCCGCGCGCTCGGCGGCAAGCACCCAGCCGGCGAGCCGCGACAGGCGCTGTTCCAGCCCGAGCGAAGGCGGCAGGTCGCTGAGGCTCAACCACAACTCGGCGATCGCGTCGCCGGCGAATTGCTTGGTGAGCATGGCATCGCCGCGCGCGTGCTGCGTGTCGCTGCGCGCCACCGATTTCCAGGCGACATGGCGGGGGGAATCGGCAGGCTGGTGGGCGCGCAACCCGGAAAAATCATCGCTGCCCTGCGCGTGGGCGCGCGCGCCGCCCGCCTGCGCGCTGGGCGCGGGCGCCGGCAGGGCGCTCGCGACGGGCCGCGGATAGACCAGGCAGCGGCTGTCGAGCTCGACGTAGCTCCAGGCGCGGAACAGGCCGACCGGGAAGCGCGTCTCCAGCATCACGCGGCCGAGCGGCAGCCAGCCGCGCCGGGGCGCCGGCACCGGCAGCACGGCCTCCGCCGACGCCGCGATGGCGACGTCGAGCGTCCGTTGCGCGCCCGAGCCGAGGTGGCGGACCAGGATCTCCGGACGGTCGAATTCACCCGCGTTGGCGAGCGAGAGCCGGAAGTGGGCCGTGTCGCCCGCGAATACGGCGTCGCTGCGGCCGGCGCGCACCGACAGCCGCGCCAGGTTGCGCGTGGTCTGCACCATGGCCGCGATGCCCAAGCCCGCGAGCAGGAAGGTGAGCGCGAAGCCCAGCGACAGGGCGTAGTTGATCGATCCGACGAGCAGGATCCCGAGCGCGCCTGCGAAAAACAGGCCTAGCCGGCTGGGCACGATGTAGACGCGCCGGTGGCCGAGCACGATTTCGCCGCCGCCTTGTCCACTGCGCGGCGCTTCGGGGCCGTAGAACCAGTTTTTCAGCTCAGCTTGTAGCGCCATCGTATTTCCAGCGGCCGCGCCAGGCGGCATGCACGGCGTCGGGATATTCAGGGCGCCCGAGGCTGCCGTTGTAGCGGCCAAGGGCGCGGAAGAAGTCGCCTTTCTCGATGTCGAGGTAGTAGCGAAGGATGATGCAGCCGTAACGCAGGTTGGTGCGCAGATTGAAAAGGTTGTCGCGCGGCCGGTTGAAAACCCTGGTCCAGAATGGCATGACCTGCATGTATCCCCGTGCGGTGGCGCTGGAGACGGCGTACTTCTTGAATCCGGATTCGATCTCGATTATCCCCAGCACGAGCTGCGGGTCGAGGCCTGCTCGCGTTGCCTCCCACTGGATAGTCTTGAGAAGTTCAAACCTGTCCTTGCGGTCCGGAATCCGCCTCTGCAGGCGGTTCGACATCTCGTAGACCCATTTTTGTGCGTCGTTCGAGTGCTTGAAGTTGAGGAAGGGCGCCGCCCGGTCTGAGATCTGGCTGGTCAGCGTCGTCAGCACGACTGGGTCGATCGGCTCGTTTCGTTGCGCCCCGCCGAGCGCCGCGGACGCGAAAACAAGGCTTGCCAGAGCGATTGCGAATTTCATGCCGCCGCGAACTTGTCCTTCAGCAGTTGCAGCGCGGTAGCCAGCGGCGCGTTTTCGGCGGCGGCCTGCGTGCGGCCCTTGTACTCGATGGTGCCGGCGGCGAGGCCGCGGTCCGAAAGCACCAGCCGGTGGGGGATGCCGAGCAGGTCCATGTCGGCGAACAGAACGCCGGGCCGCTCGTCGCGGTCCTCCAGCAGCACGTCGATGCCCGCGGCCAGCAATTCCGCGTAGAGCTTCTCCGCCGCCTCGCGCACCGCCGGATTCTTGTGGAAGCCGATCGGCACCAGGCAGGCCTCGAAGGGCGCGATCGGGCGCGGGAACACGATGCCGCGCTCGTCGTGGTTCTGCTCGATCGCGGCCGCGGCGATGCGCGTGATGCCGATGCCGTAGCAACCCATCTCCATCGGCCGCGGCTGCCCCTTGGCATCGAGGTAAGTCGCCTTCAGCGCCTCGGAATACTTGGTGCGCAACTGGAAGATGTGCCCGACCTCGATGCCGCGCAGGATCTTGAGCGTGCCCTTGCCGTCGGGGCTGGGATCGCCCTCGACCACGTTGCGGATGTCGGCGACCTCGGGTTCGGCCGTGTCGCGGCCCCAGTTGACGCCCGTGAGGTGGAATCCCTCCTCGTTCGCACCGGCGACGAAATCCGCCATTGCCGCGACCGTGCGATCGGCGACGATTCGGGCCTTTGCGCCGACCGGACCAATGTAGCCCGGTTTGCAATGCAAGTTTTCCAGAATCTCTTTCTCAGAAGCGAATCGAAAAACGCCGATCGCTTTCTGCGCCTTGATCTCGTTCAGGCTGTGGTCGCCTCGAACGAAGAGCATCGCGAACTTGCCGTCGCTCATCACCGCGATCGCCTTGATCGAGCGCTGCAACGGCAGTTTCAGGAGGGCGGCCACGTCCTCGCACGTGGTTTTTCCAGGAGTTGGAACTTTTTTCAGTTCTTCCTTCGGCTTGTCCCTCGGAGAACCTGGAGCCACAGCCTCCGCAAGCTCGAGATTCGCCGCGAAATCCGAATCCGGCGCCCAGGCGATGGCGTCTTCGCCGGAATCGGCGAGCACCTGGAATTCATGCGAACCGGTGCCGCCAATGGCGCCGGTGTCGGCGGCCACCGCGCGGAATTTCAGCCCGAGGCGCGTGAAGATGCGCGTGTAGGTGTCGTACATGTTGCGGTACTCGCGCTCCAGGTCCGCGTAATCGGCGTGGAACGAGTAGCCGTCCTTCATGATGAACTCGCGCCCGCGCATGATGCCGAAGCGCGGCCGGCGCTCGTCGCGGAACTTGGTCTGGATCTGGTAGAAATGCACCGGCAGCTTGCGGTAGCTGCGCAGCTCGGCGCGCGCGATCTCGGTGATCACCTCTTCCGAGGTCGGCTGGATGACGAAATCGCGCTCGTGCCGGTCCTTGAAGCGCAGCAGCTCAGGCCCGTAGGCGCCCCAGCGGCCCGACTCCTGCCAGAGCTCCGCCGGCTGCACCACCGGCATCGACAGCTCGGTGGCGCCCGCCCGGTTCATCTCTTCGCGCACGATGGCCTCGATCTTGCGGACCACGCGCAGGCCGGCGGGCATCCACGTGTAGATGCCGGCCGCCAGGCGCCGGATCATGCCGGCGCGCAGCATCAGCTTGTGGCTGACGAGTTCGGCGTCGGCGGGAACTTCCTTGATGGTCGAGATGAAGTGTCGCGAAGAGCGCATTCGTAGGGGTAAATTGCGCGTTGAATTTGCGCGGTGGCTGTGGAAAAATGGGGTCGGGAATTCTAGCTTAGGTGGTACTGCCATGCTCGACCGCGACGGCTACCGACCGAATGTAGGGATCCTCCTGCTGAACGCGCATAACGACGTGTTCTGGGGCAAGAGGGTCAACCAGCATGCCTGGCAGTTTCCGCAAGGCGGCATCAAGTCAGGTGAATCGCCGGAGCAGGCGATGTTCCGAGAACTCGAGGAGGAAGTCGGCCTCAAACCCGAACACGTCCGCATCCTCGGCCGCACGCGCCACTGGCTGCGCTACGAGGTGCCGGAGAAATGGATCCGGCGCGACTGGCGCGGCACCTACCGCGGCCAGAAGCAGATCTGGT
>Ga0134127_10001379_pt1 | contig 18089 bp, 13 predicted proteins | sample KB31753_FD_96459 | JGI IMG/M metagenome (GOLD analysis project Ga0134127, IMG submission 96459) | Terrestrial soil microbial communities with excess Nitrogen fertilizer from Kellogg Biological Station, Michigan, USA - KB3-175-3 | ecosystem: Environmental > Terrestrial > Soil > Unclassified ... | reverse complement strand
TTGCCCGTGCGCTTGCAGGTGCAGCTGCACAAAGTGCTCTGGGGCAACGTGCCGGGGCGCTGACGATGACGCGCGCCGTGGTGCTGCTCTCGGGTGGGCTCGATTCGGCGACGGCGCTCGCGATTGCCCGCACGCGCGGTGATGAATGCCACACGCTGTCGTTCGACTACGGTCAACGGCACCGGTCGGAGCTCGCGGCGGCGCGGCGTATTTCCGCGTCGCTGCATGCCGCCGCACATCGGGAGATGCGGGTATCGCTCGACGCGTTCGGCGGCTCGGCTCTTACCGACAAGAGCATCGAGGTGCCGGAGCACGGGGGCGCCGGCATCCCGATCACGTACGTGCCGGCGCGCAATACGGTCTTCTTGAGCCTCGCTCTCGCGCTCGCGGAAGTGATCGACGCCGACAAGATCGTCATCGGCGTCAATTTCCTCGACAGCTCGGGGTACCCCGATTGCCGCCCCGAATTCATCGCCGCTTTCCAGCAGCTTGCGCGGCTCGCAACGAAGCGCGGTGTCGAAGGCGGCGCTCTGACGATCGACGCGCCGCTCGTGACGATGTCGAAAGCGGCCATCATTCGCTACGGCCACGAGCTCGGCGTCGACTACACGCTGACGGTGTCGTGCTATCAGGCCGACGACCAGGGCCGTGCTTGTGGACGCTGCGATTCTTGCCGATTGCGGCGCGACGGCTTCGTCGAGGCCGGTATGCCCGACCCGACGCGCTATCGCTGAAGCGTAGCCCCGGCCGCCATCCAGTGGCGCGCGAGCCAGCTCGCGACGTCGTAGTCTGCGAGCGAGCTCGCCGCCGTGTGCGAGCCCTCGGCCGTGTCGACTTTCAGGTCGTAGTAGAGCTTGTTGCCGGCTTGCATGCCGACTTTCGCCTGTACGCCGCGAATCCACTTGAGCGGTATCTCGACAGGCGCGCGCGCCATGAAACCGCGGCGCGACAGGATCAGCAGGCCGCGATCGATAGTCACGCGGTACTCGGTGAGCCACAGCGACAGCGCCCACCAGATCAGCGCCGCTTCGAACAGCGAGAATACGATCGGGAACAGAAGCGGAGCATCGACGAAGAACAACAGGCCGCTGATCGCGCCCCACAGCGCGGCGAAGGCGCTGATCCCCGTCGCGACGCGTTTGTGGTGTCCGCGCCGGAACGTCCACGCTTCGCCGCCTTGCGGCAGCCGCTGGTAGTCGATGCCGAGCGCGTCGAGCTCGCGTGGGCCGGGACCCTCGTTCGTCGTGGGCTCTGTCGCCGGCAGGAGATCGGTCGCGCCCGGCGGAATCGCGGTCGCGAACACCGGCAGCACGAAACGGCTCCAGAAATCCGGCCCCGGGCATTCGCCCGTGACGTCGAGCCGCCAGGCGATCTCGGCGGGCTCGTCGTCGACGGTCGTCGCGGGTTGCTCGGCCGGTACCGGCGCGTCGACAGGAATTGTCGTGAATGCCGCTGTGACCTGGCATTGATGACGCGGCACGCGCCACTGCTTCTGCCACAGCATGCGCTCGTGGGTGCTGCGATTCTTGCCGCTGCCGGTCGTGCGGCTCTCGACGCACGCGAGATCGAGGCGGAACTCTGCCGTGACCGGGACTGCGGCTTCGACGCGGACGGAGCCTTTGAGCCTGCCGCCGAGCGCGACCGGCATTCGGTCGAGCGTCAGCGTCGCGACCTTGAATCGTTTGAGCCGGAGCCAAGCACGGATTGCCCAGGCTGCGAGGCCGACACCGATCAGCGGAAACAGCAACCCGATCGCCGCGGCAGTGTTACCGCCGGCGATCTCGTCGGGAACGACGAACAGCAGCGGTAGCGAAATGAGATTCCAGAGCACGGCGAACGAGATCGCGACATAGGCGACGCCGCGTGCCGAGGACGCGATGCGGCCGTTCGCCCATTCGGGGCGCCAACGCCACGGCTCATTCGGAAACTGCTCGCGCAACGCGCGCCCGGCCGCGAGCTTTTTGCCGCCGATCCGCGCACCGAACAGCAGGCCGAAGCCGACGCCGCCGAACACCAGGGCGAACACACCTTTGATCGCGAGCAAGCCGACGCGCAGCTCGCGATTCAGCACCGCGTCCGCCGGCTTCGCAGGATCGACGTATGCTGGCACCGCCGCGTGCCGCTCGTGCGCCGCGCGCAGCCCGTTGTACACGCGCTGCTGAAAGTCGCCGATGTTGTCGGAGCCGGAGTCGATCGCGACGCGCCGGCTCGTGTACGTTTGGCCGCCGTACTCGTATCGATACGTCGCCGCCGCTTGATACGTCGTGGCGTCGTCGCCGTCATGCGCTTCGAGCCCCACGCTGATGAGCTCCGCCGGGACTTCGACCCAGCTGCTCGCGGCGTGCCACCCGAGCAGAGTGATGACGGCCCAGACAAATGCGCCGACGCCGACGCCCGCGAACGGCAGCGCGAACAGCGCGAGGCAGCCAATGCCTAGGCGGTTACTCGTTCGAGCGCTTGTGACAGAAAGCGCGGCCATGGCGCCACAATTAGCGCAAGACCGCGCGAGCGCTGCGTGGACGGGGTTCTCACTGACCTGACGGGGTCAGGCCGTCCCGCTTATAATGTGCGCCACGCCGCACCCGCGGAGCGTTTTCGAACGCGAACGGGCCGTTAGCTCAGTTGGTAGAGCACTGGACTTTTAATCCATTGGTCGCTGGTTCGACTCCAGCACGGCCCACCATCTACAGAAATTCGCGCAAGCTCGTAGTCGCAGAGCAGCGCTACCGACGCGTGTGGACCGGTTAGGTTGTCTTGATCAGCACTGCTGCTCAGAATGGTGCCGGCGTCACTGACGCGGAGGCAATGCGGCATGCGCAAAGTCTTAAGCGCGATAGTGCTTCTGATCGTGCTGGTTTGGTTGATTCCGTGGGACCTAGAGCCTGACGGTGAGACGCAAATTCCTCCGCCCGTTGCGCCTGTCGTGGCTACGCCCGAAAGCGGCTCGACACCGGCCACGGATAACGCGCCAGTGCTCTCTGATGAACCGGCAGCCGACGATCCGGCCGAGCCGCCAGTGCTGCTTCCGGATCAAGTTGCGCTCACGCCGATGGAGCAAAAAGCGCAAAGTGCGCGGGCACTAATCGATCCTGGGCTGGCCTCAATAGAGAAGGCGTTCGCTGCCGAGTCCGTCGATCCACTTTGGGCTAGTGGAATGGAGGGGAACATTCTGGGTCAGTTAGCCCAAGCCAACTTGCAGCTTGTGACCATGCAAGTCGAATGCAGAACCAGCATGTGCCGGGTTCAGCTCATGGAGCGTCCATCCAAGAGTCCGGACATGGCTGCCTTTCGAGACCTGGTGCGTGGCTTCGGTCTCGACGTGTGGCGGATGCAGAATTTGGGTAACCAAAGTGGTGCGACGACGACGGTAGCGTACTTGGCGCGCCCCGGCGACTGCTATCACGGCAAAGATCGTTCTGTTTGTTATGACCCGCGATAGACCGACCAAAATGGTACGCCGACTTGGTAGCGCACTTGGCGCGCCGCGAGCCTACTCCGTAGGTTCGGATTGCTTTCGCGGCTTCGAACGTACGCGAACTCAAGGATGACAAGACTCGGGCCTTCTCGGAATAACTGGGGAGTAAAAGTACGACTCGACCAACTGTCCGCCAGCACCCAGCGAAGGCGCGGATTTACTAGGGTGCTTGGCAGACAAATTGGCGGACAATTTTCGTAACAGCTTCATCCGCGACGAAATCTTGCGTAACTCTTAATCCGTTGGTCGCTGGCTCGACTCCAGCACGGCCCACCAATTCAAACAAAACCTTGCGCCCGATTGCTCTGGTGCTTTCGTTTCCTTCCTGGTCGTTTTGCTACCAAAAGCTCGCGTGCCGATCGCCGAGCCTAGCGAGCTTTGTGCGATGGCTGTCGGAGATCGCTCGCTGCCGAACGACGGGAGTAAAGGTCATGCGAGTCGTTGGGTGGCATCACGTTCGCGAAATGTCGGCCGGCGACAATTGGCCCGTGCGTGACGCCCGGTTCTTCTGAAAGAAGGCTTAGTTTGCGCCCTGACTCACGCCGCCGAGTGTTGGGCAAGTCGGAGGCGTTCACAGACCCCTTGCATCACTAGGGTACGCCAGCTTACGCTCACCTAGCTATACAAGGGGAGCAAAGATGGCTGGAGCGAGAGTTTCCATCCTCAAAGGAGCGATGGATTTGCTAATCCTCAAAGCCCTCAGCTGGGGCCCGATGCACGGATACGGCGTCTCCCACTGGATTCGTCAGGTGACGGAGGACGCTTTCGACATCCAGGAAGGCGTGCTGTACCCAGCCCTGCACCGCCTGGAGGAGAAAGGCTGGATCGATTCGGAGTGGGGCGTATCGGAAAACAATCGCCAAGCGAAGTACTACACCCTGGCGCCGCTCGGGCGCAAGCAACTCCGGCACGAGCTCTCGACATGGGCTCGCTTCGCGGAGGCCGTAGGCAAGATCGTCCGGGCGACTGAGAAGCCGGCCTGGGTTGAGGGATAGGCTGCTGAGTCGCGCGCGATGACTCGCACAATACCCATCTGGCGTCGTTACTCGACTTTTTTCGGGCGCAACATCCGCAGCGACATAGAGGACGAGATCAAGTTTCACGTCGAGGCTCGCGCGCGAGAGCTCGTCGACGCCGGGTGGCCACCGCAAGCAGCTGAAGAGGAAGCCCACCGCCTCTTTGGGGACCGTGACTCGATCTTGACGGAGTGCCAACAGATCGACACGCGCTTCGAGCAGAGAAGAAAAACGTTGGCTCACCTCGCTGACATCGCAGCCGACGTCCGCTACGCGCTGCGCGGCTTCAAGCGCACACCCGGCCTCACGATCGTGACCTTGCTCACGCTCGCGGTCGGACTCGGCGCGACGGCCGCGATCTTCAGTGTCATGAACGCCGTCTTGCTGCGGCCGCTGCCGTATGCCGAGCCCGAACGGCTCGTGCAGATCGTCGAAAATGTGCCGGCCGGCGAGGGAGGCGGCGGTGTCGCGGAGCGCCGGACGGCCATGAGCGCGAGCGATTTCCTCTGGTGGCGCGAGAACTCCACGACGCTTTCACACTTCGCGATGATGCGGGACGAAAACCGGACGCTCGCGACCCCCGACGGCAGCCGGCAACTCTACGGCCAGAGCGTTTCGCCGGCGCTGTTCGCGATGCGCGGCGTGCAGCCGCTGCTCGGGCGCGGCCTCGTGGCCGACGACGAGCGCCCGGACTCAGACGTCGTCGTGCTCGGTGAGGCGGCATGGCGAGAGTATTTCAATTCCGCTCCCGATATCGTCGGCCGCAGGATCGAGTTCGATTCCCGGACCTTCTCCGTCGTGGGTGTCATGCCGCCGGAGTTCGGCGACCAGGCGTTCTGGGTACCGATGGTCGTCGTTGCGGAACCCAACAGAACGTTCTTAGGCCCCTCGGAGGCTCGGCTCGCCGACGGAGTTTCGCTCGAGACGGCGAGTGCCGAAGCCGACACGCTCGGGTTGCAGCTGCGCGGCATCCAAGCCGAGCCAGGCGCGGAACCGCGCTTCGAGGTCGTGCGCTCGTTGGATGAGCTCACGGCGGCCGTCGCGCCGGCGCTGCGCGTGCTCGTCGTTGCCGTCGGCATCGTGCTCGCGATCGTCTGCACGAACGTGGCGAATCTTTTGCTCGTGCGCGGCACGCGGCGGCAGCAGGAGATTGCGATTCGACGCTCGCTGGGCGCGACGCGCTGGCGCATCGCGCGGCAGGTCCTCACGGAGAGTCTCGTGCTGTCCGTGTTTGCGAGCCTGGTCGCAATCGCGATCGCGTTCGCGGGCGTGTGGCTGCTCAAATTGACGGCGACGGCGTACGTCAATCCGCGGAACGGTTTCGCACCGTCGGTGTTGCCGCGACTCGATGAGATCGCGATCGATCCGCCCGTGCTCGCGTTCGTCGCTCTGCTGTCGGTCGTGACCGGCGTGCTCTTCGGGCTGCTGCCGGCGCTGCGCCTCTCGAAGTACGGCGACCGCGGGCACACGTCCGCAGCGCAGCTCTCGACGCTCGTGCGCAACTCGCGGCTCGGCCACGTGCTCGCCGCGGTGCAACTGGCGTGCGCGATGGCGCTGCTCATCGGCGCCGGCCTGCTCGTCGGGAGCTTCCTGAGGCTCACGGGCATCGACCCCGGCTTCGATGCACGCGGCGTCTTGAGCTTCGAGCTCGTCGTGCCGGGCGACTCCACGGCGCAGCGCAAGCTCGAAGTCGCGGAGACGCTCGTGGCGCGCCTCGAGGCCCATCCGCGCGTGACGAGGGTCGGGTTCGCGGATCTGCCGCCGTTCACGGGATGGATCCGCACTTCGGTGTTGCTGATCCCGGAAGGCAAGACAGGGTTCGAGATGCGCGATGAGATACGCGGCAAGCGGACGCAGACGCGCCAGATGAGCCCGGGCTACCTGCCCGCGTTGGGTGCGCGGCTCGTGGCGGGCGAGTGGCCCGACGAGCGCGCAGGCGCAGCTCCCGCCGTCCTCGTGAGCCGCCCCTACGCCGACGCCTATTTCCCAGACGGCAAGGCCGTCGGCGCCAGCATGACGGTGCTTGGCATAACGGTGCCGGATAGCGTCGTCACGATCGCCGGCGTCGTCGACGACTTCCATCTCCGTAACCTCGAACAGGCCGCCGAGCGCGTGGTGTTCGTCGACCCACGGCAAGCTTTGACGCTGCCGCGGATGTCGGACCGGGACTTCCTGACCGTCGATGTCAGCAGCATCGCGTTCGCAGCGCGAACGACAGGCGATCCCACGTCGATCATCGCGGACCTGCGCGCCATTGCGCGGGACATCGACCCACGCCTCGCGATCGACGCGGCGGTGCCGATGGAACGAGTCGTGTCCGGCCTTACGACGCGCCCGCGTTTCTACGCGGCGATCCTGACGACGTTCGGTGCGATCGCCGGCTTCATCGCCGTCATCGGCCTTTATGGCGTGCTCTCCTACGTGGTCAGCCAGCGGACCAAGGAGCTCGGCCTCCGCATGGCACTCGGCGCGCGGCGCGGGGCCGTGCTCAAGCTGGTGCTGCGCCAGGGTGCCCTGGTCGTCGGCATCGGCGTCGTCTGCGGCATCGCGGGTGCCGCAGCGCTCACGCGCTACCTCGCGGGCATGCTCTACGGCCTGACGGCGCTCGATCCCGCGGTCTACGCGCTCGCCGCCATGGCGTTCACCGCGGCTGCGATGCTCGCGGTATATGTGCCGGCGCGGCGCGCGACCACGATCGATCCGCTATCGGCCTTGCGGTACGAGTGACATCGCGTCGCCGCTGCTAGGCCGATAGCGCGTCGAGCTACGCGTCCGCGCAGTCCGCGCGGCGACTCGCTACACGCGGATCTCGACGGCGCCATCTCTGACCATCTCGTTCTGGCCGTTGTGAGCGGCCCACCGATTCACTCAGTAACTTACGGTCGCCGAGTAGGCCGCATCTCGCTGCTGACGGCCCTTGACTCTCACGTTGCGTAAAGCCCTATCGTTCGCGACGCCTTGGAAAGCGAGGTAGATCTATGCACCAGATTGGAGAGGTCGCGGAGCTGGCGAAAGTGAGCACCCGGCTACTGCGCCATTACGACGAGATCGGACTGCTGGTTCCCTCCGGTCGGAGCGAAGCAGGCTACCGGCTGTACTCGCACGCCGATCTCGAGCGCTTGCAGTCGATCTTGTTCTATCGGGCGCTGGAATTTCCGCTCGACGCCATCGGGCGCCTGATGAAGGGGCCCGGTTTCGACCGGCACGCCGCCCTACTGCATCAACGTGAGTTGCTGCAACAGCAAGCGGCCCGTCTAGGCGACCTGCTTGCATTGATCGACAAGACGCTAGACGACATTGATCCGGAAACGGGACGGGAGAGACATCGGATGAATACCAAAGGAATGTTCGAAGTATTCCCTGACATGAAGCAAGAACACCAAGATGAGGCCCAAGAGCGCTGGGGCAAGACCGAAGCGTGGAAACAGTCCGCTGAACGCTGGAGCAGATACACGAAAACTGACGTGGAGCGCATGAAGTTGGAAATGACGCAGGTGTACGGCCGCCTTGAGAACGTCTTCGCTTCCGGCGCCAGGCCAGATGCGCTCGAAGCGCTCACGGCTATCGAAGCCATGCGCCTGTGGTCCGACAAGTGGTTTTATGACACCTCCAAGGAGTTGCACGTAAAGGGAACGGAATTCGTCAGCAGGGACGAGCGCTTCGTGCGCAGCATCGACAGGAATTGTCCGAGCTTCGCGGCCTGGATCCACCAGGCCACGAGGGCGAACCTGGCAGCCGGTTGAGCTTTAGCGACGTTCGCGCGAAGGAGCGACGCGGCGTATTGTCGCCGATGCGAGGCGAGGCGGTTGGCAATCGAGACCAGGCCGATGCGCCGGCCGCGAGTCTCGCGGAAGAGGGCGTCAGTAGCTAGTCTCACAATTCCACCGCTGGTGCGCGGTGTGGTAGCGTCGGCGAAACAACGGGGGGCCTATGAACCGAGCGATGGCCTGCGCCGCTTCGGCGCTGATCTGTGCGTCCTGCGACGGTCGCTCTCCCGAGCCGTTGGCGTCGAGCCCCGAGGGTCCCGCTTCCGCCGCCGTCCAAGCGGGTTGGCCGGTCCACGGCGGCACGACGAGCGAGCAGCGCTTCTCGCCGCTCGCGCAAATCAACAAGGACACGATCGCGGACTTGAAGCCCGCGTGGTTCGTCGAGCTCGACACGAACCGCGGTCAAGAGGCGACGCCGATCGTCGTCGACGGCGTGCTCTATACGTCCACGGCTTGGAGCAAGGTCTACGCCGTGAACGCGAAGACCGGCGAGCGCGTTTGGTACTACGACCCGAAGGTGCCGGGAATCGCGGGCTACAAGGCGTGCTGCGACGTGAACAGCCGCGGCCTCGCGGTCGCCGGCGGCAAAGTGTTCCTCGCGACGCTCGACGGCCGCCTGATCGCCCTCGACCAGAAGACCGGCACGCCGCTGTGGAGCACCGTCACGGTCGATCAAACGCAGTCCTACACGATCACGGGCGCGCCGCGCGTGATCAAGAGCAAGGTGCTGATCGGTAACTCGGGCGCCGAGCTCGGCGTGCGCGGCTACGTGAGCGCCTACGACATGGAGAGCGGTGAGCTCGCGTGGCGCTTCTATTCCGTGCCGGGCGATCCTGCGAAGGGCCCCGACGGCGCCGCGTCCGACGACGCGATCGAGAAGCTCGCTCGACCGACTTGGTTCGGCAGCAAGTATTACCAGTACGGCGGCGGCGGCACGCCGTGGGACGCGATTGTCTACGACGAGGAGCTCGATCAGGTCTACGTCGGCACGGGCAACGGCAGCCCGTGGAGCCGCCGGCAGCGCTCGGAAGGCAAGGGCGACAACCTGTTCCTCTCGACGGTGCTCGCGCTGAACCCCGACACCGGTGCCTACATCTGGCACTACCAGGAATCGCCCGGCGAGTCGTGGGACTACACGTCGGTGCAGCCAATGATGCTCGTCGATCTCACGATCGCAGGCACGCCGCGCAAGGCGCTGCTCCACGCGCCGAAGAACGGCTTCTTCTACGTGCTCGACCGCCACACGGGCAAGGTGATCTCGGCGAACAACTTCGTGCCCGTGAACTGGGCGACGTCGGTCGACGTCGCGACGGGGCGCCCGGCGATCACGGCGAACGCGTTCTACGACGATGGCGCGTTCTTCGCGACGCCGACGGGCAGCGGCGCGCACAACTGGTCGCCGTGGTCGTTCAGCCCGCGCACCGGACTCGTCTATTTCCAGGCGCAAGAGACGTACTTGCGTTACGACGACCTGCCGGATTGGAAGTACGTGCCGGGCGGCTACAACCTCGGCCAGGACCGGCGGCCGGAAGTCGTGCGCGACGACGCGAAGAGGTTACCGCCCGCGAAGTTCTACGTGCTCGCTTGGGATCCCGTCGAAAACAAGGAACGCTTCCGAGTCGATGCGCGCGGCGGCGGCGTGCTCGCGACGGCGGGCGATCTCGTCTTCCAAGGCCGCGGCGTCATCGACGGCGAGCTCGTTGCGATCGATGCGGCGACCGGCCAGCAGGTTTGGAGCTATCCGATGCCGAACGCGGCGGCCGCGGCGCCGATCTCGTATAGCGTCGACGGCGAGCAATACATCGCGATCAACACCGGCGCGCGGGCGACGGGCAACCTGCAGGGCATCGCCGACGCGCAGGCGCGCGCGCGGCAAGTGGGACGGCTCGTCGCGTTCAAGCTCGGCGGCACGGCCACACTGCCGCCGCCTCCCGGCCCCGCGCCGCCGCCGAACCCGCCGAACGAAGTGTTCGCGGACGACGTGGTCCGTGCGGGCGAGCTGTTGTACGCCGATTACTGCGGCCGTTGCCACGGAAACGCGACGCGCAGCATCAACGTCATTCCCGACTTGCGACGCTCGCCGGCGCTCACCAACAAGGAGCTGTGGCACTCGATCGTGATCGACGGCGCGCTCACGGACCTCGGAATGATCGGCTGGAACCACCTTATCGAGCCGACGCAAGCTGAGAGCATCCGCGCGTACGTCGGCCGCCAAGCGGTCGTGCTTCGCGACGAGCTCGCGGCCGCGCCTGCAATGCCTGCGGCGCCGACCGCTGAATGAGCAGTTGTAGTAGCTGCAGCTTGCTACTACGTTGCTACCAAAACGCATGACCGAATATCGGCGAAGGTGATTTGGGAATGAGCCGCGGGCCGTTAGTCGTCTTGCTCGCTGGCGCTCGATTTTGCTGGATCGACGCAATCGGCGCCTTTTAATCCATTGGTCGCTGGTTCGACTCCAGCGCCCACCAATTTCAAGTCTTCCGAAGCCACGCCCCGGACTCTTGATTTGTGCCCGGGAGGCCGTGATGCTCTGAGGGCCGGTTGCCGGCTTTCTTCGGTGCGATGGCACCTTTTGCTGATCACAACTTTGCGAGGGCACCATGATTAAGCGAGCTTTGGGCTGTGTCGTCATGATCGGGGGTCTCACGGCCGTTGCGGCGGTCCAGGCGCATCACTCCACCGCCGGCGTCTACGACCCGGCTAAAGAGGTGAAAGTCACGGGCGCGCTGGCCAAGCTGCAGTTCGTGAATCCGCACGGATCGATCGTGGTGACGGTGAAAAACACCGACGGTACGACCACGGACTGGACGTTCACGACCGGTTCGGCGACGGCGCTCGCCACCCAGGGGATCACCAAGGTCGGCCCGAACGCGCTCAAGATCGGCGAAGAGGTGACCGTGGTGGGCACTCCGGCACGCAACGGGAGTCCGTTGGCAGGCTTGAGGTCGCTGACGCGCGCGGATGGCACGGTCTTGGGCAACGCCGGCGGCAATTGAGTGAACCCGAGGGAATCATGACTTCTCGAACAAGAATGATCTGCACGAGTGTCGCCGTCGTTGCGACGCTCATGATCGGCGTGCCGTCCGTGTCTAGCGCTCAAGACGAAGGCTCGGAATTTGGCCCGCAATACAGCACAGCGCCGCCGACCGGCGCAGGACGTCGCGGCGCAGGCGGCCCAGGTGGCGGGCCGGAGTACACGCCCGCCGCCGACGCTAAGGACCTGAAGTCGGTCCTGTTCAACTGGGCCTGGCACATGGGGATGCTGCGCAGCACCGAGGAATACGATCTGCTCATGTCGCTGATGTATCAGGGCAAGGGCACCGTCCAAGTCGGCGGTCAGCCCTGCAACGTGACGATGTATCGCTCCGACATCAGCTACCAGACGTCGGGCGAGCGCATCCGCATCACCGGCACTCGGCCGAACGGTCAGAGCTGCAACACGATCGAAGTGTTGAGCGGCGCGTACAGCTGGAACGAAGACATCATGGGCGCCGAGCTCGTCGCGGGCGAAGGCAAAGCCACGCCGATGCCGGCCGCCGTCGAGGAGCGAATGATTCGTTTGTGGGCCAACCCGCAGGGTGCGTGGAAGGCCGCGATGTTCGGTACTCAGGAGACGGACAGACCGCAAATGGCGGCGAGACCGCAACGCGTGCCCGCCGATGTGGCTAAGGTCTACAAAACCTCCGTCACCTGGTCAGGCAACAAGCCGGTGGTGACGTTCCCGATCCCTGGCGTGCCCACTGCAACAGCCACCGCCACGCTCGACGCAAGGTTCATGGCCGAGAGCGTCGTGGTGAAAAGCGGCGCGGACACGTACGAGTTCACCTACGGCAACTACAAAGACTGGAACAACCCGCTCCATCCTGCCGAGGCGTTCTACACCGGCAAGATCACGGAGAAGAAGAACGGCACCGTCGTGCGCGACATCACGACGACGATGACGGAAACGGGCCAGCTGTATGTCGTGATGCCCGTGCCGGCGAGTGTGAAGGCGGCGATCAAGCCGACGCATCAGCCTACGAACTGGACGCTGACCCCGCGCGAGCCGCCGGCGGCGGTTGCAGCCGCTCCGACGCCGCGACGCGCCGATGGCAAGCCGGACTTGAACGGCAACTGGAATCGTCCGCTCAATCCAGTCTCGGGCAATGGCAACCGCCGCTGTGGCCCAGAGCAAGTGAAGGGCGGCGGAATCAACCCCGAGTACGGCTGCACGGGCGGTGGGGACAACTTCTGGATCGAATACGCGTGGATCTCGCCGTCGCGATTCGGCATCCTCGGCCGCCCGAACTACAAGCCAGAGTTCTGGGACCACATCCAAGAGACGGATATGTGGACGAACAAATACGACCCCGTCATGACGTGCAGGCCGCTCGGTCTGCCGCGGCACGGCACGCCGACGCGAATCATCCACACGGATAAGGACGTCGTCTTTTTCTATCCTGCCAATGCCGATTACGGCGGCGGTAACAACGAGTATCGCGACATCCCGATCGATGGCCGCGAGCGCAGCAAGTTGGATGAAAGCCTCACGACGTTCTATGGGGTGAGCCTAGGAAAGTGGGAAGGCGACACGCTCGTCATCGATTCGATCAACTTCGACGATTCGACGTGGCTCGGGCGAGGCGGCCTCTTTCACTCGGCCAGCATGCACATCGTCGAAAGACTCACGCGTGTCGGAAACGAGATCCGCTACGACATGACGATCGAAGATCCCGAGGCGTTTCTCGAGCCGTGGGTGATGCCGACGCGCGTGCTCACCCTTGCTCAGGGACCGGGTGCCGACAGAATCCCGGCGGAGCGCGCGAATTGCGAAGTGTACGAAGAGGACAACGTCACGAGTCAGGTTCGACACTGAGCACTGATCAAAGCCTCTGGTAGCATCTCCACGACGCGTAGCCTGTGCGTTCGATCGGGGGAGCACGATGACGACCTGGCGCGAGATGCTCTGGAGCGTGATCCTCGCCGGCCTGTCTTCGTCCGCGCTCGCGTGCGATCTCCCGCGGCTTGCCGCCGTTCCCGACCCGAGCGGGCTGAGCGAGCAGCAGCGGCGTGCCGTCCAACAGGAAGTGGCCGCGTATTTCGAAGCGATGAAGGCTTATACGGCGTGCCTGCAGACGGACATCGTCGCTGCCGGTGGTGACGATGCTCCGAAGTACAGGGCAGTGCTGGTCAACCGCAACAACGCCGCAGTCGCCGAAGCTGAAGCCGTGCTGAAGGCGTTCGGAAAGTACGTGCCTCTCCCGGCGAATCCCGGCTCGGAAGCCGCACTCCGCCGCACCATCGACGAGTACGCTCAGGGCAAGCTGAACTACGATTTGATGACGCCGGACGTGGGTCAGTTCGTTCGGAAAATCGAAGCCGATTTCCACCGGCAGATCACGTCGTTTGGGAAGCTCGAGTCCGTGACGTTCTTGAGCACGAATGTGCTGGGAGCCGACGTCTACCTTGTCAGGTTCACTGACGGAGTGATGATGTGGGAGGTTGGACTCACGACAGACGGAAAGACTTCACGGTCCGCAACGCACGTCTGCATGGAAGGCGGGAAGCTTGTCGACCCGCGTTCCGTGCCGCGTTGCAGGCCGCCCGATTACAACGATCTCTCGCCCGATCAAGTTCGCGAGCTTTCGGTCGCGAGTGGGGGCCCTTGAGCTACTTCAGCAAGAGCTCACATGCCGCTCTCAACATCTTGAAAACAGGATCCCGTACGGTCGCGAGATAGCTTTCCGGGTCGCGCACCCAGTGCGCTTGCACCACATCGACGTGGTCATCCGGCAGGGATTCCGTCCTCGGGACGGACGCATCGTAGGGCAGCTCCAGGGTGATCATCGCCGGCCGAGAGTCGTCGGGATAAATCAATCCGTATCCGGCCCACCGTCCGAGCGAGCCGGGGCATTCCGCTTCCGTCTCTCGCAAGCGCCGCCGTTCGGCTTCGGTCACGCGCAATCGATACGGCATTCGCTCGGCCTTCGACAGCGCGTTCCACATCGCCTCGGCCAGGGTCGTCGACTGCGGGCCGTCGGCGTCGATTTCTCCGAGCGCCCAATGCAGCGCGACGATCTTGGCCGGGCGCCAACTCAGGATGAATTCCTGCAATGCGCGCGTCTCCGGCTCGCTCCACGGTGCGTCGCCGGGAGGCTCCTCTGAATCCGCCCGCCAGTTGAATCCCGCATTGCGGTTGATGTCCACGCCGCGCGCGTTGTATCGGCTGTCACGGACGAGACCGTCCGGATTCGCCAATGGCAGCAGCGCTACAGGATTCCCGCTCGGAGGCACAAACTCGCGCACGAGGTTGATCGCTGCGGATTCGTCCGGGTGCACGCCTCCGATGATCAGCGTGCCGTTCGGGCCGGCAGAGTCTGACCATAGCTCGATAGGCCGGCCTTCGACGGAGTAACCTATGGTCTGCAACTGGCGCGGATTCACTGTCGTATCTTCACGTGGAAATAAAAACGTCCGTCCACCCATTGCATCAGCGCGGCGCATTTCGCATCGCGCGTAAGCGCACCGTACCTTTCGACAATGTCATTCTCCGCTTGGACCACGATGGCGTTGCGGGATGGGGAGAAGCTTCCCCACACCCGTACTACGGCTCCTCGGCGGCTGACGTCGTCCGGAATCTTGAATCGCTCCGCGGGTGGCTGCGCACATTCTCGATTCGCTCGGTGGATGATATCGCTCGAGCCTGGAAGGAATCGTGGACCCGGTTGCAAGATCGCGCCGCGCAATGTGCGCTGGATCTCGCCCTGTGGGATTGGCTCGCGCGAAAGGAAGGCGTCACCGTCGCCGAGCTCGCGCACGGCCACGCGCCCCGAGCCGTCACGAGCTTTGCCACCATCGCACTTTCGACGCAGGAGGAGCTCGACGAAAAGATCGCGGAGCTCGAGGGCTTCTCGCGCGTGAAGATCAAGTCCGACGAAAACGGCGACCTCGAGCCCGCGCGCCGGGTGAAAGAGAAGCTGCGCGCCGTCATCGCCATCGACGCCAATGGAGCGTGGAGTGCGGGCACGCTGCCCGCGCTCGCCGCGGGCTTCGCGAGCTTGGGAGCGGAATTCATCGAACAACCGTTCCCGGAAACGCACGACGGCGATTTGATCCGCGGCTCGTATCCGCTCCCGATCATCGCCGACGAAAGCTGCGTGCTCGAAGACGATGTCGAGCGGCTTTCCCGCAACTTCGACGGCATCAACGTGAAGCTGGTCAAGTGCGGGGGCTTAACGCCCGCGCTGCGCATGATCCAGCGAGCGAGCAAGCTCGGTATGCGCACGATGGTGGGGTGCATGCTCGAGACCAGCATCCTCATCGCCGCAGGTTGCGTCGCCGCGCAGCACGCGGACTACGCCGACCTCGACGGGGCCTGGCTCATTGGTGACGATCCATGCACCGGCTGGCGGTTCGAGCGTGGAATCCTTCACCCGCCAGACGCGCTTGGGCTCGGGGCTGAACCGCGCGATTGAGTGATCGGGCCCACGTGCCTGACGACTGTCGGCTCAACGCCGCGCCAAGATTAGCGCGCCGACTAGACACAGACTGAACCACGCCCCTTCCAGCACAATTGTCACGCTAGAGGCGAGCGAGCCGAGTAGGGCGCCGAGCGGATCGAGATGCAGGCGCGTGTCGGGAAAGCTTGCGGCCAGCGCCGCGAGACTGCCAACGAGCAGCCGTCCTCCGGTGATGGCAATGAGCAGCCCGGCCAGCGCGCCGATGGCTGCGGCCAGCAGGACAGTGCGCCGAACACTCCAGTCTGTGGCCAAGCGTCGGCTGAGATCGTCCGCGAGTCCAACTGCCGCACCCAGCAACAGGCCTTCGAGAGCACCGGTGATGTCGCCGGGCGCGTGGCCGAACAACAGCAGGAAGGCGTCGTGGCCGATCAGTTGGCCGAAAGCGCCCACGAGCAGACCGCCCACTGCGCCGCCCATGAGTCCCGCGAAAGCGAAGTCGCGCATTACGAGTCGCGCCGCCGCGATACCGCCCACGACGCCGGCCGCGCCGACCAGGCCGAGCAGCGTTGCCAATGCCGCCAGCACCAGCAGCGCCGACAAGGCCCCGATGCCACTCGGCTGCGCCTGCGCCGCGGCGGCGAAGCCGAACGCGAGGCCGCCGAGCAAACCGGCCGCGCCGCCGCCGGTGGTTCCGGCGCCGAGCGTCAGCCGGCACTCGCGCCAGTCGTAACCGCCAGAGGTCGCAACCGCGTGCGATGCCGGAGCAAGGTCCTCATCTTCTGGCGCTGCGTCATCGTTCGCCACGCAGCTCACCGCCGCGATGAAGCGATAGCCGTGCTTGGGAATGGTTTCGATCAGGTGCGGTTGCGTCGCGCTGTCGCCGAGTTGCCGGCGCAAGGTCTTGATGCACTGAGTCAGGACTTCGTCGGTGACTGGAATGCCCTGCCAGACTTCTTGCAGGAAGCGCTCCTTGCTGAGCAGCGTGCCGGGGTGCTGCAGCAGCAACAGCAGTGCGTCGAAGTAACGGCTATTGAGCTCCACCGGCGCCTCTCCGTTGAACAGGCGGCGCTCGACGGGGTCGAGGCTGAAACGGTCAAATTGGTAGCGGCCGGCGGCCATTCAGCATTTCCTCAGGGTTTGCTCATGTCATGCAGCGCGAGGCGCACTAGCGTGAGCACTCCCATTATTCCTGGAGAGCAACGCGTGGCAACCGGACCCGACGAGCCCAAACGATTTAGCAGCTGGACGATAGAAATCAAGGTATGGAAGATCCTCGCCGCGCTGATCGTCCTGCCGATCCTGGTGATGTGGTTCAGGGTCGTGCACCAGAACGACGAGATCCTGCTCCTAGCCCGCAACGACGTGGTGACGGACGCCACGGGCCAGCGCGCTTGGGCGGGTAGTTTCGTCAACACCAACAGCAGAACCTTGCGCGACGTCGCCGTGACCGTGGACTTGCTCGACGCCCAGAACCGCACCGTGGCGAAGGCCGAAGCGGAAGCCGCTGAGCTGACCTTCGGCAAGCGACTGGACTTGCAAGCGGCACTACCACCCGACGCCGTCAGGCTGCGTATCTATTCGGTACAGTGGCGCATGGACACAACCGCCGCCGACAGATGGCTACGGAGGGCTTCGGAGTCGGCGCTGATGGGCCCTTTCCGCGAACCCTATGAGTTTGGCTACCTGATGGTCGACCCTGCCATGATCGATCGTTAACGCAAGTTCCAGTTGGCGCTTGGCCACATGCTCCGGCCGGACTACTGGACTGTGCCGATCTCCACCGCCTCACTCTCCGAAGGCGGCGCGAAAATCCCGATGCCGCCGCCCGTGTTGCGCGGCTTGGGCCGCTCGGGAATTGGCTCACCTTTGGCGCGTGCCTCGGCGACTTTCTGCTGATACTGCTGCTCCGCGCGCAGGGCCGTACGGATGAAGTTGTTGCCCTCGTGGCACGAGTACTCGAGCACCTCGTAGCCGGGCTGCGTCGTCAGCGTCATGCGGAACGTCCACGGCGCCGTGTAAGTTCGCGGGTCGTCGACGGTCACGACGTAGTCGACCATGTCGGGGTCGATGCGCGTGAACCGCTCGGTGAGCTTCAGGTCCTCGCTGTGCGGCATCCTGCCGACGGGGAGCTCGTCCGTTAAGTTCGTGGTCTCAACGACGAGCGTGTTGCCTTCGAAGTGGCCGACCGACGATCCCATGTATTGGCGGACGCCCGTGCTCGCCTGCGCGCGCCCGTCGAGCGGAATGACGCGCGTGTCGTGGAGCATCTCGTACGTGATCGCGACCTCCGTCGGCGACTGAACGATGCGCATCGCATCGCCGTACAGCGACGGCATGATCGAGCCGGTGATGCCGCGCGTGATGCAGCGGTCGTAATAGGAGAAGTCCTCCG
>Ga0134127_10001378_pt1 | contig 18089 bp, 15 predicted proteins | sample KB31753_FD_96459 | JGI IMG/M metagenome (GOLD analysis project Ga0134127, IMG submission 96459) | Terrestrial soil microbial communities with excess Nitrogen fertilizer from Kellogg Biological Station, Michigan, USA - KB3-175-3 | ecosystem: Environmental > Terrestrial > Soil > Unclassified ... | reverse complement strand
GCATGTGCGGCAGCCCATACGCGCGCAGGAAAAAGTCCGGCAAGCAGCGGATGTGCGGGTCCTCGATCGCAAGATTCTCGGTGCGCGTCTTGACATTAAGGATCTGCCAGGGCTGGTACGGCAACCCGCCCTCGAAATCGACGCCCATGTTCGCCATGTGGCGCCCGGAAGGCAGCGAGCTCGTGTCGCTGATCGTCTCCTGTCCCGGCTCGGTGCGATCGCTAATCCAAATCCCGGAGAGGTCGGGCTTGCCGTTCGCCAGGCGCGGGGCAGGCGCCGTCATGTCGACCTTACCGTCGGCTGTGCGCGGCACTCCGGCCGTCGGATAACCGACCCACTGCGCGGCCGCGGGCGCCGACGCTAGCAGCGCGGCGAGCATGGCAGCGGCGCTCGCAGCGGCGCGGTATGAGACACAGGGCATTCGGCACTCCCTTTACGGGATCGATCGGGGTGCCAAATTTCCCACACAAAAGCTCCCGGCGCACGCGGCGGTTAGAACCTATGGCGGGGCGGCGGGGACGTAACAGGGCCGGCCGCGACGGCCGGAGGCACGCGTGCGACCAAAAATGAGGGCGGACAACGAGGCGATGACACCGCAAACCCTGAGCTTCGAGGCACCTGCGTTCGACGATTTGGCGGCGGCCTATGACGCGGTGTTCACCACCTCCGCGCTCGGGCGCAACCTGCGCGCGTTGACGTGGGAACGCCTCGACGCGGCGCTCGCGTCGTCGCGCCGCGTGCTCGAGATCGGTTGCGGCACCGGCGAGGACGCCGTGCGCCTCGCGCTCCGCGGCGTCGACGTGCTCGCAACGGATCCGTCGCCGTCGATGCTGCGCGTGGCCGCCGAGAAGGCGGCCGACGCCGGCTGCGCGAAACGCATCGAGTTTCGCTGCGTGCCGATGGAACGGCTCGGGCTCGAGCTCGCCGGCGAGCGGTTCGACGGCGTCTGGTCGAACTTCGGCGCGATCAATTGCGTGCCCAAGCTCGATCCCGTCGTCGCGGAGCTCGCCGCCTTGCTCGAACCGGGGGCGCCGCTCGCGTGGGTCGTCCTGGGAAAGGACGTTCCGTGGGAGTGGGCCTGGTTCCTTTCGCGCGGCGACGCGCGCAAGGCGTTCCGGCACCGTCAGCGCGGCGGCGCCGTTTGGCGCGGCATGCGCATCGTCTATCCGACGCCGGGCGAGCTCGCGCGCACCCTCGCGCCCTACTTCGCCCCGACGAGCTGCCGCGCGCTCGGCTTCGTCTTGCCGCCGAGCTATGCCTCCGGCTGGCTGGAACGACGGCCGCGGTTGCTCGCAGCGCTCACGCACATCGAGCGCGCGGTGCAACGCTGCCCTCCTCTCGCCGCGCTCTCCGACCATTACGTCTTCGAGGCCCGGCGGTTGCCGGCGCGCGATGCCTGAGATCCTGCCGCTCGTGACGCTGTACTTGAGCGAGCGTTGCAACTCACGTTGCGTGACTTGCGACTATTGGCGTCACGGCGTCAAGGATGCGACGTTGGACTCCGTGCGGCGCATGCTGCCGTCGCTCGAGCGGCTGCGCACGCGCGCCGTGCTGCTGTCCGGCGGCGAGCCGTTGCTGAACCCCGAGTGGCCGCAGATCGCGGAAGTGCTCAAGAGCCAGGGGCTTGCGCTGTGGCTTCTCACCTCAGGGTTGTCGCTGGCAAAGCACGCCGTGCGCGCGGCCGAGCTGTTCGACTCGATTACGGTTTCGCTCGACGGAGCGCGCCCGAGCACGTACGCGGCAATCCGCGGCGTCGACGCTTTCGACAAAGTCTGCGAGGGCATTCGCGCCGTCGCCGCCGCCGGCGTGCCGACGAGCGTGCGGGTCACGCTGCAGCGCGGCAACTACCGCGAGCTGCTCGAGCTCGTCGCGCTCGCTCGCGAGCTCGGCGCAGCAGAGGTGTCATTCCTCGCGGTCGACGTCAGCAACCCGCACGCGTTCGCTCGGCGCGATGACGCGCCGCCCGAGCTCAAGTTGGCCGCCGACGACCTCCCGGCGCTCGATGCGTTGCTCGACGAGCTCGCCATGACGCATGCGGCCGACTTCGGCACGCGCTTCATCGCGGAGTCGCCGGCCAAGCTGCGGAGAATCCGTGACTACTTCGCAGCGCTCTGCGGCATCGGCGCGTTCCCAGCGGTGCGCTGCAATGCGCCCGAGTTCTCCGCCGTCGTCGACGTCGACGGCCGCGTTGCGCCCTGCTTCTTCATTCCGGCGGCGCCCCTCGCGCCGCGCGCGCCGGACCTCGTGGCGAGCCTCGCGAGCGAGCCCGCTCGGGCGCTGCGCGCCGCGGTTCGCGCCGGCGAGCGGCATGAATGCGCCAAGTGCGTCTGCTCGATGTGGCGGGACCCAGCGGCTCTCGCAGCCGATGAGTTCCGCCTTGGAGTCGCCGCCAGTGCTTGACGCCTCGATCCCATCGCTGCTCGCCGACGATCGGCCCGGGCCGCTGCGCGTCCTGGCCGGACGCGTGCTGCGCATCGCCTACACACTCTCGGGCAAGCATCGTTACGATGACTTCCGCCTCGAGCGCGTGCGCGACATGCCGATCATCGTGATCCCGGGCGTCGCCAATCCGAAGCTGTTGCGCACCGGCGCGTTCTTCGCGTCGCGGCTCGACGCGCACTCGATCGGCGCGGGCACGAGCGTGCTCGACATGGGCACCGGATCCGGTATCTGTGCGCTATTCGCAGCGCGACACGCACGATGCGTGGTCGCCGTCGACATCAGCTCCGCTGCCGTGCGTTGCACCCGCCTGAATGCCGCGCTCAACCATCTGGAGGATCGGATCGACGTCCGCCATGGCGATCTGTTCGCGCCACTCACGGGCGAACGCTTCGATCTCGTGCTCTTCAACCCGCCTTTCTTGCTCGGCGAGCCGAAGGACGATCGAGACGCGGCCTGGCGCTCCAACGACGCCGCGAGGCGCTTTGCGGCCAGGCTCGGCGACCATCTCGAGCCGCGCGGCGCGGCGTTGGTGCTGCTCTCGTCCTTCGGGGATGCCTGCATGCTATTCGAATCGGAGCTGCGCTCGAACGGCTTTGCCTTGGAGGTCTTTGCGCGGCGCCGCTTCATCAACGAGACGGTGACGATACTGCGCGCAACTCGCGGCGCAGCGACGAGCACATGAAAACCGACCGCCACAAGGTCGTGCTCTACAACCCGCGCGCGGTGTTCTACACCATGCCGCTCGCACTGCTCGCGATCGGGTCCGAGCTCGATCCCGAAAAATACGAGGTCGTGATCGTCGATGGCCGCCTCGACTCTGACGCCGAGAACACCGTGTTGGCCCACCTCGACGGCGCCCTCTGCCTCGGCGTGACTGTGTTGACCGGCGCTCCAATCGCCGACGCTTTGCGTGTGTCGCGCTCGGCGAAGGCAGCGCGACCGCAAATTCCGATCGTCTGGGGCGGATGGCATCCGTCGATGTTCGGCCGGCAATGCCTCGACGAGCCCTGTGTCGACGTGACCGTGCAAGCGCAGGGTGAAGCGACGTTCGCCGAGATCGTGGAGCGCCTCGTCGCCGGGCAATCGCTCGAAGGCTGCCAGGGCTGTATGTTCCGCCGCGCTGACGGCACCGTGCGAGTGAACCCCCCGCGCGACCTGCTACCGCTCGATCGATTTCGCTCGCACGATTACTCGCTAATCCCCGTCGAGCGGTATTACGAGCTCAAGGGCAAGCGCCAGCTCGACTACATCTCCTCGCAAGGCTGCAACTTCCGCTGCGCGTTCTGCTCCGATCCGTTCGTGTACGGCCGAAAGTGGGTCGGGATCGAGCCGGGCTCGATGGTCGCAAAGCTCCTCGAGCTCTGGGGTCGGTACCGCTTCGACGACGTCAACTTCCAGGACGAGACGTTCTTCACGAAGGCCGATCGCATCGAGGCGATGGCGCGGGCGATCGTCGACTCCGGCATTCGCTTCACGTGGGCGGCAACGATGCGCGCCGACCAGGGCGTCCGGCTGCCCGAGGAAGTCTGGAAGCTCTGCAAGCAGTCCGGGCTGCGGAGACTGCTCGTCGGCGTCGAATCGGGCGACGACCAGATGCTCAGACGCATCAAGAAGGACATCAAGATCGAAAAGGTGTTTCAGACCGCCGAGCGCATGCGGGCCCTCGGCATCGCCGGCATCTTCCCGTTCATCGTCGGCTTTCCGGACGAAAGCGATGCGAGTGTGGACGCGACGCTGGCTTGCGCGAGAACGCTGCGCGAGATGAGCAGCACGTTCGAAACGCCGATCTTCTACTTCAAGCCGTATCCAGGAAGCGCAATCGTGTCCGAGGCCGTTGCGAAGGGATTCGAGCTTCCGAGCACTCTGTCCGGTTGGTCCCAGTTCGACTACGTCGCGGGTTTGCCGGGCCCTTGGGTCACGGCGGAAAAGTATCAGCTGATCGAGCGCTTCAAGTTCTTCCTCGATCTCGCGTCGAGGCGCAGCGGCTGGGCGACGGCGTGGCTGAAGCGCCTCGCGCGCCTGCGCTGCGACCGCAGAGACTTTCGCTGGCCCGTCGAGATGAACGTCATTCAGCGGCTCTGGCCCGCGCAGAAGCTGTCATGAGCGCGCTCGGCCGAGTCCTGCTCGTCAACCCGAGGATCACGTCGCCGCGCCACGCACGGTTTCCGCTCTCCATCATGACGATGGCCGCGGCCCTCGAGGCGCGCTCGGATTCGACGTTGATCGACGGCAACATGGACCGCGACGCCGTGGCGTCGGTGTGCAACACGCTGCGCAGCGAACGCTACGACGCCGTCGGCATCACCGTGATGGGCGGTCCTCAGGTCGCCACGGCGATCGAAGTGTCGCGTGCCGTGCGGCGCGCGCGGCCCGATGTACCGATCGTCTGGGGCGGCTACTTCCCGACGCTGTATCCCGCCGTCGCTCTCAACAGCGACTACGTGGATTTCGTGATTCGCGGCCAGGGCGAGGATACTTTCGGTGAGCTGCTCGATGCGCTGGCGTCGCAAGACCGCGCGAAGCTCGGCGCGATCCGCGGTTTGAGCTGGCGCCGCGATGGCGCCATTGCGAACAACCCCGACCGCCCGATCACCGGAGCACATATCGCGCCGGCGTTGCGTTACGACAAGCTGCGCGACGCAAAGAGCTACCTCGTCAAGACGTTTCTCGGCCAGCGCACGGCGGCACATCAGGCGGCGCTCGGGTGCAGATTCCGTTGCACGTTCTGCGGTGTTGCCGCGATGTTCAACGGCGCCACGATGCTGCCGCCCGCAGATCGCCTCGACCGCGATCTCACGGTGCTCAAGCAGCGGATGGGCGCCGATTCGATTCAGTTCTACGACCACAATTTCTTCGATCGCGAAGACGACATGGTGCCGCTGCTCGAGGTGCTCGCGCGGCACGAGCTGCCGTGGTGGTGCTACGCGCGCAGCGACGCTCTCGTGAACTTATCGCCCGCCTCGTGGCGGCTGGTGCGTAAGAGCCGGCTCAAGATGGCGTACATCGGCGCCGAGACGCCGAACGACGAGTTGCTGAAGTCGATCCGCAAAGGCACGCGCGCGGAGCAGACGCTCGAGGTGGCAGAGCTCTGCCGCCGCAACGGCGTGATACCGGAGCTATCGTTCATGGTCGGGCCGCCCGAAGACCCGGACGGTGAGACCGAGCGGACATTCGATTTCATCCGCCGCGTCAAACGCATGAATCCGCAGAGCGAGATCATCGTCTACATCAACACCCCGCTCCCACCCACCATCGTGCCGAACGCGTCGCGTCTGAAGCTCGCGCCGCTGCTCGACGAGCATGGTGCTCCGGTGGTGTTCCCGAAGACGCCCGACGAATGGACGGAACGCCGCTGGGTCGACTATGCCTGCCACGCCGACGCACCGTGGCTTACCGACCGAGTGCGGCGGCGCATCCGCGATTTCGTGACCGTCTTGCGTTGCCGATTTCCGACCGTGCAGGACACGCGTTCCCCCGGCTGGGGAAAAGCCGCGCTCCGTACGCTCGCGAGTTGGCGTTACTCGCTGCGCCGCTACGATCGCCCGTGGGAGCTCGAGGCCTCGCAACGATTCATCCGACTGCTCGATCCGCGTGCCACGAGCATCTGAGTCGGCGGAGCTTCACCGTGCACGTCATGCAAATCAGTTTCTTCGTCGACCGGCAGGGGCGTTTGCCCGAGAAGTTGCTCGCCGACTGGCATTCGCTCGAGGACATCGCGGTATCGGTCGCGTCGACGGGTGCGCGGGTGACCGTCGTGCAAGCGAGCTTGTCGCCCGGCGAGGTGGCCCGGCGTGGCGTCAAATACTTCTTCATGACGCCTGATCCACGGAAAAGATCGCTCGTCGAATGCGACGAGTTTCGGTCGCTGCTGCGCTCCCATGCACCGGATGTGCTTCACGTGCACGGCCTCGGCTTCGGTCGAGACGTCTCGGCGCTGCGCGGCACGGTTCCGCGCCTACCGATATTGCTGCAAGATCATGCGGACCGCCCGCCGTCGTTCTGGCAACGTGCGCAATGGCGCCGCGGAACGGCTGCTGCCACCGGCGTCTCCTTCTGCGCTCGGGCGCAAGCTGAGCCTTTCGTTCGAGGTGGCGTCCTCCCTCTCGCGAAGCCGGTGTTCGAGATACCGGAATCCACGAGCATGTTCGTCCCCGGCGAGCGCGCCGCCGCGCGAGCCGCGACGGGATTGCACGGAAACCCGGCCGTCCTCTGGGTCGGGCACCTCGATCGCAACAAGGACCCTCTAACGCTACTCGACGGCGTAGCGGCGGCCGCTCCGGACTTACCCGAGTTGCAACTCTGGTGTTGCTTCGGCACGGCGCCGCTGTTGGCTGCCGTGCAAGCGCGGATCGCACGCGATCCGCTGCTGCGCGAGCGGGTGCACCTGCTCGGTCGAGTCCCGCACGACGACGTCGAAGCGCTCATGCGCGCAGCCGACTTGTTCGTTCTTGGTAGCCACCGCGAAGGGAGCAGTTTCGCGTTGATCGAGGCGCTCGCGACGGGCCTGACCCCGGTGGTGACGGACATTCCGTCGCTGCGGGCGCTGACCTCGAACGGCGCCATAGGCGCGCTGTGGCGCCGTGGCGACTCCGGCGCGCTCGCGAGCGCGTTGCGCCGCTCCTACGCCGCCCTCGGACCGCAATCGCGCTCGATCATACGGGCGCATTTCGATGCTCATCTCTCGAGCATTGCCATCGGCCGGAAATTCATGGCCGCCTATCGCGAGCTGCTGCTCGCAGGCGCTCTGCCGCTCGCCGGTGTCCGCGCATGAACGGGCAACCTGCTTCGTTGCCCGCGCTTGCGCAGGAGGCTTGGACGCTCCTCGATGGCGCGCAAAAGCGCGAGTGCGGATACGCGTTGCTAGCCTCGATAGTCGCGGCATGCTTTACCGTGGCCGGCGTGGCGGGAATCGCACCGTTTCTCGCAGCCCTCGCCGATCCGTCGGTTGTGCAGCGCAGTGCCACGCTCGAATGGCTAAGAGACGCGCTCGGCGCCGGTTCGTTCGAAGACTTCCTCGTATACCTCGGCGTGGGCTTCGTAGGGCTGCTCGTGCTCGCGAACGCCGCGAACCTTCTCGCAATACTGGCGATCGGCCGGTTCACGCAACGACTCGGCGCGCGCTTCCACACCCTGTTGTTCGAGGAATATCTGCGTCGGGATCTCGAATTTCACTCTCGCAGCAATAGCGACGTGCTTGCGACGCACGTACTGCACGACGTGACACGCACGGTGAGCGGCGTGATCCAGAGCGGAATGACGCTGATCGCGAGCGTCTTGGCGATCTGCATGATCGGCGCGGCAATCGTCGTCATCGATCCAATCGTCGCCGTCGGCGCGGCGCTCGCGCTCGGCGCGAGCTATACCGCGATCTACATGATCGTGCGTCGTCGCCTTGTTCGCGACGGCGCCATGACGGCACAGCTCTGGAGTATGCGCGCCAGGATCATTGCGGAGAGCCTCGAAGCGATCAAGGACGTCACCATCTTTCGCGCGCACAAGGAAATGGCCGTGCAAGTGGCTCGGCAATCCGACGCGATAGCCGCCGCACACGCCAGAGTCGCAGCCACGGCGACGACTCCGCGCTACGTCCTCGAATGCGTCACCGCCGCCGGACTCGTCATCGCAGCTCTATGGATCTATCGACGCGTCGGTCCTGGCCAGTGGGTGACGCAGCTGGCGCTTCTCGGCCTCGCGGCCTATCGGTTGCTGCCACCGCTACAGCAGGTATTCGCAGCCTTGGCGCGGATCCGCACTGACGCCGCGGCATTCCAACGCATCGCCGACGACTTGGTTCGGGCCCGGCAGCTGCCGCCCGCTGCGCCGGCCGATGCCGCGGCTCACGAATGGGCGTCGCGGCCGCTGCGCGAGATTCGCTTGGTCGGAGTGTCTTATCGCCATGAACCCGAGCGCGACAGCGGCGTGAGCAATATCTCGTTGCGCATTCCCGCAGGTGCCCTCGTGGGGTTCGCGGGACCCAACGGCTCAGGTAAGACGACCTTGGCGGACCTGATCCTCGGTCTGCGTGTACCCGATGTCGGACAGATTCAAATCGACGGCGTCGCGCTCGACGAGCGCAACCGAAGCGGTTGGCTAACCGCCGTTGCGCACGTGCCTCAGGACATCATCCTGCTCGACGCGACCGTCGCGCAAAACGTCGCTTTCGGAACGCCCGCAGGCCGGATCGAGGTCGCGCGCGTTCGAGAAGCCGTCCGCGGCGCCCGACTCGAAAGCTTGATCGACACGCTCCCAGCCGGGCTCAAGACCGAAGTCGGACAGAACGGCGTGCAGTTGAGCGGCGGGCAGCGCCAGCGACTCGCCATCGCTCGCGCTCTGTATCGACGCGCCTCGCTGCTCGTGCTCGACGAGGCGACCAGCGCGCTAGACACCTCCACGGAAACGGAAATTTTGGGTCTCCTGCGGGCACTATGCGCGAGCTGCACCGTCGTGCTCATCGCGCATCGGCCGACTTCGCTGCAAGCCTGTGATGAGGTGTTCGAGCTCGATGGCGGCCGGTTGGTGGATCGGGCGTCCCTGTCTGCATCCGAGGCGACTCGAGCCTGATCCGATGCGCCGGCGATCCGCGATAACGTCGACGGGCTCAGACCCATTCGGCGAGCATGAGCGGGCGAGCCTCAAGAGACAGCTGAGCGTTCTCGGCGCGCCGTTCACGGTCGAAAGCTCCAATTCGACCGCGCTGCAGCTCGCTATCGACGCGTTCGGCGGGCTGCCCCGCCATCGGCTGCGAACGAAGCCGCGTCGCTTTCAGGTTAGGCTCGTCTGCATCGAGCATCGCTCAACATGGCCGCGCGGCGGCGATCCGCCAAGGCCGACCCTGACCTCCGGCAACGGTCTGTTGTGCGCGACCGTCGACGCCGGCAACTTCGCAATCATCGACGTCGCACAGGCACGCGCGTTGGTATGCATCTCGCCCGCCATGCTGCGGCTTCCGTACTACGCGAGATACGAGCTCATCGAGCTCGCGATGGTGACGCTCGCATCCCGCGGCCAGTCGCTCGTGCCGCTGCACGCGGCATGCATTGGCGCAAATGGATCGGGCGTCATGCTGATGGGCCAGAGCGGCGCCGGCAAGAGTACCCTTGCTCTGCATGCTCTTGCCGGCGGCATGGATTTGCTGTCCGAGGACAGCGCGTTTGTCTGCCTTGATACGTTGCGCGTGACCGGCACTCCGAATTTTCTGCATTTGAGCCCCGACGCCACGGGATTCCTGCAAGAAAGCCCGCTGCTCGCGAGGATCCGCTGCTCTCCGACGATTACTCGGCGCAGCGGCGCGCGCAAATACGAAGTGGACTTGCGGGGGTTACCCGGCACGCTCGCCCCAGCACCGCTCCGGCTCGCGGCGACGGTGTTCTTGTCGCGTCGAGCCGCATCGCCGAAGAAGACGCTCGAGCCGCTCGGCCGCCGCGCGCTGCTGACGCGTCTCAGGCGCGAGCAGCCGTACGCCGCCGGACTCGAAGGTTGGCGCAAGTTCGAGCAGTGCATCGCGCGTCTGCCCGCGTACGAGCTGCTCCGCACGTCGCATCCCGATGGCGCTGTCGACAATCTTCGCCGCCTGCTCTTGGGCAAGCGGGTCTCCGCGTGAAGATTGCGCTCGTAGTTCCGGGCGGCGTCGATCGCTCCGGCGAAGAGCGCGTGATACCGGCCCTGATCGCGCTGATCGGAAGACTGGCCAAAGAGCACGACGTTCATGTCTTCGCGACCCACCAGGAAGTCGAGCGGGGATCTTGGGTGCTCGAAGGCGCAAGAATCCACAACCTCGGCTTGCCGCGCACGGCTTGGCGCGCCGCGAGCGTCATCGTCGCCGAGCATCGCAAGCGACCGTTTCAAGTCATTCACGCGTTCTGGGCCGGAGGTCACGCCGCTGTAGCGGTCACGATCGCGAACCTGCTGCGCGTTCCGAGTGTCGTTCACGTCGCCGGCGGCGAGCTCGTTACACTAGAAGACATTGGGTACGGCGGGTGCCGCACTTGGAGCGGCCGCATGTTGCGCCGGACCGTACTTCGCGGGGCTACCCTCGTGACGGGCGCGAGCCGGCCGATCCTGGAGCTCGTCGCCGAGCGCGGTATCGACGCGCGGCGTTTGCCGCTCGGCGTAGACCTCCGTCGCTGGCCTCTGCGCGCCCCCGTGCGGCGAATGACCGCAGAAACAGTCCGGCTCGTGCACGTCGCAAGCCTCAATGCCGTCAAAGACCAGCCGACTTTGCTCCGAGCGCTGCGGGAGCTCGCAGATGGTGGCAGGCGCTTCGACGTGGACGTCGTCGGCGAGGACACGCTCGGCGGTAAGATCCAGGCGCTGGCGGCGAGCCTCGGTTTGGCGCCGCGGATTCGCTTCCACGGCTTTTTGACACAGCGCGCGCTGCGACCGGTGGTGGAAGCCGCGCACATTGCAGTCATCAGCTCGCGACACGAGGCAGGGCCGCTCGCCCTGCTCGAGGCAGCGGCAGCGGGGGTTCCGACAGTCGGAACCGCCGTCGGGCATCTAGCCGAGTGGACGCCTCATGCCGCCGTCGCCGTGCCGCGTGCCGACCCTGCCGCGCTTGCCGCTGCACTCGCCGGCCTGATCGATAACGAAGATCTTCGACTCAGCGTCGCATCGGAGGCAATGCGCAGCGCGGCGCGAGAAGACGCCGATTACACGGCCCGCGAACTCAATGAGATCTACCAAGGACTCACCGGCGGAGTGTGCGCATGATCGCGCGCAAAGCGTTGCGTCCCGAGCGCAGACCGTGCCCCGGCGAATGCCGCGCGCGTAGTATCACGCGCGCGAGAGGCTCCGGGGCCGGGATCGCGTATCCGAATGGATTTGCCGCGTCGGCAGCGTACGTACCGAGCAACGCCGAATCCTCGGCTGTCAGTGTTGCAGGCCCCCGCAATGGATCGATCACGCCGGGCACGGGGGCGCCGAACGAAGAATTCGCACGGACGGCGATACCGCCCGCCGTCGGCCGCAATAGAGACGCATCGGGCGCGATTTCGAGAAACCGCCGCACGCGCTCGACCTCGCGGTCCGTGCGCTCGACGAGGTCTTCGTACCGCACGACGAGGTAACGATGACGCAGCAGGCTCTGATTCTCGACGGCAAGCCGCAAAGAACGACCGATTGCGCGTGCGTGCTCGGCGGCGTCGAAGCGCGCGCGGCCATTCGTTCGGTAGGTCTCCTTGAGCGACGCAAGCGTCGAGCGCGGGTCGCGTACGAGCTGAACGAACCGAGCGCGCTCGAGCCCCGCGAGTCCGCCGACGCATTGCTCGTTCTGTGGTGTCTTCTCGACCCACAGGAGCGGAATAGATTCCTTGGCCGTCGTCGCCTTGAATGCCGCGGCCAAGGCAAGCAATGCGATGAGGTTCGGACGCGCCCGTCCACGCAGCGCCGCGTTCCAGCCGAACAATGCGCGCGCGAAATCGACGCAAGGACTCCGTTCCGCGCCGACCCTTCCGAGCCGAAAGTGCGGCTCGAAATTCGGATCGACGAAACGCGCGATCCATTCCGCAGCGAATCGGTCCAGCGCCGCGCTCGTAGGAGCCGCGCGAGCCACGTACGCAAACGACGTGAAATAAGTTGCTTCGTTCGGCAGCATCAGGAGCTGCGGGTGGCCGTCCAGCAAGCTCTGAAGCATCGTCGTGCCGCTGCGATGGTGGCCGCAAATAAATACGGGACGCGTCAGCCACTCGAGCGCCCGAGCACATTCATCGGTACTCGGCATCGTCGGGCCGAGCGCGTGCGCTTCGCGTATTGCGGCACGAGAATAGTCATCGACGCACGCAAGCAACTCCGCGCGCCGCGAAGCGCCGCCCGGATGCAACAGGAGCCCGGAGATTTCGGACTCCATGCGGACCCAATCGCGGCTTACTGACATGGCGCGAGTCTATAATGCGAGTCGACAAAGCGGATACCGCGCGGATCTGCGCCTCATGCCCACGGTTTCGATCGTTCTGCCCACTTACAATCGAACGCGATTGTTGAAGCTCGCGGTCGAATCCGTGATGGCGCAGACGTTCCGCGATTGGGAGCTGATCGTCCCAGACGACGGCTCGAGCGAGGAGACGCGAGCGTTCTTGCGCGGGCTACAATCGCCGAAAGTCACCGTCCTTTGGTTATCCCACTCCGGCAATCCGTCGCGCGCTCGCAATGCCGCTTTGGGCGCGGCCTCCGGCCGGTATGTCGCGTTCCTAGACTCCGACGACGTGTGGTCACCTCGTAAGCTCGAGCTGCAGCTCGCAGCGCTGCGAACATCGCAACGTCGCTGGAGCTACACGGCTTGCAACCGCATCGACTCCGACGGCCGGCCGCTACCGATCGCGTCGCAGCCGGCAACGCCGGTGCGCAGCGGCTGGGTCTTCGAGCAACTGCTCGCGCTCGAGATAACCGTCGCGATGCCGACACTGGTCGCGGAACGATCGGAGATCGAGGCAGTCGGAGGCTTCGATGAGGGGCAGCTGTACGGCGAATTTCACGACTTGTGTCTGAAACTCGCAATGCGCGGCGAGGTCGCAGGATTGCCCGACGTGTTGTGCTCCGTGCGCGCGCACGACGAGCACTACAGTGCGAACCGCATTGCCGCTCTTTCCAGCTGGATGCACCTCTACGAAAAGTTCTATTGGCTCGCGCCGAGCGCCAGCGCGCGCGCCTGTAGCGCGAGAATGCGGGCCGGCGCGGCGCTCAAGCTAGCCGCGCTACAGGGCGCCAAGCGAGATCTCGTGGGCGTCTGGCGCACATTGCAGGCGGGCCAAGCGTGGCGAGAGGCGCGACTCTGGCACCTGTGTGCCACGGCTCTGCTCCGAGCTTTCGTGCCGTGGCCTCGCAGAACCAGAACCGATCGATCCTTGCTCCGACGGGGCACTGCTGCGTGAGCGCGCAACCTCTCGTATCCATCGTAATGCCGACGTACAACCGGCTGCCTTTCTTGCAGCCGAGCGTGCGATCGATTTTTTCGCAGACGCTTTCTCGCTGGGAGCTCGTGATAGCGGACGATGGGTCCGACGAGCGCGTGCGCGACTATCTCGCGACACTGGAGCGGGACGAGCGAGTGCGCATCCTGCGTTTGGAGCACACCGGCAGTCCCGGAAAGAATCGCAATGCCGCGATCGCCGCGGCGCGAGCGCCCTTGGTTGCACTCATGGATTCCGACGACCTGTGGGCGCCGACAAAGCTCGAGCGGCAACTTGCAATGCTGCGCAGCGCGCCCGAGTGCGGATGGTGCTACACGGCGTTCGTGGTCGTCGATGCAGAGGACGAGCCCCTTCCGTCAGAGGGCGCTCGCGCGTGGACGCCGTACCGCGGTGACATATTCGATGAAATAGTGCGCGGCGCCGCCTCGATTCGTACACCTGCCGTCGCCGTCCACACGCGTCTCGTGCGGGACGTCGGTGCCTTTGACGAAGCAATCGATTGCGGAGAAGACTACGACTTATGGGCAAGGCTGGCGCTGCGAAGTCCCGTCTGTGTCGTCGATGAGCCCTTGGTTCGAGTTCGGCGCCATCGTGGCGCCGACCCAAGCAGGCTCGGACACGCCCTTGTGGCGCGCGACTACTCTCTGCGCAAGCTCGAAAGACAGGTTCAAGGGGCGCGACGTGCGTTGCTCGACGAAGAACGAGGCCGCAACGCGTTGCTGCTAGCCGCAGCGATCGCCGCCCGCGGCGACCGCGGGCGCGCGGTCGCGACGATGTTGCGGAGCTTGTCGGGTGGCTGGAGGTACCCGCGCTGGTGGTACGGCGTCGCCAAGGCCGTTGTGGGTGGCATGCTCGAGCGGATGCAGAAGCAGCAGCGCGCGGGTCGCCTCGGCGGAGTTGCCGACGAGATACGCGAACGTTGAAGGTCGGCCGCGGCGCGCGGAGTCTCAGGGCCTGCGCAGCGCGCCGAGCCCGCGTGCGAGGAAACGTCGGAGGCGCGGGGGCACCAACGGACGCACGGCGTGCTTTGTGCCTCGGTGTAGGCGTTCGCAGGCGATATGCCAGCCAGTCTCGGCGGCCTTCTGCTCCAACGCTTCCGCACGGACGAACAACGCGTTGAACTGCGGCACGCTCACCGGATAGTCCGTGGCCAATAGGCAAAATCCGGCGTCATGCAGCATCTTCTCGACGTCCGGGAACAGCCTTTGGGCCGCTCCGATACAGGGAACCGTCTCGACCTCGACGTGGATCAACAACGTGCGGTCGAGGATCCGCGCAGCTCCCGAGATCGTCTCGAACGCCATTCCCTCCGTATCGATCCACAGGGCGAGACGGTCGCGCGCGCAATCGTCGCTAAGCAGCATGCCGTCGAGCCGCATCGTGCGAACTTGAACTACTTCCGAAAGCCGCGAGCCGTCCGATCTTCGATGCAGCGAGCTCATGCCCCGGCGTCCAGGATTACGGGTACGGACATAATCGGCTTCCACCACGAAGAACGGTGCGTCAGAGTCGCGGTCGCTGGCGGCGAGCGGCATTATTCGGATCCGCCCGAGCGCTAGCTGCGGGTCCGCCTGCATCAGCGCGAAGTTTCGAGGGTTGGGCTCGAGGGCAATGATGTCGGCTCGAGGCAACGCACGACGGAAACGCAGCGCATCGCGGCCGTCCATGGAGCCGACGTCGCAAACGGTCGTTACTTCGAACGCGCGCAACAGCCGGCAGAACAAGCGCCGGGTATCGACTATCAATCGGCGGCCTCCGTCCCTTCTATCCCCACGCTAGCGAGGGCTGCGCGAACGGAAACGATCGTCTGAACGCGCGGCGGCCGTGAAAACAGCCCGCGAAGGAGGCGGCTGCCGTGCGGCAGGCCGTACCAGGGCACGGTGTTGAGCTGCGGCTGCGCGTGTCGCGCGAGATCGATCTCGGCGAGAGAGAGGCGACTCGGCATCACGCGACTCCGCATGAAACGCAGCACATCGAGCGGTGTGCGCGACCACGTAATTCCCGGGAATGCGTGAATCCGCAGATTCGACCACGACACGTCTGTCAACGATTGCCGTGCGGCGGCGAAGCGCAGCACGACCGGACACTCGGCGCTCGCGGTCCGCAGCACATCTCCGGGGATGTGCCTTGGATAATAGCGCGCAGTCAATGCCAGCGGCGGAAACAGCCACCAGGGCGCCTCCCCGTCGTGCTGCAACTCCAGCAAGGCACGCCAATCGGACTCGTAGAGGAGACTGGCGAGCATCGCGATGTCATGGAGTTGAATCTGCCGCAGTGCGTGCGCGCGCATGTTGCCGGCCGCGTGTAGCAGCAAGTGAAGGAACAGCGAGACGAGGTCAGGATAGTTCCGCAGTCCCGACCCGCGTGTACTTCGCTTCAACCGCTCGGTGATGTCGACGTTGCGCACCGGCAGCGGCTCTGCTATTGCCGTGTGGATCTCGATTTTCAGCGGGTTGTCGACGTGCTCGCCAAACCCGCGGGTCGGGAGCTTGCGGCGCGGCTCGAACACGCGATGACGCTGCGTGATGAACGCGTCTACGTAGTCGATTTCCGCCATGACGGCGGCAATCGGAAACATGTCGCGGCTCGACACGAGCAAGTCGATGTCGCCCATCGGGCGCTCGCCGTAACCGTAAAGATTCAGATCCCGAAGAGCCGCGCCCTTGAGCGCCATGCACTCGACGCCGCGCCGACGCGCGGCCGTGTCGATCTGCTCGAGCAGCTCACCGATCCGCGCGTGACGCAGGAGGCCTTGCTCCCGTTGCTCGCCGAGGAACGAGAGCCAAGCCGGCGGCCCCGACCATCGAACATTGTTCGCAAGCAGCGCGGAGATTCCCTGCATGGCCGCCGCCGAGCGCGCGATGGCCCATTCGAGCTCATTCCAGTCAGGCGGCGACGCGGAGCTTTGGACGACTTCGGCTGCGAGATGCTCGGTCGTCTTTCGCAGCGCGGCGGCCACGACGCGAAACGGCGGCATGTCCAATGCCGCGCTCATGCCCCATCCCAGCCTTGCATCTCGGCTCGCGCCTGCCGTGCGGCGCTCATGAGCTCGGCAGCGCGCGTTGGATCCCGTGCCTCGAGACGCGACGCCTCGACCTCGCTGCGAAGCCACCAATCGGCAAGCTTGTAGTATTCGCGGCCGCGGCGCCCTTCGACGACGTAATCGCGGTCGGACCCTTCGGCCCAAGGGAGAGGCAGCGCGATCTTGCCTCGTACCTTCGCGAAGTAGCCCGTGCCCTTGATGGGATAAGAGACCGTCGTAAGGAACACGTCCGGGTTGCTGCGCTTGACGTGCTCCACAGTAGCCGCGATGTCTTCGATCTCTTCGCCCTCATACCCCCACATCAGAAACATCCCGACCTGAATTCCGTGGGCTTGCGCGAGCTTCGTGGAATGGCGCACCTGCTCGACGGTCACGCCGCGCTGCATTCCGTCCAGAATTTTTTGGCTGCCGCTCTCCGATCCGATCCAGATTCGATAGCAGCCGAGCTTGCGGAGCAGCTCGACGGACGCTTCGCTCTGCAGGCGGTCGGCGCGCGTGATCGTCTCGAACGGCTTGTGAATCCCGCGCCGCGCGAGCTCCGCCGCGTATTCGGCGAGCCAGGGGTGGCTGATCGTGAACACGTCGTCGGCGTACCAGACTTGGTCGGGGTCGTATCGCTCGACGATCGTCTGCATCTCGTCGGCAACGGCCGCGGGGCTTCGCCTGCGATGCGTGTAGCCGTAGACGGCGTGCGAGCACCAGTTGCAGCGATACGGACAACCGCGCGCCGTGATCAGGTTGATGCTGCTCGCGCCATGGTGAGTCTTCCACGCATCGAGGTAGAGGCGATGGTCGATGGCGGCACGATCCGGCAACGGCAGCGAATCGAGATCCTTGAGCTTCGCGCGCTCGCGCGTGTGCACGACTTCTCCGGTCTCGTCGCGAAAGGCGATACCGGGCACCTCGTGCAAGCGGTGTGGCCCAAGACGCTCGAGCGCAGGGAGGAGCTCGGACAGCGTCAGCTCGCCCTCCCCGATCACAATCGCGTCGGCACCGGATTCGAGATACTCGGACGGGTAATTCGCGCTCTCGGGCCCGCCCAAGATCACGCGCCAGCCGTGGAGCCTCGCGGCACGGACGATCTGAAGCACCGAGCGGCGCGTCATCAGAGTCGTATAGATGCCGACGGTACCGGACTCGCTCGCGAACCGTTCGACGAGGCGGCCGCGCCCGGCAAACGTGCTATCGAAGATGTCGACGGAGTAGCCGCGCGTCTTCAGAAACGCCGAGAGGTAGAGCAACCCGAGCGGCGGATACGGCTTCATGATCTGCCGCTCTTTCTCGTCCTCGGACAGAAAATAGCCGTGCGTGAGCAGGAGGTCGGCCATGTTTGCGAATCTCAGGGAGCCTGGTGCGCGGCCACCCGCGTCGCCGCGGGGACCTCGTGCTTCCGGCGAAACTGCGCCTCGCCCCGCGTGAGCTCGTCCCAGCGGCGGCGTACACCCGGCGTCGGGCCTTCGACGACTTGCTCGTGAAGCAGATTCCTCACGCTGCGGTAGAACTCCGAGCGATACGTGCCGAAGAACATCATGTCGAGATCGTTGCTCTCCTCCCAATTGCGTTTCGCGCCGAGATCGCGCTTCACGAGCTCGAAAAACTTCGTCCCGGGCAATGGGTACGCAACGCTGACGCCGATGTCGTCGGGTTTAGTACGCTCCAGCAGATCACGGGTCGCGAGAATGTCGTCGCGCTCCTCGCCG
>Ga0134127_10001375_pt1 | contig 18157 bp, 16 predicted proteins | sample KB31753_FD_96459 | JGI IMG/M metagenome (GOLD analysis project Ga0134127, IMG submission 96459) | Terrestrial soil microbial communities with excess Nitrogen fertilizer from Kellogg Biological Station, Michigan, USA - KB3-175-3 | ecosystem: Environmental > Terrestrial > Soil > Unclassified ... | reverse complement strand
TCGCGCGCAAGCGTGACGGTGCCGTCCGGACTCGCATCGTCCACCAGGATCACTTCCTGTGCGATCCCGGGCGGGATGTCCGCGAGGGTTTTCTCGAGCGTCCCCTCAGCCCGGTAGGCCGGCAGTGTGATGACGACCCGCACGTCGGTTCCTCCGGGTGATCCCTCGGGCTCGCCGAGAGCCTCTGATGGCCACATCGGCGGCTAGTGTACTGACGGGCAATCTCCCGGAACGGAACCCAACCGCGCTCGCGTGATCAGTCGAGTCCGAGCTGCTCCATCATCGTTCCTCGGTCGAAGTAGTCGCGGTAGCGGATGATCTTGCCGTCGCGGAGCTCGACGATACCGACGCCGCGACGCGTGAACGGGCGACCGGTCGCCTCGTAGTGGCCACCCGCCGGGCGCGGGAGTGGGCCGTCGTGCGTTCCGCGAGCACTCCACTCGTTGGCGACGAGGTCGCCCTGCCCGATGAGCGTCACGCTCTCGACGGAGAAGTCGGGGAACGCGGTCGTGAAACGCTTGCAACCGGCGATCAGCTCATCGCGGCCGTGCATCGAGAGGCCGGTCGGAACGTCCGTCCACTCGCAGTCCTCCGCCACGAGATCGTCGAACGCAGCCCAGTCACGCTTCGTCAGCGCCTCACCGAACCTGCGAACGACCTCGATGTTCTCTGCAGCGGACATGGCGGTCGCCAAGCGTAGTCGGTCGGCCTTGCTTCACCAGTCGGGAGGCCGGGGGTGGCACGCGGCCAGGGTGGCTCTCCTCAGGTTTCGACGAACGTTGGGACGCTGGTGCGCGACGTTGGTGAGCTCATAGGGGTCTCGTGTGAGGTTGTACAGCTCCTGGAACCCGCTCCGGTAGAGCACGTACTTCCAGGAGTTCGTCCGCAGACCGCAGAAGGAGGGCGCCCTCTTCGTCGTCAGGTGCTCCAACAGGATCGCCTTCGTTCCGGACCCACTGGTGCCGGTCAGCACCCGCTTCAGGGAATGACCATCGAAGGGACCGCCGGTGCCTCCGAGCCCCGCGAGGTCGAGGATCGTCGGCGTCAGGTCGGTGTTCGTGACCAGCGCCGGTGTGCTCGCGTGCGCGATGCCCGGGCCAGCGATGATCAACGGCACACGGATCGAACGCTCGTAGGGATACTCCTTGTAGTCGAGGCGGTGGTCGCCCCAGGTGAACCCGTTGTCGCTCATGAAGATGAAGATGGTGCGGTGTCGCACCGGGAGCGGCAACGCTCTGCGGAACCTGCCGACCCACGCGTCCACACTGCGCAGCGTGCCGTACACGTCATCCCAGGTCGCCCCCAGGTGATCGCGCTGGTGAGGACCGATCAGGGGCGCGTTGCGGACGTACCCCGGCTTGTCGTTCACACGGAGCTCGTTGTACGCGCGGGTCTCGAAGGGCCTGGCAGCCGCCACATCGGCGAACCCCGGAGCGGGGGTCACCGGTCCGTGCGGCGCGTGCGGCGCGTAGAACAGGAAGAAGGGGAGTGATCCGTGCTGGATGCCGGGCGACAGCAGGAACTGCCTCGCCTTCCGGCCGAAGAGATCGGTCGAGTAGTCCCTCGGTTTGGATCCATGGAAGTGGCGCTTCCCTTGGTCGCTCGAGCGGTAGCCGTAGTAGGCGCCGTTGCCGCCGATGAACGAATGCCATGAGGACCAGCCGGGCGGGATGGGGGGGACCCTGCCACTCGGCTTCTCGTAGTGATTCAGATACTTGCCGAACAATCCCGTGCGGTACCCGGCGCGGCGCAGGTACACGGCGATGGTGCGGCGCTCGTTGTCGCCGTCGCCGTTGAAGGGGGAGCCGTTCCGCTCGATGCCGTTCCTCCGGAACGCCGGCCAACCACCCCAGCGGGTGTTGCCGTCCCCGTTCGTCCAGACCCCCGTGTGACCCGCCAGGAGACCGGTCAGGATGGTCGCTCGCGAGGGACAACACAGCGACGTCGACACGAACGCTCGACGGAAGGTCGTCCCGTACCTCGCGAGTCGTTGGACATGCGGCATCTTCTGCAGCGTGTCGATGGCTTGATCGTCCGTCAGGATGAACACGATGTTGGGTGGCCGCTGCGCGGCGACAGGTGACGAAAGCGATTGCCCTGCCAAGCAGAGCATCGGAAGCAGCACAACCGTCAGGGCTTTGGCCCATTTCCCCATGACGCATCATTAGACACGATGACGCCACGGCGCACACGCGCGAACGCGATCGATACCCCGCGCCTCCGCCTCGATCCGATGGGTCCCGCTGACGCGGACGAGCTGTTCGCGGTGCTCGATGACGTGGCTCTGCACCTGCACACCGGCGGGGAGCCGATGTCGCGACCTGAGCTCGAGCGCTGGATCACGTTCGTCGCTTCGGGCGCGTCACCATCTGGTTGGGAGACCTGGTGCAACTGGGTCATCCGTCGAACCGGGGACAACGTGCTGGTCGGTACCGGGCAGGCGACGATCGTCGACGATGAGGCATCGCTCGCCTGGGTGATCGGGACCGCGTGGCAGGGGAGTGGCTACGCGAAAGAGGCGGCCGCCGGGATGGTCGCGTGGTTGCGAGCGCATGGCGTGTCCTCGCTCCGGGCGAACATCCATCCTGATCACGGTGCGTCGAAAGCGGTCGCACGTTCGATCGGTCTCACGCCGACGGACGAGCGCGAGGCGGGCGAAGTTGTGTGGCGCTCGACGTGACCTCAGTGCTCGAGCGACGCACCGATCAGTTGCTGTCCAGCAGGATCCGCGATCCAGATCCTCGAGTCGAGCTTCGCGATCCCTCCGGTCGCTTGCGGGCTCGCCTTCGGTAGGTCGATCTTCACGCGGCTCTTGCCCGTGTCCGCGTCGAACCCGATGACGTCGCCGCCGTTGATCCAGACCGTGCCATCGGCATACGTCGCGCCGATCGCGATCGGCGGTTCCCTTGCCACGTCCTTCGCGGGCGCCGCCGAGCCCGTCGCCACCCGCTGCCTCGCACCGCCGGAAAGGAGCCAGATCCATCGACGGGTCGGCACGATGAACCGCATGTTGGTGGACTCGATGCGGACCTGTGATCCGGTGACCGGATCGACGCGCTGCATCGCGCCAGCCTCGGAGAAGTTGCCCCACCACACGTATCCGCTACCGACCGCGAACGACGATGGCGAAGTCGGCAGCGTGGCGAAGACCGTCGCGGTTCCCGTCGCCGGATCGATGCGGATCAGGTGAGGCCATCCCGCGCCCGAGCCTGGCGGACCGGGAGCGCAACACGAGACCCACACCGCGCCTTCACCGACCGCGAGGCCGAAGGCATAGGACGGCACGTCGACCCTCGAGTTGGGCTCGTTCGTATCCGGATCGATCCGAACCACGACGCCGTCACCGAGCGCCCACACCGACCCGAAACCCGCGGCGAGAGTGAACGATCCCGATCCGGGGTCCCTCGCCGCGCGGATCACACCGGGGATCTTCGCGACGATCTTGCCGTGGCGATCGATGCGCCAGACGGATCCGCTCGCGGCTTCCTGCACCCAGATGGAGCCGAACGCCGCGACCACCGCGCCTGGCTTGCGCACGTGGATGGTCAGGTTCGCCGGAGGCTCCGGTGACGAAGGAGGCTCGGTCGACGGTGAGACCGAGACCGGAAAGGACGGAGACGGCGTGAACGTTCCGGCTGGCGCCGACGTCGTGGGCGAGGCCGTGCTGCACCCGGCGAGCGCCACTATCGTCAACGCGAGCCTTGCGCGTCGCAGCATCGGCCAACGATAGCCGCGGCGCCGACCCACCCCGGGACGTTTGCCGCCCCCGGCCCATGCTGCGACGATGTGTGCCCCGACCGGGAAACGAGCGCGTTGGCCACGAAGAAGACCACACGCACGGAAACGTTGACCGCGGTGATCCTCGCCGCCGGCAAGGGCAAGCGGCTCAAGTCCGCCCGCCCGAAGGTCCTGCACCCGATCTGCGGGAAACCCGCTCTCTGGCACGTGCTCCAGGCTGCACTCGGCGCCGAACCCAACAAGATCGTCGTGGTCGTTGGACGCGGCGCAGACGACGTCCGCGAGGCCGTCACGTCGTGGGGCATCAGCCCGAAGCCCGTCTTCGTCGAGCAGGCCGAGCAGCTCGGCACGGGACACGCGGTCGCGGCGGCAGAGAAAGCGGTCGGTCGAAGCACGGACGTCTTCGTGCTCGGTGGCGACTACGACCCGATCACCGCCGACGACGTGAAGACGCTCGTCAAGACGCATCGGCGGAAGAAGACGGCCGCAACGATCGCCACCGCCGAGGTCGACGACCCCGGTGGCTACGGCCGGGTCATCCGCGAGGGTGACCGGCTCGTCGAGATCGTCGAACACGCGGATGCGACCTCGGCTCAGCGCTCGATCCACGAGGTGTGGCTGCTCGCGACCGTCTTCCGGCGGGAGGATCTCTTCCGCACGTTGCCCGCCGTCGGCGCCGACAACCGTCAGCGGGAGTACTACCTGAACGACGTCTTCCCGATCCTGCTCGACAAGGGCGAACCGATCGCGGCGATCACCGTGGACACCGGCGGGGTGATGGGCCTCAACTCCCGCGGCGGCCTTGCTGCGGTGACACGGGTCGTGCGCGACCGGATCAACGCGGCGCACATGGCCAACGGCGTCACCCTGCTCGACCCGGACACCACCTACATCGACGTCGGCGTCACGATCGGCGCCGAGACGACGATCGGGCCCAACACCACGATCGAGGGAGATACCCACATCGGCAAAGACTGCGGGATCGGGCCCTCGGTTCAGATCGTCGACTCGACGATCGGCGCGCGCGCCACGATCCGATTCGCGGTCGTCGAGGGCGCGACCCTCGCGCGCAACGTGACGGTCGGCCCGTTCGCGAGGATCCGCCCCGGCACCAAGCTCGCCGATAACGTCATCGTGGGCTCCTACGTCGAGGTCAAGAACGCCGAGATCGGGACCGATTCCAAGGTTCCGCACCTGTCCTACGTGGGCGACGCGACGGTGGGTAAGCGCACCAACATCGGGGCTGCGAACGTGACCGCGAACTGGGACGGGTATCGCAAGCATCGCACCGAGATCGGCGACGATGTGCGAACCGGCTCCGATACCATCATGGTGGCGCCGGTCTCACTGGGTGATGGCGCCGTGACGGGGGCGGGCTCGGTGATCAGCAAGGATGTGCCGGCGGGTGCGCTCGCGGTCGAACGGACCGAGCAGCGCGTCGTCAAGGGCTACCGCAAGCGCAAGGACGCCGAACACCGAGCGAAGGACACCAAGGGGGACTAGACGCGTGGAGATCATCACGAAGAAGCGGATGATGCTGTACTCCGGCACCATCCACCCGACGCTCGCCCACGAGATCGCCGACAACCTCGGCATCCCCGTCAGCCAGGGCGAGGTGCGGCGGTTCGCTTCGGGTGAGATCTACTTCCGCGCCGACGAGTCGGTCCGCGGCGCCGACGTCTTCGTCGTGCAGTCCCATTACGAGCCCGTCAACGAAGCGATCATGGAGCAGGTCATCATCATCGACGCGATGAAGCGCGCGAGCGCCAAGCGCATCACCGCGGTCGTGCCGTACTACGGCTACTCCCGCCAGGACAAGAAGACGCTGTCGCGGGAACCGATCAGCGCGAAGCTCGTCGCCGACATGTTGTCGGTCGCCGGGGCGGACCGGATCGTGTCGGTCGACCTGCACTCGGGCCAGATCCAGGGGTACTTCGATGCCCCGTTCGACCACCTGACCGCGCTGCCGTTGCTGTCCTCCTACCTGAAGGATGAGGTGGGGCTGTCGGGCGACGACTTGGTCGTCGTGGCGCCCGACGCCGGCCGGATCAAGACGTCGGAGAAGCTCCGCGAGTACCTGCACGCCGACCTCGCGTACATCTACAAGCGGCGCTCACGCCACGAGGCGCACAAGATCTCCGAGATGCGGTTGGTCTATGAGGAGGACATCGCCGGCCGTCCCTGCATCATGGTCGACGACATGATCGACACGGGCGGCACGCTCGTGCAGGGCGTGAACGTGCTCGCCAGCATGGGCGCGGGCCCGATCTACGCGGGCGCGACCCATGCGATCTTCTCCGGGAAGGCACGACAGACCCTCGAGGAAGCGCCGATCGAGCAGGTCATCGTGACGAACACGGTGCCGATCCCCGAGGAGAAGCAGTTCTCGAAGCTCCGCGTGCTCTCGATCGCTCCGCTGGTCGCGTCCGCGTTGCGGGCCGTCTTCGAGGAGTCGAGCGTCTCGGAGATCTTCGGCGGCGCGAACCAAGTCTGAGGAACAGCCCTCGTTCTGAAGGGCCTGACCTGGGCGGGGCCGGTGGCTTCCGGTACCATCGGCGGGTTCCCACGAGCGCGAGGTTCATCGACCATGGATTCGGTCCTGAAGGCACAGACCCGTGACGGCCGCGGCAAAGGCGCGGCGCGGAAGCTCCGCGCCCAAGGGCTCGTCCCTGGGGTCCTGTACGGCCACGGGGTAGAGCCGGTCGCGATCTCGCTGTCGAGCCAGGACCTGCTCCACTTCTTCCACTCGACGCACGGGGCCACCACGGTGTTCGACCTCGAGGTGGACGGTACGAAGCACATGGCGATCGCGCGCGAGATCCAGCGTGATCATCTGCACGGGCGGTACGTGCACATCGATTTCCTCGCGGTTCGCCGCGACGAGAAGGTCAAGATGTCCGTCGAGATCCATGAGATCGGCGAGGCGCCCGGCGTGAAGACCGGTGGCGTGATCGAGCACCACCTGCGCGACGTCGAGATCGAGTGCCTCCCCGGCAACGTGCCCGAGCAGATCACGGCCGACATCAGCTCGCTGGAACTCGGCGACATGCTGCGCCTCAGCGACATCCCCGCCCCCACCGGCGTGACCTACCTGACCGACCCCGAGACGCCGGTGATCTCGGTGGTGACCCCAGCGGCGCTCCGCACCGAGGCAGACCTCCTGCTGCCGGGCGAAGAGGCGCCGGTCGCCGAGGAGGAGCCCACCGAAGAAGCGGAGGGCGCCGAGCCGAGCGACGAGGAGCCGGCGCGGGAGCCGGAGCCGGAGAGCTAGTTCCCCCCGATGGCCTGGCTCGTCGCCGGCCTCGGCAACCCCGGCGAGGCGTACGCGAACACCCGACACAACGCCGGCCGGATGGTCGTCGACGAGCTCGCGCGCGTCCACGACGTGCGCCTCAAGAAGGTTCGCTTCCTCCCGACCGAAGCGGCGGACTACCAGCTCAACGGTGAACGGGTGTGGCTCGTCGGCTCGACGAGGTTCATGAACGAGTCCGGCTCCTCCTACGGCGGGCTCGCACGGAAGCAGGGCATCGAACCCGAGCAGGTGGTCGCGGTGCACGACGAGCTCGAGATCCCGAGCGGCGAGCTGATGCTGAAGCTCGGCGGCGGCAGCGCCGGGCACAACGGTCTGAAGTCACTCAGCCAGGGCATCGGCACCCAGGAGTTCCTCCGCGTACGCGTCGGCATCGGGCGCCCGCCGGGTCGCCAGGATCCCGCGGACTTCGTGACTCAGCCGCTCGGCAGAGGTGAGCGGAAGGACTTCGCGGTGATCATCGCTCGCGCGGCGGAGGCCGTCGAAACGTTGATCACCGACGGGCTCGAGGCAGCGCAGCAGCGGTTCAACCGCGGCGCCGCAACGTAACGCTCGAGGAACCCTTGGTCCTACTCCAGATCCGGTATCGGCCTATCGGGGTTCGCGACCGTCGCCCGATGCGGGGACACCCCCTGTGGCGGACACTCGACCTCGAACGACAAGGAGGTGATCGGATGCGAGCGAAGTTCTCTGGGTGGAAGAACATGCTGTTCAGCGCGGCGGTGCTTGCCACTCTCGTGCTCGCGGCCGGCGCCCGGTACAAGCCGAAGTAGGGGCCTGACGGGCGCTTGTCGGAAAGGAAGGGACTCTATGCTTCGCAAGATCGCATACTCCCTCGGCGCGCTGGCCATGCTGGCGATCGCGGTGGGCGCAGGGTTCAAGCCCAACTAGGGATCACAGGCTCGACGCGAGGCCCTCGCGGCCGCCGGCCTCCTCCCGACGACCGCGAGGGCTTCGTCACGTTCGTAGGAGAACGGAGCTAGACCGAACGGCCTACTCGATCCCTGGGGGCGGCCTACAGGAGTCCTCCCTCGAAGACCGATGTGTCGGCCACGCCTCCTAGCGCACACTGCGGAATCGACCTGGAGGAGGTGCATGGATGCGAGCGAAGATCATCAGCTGGAAGCACCTGCTGTATACAGCGGCGGCGCTGGCCACGTTGGCGCTCGCCGCCGGCGCCCGGTACAAGCCGAAGTAAGCGCCTGCCGAAGCTACCTCTCGTCTCGTCTCTGTGCGGCAGACCTTTTGCAGCAGAGCTTTAGTTGCCCCCGCTGATTCCGATAGGACGCCTATGAAGCTCATGGCGATCTGCATGAGTGTGATCCTGCTCGTCGGGTATCTGACGGGTGGGCGTCTGCACAACCTGTCCGACCTCGAGATCGAATGGCCGTGGTTGGCGCTGATCGGCCTCGCGCTCCAGTTCGTGACGGGACCCGGCTCGACCGTCCCCCTCGTGTGCCTGTACCTGTCGTTCGCCTTGCTGATCGTGTTCACGGTGAAGAACATCCGCGTGTTCGGGTTCGCCGTGATCCTCGCGGGCGTGTTGTGCAACCTCCTCGTGATCGGGATCAATGGCGGCATGCCGGTTTCGAAGGCCGCGCTTCGAGGCTCCGACCAAGGGCAGTTCCTCGGCGACCTCGAGAACAACCCATACCCGAAGCACCATCTCGCGACGGACGACGACCTCTTGCGGTTCCTCGGGGACGTGATCCCCGTGCCGGAGCCGGTCGCGCAGGCGATCAGCTTGGGCGACATCCTCACCTATGGCGGCGTCGGCATGGTGGTGGTCGGCGCCATGCGCGGTCCGTCGCGCCGACGCGAGGGTGTGGCCAGCGAACCGGGAGTTGCAAGTGTCGGGTGACTCCCTGACGGCGGAGGGCGGCGCTGTGTCATCTGAGGACGCGCCCGCCCCTCGTCGCCCACGTACCCGATCGATCAGGATCTACGAGCTCGCGGTGTCCCTCCCCATCGTGGGGTGGATCGCGTATTCACTCATCACGGATCCCTCGCAGCTGAGCCATCCGGAGCCCTCCTGGCAGATCTTCCTGTGGATCGCCGCGATCGCTGCGGTGGACCTCATGCCGGTTCCCACCACGATGTCGAGCGTCGCGTTCAGCTTGAGCTTCCCGATCGAGCTTTCCGTTGCGCTGCTCTATTACCCTCCGGTCGCGGCCCTGATCGCGCTCCTGGGTTCGAGCGACACGCGGGAGTTCAAAGGCGAGCTGCCACCCCTCAAGGCGCTGTTCATCCGAGCGCAGATCGCTGGCGCGGTCATCTGCGAGAGCCTCGTATTCAAGCATTTCGCGCCGTTCTGGCGCGAGCTCGGCACGAAGGGCTTCGCGGTTCCGCTGGGAAGGGTCGCGGTAGCGGTCGTCCTCGCCTCGCTGACGGGCTACGCCGCCAACCTCCTGTTCGTCGCGTTCTACAACTACATCGCCAACGATGAGAGCCCGTGGCAGTTCGTTCGGAACGTCCACGTCGGTGTGTTCGGGGAGTTCGTCGTCGCGTACATGGCGCTCGCGCTGTTCAGTGTCCTCGTCGTCAGCGGCTACTCATCGCTGGGTGTCGGCGCCGTCGTGATCTTCCTGGCGCCACTGCTGTTCGCACGGCAGATGTTCCAACGGACGCACTCGCTCCAGCGAGCGACCGATGAGCTCGCGGTCAAACAAGCGGAGAACGAGTACCAGGCCTTGCACGACTCGTTGACGGGCATGCCGAACCGCATGTTCTTCCATCAGCGGCTGCTGGAGGAGATCGAGAGCGCGCGATCGTCCGAGGGCAAGATGGCGGTCATCCTGATGGACCTCGACCACTTCAAGGAGATCAACGACACGCTCGGGCATCACTTCGGCGACATGCTGCTGCAGGAGATCGGTCCGCGATTGGCCAACGTGCTGCGCGACAACGATCTGATGGCGCGGCTCGGCGGCGACGAGTTCGGCATCGTGCTGCCCGACCTGCCGAACGAGGAGGTGGCGCTGCGGGTCGCCGACCGGGTGCTGGAGGAGCTGGAGCAGCCGGTTTCGGTCGAGGGACTCGCGCTCGACGTCGCCGGCTCGCTCGGCATCGCGCTGTTCCCCATGCAGGCTGAGGATGCGGAGACGTTGCTGCGGCGGGCCGACGTCGCGATGTATGTGGCCAAGGAGAACGGTGGCGGCTACGAGGTCTACCAGGACACGTTCGACCGCCACAACCCGCAGCGGCTCACGCTGATCGGACAGGTTCGGCCGGCGCTCGAGACGGGCGAGTTCGTCATGTACTACCAGCCCAAGGTGCGGCTCATGGACGGCCGCGTGGCCGGCGCCGAGGCGCTGATCCGCTGGGAGCACCCGACCCTCGGCCTCGTGCCACCGGACGAGTTCATCCCGCTCGTCGAGAAGACCGTGCTGCTGCGGCCGCTCACCCACTACGTGGCGGAGAGCGTGCTCAAGCAGTGGCGGGAGTGGGCGAGCATGGGCATCCGGCTCCCGATCGCGATCAACGTCTCGCCGCGCTCGTTGCTCGACGCGGACTTCCCCGACCAGATCCAATCGCTGCTGCGTGAGTACGACGTGCCACCCGCGTTCCTGCGGATCGAGCTCACCGAGGGGTTCCTGATGGGCGACTCGGGCCGGTCGATCGCCGTCCTCGACGCGTTGTCCAACGTCGGCGTCGGCCTCTCGATCGACGATTTCGGGACGGGGTACTCGTCGCTGTCCTACCTGAAGCGGCTGCCGATCGAGGAGATCAAGATCGATCGTGCGTTCGTGATGCAGATGCACGTCGACGCGAACGACTTCATGATCGTGCGTGCCACCGTGGACCTCGGTCGGAACCTCGGCCTCCGCGTGGTCGCCGAGGGCGTGGAGGACCTGGCCACCTTCGACCGACTCGCCGATTTCGGCTGCGACGAGGCGCAGGGCTACTACATCTCCAAGCCCATCTCGGCGATCGAGTTCACCCGCTGGCTGTCCGTGCGGAACCTCGATCGGGAGCCGGTCGGCCTCGATGAGGACGACGATCGGCGCCAGCCCCAGCGCGGCCTCCGCGCGATCTGAACCCGATCTCCCGCTGACCCCTTAGACTCCGTTCGTATGCCCCTGTCGTTCGCGGCCGGGGCTTTCGGTGTTGTCTCGAGGAGCGCAAGGAAGGGGGGAGATGTCGCTCGCGGAGCACGTGCAGGCCTTGCTGGGCTCAGAGCCGTTCGAACGGCTGCTGCTGTCGCGCGATCACCCGATCGTGGCTCGCGCCGAGACCGGGGACGCCTTCGTCGCCGCCGGGCTCGCGACGGCGCTCGAGCTCCCGATCCTCGCCCTCGCGCCCGGCCCGCACGAGGCCGAGGCCCTCGTCGCCGACATCGAGGCGTTCCTCCCGGGCGGCGCGGCGCTGTTCCCTGCGTGGGAGGCCCTCCCGTACGAGTTGCTCTCACCGACGTCGGAGGTCGCGGCTCGCCGCGCGAACGCCGCTCGACGGATCCGTGAGGCGACCGGTCCGCTCGTCGTCGTCGCGCCGGCGGTGGCGGCGATGCAGGCCGTCGCGCCGACGATCGGCCGTGCCGAACCGATCGAGGTCGCCCCCGGGATGGAGCTCGCGCCCGACGGCCTGGCCGAGCGGCTCGTGGAACTGGGCTACGAGCGGGTCGACGTGGTCGAGCACCGAGGAGAGTTCGCGCTTCGAGGCGGCGTGCTCGACGTGTTCCCGGCCGACGAGCGACGGCCCGTGCGCCTCGAGTTCTGGGGCGACGAGGTGGAGTCGCTGCGTCGGTTCGTGCCCTCGACGCAGCTGTCGAGTGGCGCCCTCGACGCCGCTCGTATCGACCCGGCGCGTGAGCTGCTCGTCGACGACGAGCTGCGGGAACGAGCTCGCCGAGCCGCACAAGAGGTGAGCGACGAACGGATCGCCGACCTGCTCGGGCGGATCGCGGACGGCGCCGTGCCCGAGGGGCTCGAGTCCGCCGCTCCCTTCCTCGTCGACGAGATGCCGACCATCGCGGACCTGCTCCCAGAGGGCTCATGGGTCGTCGTCACCGAAGCGCGCCGCACGCTCGGCCGCGCGGCGCAGGCGCACGAGGAGGCCGAGGTGCTGGCCGAGGCCCTCACCTGGCCGGGTCCGAGGATCGTCCGGCAAGCCGGCGATGCGCTCGGTGATCACCGGCAGCTGCATCTGTCGGCGTTCACGGAGGGCGAAGACCTCCAGATCCGATCCTGGGGCGCCGCGGGCGGCAGCCCGTCCGAGCTCGCGAACCAGGCGCGCGATCTCGTGGCGCTCGACTATCGCGTGGTCATCGCCGCCCACGGGCATGGATCGCTCGAGCGAGCCCGCGAGGTGTTGGGTGACGTCGACGTTGAAGCCGTCGAGGCGCCGCTCGCATCCGGGTTCGTGTTCGGACCGGGGAAGCTCGCCGTGCTCACCGAGGAGGACCTGTTCGGCGCGCGGCGGTTCACGCGACAGGCGCCGCGGTTCGCAACGCGCCGCAGCGATTCGGTTGCGGATGAGCTGACGCCGGGCGACTTCGCCGTCCATCGCATCCACGGGGTCGGCCGTTATCAAGGGATCGTGCACCGCGAGCTCGCGGGCTCCGAACGCGACTACCTCGTGCTCGAGTACGCCAAGAAGGACAAGCTCTACGTGCCGTCGGATGCCGTCGGCATGGTGGCGCGGTACATCGGCGGAGACGTGCCGCGGATCCACCGGATGGGCGGGTCGGACTGGGCGCGAGCCACGGCCAAGGTCAAGCGGGCGGTGCGCGACATGGCGGGGGAGCTCGTGCGGTTGTTCACCGTGCGGATGTCGGTGCCGGGCCACGCGTTCGGACCGGATACGCCGTGGCAGCGCGAATTGGAGGACGCCTTCCCCTACGAGGAGACGCCGGACCAGCTGCGGGTGATCGACGACGTCAAGCGCGACATGGAGCGTCCGGTGCCGATGGACCGTCTGTTGTGCGGCGACGTCGGGTTCGGCAAGACCGAGGTGGCCGTCCGCGCAGCGAGCAAGGCCGTGATGGGTGGCAAGCAGGTCGCCGTCCTCGTCCCCACGACCCTGCTCGCCGAGCAGCATTTCCTGACGTTCCGCGAACGGTTCGCCCCGTTCCCCGTGACGGTGCAGATGCTGTCGCGCTTCGTCGATCCGGAGCGGCAAGCGGCGATCGTCGCCGACCTGGCGGCGGGCAAGATCGACATCGTGATCGGCACGCACCGCCTCCTCGGCAGCGACGTGAAGTTCGCGGATCTCGGACTGCTCGTGGTCGATGAGGAACAGCGGTTCGGGGTCTCACACAAGGAGCGGCTCAAGGCGATGCGGGCGCAGGTGGACGTGCTCACGATGACCGCCACGCCGATCCCGCGCACCCTCGAGATGGCGCTCGCCGGCATCCGGCAGATGAGCACGATCGACACGCCGCCGGAGGATCGCCAGCCCGTGCGAACGTTCGTCGGTTCGTTCGGCGAGGACCTCGCCGTCGGGGCGGTGCGGCGCGAGCTGCTGCGGGAGGGACAGATCTTCTGGGTCCACAACCGCGTGGCGACGATCGATCGCCAGGTGGGTCGGCTGCAGGACCTGTTGCCCGACGCGCGGATCGTCGTCGCGCACGGACAGATGGACGAGGAGATCCTCGAGCGACAGATGCTCCGGTTCTGGGAACGCGAGGCCGACGTGCTGGTCTGCACGACGATCATCGAGTCGGGCCTCGACGTGCCCAACGCCAATACGCTGGTGGTGGATCGAGCGGACCTGCTCGGCCTCGCGCAGCTCTATCAGCTGCGTGGGCGGGTGGGGCGCTCCTCGGAGCGTGCGTTCGCGTACTTCTTCTTCCCCGAGCATCGCGAGATGACCGAGGAGGCCCACCTGCGCCTCGCCACGATCTCGAAGCACCAGGCGCTCGGCTCGGGGTTCAAGATCGCGTTGCGGGACCTCGAGATCCGCGGTGCGGGCAACCTGCTCGGCGCCGAGCAGAGCGGCCACATCGCGGCGGTCGGGTTCGACGCGTACGCGCGGATCCTGCAGGAGTCGGTCAACGAGCTGCAGGGCACCGAGGTGACACCGGAGAAGGAGCTGCGGATCGATCTGCCGGTGAAGGCGTTCGTCCCGCCGGGATGGCTCGCGCAGGAATCCCTCCGGCTCGAGCTCTATCGCCGGATCGGGATGGCGGGCGATCATGAAGCTCTCGCGATGATCCGCGACGAGACCACCGACCGGTTCGGCGCGCTGCCGGACCCGGTGGAGGTGCTGTTCGCGATCGCGTCCCTGCGACTCAGCGCGCACGGCCTCGGCGTCGAGGAGGTCGCGACCTACCGTCAGCAGGTGCGGATCAAGCCTGTGACGTTGGACGATGTGATCGAGATCGGCCTGTCTTCGGTGATCCCCGGCGCGACCTACGCGGAGGCGACCCGCACGCTCAACCTCGTGCCGGAGCGCGTCTTCGGCGTCGATCTCGTCCGCTGGGTGGAGTCAAGGATGCGGCAGGCGGCGGGGGAGCCGGCCGAGCCCGGACTGCCCGCCCTCATCGCCGAGCCCGCCTCGTAGACTGACCCGATGCATCCCTCCAGGCGATCGGTCGCGCGCGCGCTCGTGCTTGTCGTGCTTGCGCTCGCGACCGCCGCGTGCGCGAGCAGCACCGGACCGCGGCCGGCGGCGACGGTCTCGGGCTCGGACATCACCAACGAACAGCTCGCGAAGACGGCCGGTGTGTTCAAGACGGTCGCCGGGCTGAACCAGCAACCGTGCGGACAGACCGAGGGCGATACCGACACCGCCGATGCGGCTTGCAATCGATTCTCCCTCGGGTTGCTGATCCAGTTCCGTGAGGCAGACCTCTACGCGCAGTCCCATGGCGTCACGGTCGATGACGCCAAGGTGCAGAAGGCACTCGATTCGTTCGAGCAGAGCGTTGGCGGAGACAAGCTGTCCTCGCAGCTCAGCGCGAACGGCGCGACGGTGGACGATGTGCGGGAACTGATCCGGCTGACGCTCGTGCAGCAGGCGGTTGCGAAGGCGGTGACGGCCGATCGAGTGACCGAAGCACGGCTACGCCAGCAGTATCGGGACTCGATCGCCGACTACACGACGCTGCACGTCGACCACATCCTGGTCGACAGCGAGGCGCAGGCGAAGTCGATCTATCAGCAGGTCACCACGCCCGGGTTCACGCTCCAGGACTTCCAGGCGCTCGCGAAGAAGGTCTCGACCGATCCGAACGCCGCGACGGATGGCGGGGAGCTGAGCGTGACCGCCAGCCAGCTCGTCAGTGAGTTCTCGACAGCCGCCCTGAAGCTCCAGCCGGGCGAGATCTCCCAGCCGGTGCAGACCCAGTACGGCTGGCACGTCATCTGGATGATCGGTACCGACGTCACGCCCTACGCGCAGGCGCGGGCCAAGGTCCTGCAGACCGCGAGCACCAACGAGTTCGAGGGGTGGCTCCGGGACCAGGCCTCGCAGGTCGTCGTCGATCCGAGCTTCGGTCGCTACGACACGCAGCAGCTCCTCGTCGTGCGTATCGCGAGCACCGATCCGAGCGCGACCCTGCCGGCGGCGAACACCCCGGTCAACGCGACACCCTCCCCGTGACCCGCGAGCCCATCGCCGAGGGCCCCGTGCCGTCCTCGCGCGGCGGCGAGGCGCTGCTCGATCTGATCCGCGTGCAGGCGCGCTTGCGCGCCCCCGGCGGCTGTCCATGGGACCGGGAGCAGAACCACCGCACGCTCGCACGGCACCTGTTAGAGGAGACCCACGAGCTCCTGGAAGCGATCGATGCCAACGACGACGCGGGCATCCGCGACGAGCTCGGCGACCTGCTGCTCCAGGTGACGTTCCATGCCCAGATCGCGGCCGACGAGGGCCGATGGGACATCGATGAGGTCGCCGATGCCTTGGTCGCGAAGCTGGTGCATCGACATCCGCATGTCTTCGGGGACGTCCAGGTGGCCGACGCCGACGAGGTCCTCGTCAACTGGGAGAAGCTCAAGGCTGAGGAGACCGGCGGCCGCAAGGCCGTCGATGAGGACATCCCGGCGTCGTTGCCTGCTCTCGCGCGCGCCGCGAAGGTGCAGCGGCGCGCCGCCGGATGGGGGTTCACGTGGCGGAGCCTCGACCAGGCGCTCGCGAAGCTCCGGGAAGAGGTCGCCGAACTCGCCGACGCCGGCGAGGATCCCCAGCGAGCGGAGGCGGAGCTCGGTGATGTGCTGCTCGCGACGGTCGCGGTGGCGAGGATGGTGGGGCTCGACGCCGAGTCGGCGCTCAGGCGGGCGACCGCGCGTTTCGCCGCGCGTGCCGAGGGGACCCTCGCGCTGGCGACCGAACGTGGCCTCGACCCAGAGGCCCTCAGCGATGACGAGTTGCTGGCGCTGTACGGCGAGGCCAAGGCCCCGGGTCATGGGTGAGGAGCTCGTCCGGATCGTCGCGATCGACGACCTGTACGCGGCCCCGCCGGACGCGTCGTATCGATGAGGGTGCGCTGCCGGGTCGGGGCACCGACCTCGGGTAGCATCGGCCCTCGATGAGCACGATCGCCGAGGTGCATGCGCGCCAGATCCTCGATTCTCGGGGCGACCCGACTGTGGAGGTCGACATCGTGCTCGATGACGGGGCGGTCGGTCGGGCGGCCGTGCCCAGCGGTGCCTCCACCGGTGAGCACGAGGCGCGCGAGCTGCGTGACGGCGATCCCGCCCGATACCGCGGCAACGGGGTGACGCGAGCCGTCCAGAACGTCAACGGCCCGATCGCCGAGGCGATCGCCGACCTCGATGCGTCCGATCAGCGCGAGGTCGACCGTACCCTGATCGACCTCGACGGCACCCCGAACAAGGAAGCGCTCGGCGCGAACGCGATCCTCGGTGCGTCCCTCGCGGTCGCGCGCGCCGCCGCAGACAGCTCGGGGCTGCCGTTGTATCGCTACCTGGGGGGACCGAACGCACACCTGTTGCCTACCCCGATGCTGAACGTGATCAACGGCGGGGCGCACGCCGACAACGAGCTCGAGCTGCAGGAGTTCATGCTCGTGCCGGTCGGCGCGGCGTCGTTCACCGAAGGGCTGCGGTGGGGGACGGAGTGCTTCCATGCGTTGCACGGGTTGCTGAAGGACAAGGGCCTCGCGACCGCGGTGGGCGACGAGGGCGGGTTCGCACCCGCGGTCTCCACCGGCGCGGAGGCGTGTGAGCTGCTGCTGCAGGCGATCGAGATCGTCGGGCTGGAGCCCGGTGACGAGATGGCGATCGGCCTGGACCCCGCGACCAGCGAGTTCTACCGCGACGGCGCCTACCACCTGGAGGGCAGCGCGCGCTCGACCGACGACATGATCGCGTACTGGTCCGGGTTGCTCGATCGATTCCCGATCGTGTCGATCGAGGACGCGTGCGCCGAGGACGATTGGGAGGGGTGGGCCACGATCACCCGCAAGCTTGGTGGGCGCGTGCAGCTCGTCGGCGACGATCTGTTCGTTACGAACACGGAACGGCTCGAGCGCGGCGTCCGTGACAGCGCCGCGAATGCGATCTTGATCAAGGTGAATCAGATCGGCACGCTGACCGAGACGCTCGATGCGATCGCGCTCGCGCAACGCGCGAGCTTCGGCGTGGTGATCAGCCACCGCAGCGGTGAGACCGAGGACACGACGATCGCCGACCTCGCCGTGGCGACGAACGCGGGCCAGCTCAAGAGCGGGGCCCCCAGTCGCGGCGAGCGCACCGCCAAGTACAACCAACTGCTGCGCATCGAGGAGGAGCTCGGCGAGACGGCGCGCTACGCGGGCGCTGCGTGCATCGCTGGCCGACCGCCGGGGGGCGCGACGGCGCCATGAGCGCACGGGCCACGGCGACTTCCCCCGCCAGAGCCCAGGGGAAGGACGCGGATCGTGTCTCGCGCGTGCGCATCACGCCCCGCGCGTCGATCCTCGGCTTCGTCATCCTGGTCGCTGCGATCTTCGCGGTTGCTCCCGCCCGGGCCTACCTCGATCAACGCGCCGAGCAGCAACGACTGACGCAGCAGGTGACCGAGCTCCAGGTTCGCAACGACGCCCTCGAGCAGCAGCTGGCGCGGCTGCACGACCCCGTCGAGCTCGAGCGGCTCGCTCGCGAGTGCCTCGGGCTCGTCGATCCCGGCCAGGTCGCGTTCGTCGCGATCCACCAAGCTCAGGGCCCG
>Ga0134127_10001374_pt1 | contig 18164 bp, 18 predicted proteins | sample KB31753_FD_96459 | JGI IMG/M metagenome (GOLD analysis project Ga0134127, IMG submission 96459) | Terrestrial soil microbial communities with excess Nitrogen fertilizer from Kellogg Biological Station, Michigan, USA - KB3-175-3 | ecosystem: Environmental > Terrestrial > Soil > Unclassified ... | reverse complement strand
GTGGCAGAATGCGCGCATTCGCCGGTCGTGGCAGAATGCGCGCATTCGCCGGTCGTGGCAGAATGCGCGGCGTAGCCGGTCGTGGCAGAATGCGCGCATTCGCCGGTCGTGGCAGAATGCGCGGCGTAGCCGGTCGTGGCCGACGCTTTCTTTTGCTTGCTCACGGCGGCGATGGCTTCGCGAACAATGTCACCGACGGTCTTGGCCTGGGCCTTGATCCAGTCCGGCATCTGCAGCGTCGCTTCGATTGTGATTCTGCTGGTGACCAGCTTGTTGCCGTCACCTTGCGGCGATTGCATGCTGACGCGGGCAAAGGTCTTGGAGCCCGGGTAATACGACCAGCAATCGAAGGGCAGCGGACAGGCATGGAAGCCGGTCTGACACAGGATTGCTTGCGCTTCCTGATAGGTCTTGCCGACTTCGAACTGGAAGCCGCGGCATGTCATGTCTTCGTTGAAGGCCTTGAAAGCGATGCGATTGTCTTGGGTCATGGGTTTGCTCTTTCCTTTGGGTTTGACGGGTTTCTTCTTTCTTGAAAACGGACGCGCAGGGCGTGCTTTTGCCTTTGGGCGCCGGGCAGGTTTGGCTTTGCTGGCCTTGCGCTTGGCGGTCATTGCACGTCACTCAGGTTTGCGCCGGCGTTGGCTTCGATCGTGAAGCCAAGGGCCTCGATGTGGCGCAGATTGGCGCGGGTGAGCGTTTTGGAATGAAGGAGATCCGCGAAGATCTGCGACTTGTCGCACGCTGGATAGGCGAGCGTGCGGCCGTAGGATGATTTCAGGGTGAGTTGGATTTTCATGGGGCGGGATTCCTTAGTAATCGTCGCCGTTCACAGCGGCCCGCTGGCGGGCATTGCGTTCAGCGTCGAGGCGGCGGTTGAAATCGGCGCGATCCTTCTCGAATTTGACGCGGCGGGCTTCGCGAACGTCTGATTCCGAGCGCGTGGATCGCGCGGCATGTTCCAGTCGTGGACTTGCCATGGGTGTTACTCCGCGGCGATGGCAAGAGAATTGGGCGCGTCAGTATTGACCCAATCCGGTGCTCCGGCCCAAGCCGGCGCGTCATTCCGAACCGGCATGATGACGCCAAACGTTTCGTGATGGCCGAAGGTGACGGGCGTTGGGCTTGAAGCGTCGCTGTGATGGAAATGCGGGGCGTTTGCGCAATAGCCGAGCAGCTCCGCGGCCTTCCCAAATGAGACGTAGTAGTGCGGATTGAACTGCGCTGGCGTAATCGCCTTTTCGGGATCCTGGGCCGGCGGGATAACGCGACGGAAGTCCGGGAATGATCCGTCAATCGGCTTAAAAATGGTGGCGCCTTTGGGCGCGTCGAGGCGGAATTCGCCATTACCGATTTCAGCCAGCGTTGCTGGCGCATCGGCAAAGCGGCCTGTGCCGCCCTTGATAGCGTCGATTGCCGTGCTGGGAACGATCCAACTTCCGGTCAGCGTATTGGATTCGGCGCCTTCGGCCAGGTCTTCGCGGTGGCACAGAAGGCGATGGCCATCTGTTGCGACGTAAAGCGCAGCACGTTCAGTGACGGTAAGGAAAACGCCGTTAAGGTAGTAGCGGGTTTCCTCTTTCGAGGCGAAAAGGTTGGCGGCTTTGAGGGCCTTGAGGTTGAGCGAAGCGGTCTTAGTCATTGGTGACTCCTGTTGGATTGCTTGTTTCGACAAAACGGACGGGTTAGGCAGCGATTTGGTAGTTCGAGAGCAATGGGCGCCCCCACGCGACAACGCCAGGCCCGCAAGCGAGCGGCGCATGGCTGGGATCGTGATTCCAGCGGCGACGCGAGGCAGCGACCATTTTCCACGTAAGCGGTTCGGGCAGCATGAAAACTGCGCCTTGCGGGTAGAACTCGGGGTAATTACGCAGCGACATTTCGGGGCTCCTTGTCCGGTTTGTCTGTTTCTGACGTTGCGCCCTTTCATTGGCGCTTGCAAGGCTCAAGGCTATGCAGGCAACGCGGAACTGGTATGCGCGGAATGTATGATTTGAGATTGACGTAAAACGGACAAGCGCCGCAACATTGTTGCGCATGGGAGCCAGTAACAATATCGCGCCAGCGCTGCTCGCTCTTACGGAGCAGCAGCGCAATTTTGTCCGTCTCGCGGTAAAAACAGGGGATTACACCCGGGCAAAATCCGAAGCTGGATATGCACCTAGCGTTGACCCCAGCAATATTTTGCGTGACCCGCGCGTCGCTGCTGCGCTGCGTGGCGAGGTAGCGCGCCAGCTCGCGACCGATGGTGCGCAGATTGGTTTCGGCACGCTTAAGCGCATCGCCCAGGATCAGAAGGCGCCGGCCGCGGCTCAAGTGGCGGCCGCAAAGGCGCTTCTGCAGGGCGCCGGGTTGCTCGACCAGGCGCCGCAATCCAAAGAAACTAAGTCAATCAATGACATGACGCGGGATGAACTGCGCGACTACATCAAGGAGAAGGCCGAGTTCATCGATAAGGCCGAGCGGGAGCTGGCTGAGCGCGCTACTGACATCACGCCCTTGAGCGATTCCGAACCCCAAAACGTGGATGCTCAAGCCTTTGATCCAATGGGATAAAACCTGAAAAGGTAACTGCCTTGTCTAGGCAGTAACCCGACGGGTGGGGCCTTACGAGCACGTAAGCGGGAGGGCCGGTCCCCGCCCCCTGGGGGTGCCCGGACGCGTTCTGCGTGAAAGCTCACAGATCCGCTCCACTAATTTTTCAATTTTCCAAATCTCGGTTTGTGTTTTTGGCGTTCCACCCGGAACGCAGAAACGAAAAACCTGAATATCGAAAGAGGCGCCGCGCCGAGTACCTATCGGTAATCAGATGCCGCCGTGTTGAGTACCTGCAGGTGTTCAGAAACACAGAAGCCCAAGTCCGCAGACCTGGGCTTCTGGCTCGCGTTCGACCCGGGGAAAGGAGCGAAACCCGGGGAGCAAGGGCAATAGGGGCGTCGCGGCGACAATCGGCGCGCTGGGGGCTGAAGGACAAGGGGGAGATCGTCCCAGGCCCGCATTGCCGCCGCGACCCCAACACAATGCGCTTGTCCGTTTTGTCCGTCAAGCGTTATTGCGATTTCCACCAACCCTCCCCTACCATTGTGGCTCTCTGGCCGATCCAGCCGCTCGCCGCCGGCGCTTTCATCACGACGAACGCATGGCGCAGCCAACCCAATACGATCGGCAGTACAGTTTTAGCACCTGGCAGTCCCAGCACCCTAGCGATCCGCTGCCGGGCGACCAGGTTGATGCCGAACTGAATGCCGTTAAGGCGACTACCGACGAGATTATCGCCAACCTGGGCGAGATCCAGAACGACGATGGGAGCCTGGCGAACCAGAGCGTCGGCGCGGACCAGCTAAAGCCGGAGCTGATTATCGGCGTGGCGCCGGCCGTTGCCTGGGCGCCTGATACGGCGTTCAGCCTGAACCAGAGCGTTTTCTATGATCTGATCCTGTATCGCTGCATCGAGGCCCACACCAGCACCAGCAGCTTCGACAGCAGCAAGTTCGTTGAACTGGCCGACCTGACCAGCATCGTGACGCCTGACGGCAGTATCACGGCCGAGAAGCTGGCGAGCGGATCCGTGACGGCTATCAAGGTCATGGACGGCGCGATCACGCCGGCAAAGACAGGTGGCTTCCCAGGCAGTCGTATCCTGGGTCGTTTCAGTAGCAGCGCTGGCGGCATCCAGAGCATTTCGGTTGGCTCCGGTTTGACACTGAATTCGGCGACTGGTGCCTTGAGTGCCAGCGCGCCGCCGCTTGCCGATGGGAGCGTAGTAACGGCGAAGCTGGCCGATGGCGCGGTGACGAGTGACAAACTGGCTGATGGCGCCGCAGCCGTCAATCTTGGCTACACGGCGCTGAACAAGGCGGGCGACACCATCAACGGCATTCTGGTGCGCGACGGGCATGGTGCCCATTTGTGGCACGATGATGTGAGCCTGGCCTCTGGCAAGATCACGGTTTCAACTTCTTCGCCAAGTGGCGGGGCGGACGGCGACATTTGGTTCCAAGTCGATAGCTGATGCCGCTGTTCATCCACAAAAATGGCACATGGAAAATGCTGACGCCTTGGGTGAGAAAGGCAGGCATTTGGAAGCTGTTGACGGCTAGTGCGCGAACCGGAGGTTCTTGGGGAACGCCTTCCACGCCGCTGAGCGTGGTTCTGGATACGACCTCCATCGTAACCGTCGAGGGGGATGACCAGACGATTATCCGCGGCGGCAGCAGCACCGCGACTCCTTCGGGCGGCTCCGCGCCCTACAGCTACGCATGGACACGCGAAAGCGGGGATACGCTGGACGTGGATGGCGCAGCCACGGCGATTGCGTCGTTCAGTGTCGTGCCGACACCGGCGCAGCCTGTCTTCGACGCGATCTACCGTTGCACCGTGACCGACAACCTGGGCGCGACGGCATACGCGCTTGTTTCCGTTCATCTTGAATACACAGGGACGTTCACCTGATGGGATACCCCGACAAATACAAGCGCGGATATGGCTTCGCCAATTTTCAGGAGTCGCACCCGCAGACGCCGTTGCCGGGCGTACAGGTTGACGCGGAATTGGATGGCGTTGCGTCGGATGTCGGTGAGGTCGTCGATTTTCTGAAAAAGGCGCTGCGGTCAGACGGCAAGCTGCTGAACGGCAGCGTGGGGGTGGACGCGTTGGCGGCTGACCTGACCATCGGGTTCAAGGCGCCGACCAACTGGGAAACGGGAGCCGAGTACCTTGTCGACGACACGGTATGGTATTCATCCGCGTTCTATAGCTGCAACACGGCGCACATCGCTGGCGTCTCGTTTGATGCGGCGAAATGGGACTTGATTGCCGACTTTGGGGCGGCCGTGACGGCGGCGGGGGCTTCGGCGACGGCTGCCGCAGCGAGCGCCGCGACGGCAAGCGCGGCGGCAGCGACGGCGACGACGACCGCGCTCCTGGGCAAGCCGGTGATCTCCACCATTACGGCGCTGCCGGGTTCTCCGACGAATGGCGATCGTTACCTGGTCGCCCACAGCGGAACCAGTGGTGCGCTTGTCGGTAAAGAGGACAAGGTTGTCGAGTATTCTGCCGGCGCGTGGCTGTATTCGGCCGCGCCGCTGGATGGCGCGCAGATTTATGTCGAGGACGTTAAGCGTCGCTATAAGTTCAACAGCAGCGACGGGAAATGGAAAAAGCTAAACTCCAAACTGGTGTACCTGTCGGATTTTTCCAGCTTGACGCTGGCCGCTGCAATGGCGGTGGCCTCGGTCTGTCCGCTAAGCATCGACGAGGACGTTGCGCTCGACGCCGACACGACCTTGACCTGTCCGGTGAGGGGGTCCGGCGGCGTCATTACGACCGGGTCGCATGCGTTGACCCTGAGCGGCGGATTCTCGGCTCCTTCGGATCAGAAATGCTTCCTGCCTTCCGACACCGGTGTCATCACGATCAGTAATGCGGCCGAAGTGTGGGTCGGCCAGTACGGGGCGATTGGTGACAGTTCGACCGATGATCGTGCGGCCGGACAGCGTGCGATTGCAACGGCACGGGCGAGCGGCGGCGGGCGCGTAAAGATCGACCGGCCGATGCTATTGCGCCGCGTGGCTGGGGCGGACAGCTTCTATAATGGCCTCGTCATTCCGTTCAATGGTAGCGGCGACATTCTTGACGAAGGTAACGCCCGCATTGAGCTGGATTTCGTCGGCAAGGGCAAATTGCTGGCTGGCGACAACAGCATGATAGTTCTGCGCGTCAGCGACTGTTGCGCGGTCATGCGCAATCTGCGCATCGACGGGAACGGCAAGACGAGTGTTTGGGGGCGTGCGTTTATTCCCGAAAATGTGTCTCAAACCACGACGGTCGTAAGCCAGAATTTTTGTAAGACTTACGGCGGTCAGATTTCGAACTGTGCCGAGGGCGATGTCTACGAAGGCGGCCCTACTGTCATGGGGACGGATAGCGAGGCCGCGCGTAATTTCCATTACGGCATGACGATCAAGGGGTGCACGCGCAATATTTGGATGCGAGACAGCACCTCGGGTGGCCAGGGCGGCAATAACCGCAACGAGTATATTGGCGGCCGCATCGGTCAAGGCAGCAACACCGGTATCTGGATCGACTGCGGTAGCGGCAACAATTTCGAGCTGGAATACGAAGGGATCGATCAGGGCTCGTCGCCATCTTCGACTCCGACCGGCGTTTATGTTAAGCAGCACGACGCGCAGAGCATCGACAACAATACGAACCGTTTCAAATTCGGCACGATGGAGTCGGTTACTCGGCCGTTCAAGAACGAAAACGACACCACGGAAATTTATTCCGTAGATTTCGACGGCACCGCATGCCTGTGGACTGCCGCGCCCAAAATTTGCATGGGTGGGGCCACGTCGCGCGTTCCGCAGATTTTGGCCGGCCTGCTTGTGCAGAGCGGAAGCCAGATTTCCGGCTACGACAACAACATCGTCAATCTTGTGCCGATTGGCGGCCAGGCGGGCATCAAATTTCCCGCAACCCAAGCGCCATCAAGTGACGCGAACACCCTGGACGACTATGAGGAAGGCACCTGGACGCCTGTTTTGTCGTTCGGAGGCGGTTCCACCGGCATGACCTTCAGCTACTTGACCGGGCGCTACGTCAAAGTCGGCAAGAAGATTACGGCTTGGTGCACGGCGCAACTAAGCGCCAAAGGGTCTAGCACGGGCAACGGATCCATAGCAGGTCTTCCCTTGGCGTCAGTTAACACTAGCCGGTACGTCAACAGCGCCGTTCCGGCGGGCGGGGGCGTGGCGGCGGGAATTGTGCCGCAAGTCGAGAATAACTACGGCACCAGCACAATTGACTTCGCGAAACTGACAACCGCCACAGGCGTCTTTGCGGTGATGACGCACTCTGATTTCACCGACACCAGCTATTTCTCTTTCTCCATCGAATATCAGGCAGCAGCTTAAGGAACCTTCATGCTCGAAACAGCAACCAAACTCGACTTCATTCAGGCCGATAGCGCTGGCAACGTCTCCGTGAAACTGACAAAGCAGGTTCTGAATGGTGTGACGGTAATCAGCGGCGTGCCGCATCGGTTCTCTGTCGCGCCAGATGATGATTTGGCGACCATGCTTGCAGCGGTCAACGCCGACCTCGTTGGCGTCGGATTTCCTGCCATCGGTGACGGCGATATATCTCGGGTTAATGCCCTGGTGGCGGCAGCGCGGGGCGGGGCGTGAGTCATCATCTTGACCACCTGGTCGACGCCGGCGCCATTGGCGCCCTTGTGGCAGTATTTTTTGGCGTTTTGCCTCACGTTACGGCGCTCCTGACCTTTATTTGGGTCTGCATCCGGCTCTACGAAACGAAAACCGTTCAGCGCTGGTTGAAGCGTGCAGGGACATGGCGCGACTCGGACTCACCCCGAATCTGATGGAGGCCACCTATGAGAGGTGGCGTTCCGTGCAGCCCTTCAAGGCATGGGGGCTGCCGGCTCCTGACGCGATTGGGTTTCGTGTGACGGGACACGTTGATCGATACGGGCATTACAACGACGGGAAGCCGCAAGGGCACACGCCGCACATAGCTGTGTCCGCCGAGGAAGTGAAGGATTTGCCGACGCTGGATGCCGTTATGGCGCACGAAATGTGTCACATGCGCCAAGAACAGCTTGGCGGCGAGAAAGACGATCACGGTCCGAAGTTCAAAAGAGCTGCGGCCGCAGTATTGAAACGTCATCGCTGGCTTGATCCGGTGTCATTTTGACTAGCGTGTCCGTTTTGTCTGATAGGAGCGAGTGATGAGCGGCAATAAGCCCTTGGACCGAAAGCTGGCGCAGCAGGCGCTTGATGCGCTGACGCGCGCAGGGAGCGCCACCACGGCGGCTGAGCAACTGGGTCTTAACCTCGCGACGTTCAACACGCGAGTTCGCTGCGCTAAGAACTACGGCCTGAAGCCAGATGCTTCCATCAAGCAGGAGCAGGCCGCCTACATCAAACGCCTCGAAGCCGATTTGGCGAAGGCGCAGAAGGACGGGCTGACCCACGGCGCCATACGGCGCGGCATCATTGGCTTGGCCGACAGCGTGACGCGGATGGAGACGCCGAAATGGCTAGCGGAGCCGTTGCGCGGCGAATCCCGGCCTGGCGTTCCAACGCTTTTCCTTAGCGACTTGCATTGGGGTGAGGTAGTGCATCCGTCGCAGATTGGCGGCGTCAATAAGTTCAACATCGAAATCGCGCAGCAGCGCCTGAAGCGTCTCGGCGACCGTGCGGTGAGGCTGCTTTCAATCATTTCGCCGAAGCTGGACTATCCCGGTATCGTGCTTGCGCTTGGCGGCGACATGATTTCCGGCAACATTCACGATGAGTTGACCGCCACAAACGAATTGAACTCCATGCCGTGCGTGCTCGATCTTTATGGGCAGTTGACGGCGCTTCTGGAAATGCTGGCCGAAAAGTTTGGGCACGTTGCAGTGCCCTGCGTCAGCGGCAATCACGGACGAGACACCTACAAAATCTGGAGCAAGGACCGTCACCACACATCGTTCGACTGGCTGCTCTATTGCTTTCTGGCGAAGCGGTTCGAGAAGGACAAGCGATTTCTGTTCTACATCCCCGACGGGCCGGATGCGCTCTACCGGGTTTACGATCATCGCTATCTGCTGACACACGGCGATCAGTTCCGCGGTGGCGACGGCATGATTGGCGCCCTGGGGCCGTTGATCCGCGGGCACCACAAGAAGCGGTCACGCAATGCGCAGATCCACATGGAATACGACACGATGATGTGCGGGCATTGGCATCAGTATATCCACTTGACCCGCCTGATCGTGAACGGCTCGCTCAAGGGCCTAGATGAATACGCCTTTAGCAATAACTTTCCGTTTGAGGTGCCACAGCAGGCGTTGTGGCTGACGCATCCGAAATACGGCATCACCTATCGCATGCCCGTGCGCCTGGACGAACCCAAAGAGAGCAAGAAGCAAAACTGGGTATCTTTTGCCGGGTGAGTGAGCAACGTCAGCATGAGTTGGAGCAGGCACGGCAGTCGCTGAAGGCAGCGCAACGGCTGGATGCCGCCATGCGCGCGCACGACAGCTTGATCGACTATGCGCGTTTCACGTCTCCGGATCCTAAAGACCCGGAAGATGCGACTCGGTCGCGGTATATCGAGACGCCGCTGCATCGGCTGCTGTGCCAGATTGTTGAAAAGATTGAGCGCGGGGAGATAAAACGCGGCGCCGTGTCGATCGGACCGCAGTTCGGCAAGAGCGAAATTCTCTCGCGCAAGGGTCCGGCCTGGATTTCAGGACGTGATCCCACGCGCAACATGATCCTGGGCTCGTACAACCAGCCGAACGCCGACAAGTTCGGCGACGAAGTCCGAGAGTTGGTTCAGTCGCAGGCGCATCAGCAAGTTTTTCCTGATTATGAATTGCGCAAGGGCCAACAGGACTATCAGGTCACGCACTTGGGCGGCCAGATGGCTTTCGTTGGCGTCGGCGGCTCCGGCACCGGGCGTCCGGCGGATTTTTTCTTTGTCGACGATCCGATCAAGGGCGATGAAGACGCCAACAGCGCCGCTTTCCGGGAGAAGCTGTGGAACTGGTTCAACAGCGTGGTCTTTTCGCGCTGCCTGGACGAGACGCGCATCCTCATCGTGCATACGCGCTGGCATGAGGATGACCTGATTGGGCGCCTGTGCGATCCCGACCACCCGGAGCGCGAGAAGAAATATGCGGGCATCGCAAAGCGCTGGACCTACATCAACCTGCCGGCCGTCGTGGAAGACCCTCAACTGGCGGAGGCGCTCGGTTTGAAGCTGGAGGAGCCGACGGACGACGATGTCATCCGTCAGTTCGGTCGCAAACCCATGAGCAGCCTGTGGCCTGGCCGCAAGTCGCTTCCGCTCCTGGCGGAAGCCAAGCAGCAGGACGCGCGCACCTTTAATGCGCTTTACATGGGGAAGCCGACCCCGGAAGACGGCGAGTATTTCAAGGAAAGCTGGATAGTTCCGTATTTCTCGCCGGCCGAATTGCCCAAGAATCTCCGGAAATATGGCGCCAGCGACCACGGTGTCACCGCCAAGACGAGCGCCGATCCATCCGTCATCGGGTGTGCCGGCGTTGACGAGGATGGCGACGTTTGGGTGCTGGACGACCTGGTCATGCGGCAGATGGAGACGGACGTGACCGTCGACGAGCTGCTTCTGAAATTCCTGACCCACAAGCCGCAGCTCTGGTGGCTGGAATCCGAGCTTATTTCCAAGAGCTTCGGGCCGTTCCTCAAGAAAATGATGCACGAAAAGCGCATCTATACGACGTTGGACCCGGTGACGCCGAGCAAGGACAAGGTTACGCGCGCCCGCGCCATTCAGGGCCGCATGAGCCATCGGCGCGTGCATTTTCCGGTTTACGCCCCCTGGTGGCCGGAGGCGAAAGCTCAACTCTTGAAATTCCCCCACGCTACCCACGATGATTTTGTGGACTGGCTGGCCCACATCGGCATGGGCCTGCTTAAGGAAATTCCCGCGGAAACTCCGCACACGCCTGCCCGCGTGATCGAAGTCGGCTCCCCCGCCTGGATTCTGGCGAAGACAAGACTGCGCGCCTCGAAAGAGAAATCAGAGCGCGCCGTTGCAGGATGGTAAGTCAATGACTGGCAGTTATCTCGACACTAACGACTCGATGGGTGAACAGGATTCGCTCGATGCAGTGTCCATGGATCCGAATGGCGGGCAGCCACCGGTCGGCGATTCTGTTGGCGCCGTTGACCCGCCGGACGTAGATGCGGCGACGAAGGCAAACGTCGAGCAGTGGGTGAAACGCATCCATGCAGCGAAGAAGCATTACGAAAAACGCTTCAAGCGCATGAAGTCCTGCCAGATGATCGCCAATGAAGGGCGCGACAAGGAGTGGGGCGAGGAAAACTACACCGTGCCGATCCTGAAACGGCACATCAACGTGTCGGTTGCGGCGCTGTACGCGCGCAATCCGACCGCGGCAGCGAAGCGGAAGAAAAAGGTCCAGTTCCAGCTTTGGGATGGCAACTATGCGTCGCTGCAGCAGGCGATGATGGCTGCGCAGCCCAAGCAAGACCCGGCGACGGGGGCTGTTATGCCCGGTGATCCGAACGCGATGCTGTTGTTACAAGAGGTCCAGAGCGTCCACCAGCAGAACGTCATGATGGACCGCGTCGCAAAGACGATGGAAATTCTGTTCGAGCATTTCACGAACGAGCCCGGCGTCTTCTTCAAGCAGCAACTGAAGGCCGCAGTTCGGCGCACCAAGGTTTGCTCAGTGAGCTGGGTCGAGTTGAGCTTTCAGCGCGTCATGCAACCCAATCCCGACGTAACGTCGCAGCTTGTGGACGCGACACAGCAGCTTGCGCACCTCGCCGTGCTAACCCAGGACTATGCCGACGGCTCCATTGATGACAATACCGCGAAGATGGACGAACTTCGCCATCTTATCGCGGATTTGCAGGCACAGCCGCAAATGATTGTTCGCGAAGGCCCGGTTTTTGGTTTTCCGAAAGCCGACCAGATTATTATCGACCCACAGTGTATCCATTTGAAGACGTTGACCGGTGCTGATTGGGTTGCGCGGGAGTATCCGCCCATGTCGCGCGACACCGTCAAGAAAAACTACGGTGTCGACATCGGAACGAACTTCAAGTCGTTCCAGTCAGACAAGAGGTTGCCGAACGACACCGAACAGAACATGGCGGTGGTCTGGAAGGTCTGGAACCGAGAGACGCAGGAGAGCTTTGTCGTTTGCGACGGCTATCCGGATTTCATCAAGCCGCCGGCGGCGCCCGACGTGAAGTTGAGCCGGTTCTGGCCGATCTTCCCGATCGTTTTCAATGAGGTTGAGGACGATGACGAAATCTATCCCAACAGCGACGTATGGGACGCGCGGCACATGCAGCGTGAATACAACAACATCCGTCAGGGCCTGCGCGAGCATCGCGTCCAGAACAAGCCGAAATACGCCTCCGTAAAAGGTCAACTTGAGGACGAAGACCTGAAAAAGCTGGCGGAGGGCGCATCGGGCTCCGTGCTTGAGCTGAACGCGCTCACCACGGGCGTCAAGGTCGAGGACGTACTGCAGCCGATCAAGACAGTTCCGATCGATCCGAACCTTTACGAAGTGACATCGGTTTTCGGCGATATTGAACGCACCATCGGCTCGTCGCAGGCAGACCTTGGCGCTCCCGCGTCGGTGACGGCTACGCAGTCGTCCATCATCGAGCAGGGGCGCTCGACGGTGAACAGTGACAGCGTCGACGACTTGGACGATGTGCTCTCGGAGCTTGCCCAGGCCACGGGCGAGGTCATGTTGCAGGAGCTTGACGTTGACACGGTGAAGAAGATCGCCGGCCCTGGCGCAGTGTGGCCGACGACGCCACCCACCCGCCAGCAGATTGCCGATGACCTCTGGCTGGAAATCAAGGCGGGCTCCAGCGGGCGTCCGAACCGGGCGGCAGAGCTGGCAAATATGGAACGCGGTCTGCCCTACCTCATTCAGATCCCCGGCGTGAACCCCTTCCCGCTCGGCCGGCGTTACGGCGAATTGCTCGACTTGGATGTCGACGACATCGTGATCGAGGGCATGCCCTCGATTGTGGCGCAAAACGCGGCCGCGGGCCGGGATCCGTTCTCGGCCGCAGGCTCCGGCGGGAATATGGCGCATCCGCAGGCGCAGGCCGGGGCGGATCAGGCGCCGGCGGGCGCGGCGAATGCCCCGAACCCGCAGGCGAATGAGCCTGGTCCGCAGCCGGCTTACCCGGCCGGCGGGACCGGAATGGTGGCGCGCGGTGTCATCGGTACGCAACAGCAACCCGTGCCGGCGCCGCGTTATCAGGCCGAAAAGATCAAGATCGGCCCCGGCGCCGCTGGCGCTTGACTTTCTTGTTGGCTTTGTCCGACCATTTTCTTATCAAAACGGACACGACAGGACTAAATGGCCGTTGAATCAGGCGTAAGCGCGGAATCGCCAACCGCTGAAAACACTGCTGCCGCGGCGGAAACGCCGTCGGCGGCAAATCCGTCCACGGACGCAACTGCGGCATCGTCCACCGCAAAGGACGCATCGGCGGCGCCGTCCCCCGCCAAAGACGAGAGCTTGCTGGACCGTGTTAAAGCGGCCATCGAGCCTAAGAAGGTGGGTTCGTCGCCCGCGCAAGCTGGTCAGGAAGCCAAGCCCGAAGGCGAAGGGTCCGAAAAGGACGAAGCGCCCCCGGAAGGCGACCCTACCGAAGAAGAACTGTCCCGCTACCACAGCAAGACGCGTGGTCGCATCAAGCAGTTGATGGATCGGGCGAAAGCGGCCGAGGCCAAGGCGAAAGACCTTGAGCCGGATGCCACTGTCGGTCGACGCATTACTGCCCATTTTCAGGATTCCGGCATCAGTCCGCAGGAAGCAAATCTGCTTCTGGACATTGGCCGTAACCTGAAACGCGACCCGTTGAAGGCTTTGGAGCAGATCAAGCCCTTCTACGACGCGCTGACGCGCATGTCCGGCGATGTTCTGCCGGCCGAGCTTCAGGATGCGGTCAAGAAAGGCGAGATCACCGAGCCGTATGCGCGCCAACTGGCTCGCACTCGGACGGAATCTGCGATTTCGACTCAGCGTGCAACTGCTCAGGATGAGCAAACGCGCCAGCGCCAGACGCAGGACCAGCAGACGCGCCATGCCGATGCGGTTGGACAGACGATTTCGACGTGGGAAGCCAACCAGGCGAAAGCTGATCCTGACTGGAGTTTGAAGCAGAGCCGCATCAGCGAGCTTATCGAACTGGAAATCCGCCGGAGTGGCTACCCACAGACCACACAGGCGGCCGTCGATATGGCTGAGAAGGCCAAAACGAGTGTCAACGCGGAATTTGCACGGCTGCGGCCGGCAAAACAGCCCGTGAACGCCGTGACCACTGCTTCGGCACACCGACCGGCACCTGTAAAGCCCAAAAACGCCTTTGAGGCGGCCAAACAGGCTCTTTCAGCGCCGGCGGGATAACGGAACCCCACCACACCAATGCCTTTTACTCCTGCTGAGATCGAAAACGTCGCAAACGCGACGATCGACTTCCATACCGACCGCGGCAAAGTTCTCTCCCAGGCCATCCAGGAAAAGCCCCTGCTCGCTGCCATGACGGCGGCCGAGAAGGAATTCCCCGGCGGTAAAGAGAACATCACTGTTCGCGTCAAGGGCGTCTATACGTCCACCATCCAGGGCTTCTCGGGCGACGACACCGTCTCCTACAGCAACCCGACCAACATCCGCACGGCCAAGTATCCGTGGAAGCTGATCCATTCCGGCATCAACTTCACGATGGACGAGTTGCTGCGCGCCGGCATTTCGGTGACTGACTCGATGCAGGGCAAGTCGACCGTCACCCACAGTGACGCCGAACTCGTCCAGCTCACCGACCTCATTGAGGACAAGCTGGAAGACCTTGAGGAAGGCACTGCCCGCGGCATGAACCTGATGTTCTGGCGTGACGGCACCCAGGACTCCAAGCTGTGCCCGGGCCTCAAGTCGTTCATTCTGAACGACCCGACGACCGCGACCGTGGTCGGCGGCATCGATCAGTCGCTGAATACCTGGTGGCGCAATCGCGCGTCACTCGGCATCGACTCCTCGACCGCGTCCAACCAGAACCTCGTCCAGGGCCTGCAGAAAGAATGGCGCCAGCTCCGTCGCTATGGCGGCAAGCCGAACCTGGTGCTGGCCGGCAGTGACTTCCTCGACGCGTTCGAGAAGGAACTGCGTTCCAAGGGCAATTACACCCTGGAAGGCTGGGCCAAGAGTGGCCGTATCGACGCCAGCGTGGCGGATGTCGAGTTCAAGGGTGTCGCTTTCACCTACGATCCGACGCTCGATGACGAGAGCCTGTCGAAGTACTGCTATGTGCTCGATACGCGCTTCATCAAGCCCTACGTCGTGAGCGGCGAGGCCCGCAAGCAGCATGCGCCGGCGCGTCCCGAGACGAAGTACGTCTTCTACCGCGCGCAGACCTGGGTCGGCGGCTTGGTTTGCACCAAGCGCAACGCCCAGGGCGTGTATTCGATCGCCTAACGGAGGAAAACACTCATGTCCAATCCCACTTTCCTCCCCAAGATCGTCGCCACGCAGAGCGCGGATGTTGCCACCAACGGCACCATCACGCTCTCTTACCCGGCCACCTACAGCTCGTCCAACGTCAAGGCGACGGGCGCTAAACTGTGGTCCTCGGGTCTGGCGACGCTCCTGAGTCAGACCTCCGGCCAGTTCTCTGTGGCTTACGGCGGCTCTATCGTCATCACCTACCTGGGTTCGACCACGATCCCGGCGGGCACCAACCTGGAGTTCTTCCTCCCGGTGCCCGACGCCGAGGATGCGCTGACTGACAGCACGACTGGCACGGCGTCTCAGACGCTGGCGGCCGTGACCAATCCGGACCTTTCGGCCTGGAATGGTTCGACCGATCCCAGCGCCGCCCAGGCGACCGCCATCAACGCTGCGATCACGTCCCTCAAGAACGCAGTCGCGTCCTTGGCGGCCAAGCAGGCAGCGATGCAGACCGCGATCAAGAACGCGAATCTGAACCCGGTCTAACTGATTGAGTGGCGGGGCAATCCAGCCCCGCCACTTTTCATTCAACGGAGAGTTCATGCGCCTGTATGACTGCAAAGTGCTTCTGGCCGGCAGCCGGGACAACGAAGTTCGCAAGCAGGGCGTAACCGCGGCCGAAATCATGGCGCTGCGGATGGTACATGGGCCGGATTCGGTTCTGGATATCGTGCCCGGCAAGATGGACAAACGCCCTCACGGCGAGGAGCGCGCGCGCATCTACTCGATTTATGCGGATCCGGAAGCTCTTGATTTCAAGGGCAAGCGCGATGCGCTGGACGCTCTTTTTGGGCCGGCGCACATGCCGTTGCCTGTCGAATTGGCCGCCTCGGTCGATGCCGAGGACGACCCGGCGCCGCAGCGTGTGAAAAAGCCTGCCGTGGCCGGCAAGGCAGAGGACGTGGCTGCTGCTGCCGCGCTGGCGTAATTGCGCGGCACCCAGCTAACCCGGCTTATCTCCAAACTCCGCGCTGAACTCGGTCGGTCAACCAACGTCTCCGTTGGTGTCGACGATGCCGAGATTCTGAAGGACATTCTCCAGCGCACGCAGGAAACGCTGTATGACGATCACGATTGGTCGCATCTGCGCTATGATACGGGGCCGATCCAACTGTCGGCCGGGCAGCGCTATTACGACATCCCTGACAACCTGAATTACGACCGGCTGGAGAGCGCCTGGGTGCGCCTCAACGGCCTGCCGATCCCGTTTCGGCGTGGTATCGATCCAAACTGTTACGCTGCTTTCGACAGTGATCAGGGTGTTCGGAGCAGCCCGGCGCAGCGCTGGGACATTCGCAGCGTCGACGATAAAGAGCAGATCGAAATCTGGCCGATTCCGGCTGACAACGCGAACGCGATGCAGTTCGTCGGCATTCGCCAGCTTCGCCCGCTGGTGGACGCAAGCGATGTCTGCGATATCGATGACCGCCTTATCGTCCTGTTTTCGGCCGCCGAGCTGCTGGCAAAGGACGAGTCGCCGGCCGCTAATATCAAGCTCAAGGCCGCCCAGCAGCTTTATTCCAAGCTCAAGGGCCGCGCCGCTACTGGCCGTCCGACCTATCGGATGGGCATGGGCGTACCGACGCCGAAGCCCTATCGCGCCACCGTCGTTATTTCGGGCCACTAAGCCATGTCGTACCTGTCGATCGGCGACTTCCGCTACGGAATGGACCGCCGGCGCGAACGCGTTGCCGGTACGCCCGGCACGCTCTGGACACTGGAAAACGGGCATATCACTCGCGGCGGCGATATTGAGGGTGTCAAGAAATTCGTCCCGACTTTCGATCTTCCTGCGGGCACTCACGGCTGCTTTTCGCTAAATAATCAGCTCTATGCTTTCGGTAGCGCTGACCTGGCAGGTTCGATGCCGTTGCGCGTGCTCTATCAGCGCCTTCAGAGCCCGAACGGCGGCGCCATGACGGACGCGGTCGACGTGTCCGGCTTCGGCGGCAAAATCTACGTCGTGGCCGATTTTGACGACGGTGGTCGCTTCCACTTTTACAACGGTAGCCGGGTTACTGATTGGGACGCTATTGCAGCGGCCGGGTCTGATTACACCTCGCTTGCGCGCTTCCTGGCCGAGAAGATCGGGGCGGACGGCGCCATTACGGCCACAGCCAGCGACAACGTCATCACGATCGAGGCCAAGGTCGCCGGCGTTCCCTTCACCATCAGCGGCGCTCACGTCGATAACGGCAGCAATCCCGACGAAACCATCACAATTGCGACGCCGCAGGCCAACGTTGCCGCGGTGGCTGAAACCCGCGCAACCGCTACGTTGACAGTCACCGGCGGCGTTGACGGTTCGGTGACTTCTGTCCTTCTCGGTTCGACGGAACTGCTCAGCAAAAACGTTCAATGGAAAGCCACCAATGCCGCGACAGCAGAGCGCATTGCGCAGGCTATCAACAGCACCACGTCAACCAGCGACTATACCGCAGCCGTCGTCGACAATGTCCTGACGATTTCTGCGGCACCTGGCACCGGCGCGGCGCCGAACGGAACGAGCGTCCAGGTCAGCACGATCGGCCAGATCGATGTGACGGCCGACGCGACGCTCTCCGGCGGCGTTACTGCTGTGACGGCGGTTGCGCAAATCAGCACCGCGACCTTCGGCGGCACCTATGAGGCCGACGATCAATTCACGATCACCTTAAACGGCGTCGCTTATGTGGCGACGGGCCTGGCCTCGGGCATGGGCCGCTCGCTTTACGTCGATTTCCAGCGGGTTTTCAGCCCGGTCGGCTCCATCTGGCGCTATTGCAAGCTGAGCGATGCGACGGTTTGGAATCCGAGCGCTTCCGGCTCGGATGCCGGCTTCATCAACGTGGCGGCGGACGCCGCCGGCGCGCAGAATGTCGTTTGCGCGCGGCGTTATCAGAATTACGCGGCGGTTTATTGCGAGGACGTTGTCGTCCTCTACACGCTGGACACTGACCCCGCGAACTTCGCGAAGTATCTGGTGCTGGAAAATACGAATACGGATGCCCAGCGGAGCGCCATTCGATACGGCAACAATGACGTTTTCCACCTCGATCCGACCGGCATTCGCTCCCTGCGCGCATTGAACGCCTCGAACGCGCCTTTCGTTAGCGACGTTGGC
>Ga0134127_10001372_pt1 | contig 18185 bp, 19 predicted proteins | sample KB31753_FD_96459 | JGI IMG/M metagenome (GOLD analysis project Ga0134127, IMG submission 96459) | Terrestrial soil microbial communities with excess Nitrogen fertilizer from Kellogg Biological Station, Michigan, USA - KB3-175-3 | ecosystem: Environmental > Terrestrial > Soil > Unclassified ... | reverse complement strand
GCATGTTCGCCGGCGATCTCGCTGCAGAGGCGATTCACGTCGTCGTAATTGCCTTCGACCTCGACCACGTTCGGTCTATAGATCAAATTTCCAAGGACTTTAGCGGCTTCCAAATCGCCGGGGATGAATACATAGGCGCGCATACCTGAAGCAGCCGCATGGGCGGCGACGGAATTGGCTAGATTGCCGGTCGAGGCGCAGGCAATGGTTTCAAATCCCAACTCGCGAGCCCTGGTGATGGCCACGGCCACGACCCGATCTTTGAACGAGAGCGTGGGGTGATTAACCGTATCGTTCTTAATGTACAGCTCGTCCAGTCCGAGGTAGGCGCCGAGATTTTTGGCGCGTACCAGCGGGGTCATCCCGGCATGCGGGCCGAGAAAGGCCGGCCCTTCCACAGGAAGGAGATCGGCATACCGCCAGATACTGTGTGGTCCGTCCTGGATCTTCTTGCGAGAAATGTTCTTCTTGATCTCCTCGTAGTTGTATTTCACTTCGAGGGGGCCAAAACACATCTCGCAGACATGGATTGCCTTCGTCGGATATTCTTTTCCGCACTCACGACAGACCAGCGCTTTCATTGTGCCCATGGCGATTCCACCTTGCTACGTCAATAATAATTACGGCCGGACGGCACAGCCGGCAAACGGATCGCCGTCATCGAACAGTTGGGTAATCGTCGGATTCGCCCCGCAGAGCGCGCAGTCGGGATTGCGTTTCACTTTGATTTCTCTGAACTGTGTCTTGCGCGCATCGAAATCCAGGAACCGGTTCGTGAGAGGATGACCGATTCCCAGAATGAGTTTCAAGACCTCCGTGGCTTGGATTGTGCCAATGATACCGGCCAACACACCCATCACACCCGCCTCCTGACAGGAGGCGACGAGCCCGGCAGGCGGAGGAGTCTTAAAGATACAACGATAACAGGCGGACTGTTTTGGCACAATGGTCGTCACACGCCCGTCGAAGCGGAGGATGCCGCCGTGGACTAATGGTTTCCCAGCGAAGAAACAGGCGTCGTTGATCAAGAACTTGGCCGTAAAGTTATCGACCCCGTCAATGACGATGTCGTAGTCCCCGATGATCTTCATGGCATTGCCGGCCGTCAGCCGTTCTTCGTACATCGAAACGTTGACATCGGGGTTCAATGCCTGAATCTTTTCTTTGCCTGAGACAACTTTGGGGCGTCCCACGTCCGACGTATGGTGCAGGATTTGCCGTTGAAGATTAGTCAAATCCACCACGTCGCTATCGATGAGACCGATTGTGCCGACGCCGGCTGCGGCCAGATAGAGCGCCGCCGGCGAACCAAGTCCACCTGCGCCGACCAGGAGAATCTTGGCCTTGGCGATCTTCTTTTGGCCCTTGCCTCCGACTTCCGGCAATAGAATATGCCGACTGTAGCGGGATATTTGATCTTCAGTAAATTCCATTGTAGCTATCAGCAGTCAGCCGTCAGCCCGGAGCTGACTGCTGAAAGCTTTCCTGCTCAGATATTAAAGTACTTCTCGATGCTGATATATCGCTCCCCTGTGTCGCACAGAATGGTGACTACGTTCTTGCCTGGTCCAAGTTCCTGGGCCACTTTCTGCGCGGCGAACACGTTGGCTCCGGCAGAAATGCCTACCAGAAGGCCTTCTTTTTTCGAGATCTGTTTAGCCGTTTGATAGGCCTCGTCGTCGGTCACGGTCATCACCCGGTCAATAATGGCCCGGTTCAACACTTTCGGAATGAATCCCGCACCGATGCCCTGAATCTTATGAGGTCCTGGTTCTCCTCCGGATAAGACCGGCGATCCGGCCGGTTCGACCGCAATCACGTTCACCTTGGGATTGCGTTCCTTAAACAATTCTCCGCATCCGGTAATGGTGCCACCCGTACCCACTGCCGCCACAAATGCATCAATCTTTCCGTCGAGCGATTCGAGAATCTCGATCGCCGTGGTCATCTTATGCATAGCCGGGTTGGCCGGATTGGAAAACTGATCCGGCATAAAGTACGAGGGATTTTGCGCGATAATGCTTTCCGCCTCGCGGATCGATCCCTTCATGCCTTCCCATGCCGGCGTCAACACGAGTTGCGCTCCATAGGACGACAAGAGGCTCGCCCGCTCCATGCTCATGCTCTCCGGCATCACGAGAATCAGTTTATAGCCACGGACAGCGGCGACTAACGCCAGTCCGATCCCGGTGTTTCCGCTGGTTGGTTCGACGATCGTGCCGCCCGGCTTTAGTGCGCCAAGTCGTTCCGCCTCGTTGATCATATTGAGGCAAATCCGGTCCTTGACGCTTCCGCCGGGATTAAAGAACTCGACCTTTCCATAGATCGTTGCCCCGCCTGTGGGGGACAACCGGTTGAGACGGACGAGGGGAGTCCGTCCGATGAGTTCGGTAATATCTTTGTGCAGAGGCATCGTCACCGGCCACCGCCCATATAAAACAGGAACTCGACCCGATCGCCGTCGCTTAGGCTGGTAGTGGCAAGATGATTCCGGTCCAATACGGTGTCGTTGACTTCAACTGCAACCATTTGTGGTTCAATCTTTTTGGCCTGGAGGAGATCGAGAACTGTACCCCCTGAAATCTCTTCTGGCTTCCCATTGATTTTGACCTGCATGAAGACTCCTAAGATGGCCTAGAGATTAAACAATTTCAACACGTTATCAAAGCGACTTCGCCATTGTCAAGGCAACGAACCCATTCACCTCGTGGCTTGACTTTGTCCGCGATCCGCCGCCACTATGCCATTTTTTGGATGAGCAACGATATGTGGAAACGCAACTTCATGTTCAGGTCCGCTGAGGCAACTCCGCTCCAAGAATCTGAAAACGAGCTGTTTCACGATACCGATCCAGCCATGGATAGCACCGGGCTCCAGTTAGAGAAGTTTTTATCGATTTGGATTCAAGGCGATGGGGAGGAAGACAAGCCAACGGCCTTCACGAATATGTATGTCCGCACAGCCACACTGGATTTTCAGAAACGGGTCGGGTTTCTGCAGCCTCTCCAAGGCCGCTCTCACCAGATCAAACAATTACTCACACCGGATCAAAAACAGTTTCTGCAGCAGTGGCTCGTCACCTCGGCTCCTCAAGCCTGGGAGGCTACGGACGATCATTTCAAGATGTTGTTTGAGCTCGAATGAGCGCGGTCCTTGCTCACTCCATTGTGCGGTCGCTCTGTCTCGTCGTGCTGATGCTCGCGGTTCCAGCCGGAGGCGGATGGGGCGCGACCGTGGAGGTCTATTACGGCCCAGACGACGCGCCGCTCGATCGCCTCACGGCGCTCTATCGACATGCGACGCGTTATCTTTATGTGGCGGCCTATGGGTTGACCTCTCCCCGCGCGGTGGAGGCAATGGTCGCTGCGAAGAAACGGGGGGTCGATGTTCGCCTGATCACCGATGCGCAGCGCACCGAAGACCTCAAGCAACGTACCGCGCTTCAGACGCTGCACTTGGCCGGTATTCCCATTCTCGTCAACGCACACGATGGGCTGATGCACTTGAAACAGGTTGTGATCGACGATGAGGTGAACACCACCGGCTCGATGAATCACACGACAAGCGGCAATCGCTATAACGATGAGCGGCTCGACGTCATTACCGATCACGCAATCACGGTCAAGGCCCGGGAGAAGTTCATGGCGATGTGGAACGATCACACGCGATACCGGGTATGGGAGACGCACTGAGCGGCATGGCAGACTCGATCGAAGAGACCGACGTCGCGGTGGTGGGAGCAGGGGGTGGCGGGGCCGTCTTAGCTCTGGCGCTGGCGAAGCAAGGGATCAGCACGGTCGTGTTGGATCAGGCCGCTGGTCCGCCTAAGGGTTTGCGGGGGGAAATTCTCCAGCCGAACGGGCAACAAGTACTCGACCGTTTGAGCGTACTACAGTCGTTGCCGGCCGATGCCACGCGATCCGTGCGTCATTTTCATTTTTGCCGAGCCGGAGGCATCCGCCTCTGTAGCATCGACTACGGCGATCTGCCGGCGCCCTATAATCGCGCGATCGTGACCTTGCCGAACGTAGCTCACCATGCCATCGTCGCGGCGGTGCAAGAGCATAAGAGTGTGGCACTCCGCTATGGGACCTCTTTCACGGGACTCTTGCGCGAGGGCGATCGGGTAGTGGGATTGTCCACAAAGGGGCCAGACGGCATACGTGAGATTCATGCTAAGGTTGTCGTCGGCGCCGATGGCGCATTTTCGAAAGTGCGTGAGGCGCTGAAGATTCCCGCCGATCTGTATCTCTATCCTGACGGGTATTTGATTGCGATTCTCGAATCGGAGGAGCCGGTATCGGAATCCTTCTACTACGTCGGGCACAAGACTATTTTGGGAATCTTTCCGGCAACGGGCAATAAAGTCTATCTCTTCTACATGATCCCTAAAGATTCGATGGAGGCCGTGAAACAGCAGGGTATTCCTGCCTTACTGCAGAAGTGGATCCAGATTGCGCCGCAATTTGCCGGACTTTTTCGGCGTTTGAGCGATTGGAACCAGACAGCCTATATGCCGACCGGGAGGGTGCGAACGCCGACCTGGGTCGCAGATGGAGCCGTGCTGATCGGCGATGCCGCCCATGCGATGAATCCCCATGCGTCGCAAGGGCGCATGCAGGCCATGGTCGATGCGATGGCGCTGTCCGATCTATTGCCCGGCTGTCTTGCCGATCGAGACTATTCTGCCGCGAGGCTGAAAGAGTTTGAACGAGTCAGGCGGCCACAAGTCACCATGTTGCAAGAATTGGCCGATCAGCAAGTGTTTTATTGGAATACAGAGAATCCAGTGGTGGCGTTCCTGCGCGATCGTGTGTTTCGGACGCTGGATCGGAATGCCCGGCTTCGCTATCAGGTTCTGTCGACCACGGCGGGGCTAAGGACAATACCGCCGTTCAATCGGCTCGATCGCGTCATTGCCGCAGGGTTTTTCCCGGATATCCGCGCGCACGAAAGATCTCCACATCCGATGTCTTCATGAGGAACATGACCACGGCTGAGCGTCTGATCGAGGGATTGCCGGACGATACACAGAAGCTGCTGCAGACCTACGTGAAGGAGGTCAAAGGCGCGTTCGGGGAGCAACTGGAAGGTCTGTTGCTCTACGGCAGCGCCGTCCGTGGAGAATTTCTCCCAGGTCGCTCCAATCTGAACCTTCTGCTCCTGGTCTCGTCCTACGGCAGCGCTGTGCTCAAACAGTACAGCGCACTGCATCGTCGATGGAACAAGGAGCAGATTGTCGTCCCCCTCTTTCTGACGGAAGAAGAAGTACACATGTCGGCAGCGGTGTTTCCACTTGAGTTTCTGGAGATCCAGGAACAGCACCGCGTCCTAAGCGGGCGCGATCCCTTCATCGGTTTTCACGTGAAAACCGATCAGTTGAGAGAAGCCGTACTCCAGGGCCTCACGAGTCATGTGTTACGGCTGCGCCAGCGCTATGTCGAAGGCGGAGGGAGCGACGAAGCCACGATGATTTTATTGCCTCTCTCAATCACCTCGACTCTTCCATTGTTGCGAGGGGTTCAACGTATTCTTGGACGCCCCGTTCTCTCTCACTCAGAGGCGGTGATCGCGGATGTCGCCGGGCAGTTGAAACTGGATCTGCAGGGCTTGCTGGATGCCTGGTCGCTCAAGCGCGGACAGATTTCTCCAGGCCCCCGCGAAGCGCCTCGTCTCTTCGACCGGTATCTGCAAGCTGCGACCCTGCTCACTCACGCAGTCGAACAACTGCTGCAGTCGGGGCAGCGATGACGAACATTGCCGGCATAGCGATGGCCTTCTATCTCATTTTCCTCGCGGGGGTAGCCCAGGCGGAGTTGTATGAACGGCCCAAGATCCAGTTGCCCGGTCCTCAAGGCTATGTAAGCGATCATGCGCGGGCGATCGATGGGGATTGGAAAGAGCGCATCCGGTCCGTCTGTCAGGACCTTGAGCGGAAGACCGGGGTGGAAATGGTTGTGGTCACCATTCCGACCATCAAGCCATTCAAGTCGGCCAATGAGTATGCGGCAGCACTCTATGAAAAGTGGGGCATCGGATCGACGCAACAAGAACATGGCATGATGGTGCTGGTCGCGGTGCAGGAACGACAAGCGGCGATCACGCTGGGCCGGCAGATGTTACCTGTCATTACTCCCGCGGTCATCAATCAAGTCGGGCGTGAGAGTCTGCAACCGTCGGTTGAGTTGGGACATTTCGGCGAAGGTCTCTATCTGACTGTGGTGGCGTTGGCTTCTCCCGCGCAGGAGGTGCGTGTCGGCGTCGATGCGAAGAAATATTCCAAAGCCTTCGGTTTTTGGCTCGCGCTCTTTACCGGCATCGCGGCACTCTCATTCTTCTGGTGGATCAGCCGTCCAGACCTTCGCCATCCGTATAAGCGGATTCAAAAGGGCGAGTATTGGGGAACCGGGCAGGGTGGCTTCCGCGGGAATTTTGGAGGGTTCGGAGGAGGCACAAGTGGGGAAGGGTGGCGGTAGCACGGCCTGGTCGTCCTCCTGCTCGCGGAACGCGCACGATCAGAATGTGCTCGTTCGACGCGCGCAATAGAGGATCGACCAGGCCGCACTACCTCTGGACCGTAACGAGCGAGCTTGGAGGGAGCATCGATAGTGGTGCTCGCGCGACAGGTGGCTTTGAAAGGGTCTCGAATACGAAGACGATGAATGTGGAGGATACTACGATGATAGGTCGATCGGCCGCTCAGCGATTCCTAATGCTTGGGGCTATTTTGGCAGGATCAGGTGTTGCTGCCGGGGCCTTTGGCGCCCATGCGCTCAAGGAAATTCTGGATGCGCCGATGCTCCAAGTGTTCGAGACCGCAACGAGATATGTGATGTATCACGCCTTTGGACTCTGTATCGTGTCGTTGGCCATGGATCGTTATCCTGAACAAGGTCTTGGAAAATCCGGATGGTTCTTTATCGCGGGAATTCTTCTCTTTTCAGGAAGTCTCTACGTGGTCTCCCTTGCAGGCATCCGGTGGATGGGGGCCGTGACTCCGGTTGGCGGGCTGGCCTTCATGATAGGTTGGCTGCTCCTAGGCTGGGGAGTCTGGCGGGCTGCGATCCCTCATTCCACGGGCCGTACAGGCAGCGACGCGTAAAGCGCAAGAGGGGAGAGAAAGGCGCGACGCGGAGTTAAGGCGTGCAGCCGGCCGTTCTCTTTCCACTGATCGATCCCCATCCTCCTTCAGAATTTACGAAGGTCCCTTCGAGACGTTGGCCTTCGTTGCTGAACTGCAGGCTATCTTCTTGGACTCGACCGTTCAACTCCCACCGTAAATAGACATTGTCCCCTAGGACGATCGTTTCCATAAGCCCTTGCAGAGTGGGTTGTGACGTTCCTGCCGGTGGAAAGAGCACTGACAGCTTCTGTTCTTGATGATGTTGCTGATGGTTGTGAATGATCCACTGCCAGGTCCCGCACAGCCTGGCCTGTCCGCGAAGCTTACGCACTCGATCTTTCCAGTTCCGTATCCGGTCCCACTCCTGGTAGCTTGCCTGCATCGCATCCATTTCGAGGCGAACAGCTCGGTCCAAGACTGTTATCGATAGGGACGAGGCAGGTTCTTCCTGATTCCCCTTGGCCCATTCTGAGGAGGTTGCCAGATCAGTGAGTTGATTCAGTGAATGATGCCAGAGAGCCTTCTCCTGGCGATCGAGCCATGCTTTGTGCGGGGATCCCAGTACCTCCTGCTCGGTCACAGCCGAGAGGTGCCGCTCTGTTACAGCCTGTCTGACGCCGGAGGCCAGGTGCCAGGCGGCCAAACTGCCCATCAACCGTTGAACCGCCGCCATCAGATCCGGCACCAGAAGTTCGTTTGCAAGCTTAGCCGACAAGGGGGCAGACCCCAATGTTCGAGCCGCGTCGCTCATTTGCAGCGCAGGGCCGATCGCCGATACAAACAGATTGCTGGCTCCCTTGTCGGATTCTATCTTGGCCAGTTGATCGGAATGGGCACGGATGATCGATGGGAAGTCCGGCGTAGAACTCGGAAGGGATTCATCTGCCTTGGCATTGAGCCAGAACCCGAGTACCGAGAGGACGACCATTGCAAGGACGAGAGCGATTCGCAATGGAGCTGATCGAATCACGAGGATGTGAAGGCGCATTGCACTACTCTACCGTGCTTCCAGAAGCGGGGATTCCTACACAGGCGGAGGAGAAACTCTGCATCAATATAACGACCTTCTGCGGCAGACTTCTTCAGCACCCTGCTAAGTGCCTTGGAAGCAGGTTTTCAGAAACGCGGCAGTCGATTCCCAAGCCTCGGCTGTCGCGTCGGCACGATAACTCTCCACCCGTTGTTCATTACAAAACGCATGGGGGGCATCGGGGTAGGTTCTGATCTCGACACGCTTGTTATATTCAGCCGCAGCAGCACGCAATCGATCCACATCTTGACCGGGCACCCACCGGTCCTGGCCGGCCTGATGATAGAGTACCGGGCAGAGTAGATCTTTGATCGCGGTATCCGGCTGCATGACGCGGCCGTAATAGACAACCGCTGCTCGTAGGCGCTTTCGCTGGCAGGCAAACCGGAGCGCATAGGATCCACCCATGCCGTATCCGACCACACAGTGAATATTTCGTTTAATGTGGTCGCGTGTATTCAAGAATTCACAACAGGAATTGATGTCCTGCAGAACGAGCGACTCGTTTAGCTTGACCATGAGCGCATCGGCGACTTCAGCGTTGGCTGTCACCATGCCACCCAGTCGCGCGTACAGGTTCGGAATGATGACACCGTAGCCTTCGCAGGCCAGTCTGGCGCCGAGATCCTTAATTTGCGCCGTCAATCCCCACGCTTCATGCAAGAGGACGAGCCCGGGGTAGACGCCTTTTTCCTGAGGCCAAAACTGAATACAGTCCACCTGCACATGTTTAGAGACGCGTGTCTGGATATAGGGATCGGCGGCGGCATCCGTCAGGGTGGGAATAGCGACGCCGCTTGGAAAGCGAGCGGTGCCAGTGCCGATCTGGTTTAGGGTAAAGGGGGCGAGGGTCGAGGTCATTGCGGCAGTCTTCTCCCTTCAACGCTTTACGGGAAACTCTTCTTCAGACAGGCCGATCCACTGTGCGGGTACTATAGGGACCAGGCTGTCAGACTGTCAATCTGGCTGCAAGGGTCGCGTGATAGTTGACCGAGCGTTCGATGACGATTACAGTTCCATCACCAACACGGATGTAAGACAACGATGCCGCTTAGAGTCGGTCTTATCGGTGCAGGTCGTCATGGCAGCCGGTACATCCACCATCTTCTGCATGACCTGCCGGGGGTGAGTCTTGCCGCCCTCTGCCGGAAGCGGATCGAGGAGGGATTGCCGTCGCACCCGACGGCAATGATCCCTATCTATGGAGACTACCGCAACTTGATTGCCGATCCGTCGGTCGAGGCCGTCGTCGTGGTGACCCCTCCGTCTCTCTGTCCTGAGATTTGTCTTGAGGCCGTGAAGGCGAAGAAGCCGATCCTCATTGAAAAACCATTGGCACCGACAGGCCGCGAGGCACGAATGATGGTGGCGGCGGCAGAAGAGGCAGGGCTATTGCTGATGACCGCCCAGACCCTTCGCTTCGATTCGACAATTCTTGCTTTAAAAGAGCATTTGCCGGAGATCGGTCAGTTCCGGTACGCCACTTTCACCAGCCGAATTGAAACAAAAGCCAGCGCCCATGTTCGGTCACCGATACCAGGTCAACGCGGGGCACTCTTGGAATTCGGGATTCACCTCTTGGATCTGGTGCACTTTCTCACCGGCGAGGAGATTGTCGCCGTCCGCTGCGAGTTGGACCGATTGCCGGCTGTGGAGCCGGACACGATGGCGGTCGTCCAGGTACAGACCGCAAGCGGCCTGCGATGCGTCCTGGACGTTGCACGTGTTGGAGCTGGGAGGGTTGCGCGGACAGAGTGGGTGGGGACGAAGGGTCAGATTACGGCTGATTGGTTTCACCAACGAGTGAATGGCGTCATCGGTGACACTGCTCCTCTCGAATGGGATGTCCAACCACAGCAGACGATTCTTGCCACACTTCGTGCCTTCGTCTATGCCATCGAAACGAACTGCTCGCCGCCTATCACCGGGCGTGATGGATGTCGGGCCGTTGAGGTGGCTGACGCCTGCTACCGTTCAGCAGAACGCGGCGGGGCAACTGTCAGCGTTTCTTCTCTCCGCTAGGGCTTTCGAGACGCGCAAGCCCAAATCAGAACCACTCTTTTGCTCACGTCGCGCATCTCTCGCCAGTCTCGCGCGTCACGACTCACAGCCGTACGCTGTCAGGCTGTGAGTTCTAAGTATCGGCGACGATGTGCGTATCTGTTTCCTCAACCCCTTCGACTTGGTGAACCTTTGTGATGACCACATCCGAAAGGGCTCGTTCATCCGCGACGGTAATGAAGAGAATAATATCCGGCCGCCCAAAGCAGGAATGGGCCTGCTCAACGCCGGCAAGCCGTTTGAGAACCTGCAACACTTCTTTTGTCCGTCCGGCTTTGACCTTGATGAGGATATAAGCTTTCGTTGCCATAGTGCCCTCCCTGTTGCAGTTATTGAGTCCCGCCAGGCATTTCCCGCCGTCGTTGCGCAAACACCTGGTGTATGTTCTGTCCCCGTTGAGTGAAAGTCCTGCGTGCCTTTTCCGTGAGTCCCATCAACCAATCGAAGTCCGCTGTGCTGACGTTGAACTGGCGAAAGCCCGGCGCCAAACGATCTCGTTGATCGACTGCCACGGCCACCCACTGTTCACTGAGCGCTTCAAGCACATCCGATGTCCAACCCGTCGAACGGAACCGAGCCAGGGTTTCATCTGCGTCGCGTCTTTCCTGCGCAGCCAAAGCTTGAGCGAGAAATAACTGCACGTCAGGATCACTGCTCTTCAGAAACACCGATTGAAATTGGATGACGGCTTTGATGATACGATTGGCATCTGGGGTGTCTTCGGGGGGAAGCACATCGGCATCTTGCAGTGTGGCAAGGACCGCCATCGACGCTCCAACCGGTCCAGGCGGAGTGCTCGCACGGCCAGGCACTTGGGCCAAGACCAGATTGCTCACTCCCATGATGAGTCCACCGAGGATAAAACATAGCGGCATTTGACCGAACAATTTCACCTGCGATGTGTGTTCTGGCAGACTCGATCGGAGGGAATGAGAAGGGACAGACATAAAGCTGGATTATACAGAAGGGCAGGAGAGGGTACTAGCCCGCATTATTCACGAAGGCTTCTACTGCAACCGCCGCCACGCCGCTCCGACAGGCCTGACAGCGGGCGGGCTCGCCACTCAGTCGGTCAAAATACTGTTCAAGTATGCTTCCCTCCCTCGCGGCTCCGCGCGCCCGTCTCGCGTGGCGTCTCGGCGGTTTCGTCCCTCGATCGGGCTCGGGACCCTAAGCTAGGTCGAAGGGTCACGAACCCTCGTGAATAATGAGGGCTAGCGTTCAGACTGGTGTGAAGACAACAGCAAAATACAACCAATTCCTGTCGTCTCCAACTGTTTCGGTTGAAACGATTCGTTACTGTTCCTATAATCCAGGAGCCTTGCACCCTGGATCAGAGCCACCCATGCTTGCAAAAGTTTTGAGTGCTGCACTCGTCGGTATCGATGCGCATTTGATCGATGTAGAAGTCGATATTGCGGGAGGGCTTCCACAATTCTCAGTTGTCGGTCTCCCCGATGCCACGGTCCGGGAGAGTCGTGACCGAGTGCGTTCCGCGCTCAAGAATACAGGGTTCCATTTCCCGGCCAAGAAAATTACCGTGAACCTTGCTCCCGCAGGGATCAAGAAAGAAGGATCTGGCCTCGACCTGGCCATTGCTATTGGAATTCTCGTCGCGGAAGAAGTCATTCCATCTCAGAACGTACAAAGCCGCGTCTGTGTCGGAGAACTGTCGTTGGACGGGCGCATCAAGGCGATTACCGGCGCCTTATCTATTGGAATTGCCTGCCAGCCAGGCCATAGTCTGCTCTTGCCGGCTGAGAACAGCCAAGAAGCGGCTATGGTACAGGGTGTGACGGCTTATTCGCTCCACACGCTTCCCGAGGCCGTGGGATTTCTTAATGGCACGGTTTCGCTGGATCCCACCCGCACAGACCTCGACCGACTTTTTACCGCACGTCCGACGGAAGATGACGACTATGGCGATGTGAAGGGACAAGGCCATGCCAAACGCGCTCTGGAGATTGCCGCAGCAGGAGGGCACAACCTCTTGATGGTGGGACCACCAGGATCGGGCAAGACGATGTTGGCGAAACGTCTTCCTACGATTTTGTCACTCATGGAGCCGGAAGAAGCGATCGAAACAACTCGCATCCATAGCGTGTCAGGACAATTATCAGTCGATCATCCGCTGCTGACGGTCCGGCCCTTTCGCGCGCCACATCACAGCATTTCCGATGCCGGACTCATCGGAGGAGGAAGCGTTCCTCGTCCGGGAGAAGTATCCTTGGCGCATAATGGCGTGTTGTTCCTGGATGAATCCCCGGAGTTTCGACGTCCCGTTCTGGACGGATTGCGGCAACCGCTGGAAGACGGACATGTGACTTTGACAAGGGCCAGCGGCTCGCTCCGTTACCCCGCGCGATTTATGTTGATTGCCGCAATGAATCCCTGTCCCTGCGGATATTACGGAGATCGCATGCGTGAGTGTGTCTGTACGCCACTACAAATTCGCCGCTATCGAGCCAAATTATCGGGGCCACTTCAAGACAGACTCGACATACACATCGAAGTTCCCCCAGTCTCCGTGCGCGACTTGCACGATGATGGTCCTACGCCGGAAAGTTCCGCCACGATTCGATCGCGCGTCCTGGCGGCACGAGACCGGCAACGCCATCGGTATCGTCAAGACGGGATCCACTCAAATGCTCAGTTGAAGCCCCGGCTCCTGAAGCGGTACTGTGGTCTGGAGACTCAGGCTCAAGCGCTCTTAGAACGGGCGCTGACCAAACTGGGATTATCTGCTAGGGCCCATGGGCGCATCGTACGGGTGGCGAGAACCATTGCCGATCTCGCGGGCTCTGATAAGATTGAGCCGCTGCATGTCGCCGAAGCGATTCAATACCGCAGTCTCGACCGTCGAATGGAATTTTGAGGACTCCCAGTGTTGCCAAGTGTAAAAGTCTTTCTCTGGTGGTTCATTGTCGGCGCTACCATGGCGCTGGCCGTGATCATGCTGCAGGGTGGCATTCGCGAAGCCATGCAAGCGCAGGGGTCCGTGTGGGAACTCAAATTGGTCGAGTTGCTGACGACGATCTTGGGAGGGGGACTGCTCGGCGGTTGCATCGCATTGATTCTGGATCGTATCAAAAAGTCGTAGTGGGTCGTGCTCACATTATCATGAAATGAGGCCGTGCATGGACGTGGAAGTGGGTTCGAATCTGTACCGCAATACCGACGGGATGATTGAAATTGAAGGCGTTCCCCAGATTCAGGTGACACTCAAGCCGGCCACAGGCATGTTGCTTGTGAACTTTGCGCTGTTCGATATGGAAGGAAAAGTGACGGCGAAGCTCAACGACAGCACCCTGATGATCAACGAAAAGCGCGCCTACGAAGTCACGAAGTCTCCGAAGAGTCTCCTGCTCACCCATCTGGCTTCAGGAACCGTCATCTTACAGATGGAGGTGAAGGCGCCTGACGTCGTGGCCTTTACGAAAGGGGAGTTCCATACGATCAAAGGTCATGTGATCCGGATCTCTCCCACCGAATGGAACATCGACAAGCTCCGCGCCAGCGGCACGACTCAAGATGCGAAAGGAGGGCCGGTCGCTCTCGGTTGAGGCGAGGCCGGCTAGCCTGCGACCGTCGGCACGATGACGATGTGCCGATCTTTCAGCTCCACAGTCGCCGTATCTCCATCGCGCAATTCGCCTTTGACCAACTGCCGTGCCATCGGCGTTTCGATTTCCTGCTGGATCAATCGCTTCAAAGGCCTCGCCCCAAAGACTGGATCGTAACCGCGCTCGCCCAGATGCCGTAAGGCCTCAGTGGTCACGGACAGGGAGATTCGGCGCTCTGTCAAACGTGCCCGCAATCGCTCGAGTTGAATCTCCACGATCTTTGCAAGCTGTTCCGTCTCCAACGGATGGAACACCACGATTTCGTCGACACGGTTCAAGAATTCCGGACGGAAGTGTTCTCGTAATTCCGCCATCACGAGGGAACGGACCTCATCATAGGACGCGTGCCGTTGCTGTGCCTCAAGAATCTGCGGGCTGCCGATGTTCGACGTCATGATCAACACGGTGTTCTTGAAATCGACGGTCCGGCCCTGAGAGTCCGTCAATCGACCGTCGTCCAACACTTGGAGGAAGACATTGAAGACGTCGTGATGGGCTTTTTCGATTTCGTCGAAGAGAATCACGGAGAACGGGTGCCGCCGGACGGCCTCCGTCAGTTGTCCGCCCTCGTCATAGCCGATGTAGCCGGGAGGGGCTCCGATCAGTCGGGCTACTGTGTGTTTCTCCATGTACTCGGACATATCGATCCGAATCAGGTTCGCCTCGTCATCGAAGAGTGTTGCAGCAAGGGCCCGGGCCAACTCGGTTTTTCCGACTCCGGTCGGGCCGAGAAAGAGAAACGAACCAATTGGCCGATTCGGATCTTTGATGCCGGAGCGCGCACGGAGGACCGCATCCGCGACCGCCTGCACCGCTTCATCCTGGCCGATCACTCGCTGATGGAGCAGTTCGTCCAGTTTTAAAAGCTTCTCCATTTCTCCTTCGACCAGCCGGGAGAGGGGAATTCCCGTCCAGCGGCTGACGACGGCTGCAATGTCGTCTTCATCGACCTCTTCTTTGAGCAACCGGCTTTCCCCCTGTTTCTTCCCCAGCTGTTGTTGCTCCAACGCCAGTTCCCGCTCAAGTCGCGGCAACTCGCCATATCGCAGCTCCGCGACGCGATTGAGATCGTAGGCGCGTTCGGCGCGCTCAATCGCCTGTTTCACTTCTTCCATCGCTTCCCGAGTCTTGCGCAACCGTGATACCGAGGCTTTTTCAGAGTCCCATCGCGTCTTGAGCGCTTGCAGATCTCGTTGCCTCTCGCCTAACTCCAGCTCAAGAGTCGCCAGCCGCGCTTGACTGGCCTGATCTCGTTCTTTCCGCAAGGCTTCCCGCTCGATCTCCAATTGCATCACCTTGCGCGACACTTCATCGAGCTCTGCCGGCAGACTATCGATTTCTGTACGCAGGCGGGCCGCCGATTCATCGATCAGATCGATGGCTTTATCCGGGAGAAAGCGATCGGCGATATACCGGTTTGAGAGTTTCGCGGCAGCGACCAGCGCAGCGTCTTTGATGCGCACGCCATGGTGCACCTCGTAGCGCTCCTTCAGTCCGCGTAAAATGGAGATGGTGTCCTCCACCGTCGGCTGATCGACCAGGACTGTCTGGAACCGGCGTTCCAGCGCAGCATCTTTTTCAATATGTTTTCGATATTCATCCAGGGTCGTCGCACCGATCAAATGCAATTCGCCGCGGGCCAGCATGGGCTTGAGCAGATTGGCTGCATCCATGGCCCCTTCCGCCGCGCCTGCTCCCACAACTGTGTGCAGCTCATCGATGAAGAGCAAGACTTGTCCCTCTGACGCCTGCACCTCTTTGAGGACCGCCTTCAATCTTTCTTCGAACTCGCCGCGAAACTTCGCACCGGCCACCAGCGATCCCATGTCGAGGGTGATGAGGCGTTTCTTCTTCAGTCCTTCGGGCACATCTCCTTTGATAATGCGAATGGCAAGCCCTTCGACAATGGCCGTTTTCCCGACGCCCGGTTCGCCGATGAGTACAGGGTTGTTCTTCGTTCGCCGTGAGAGAATTTGTATCACGCGACGAATTTCCTCATCGCGTCCGATCACGGGGTCCAATTTCCCTTGTCCGGCCAACCGGGTCAGGTCGCGGCCGTACTTCTCCAACGATTGATAGGTGCCTTCCGGGTCCTGGCTTGTCACACGTTGGGACCCTCGTATTTGTTGTAATGCGCCCAACAGCCGTTCCTTCGTCAGACCGAGTTTCTTAAAGACGCCCCCTTCCTGGACCATGGCAAGGATGACGTGTTCGACGCTGAGATAGTCGTCCTTCAACGCTCGTTGTTCGTCTTCGGCTTTGGTCAAGACCTGACTGAGCCGGGATGCTACATGGAGTTGTCCCGGGCTTGCCCCGGCTCCTTGAACTTGAGGCAGCTTCCCCAGTGCCTGCTCCACAGCCTGACGGACGGAGGGCACCGACAGTCCTGCCTGTTCGAGGAGAGGGGAGGCAAGACCTCCATCCTGCTCCATGAAGGCAAGCAGAAGATGTTCGACATCAATCCCCTGATGACTCCGCCTTGCGGCATGGGACGATGCTGTCTGAAGCGCCTCTTGTAGCTTGACCGTCATTCGATTCATGTCCATTGAATCACTCCTCTCCGCATATCCGAACACTGTTGCCATTCACATAAGCACAGGATATGGGAAGTCAACCTCTCACGAAGAGATTAAGGGCGGCTTGACCCAGGAAGTTCCCTCGGACTATTGTTTCTGATGTCGAGCATTCTTACCGAAACTCTCTTACTGTATCGGAACGCTCTTCGTAGAACCGGCGAATCCCTCGTCCGAGGCTGGTTGACAATCGTAGCCGTAGTGGGATTTGGATTTCTGCTGCTGCTCGCCGCTCAGTTTGCCGCGCCGCTCGGGATGATCGGAGGGTTTGTGCTTGGTGCGGTGAATGCGCTTCTGGTCGGCGCGACTCTCAGTCTCATTGAGCAATCGATTAGCCACACTCGGGCGCTCACCATTCGCGACGTTCTTGGCAGTGTGGGCCACTATTTTTGGGATGTCATCGGCATTGGATTTATTCTATGGCTGCCGTTGATGGCGCTCGACCTCAGTACCCAGGCGAATCCGTTCGGGCAACTCTTGTCGTACGCAGCGCTCCTGCTCATTTTTCTCTTGCTGAACCCGGCGCCGGAAATCATCTATCAAGTTCGGCACGATTCCCCGCTTGAGGTATTGAAGACGTCGTACGAGTTCGTGCTTGAGAACTGGATTGAATGGTTTCTTCCCTTTGCGCTGGTCCTGATTCCGATCGTCCTGTCGCCCATGGGGCTCCAATCGTTCTTTTCTCTCTCCAGCCGAGTGGGGAGAGGGGCAGGTCTGGATTTTTCCCAGGTTCTCGTGTTGCCGTTTACGATCCTCGGCGGGTGGTTGGATTATGTGGGTGTCCCTTCTTCAATCGGCTGGTATGTGGGGCTGTTGCTCACACCGCCACTCGCAGTGGCTATGTTGTTGTTTCGTGGCCATCTCTTTGCATCCTTACACGGGGTATCGCGCCGACAACGCCGATTTATCTCGCCATTTAATAGGACCGAATAGTGTGGTAGAAAAAGAGGTTCGATCTCTTCCAGTCAATGCCATTCAGCTGTCTTCAGCCCCCGTTCCTCCACGCGCATGTGGATGCCGCAGAAGAGAATTTGTTTGCTAGATCTCTTGAGTGGCAAGTAGAAATAGTGTATGGAATTGCATACAGTCTCTGCAGATAACCGCGGTTCTAACAAAAGCCCTGAAAGAACGTCGCTCGTGCGCTTATCTATCTTCTGGCGAATCGTCTTGACCTCTCTTGTCATCATCGTGGTGATGGCAGGGGTGAATTTGTATGCGTTGTTCCAATTGCGCCAGTTGACTGCGTTGAGCGCCAACATGGCCACTCGTCATTACCCGGCAATCCAATCAGCGAAACATCTGCTCAGTATCCTGTATGCTCAACTCAATAGTGAGAAAAAATATCTGGCCGTCCGCGATGCCACGTTCTTGCAACATTTTGATGAGGAGGTTGACGAATTCCACCGAGGGCTTCAAACCCTCGAAACGCAGGAGCTTACCCCTCAAGGCATTCAACTACTCGAGGATATCAAGCACTTGCAGCAAGACCGGCTCACGATGTTTCGCGCAGAATTGGAGAAAGATCGGTCGTCTACAGGGGCCCTGTCTGTGGACTATGAAGGTCGCCGAGACGCCTTGATGGACCGTATCAGCATCGCACTCCAACAGTTTATCGATCTCCACGAGACGGGCATCAGTGTCGGCGTCAGCCGGTCACGGGAAAGCTCAGCGCAAGCCGAAGCGGTAACCGAGCAACTGGTCCTGCTCGCGCTGGTATTTGGGATTGCGCTTGCCGGCTTTGCGAGCTACACGATCCTTCGCCCGCTTCGCCAATT
>Ga0134127_10001369_pt1 | contig 18224 bp, 17 predicted proteins | sample KB31753_FD_96459 | JGI IMG/M metagenome (GOLD analysis project Ga0134127, IMG submission 96459) | Terrestrial soil microbial communities with excess Nitrogen fertilizer from Kellogg Biological Station, Michigan, USA - KB3-175-3 | ecosystem: Environmental > Terrestrial > Soil > Unclassified ... | reverse complement strand
GTGGGAGAGGCCATGCAAAAAGCCTGTGTTTCTAGAGTGTTAGGATACCAGCTCGGCCCCGTTCGTTCGCGCACGGCGCAATTCGGTTCAAATGCGAAGGCAGAACAAGGCCCTGGAAACCGTCGATTTCGCCGACCTCACGGCACGAGCCTGGCGCTCGCTGCTGGCCGCCGCGGCCTCTCGAGGTTCCGGCACGGCTCCTGAATGGCTCGTTCGGCACGGCGACGGCTACGGGCCCGCGGCCGACGCGCCGGAGGCCATGCAGCCGTTGCTCGAACTCTATGCGCCATTGTGCTTTGCCCAGGCTGAACGACCGCTGACGATTGCGCACTTGGGCCAGAGTCTCGACGGCTACATCGCGACCAGGTCCGGCGATTCGTACTACGTGACGGGTCCGGACAACGTCCGCCATCTGCACCGGCTGCGCGCGCTGTGCTCCGCCATCGTCGTCGGCGCCGGCACGGTCGAGCGCGACGATCCGCAGCTCACGGTGCGGCACGTTCCGGGCCCGAATCCCGTGCGTGTCGTGCTCGATCCGTCGGCGAGGCTCCGCGCGCAACGGCGCGTCTTCACGGACGGCGCCGCGCCGACGCTCGTCGTGCACGCGGCCGGGCTCGACGCGCCGGCGCCGGGCCTGGCCGAGGTCGTTCGCGTCCCCGTCGAGGACGGCCGACTCGATCTCGCGCGGCTACTCGAGCGGCTGCGCGAGCGCGGCCTCGCTTCCGTGTTCGTCGAGGGTGGCGGCTCGACGGTGTCGCGCTTCCTCGAAGCGGGCTTGCTCGACCGGCTTCACGTCGCGATCGCGCCGCTAGTGTTGGGAAGCGGCCGCCCAGGTCTCACGTTGCCGCCGCGCGAGCGCCTCAGTGAGTGTCTGCGCCCCGCGCATCGCGTGTTCACGATGGGCGGCGACGTCTTGTTCGACTGCGACTTGCGCGCCGCGCCGACCGTGCCGACGGGCGGCACACTGACCCGCGCGATCTAGCAGCTTCGCCGCTAGCGCACCGTCTCTTCGGTCACGCCAAGCGCGTTCAGCTTCTCGAGCAGCGCGTTGGCCTCCGGTGTTACTAGGCGATTGCCGCCCGGTAAGTTCGGGCGCAGCAGCGTCTTCAGCGCCAGGTCGTATTGATGCCGCGCGAAATAGAGATTCGCGAGTGGCACGTAGGGTACCGACACCGGCGCCGGCGGCTGTGTGGCGATCGCAACGCTCCGCTCGTAAGCGTCGATGGCGCGACCGTAGTTGCCTTCGACCGTGTAGAGATAACCGTAGAAATTCCAAAGGTTGGCGCGGTCGGCGCCGTAGAGCGCCTGCATCTCGTCGAGCTGCAGCTCCACTCCACGCAAGTCATCGGCCGCCAGCCGGTCCATTGCGACGGCAAGCCCCTCGTTGAACGCGACGTAGTCGTTATCCGGCCGGACGGTGCGCACGGCCACGGCTGCCGGATCCCGATTGAGCGCAAAGCGGATGACGGTCTGAATGCCCTGCGAGCCGACGCGCTTGCCTGCCTCGATCCGCGGCAAGTACCGCCACTGCGCAAGGGCGCGCGCGGCAGGATCTTCGAACTGCGCACCGCTCGACTCGATAACGTTGATGTTTTCCACGAGGCCGGCCACCGTCACGTCGAACTTCAGCTTCACGTGGCCCTCGATGCCGGCTTTGAGCGCGTCGGGCGGATAGTCAGGCGACTTGCGGACGACGGGCTGAACGCCGAGCGCAACCTCGACGAGTTCGACGGACGTCACGCCGTCGCCTTGCGCTGCAGCAGGCGCGGATTCGCCTTCGGCCACGCGCCCTTCGACTGCCGTGGCCCCCGCGGGCGTATCGGACTGCTCGACCGGCGGCGAGGCGACCGCCGGCGTTGGCTGCTCGCGCGTCATCGACACGACGACGGCGGCCGCCGCCGCGCCGGCCAGCAGCACGGCGCCGGCGACTACGGCCGAGCGCGCCCTGCGCGTCGACGCGCTTTGGGGGAGACGCGAGGCGAGCAGGGCGCGCTCGAGCAAAGCAGCCGGCATCGACGGCACGCGCAGCGCGAGCAGCTCGTCCTGTGCATGCCAGGCCGCCGAGCAATCGGCGCACGACGCGAGGTGTGCGTCGATTTTCGCGCGCTCCGAGGGCGCGAGACGCGAGGTGCGGTGAGTAGCGAGAATCGATGCGACGTCGTTGCAGCTCATGTCATTTCACCAATGCGAGGGTGGATGTCTTGCCGTCTGCGGCTAGCAACTTGCCGAGGCGCACGCGCGCGCGATAGAGGCGCGCCTTCAGCACATCGGCGGAAAGGTCCGTCATGGCTTCGAGCTCCGCGAGCGTGTAGCCCTCGACGTGCAGGGCGAGCAGCGCGCGCTGCTCGCGGTCGAGCTTCGCGAGGGCGCCAAGCAAGCGCTGCTCCGCGAGCTCGGCTTCCGCTCGCTCCTCCGGAGTCGGCTCGTCGCTCGAGCGCGTCGAGTCGAAGTCCTCGGCGGTTGTGCGCACGGGCGAGCGCGTGCGCCGGCGCAGGCCGTCGACGAACACGCGGTACGCGATCTTCAAGAGCCAGCTCTTCGGCTGGTCGAGCGTGCGCAGAGTCGCGAGATGCGTGTACGCGCGCACGCAGACCTCTTGTACGACGTCCTCGGCGTCCGATCGGTTGCCCGTCAGCCGGTAGGCCGACCGGAAGAGCGCCGTCAGATGCGGCGCTACGAGATCGCCAAATTCTGGATGTGCCGTCGCCATGTCGAGCCCAAGCCGTTCATGACACCTAACACGCCCGAGCTTTGGTTCGGTAACGGGTAGCCTAGCAGCGACGCGAAAAGATCAGAGCCAGCCGGCGAGGTCGACGTGGCCGACGCGCAGCTCGGAGCGGCCGGCGAGCACGTGCGCGCGGCGGCGCTCGAGCCAGCTGGTCAGCGCCGCGCGGCTTTCGGGCGCGATCTCGAGCGCGGCACCGAGCCAGCCGTCGACCAGCGCGAGCTGCAGCGCGTGGTCCTTGGTCGCGATCAGCCAGTCGCTCGTCGCGACGCGAAGCTCGTAGCCGTGCGCTTCGAACGAGGTCTCGGCCGCGTCCGCGGCGCGCATGCCGAGCGCGGGCCCGAAGCCTTTGTCGAACAGCTGATGGCGGTTGAACATCGCGAGCACGACGGGGTCCTCGGGCTCGGCGGGCTTGGCCGTCGTGCGGCCGTCGTAGGTCAGCGCGAGCAAGACGGCCGCGCGCGCCGTGCGGCAGCGGCGCGCCAAGGTCTCGAGCCAGTCGTGCGAGACGAGGTCGAGCAGCGCGGCTGCCGTGACGAGCCCGCGCTCCGGCAATTCGACGGCGGCAAGATCGACGAGATCGACGGCCTGGCACGCGACCTCGCAGGAGAAGTCGGCGGCGCGGATAGTAAGACTCGAGCCCGAGCGCCGCGCTTCGGCGCCGCGCGCGGCGGCCCACGCTTGCGTGGTCGCGAGCGCCGCTTCGAGCAGGCGTGAGTCGTGATCGACGAGGCGCCAGCGTTGCACGCCGCCCAACCGCGGCGCGAGGTAGCGCAGGTTCGAGCCGGCGCCGGCGCCGAGATCGACGATGGCGAGCGGGGCGGCGCTCGTGCCGGCGGCGACGTGGCGCTTGAGCTCGGTAACCAGCGACCCCGCGCGCGCGAGGCCGTCGAACGGCTCGCGCAGCTCGAGCCATTCGGCGGAGAATCCGCTCACGTCTTCGAGCCGAGGCCGTCGAGCGCGGTCGCGAACTTCGCGGCGGCCGTCGCCCACGTCGGCAGCGAGGCGCGGGCGGCGCGCGCGTTCGCGGCCAGCGCGGCACGGCGTGCCGGATCGTCGATCAAAGAGGCCAGCGCTTTCGCGAGCGCGCGGCTGTCGCCCGGCGCGACGAGCATCGCGGCGTTCGCGGGCACCGTCTCGGGGATTGCGCCGGCCGTCGTGCTCACGACGGGCAGCCCGAACGCGACGGCCTCGGCGAGCGCCATGCCATAGCCCTCGAGATACGAAGGCAGCACGAACACGTCGGCTCGCGCGTATTGACGCTCGAGCGTCTCGCGGTCGAGGTCGCCGAGCAAGCTCACGCGCTTGCGCAGGCTCAAGCGGTCGATCTGATGCTGAATCGCGGCGACGGTCGGCGCGTCGCGCAGCAAGCTGCCGGCGCACGTCAAGTGCCAATGGCGGTCGCGAATTTCATTCAAGGCCTCGAGCAGAACCGCGTGCCCCTTGCGCGGCGTCAGCGTGCCGACGCAGAGCAGGTTCAATAGATCTTGCGGCGCGCCGGGAAGGGCTGCGGCTTTCGGGTCGGAGCTGCCGCGCGTTTTGCGCCGATCGACGCCCGGCTCGACGACGCGCAGGTTTGCAATCGGCACGCCTTCGGCCGCGAGCGTGCGCGCCGTCCACTGGCTCGTCGTGATCACACGTTGTACGTAGCCGAGCGCGCTGCGCTCGAGCGCTCCGTAGCGCTCCGCCTGGATCGGGTCGAGCCCCGTCTCGAGCGCGACGGGATGATGAACGAGCGCGACGAGCGTGAGGCGCCGCTCTTCGTCGGCGAGCAGCCGATCGAGCCCGGGCAACGCGAGACCGTCGATGACGACGACGCGGCCGTTGGCGAGACTCGCGAACGTCGCGCGCGCTGCGCGCAGCGCGGCCGGCGTCGGGGAAGGGAAGCTCGCGTCGAGCGCGTGCAGCGCGACGCGCCAACCGCGCTCCGTGAGGCCGGCGACGATCTCGCGGTCGTAGATGTAGCCGCCCGTCGGCGTTTGAACGTCGCCGGGCACCACGAAGTCGATGCTGCTCGCGTTAGCGCCCGAGCTTTGCTTCATACGCGGCCCATGCGACGTGCGACTCGTGCAGCGTCACGCGCAAGCTCGAGAGGCCGCGCGCGTGGACCCCGAGCTCGCCGGCCGCGATCTTCGCCGCGATGCGCTCGTGGATCACGAACGCGAGGAACTCCGTCGTCGTGTTGCGGCCGCGAAAAGCCGGCTCGTCGTCGAGGTTGCGGAAGTTCAAAGCGGCGAGCACGTCGCGCAACGCGTCGGTCGCTCGGCCGATGTCGACGACGATACCGTCGGGGTCGAGCTCGTCGCGGCGAAACTCCGCGTCGACGACATAAGTCGCGCCGTGCAGTTTCTGCGCCGGACCGAACACGTGGCCTTCGAAGCTGTGCGCGATCATGAAGTGGTCGCGGACGGAAACGGTGAACATGTGGCGCTCAATAAGCGATGCGATGCGTCAAAGTGTAACCGGGCGACGCGGCCAGCCGCGCGAGCACGGCCGGCAGCTCCTCGAACGGGCTTTCGCCGGTCACGAGCGCGTCGAGCTCGGCGCTCGCGAGCAACCTCATGACGAGCTCCATGCGCCGCGCATGGCTCCAGCGCGCGCGCTGCGGCGCGGCGACGGCGCCGACCTGCGACGACTTGAGCGTGAGGCGCCGGCTGTGGAACGCTCCGCCGAGCGGCACGGCAGGCGCATCGTCGCCATACCAGCTCGCCTCGACGATCGTCGCCTCGACTGCGGCGAGCTCCAGCGAAGTCGCGAGCCCGGCCCCGCTGCCGCTCGTGTGAACGACGACGTCGGCGTCGCGGCTCGCGGCTCGAGCCACGCGAAACGGCACGCCGAGCGCGCGCGCCGCCGCGTCTTTGTGCTCGTCGATATCGACGAGCTCGACTTCGGCCCCGATGATGCGCGCCGCGAGCCAGGCGACCACGCAGCCGACCGTTCCGGCGCCGACGACGGCGATGCGGTCGCCGACGCGCGGCGCCGCGTCCCAGAGAACGTTGACGGCTGTCTCGACGTTCGCGGCGAGCACGGCGCGCGCCGGCGGCACGTCGTCGGGTACCGCGTGCAGCGCCGCGACGGGCACGACATAGCGAGTCTGATGGGGATAGAGGCAGAACACGCGCCGGCCGGCGAGCGCGGGCGGTCCTTGCTCGACGACGCCGACGTTCGAGTAGCCGTATTTGACGGGTGCCGGGAACTCGCCGGCCTGGAACGGCGCGCGCATGCGCGCGAATTCGCTGCGCGGCACCTTGCCGTTGAAAACGAGCGCCTCGGTCCCGCGGCTGATGCCGGTGTAGAGCGTGCGCACGAGCGCCTCGTCGGGGGCCGGGGCGCGCAACGTCTCGCTCCGGATCTCGCCGCGCTTCGGCTCGGCGATCCAGAATGCGCGCGCTTCGACTGTCGGTTTCGTCATCTTGAGCGGGCTCGACTTCGGAAGCGGCCCGCGGCGGCATACTTGCAAACGGGTCGGCCCGCGTGCAAGCGTCACGTCTCATGGCCGCACCCCCCGTCGTCGAGATCGAGCGCCGCGCACGCGCGGCGGCGGCCTGGCCGCGCGGCACCGCCGTGGCGGTCGCGCTCGCCGCCGCGGCGACCGTGGGCGCTGCCGCGCTCCTCGGCGGCTGGCTCGAGCTACCCGCCGTCGTCCTGCGCGCGGCGGCGCTCGCAGTCGCCGGCGGCGCGATCTTGCTCTGGCTCGCCGTGCGGCGGCTGCGTGCGCTTAGGTTCGGTGCTGCGAACTCGGTGACGCTGGTGCGGGCCGCGCTCGCGGTGTTGCTCGCCGCGCTGGTCGGCGCGGCGCCGAGCGCGGCGCTCGATTGGGTGGTCGTCGGGCTCGGAACGGCCGGCGTCGCGCTCGACGGAGTCGACGGCGCGCTCGCGCGTCGCCGCGACGAGGCGGGCACCTTCGGCGCGAGGTTCGACATGGAGACCGACGCGCTGCTGATCCTCGTGCTCGCGGCGCTCGTCTGGCAGCAGGGCAAAGCCGGTGCGTGGATTCTCGCGGCGGGACTTCTGCGCTACCTGTTCGTCGCGGCAGGCTGGGTCCTTCCTTGGATGGGCGCCGCGCTGCCGCCGAGCCGGCGCCGCCAAGCCGTTTGCGTCGTGCAGATCGTGTCGCTGCTCGTCGCGCTCGCGCCCATCGTCGCGCGGGCGTGGAGCGCCGCGCTTGCGCTCGCCGGGCTCGCGGCGCTCGTCTGGTCGTTCGCCGTCGACGTCCGCTGGCTCGCGCGCCAGGCGCGCGCGTGAAGACGGAGCGGGAAGCGCTCTCGCTTGCGCAGTGGATCGCGCTGGCCTTCGCGCTGCTCGTCTTGAACGCCGCGCTGACGTTCGGCAACGTCTGGCCGACGCTGCGGGTCGTTCCGCGCGCCGAGCTATCGATCGAGATCGCGCTGCTGCTGCTCGCGCTGGTCGCGTGGACCTCGTTCGTGCGGCCGCTCGGAACGGTGGCGCGTGTCGCGTTGACGCTGCTCATGCTCGCGTTGCTGCTCGGCCGCTATGCCGAGGTCACGGCGCCCGCCCTCTACGGCCGACCCGTGAATCTGTATTGGGACAGCCAGCACCTGCCGAAGGTGGCCGCCATGCTAGCCGAGGTAGGGCCGTGGTGGCTCGTCGGCTTGATCGCGGTCGCGTTGATTGCGCTGCTCGGCGCGTTGATCACGGCGCTCGCTTTGTGTCTCGGTGTGCTGTCGCGCGCGCTGAACGTTCCAGCCGGGCGGCGCGTCGTCGGCGCGCTTGCGGGTTTTGTCGTCGCGCTCTACGCGTTCGCGTCGTGGCTCGACTGGCCCGTGCGGCACAAGTACTCGTTGCCCGTTTCGGCGACCTATTTGCAGCAAGCTCGATTCGTCGTCGCGGCTTCGAGGGCCGCTCGGGACCGCGATCTTCCGGGCCTGGCTCTGCCGAAGGGCGGCGTCGACCGGCTCAAAGGCGACGACGTGCTGTTGCTGTTCCTCGAGTCGTACGGCGCCGTGACGTACGACGAGCCCGGCATCGCGCGCGTCGTCTCGCCGGCGCGCGACGAGCTCGCGCATGCGGCCGCGGAATCAGGAAGGCATGTCGTCTCGGCCTACGCGTCGTCGCCAACCTTCGGCGGCGGCTCGTGGCTCGCTCACGCGAGCTTCATGAGCGGCGTCGAGGTGCGCGACACCGGCGACTACATGCGGTTGCTGACGCAAGAGCGCGAGACCTGGCCGAAGCTGTTCGAAGCGACGGGATACCGTGCCGTGGCCGTCATGCCCGGCATGCGCAGCGCGTGGCCCGAGGGCTCGTTCTACGGGTTCGACACGATCTACGACGAGCTCGCGCTCGATTACCACGGCCCCGACTTCGGCTGGTGGAGGATTCCGGATCAGTTCTCGCTCGCGCGCGCCGCGGAGCTCGAGGCCCACTCCGAATCGCACGCGCCGCGCATGATCTTCATGCCGACGATCAACACGCACATTCCGTTTCTGCCCGTGCCGCCGTATCAAGCCGACTGGAATCGCGTCTTGAAGGCGGACCCGTATCCGGCAGAAGACGTCGAGGCTAGCCTCGCCGCAGCGCCGGACTGGGAAGCGCTGGGCGGCCCGTACGCCGCGTCGTTCGTCTATACGTTTACGTATCTCGCCGGCTACGTCCGCGACCGCGCTGGAGCCGACGAGACGCTGATCTTGCTCGGCGACCACCAGCCGGCCGCGAGCGTGGCCGGCGTCGGCGCGCGCTGGGACGTGCCCGTCCACGTCGTCACCTCGCACGCCGACGTCGCCGCGGCGCTCGTCGCGGCCGGATTCGTCGAGGGCGTCGCGCTCGCGCCGCAGCAACGGCCGATCCTGACGCTACCGCAGCTTTCGGTGCTGCTGCTCGAGACGTTCTCCGCGGCACGCTGAGGATCACGCGTCGGCGCGCACGGCGTAGACGTCGCCCGACGGCGCGTTCTGCGGCAGCCCGACCAAGAGCGTGCGCGCTCCGGCCGCGTCGAGCCAGTGCGTGCTGCAGAGCCTGTGGGTCTCGCCGACGGACCAGTTGTAGCGGTAAGACCCAAGCGCGGCGAGCCGCGCCACGCAGTCGAGGGCGATGTCGCGCGTCGCCGGCACGTACTCGAACGACAGCGCGCGCACGGGCGTCGCGAGGCCGGCGAGCACCTCGGCCTCGAAGCCTTCGACGTCGACCTTGATGAACGCGGGCTCACCGTACTGCTCGACGAGCGACTGCAGCGTGACGACGTCGACGCGCTGACCGCGCGCCCACTTCACCTTGTTGAATCCCGGCTCGTGCCGCACGTCGTCGACCCACTGCTGTGACAGCGTCGTGACGGTCGGCGTGAGCTCGCTCACCAAGAGCTCGGCGCTGCCGGCGCTGCGGCCGACCGCCTGCGGCACGATCTCGACGCCGTCGTCGTCGCCGTAGAGCCAGCGCAAGATCCGCACGAAGTCGGGCTGCGGCTCGACGGCGACGACGCGCGCGCCGAGCCGGCGCCAGCACCGCACTCGATTGCCGGCGTGAGCGCCGACGTCGAAGCACAGCGCGCCGGCGTGCACGAACTGCGAATAGAAGCGGCGCAACCGGCGCGCCCGAAACGGGATGCCGTAATACATCGCGAGCGAGCGCGCGACGCCGAGAGCTCTGCCCGTGGCCGTCATCGCCGTCGATTCTAGCGGAGACGCGCGCCCCGCTTGTCGCGCGGCCGCGCGCGCTGCAAGATCGGTCGGAACCGCCAAACGGGGAGTTCGCCGTGCGCTCGTCCTTTCTCTTGGCTGTAACGCTCGCCGCCGCGTGCCTCGGCACTTCCGCGCGCGCCCAATCGCCTGCGCCGCTCGAGGTTCCGTTCCGGCAATTCACGCTCGACAACGGGCTCAACGTGATTGTGCATCGCGACACGACCGTGCCCATCGTGGCCGTGAACGTCTGGTACCACGTCGGCTCGGCCAACGAGAAGATGGGCCGCACCGGCTTCGCGCACCTATTCGAGCACCTGATGTTCGAGGGGTCGAAGAACGTGGCCGAAGGAGAGTTCGACACGCTGCTCGAGGCCGCCGGCGGTGACAACAACGGCTCAACGACCAACGACCGCACGAACTACGTCATCGACGTGCCGGCCAACGCGGTCGAGCTTGCGCTGTTCCTCGAGTCCGATCGCATGGGCTATCTGCTCGACACCATGACGCCGGCCGTCGTGGACGGACAGCGCGACGTCGTCAAGAACGAGCGCCGCCAGAGCTACGAGAACAGGCCTTACGGCATGGCGGAGCTCGCGCTCGACGAGCTCACGTGGCCGGAAGGTCATCCGTATCACTGGCCGACGATCGGCTACATGGAGGATCTCACCGCGGCGAGCCACGACGACGTCGTCAAGTTCTTCTCGACTTACTACGCGCCGAACAACGCGAGTCTGGTGTTAGCGGGCGACCTCGATTTCGACGCGACGGAAGCGCTCGTGAGGAAATGGTTCGGAGAGATCCCGCGCGGCGCGGACGTCGTGCCCGTCGCGGCGCCGCCGGCGCAGCTGACGGGCGTGACGCGGAAGTCGCTGAGGGACCGCGTGGGCTTGCCACGCCTTTATCTCGCTTGGGTCACGCCGCGGCACTTCGCCCCGGGCGATGCCGCGCTCGATCTGGTGTCTGCCGTGCTGACCGGCGGCAAGAACTCGCGCCTCTACAAGCGGCTCGTCTACGACTTGCAGATCGCGCAAGACGTGAGCGCGTTTCAAGCCTCGGCCGCCATCGGGAGCCAGTTTCAGATCGTCGCGACGGCGCGCCCCGGGCACACGGCGGACGAGCTCAACGCCGTGATCGACGAGGAGCTCACGCGCTTGCAGCGCGAGGCGCCGGCTGCGCGCGAGGTCGAGCGCGCCGTGAATCAGATCGAGGCATCGTTCTATCGCGGCATGGAGCGCGTTGGCGGGTTCGGCGGGAAGGCCGACCAGCTGAACGCGTACTTCGCGGCCGGCGGCGGGCCCGACTACTTCGCCGAGGATCTCGCGCGCTACACGTCGCTGTCGCCCGCCGACGTGCAGTCGGCCGCGGAGGAGTGGTTGCCGCTCGATCGGCGCATCGAGCTCGTCGTCGAGCCCGAGGAGGAGGAGGGGCAATGAAAGCGCCAACGCTCGCCGCACTCCTGCTCCTTGCGCCCGCGATGGTCGTCGCGCAGCAAAGTCCCGATCGCTCGCGGCCGCCGTCGCTCGGGCCGGCCGCGCGGCTGACGCTGCCGGCCATCGAGAAGCTCAAGCTGAAGAACGGGCTCGACGTCTGGCTCGTCGAGGCGCACGAGGTTCCGCTCGTGCAAGTCAATCTCGTCGTCCACGCCGGCAGCGGCGACGACCCTGAGTCGCAGTTCGGGCTCGCGAGCTTGACGGCGGCGATGCTCGACGAAGGCGCCGGCGCACGCAACGCGCTCGAGATCGCGGACGAGGTCGAGTTCCTCGGAGCCGAGCTCGGCGCGACGAGCTCGTTCGACGCTTCGGCCGTGCGTTTGAACGTTCCGAAGCGCGCGCTCGAGCCCGCGCTGTCGATCATGGCCGACGTGGCGCTGCGGCCGACGTTTCCCGCAGACGAGCTCGAGCGCTTGCGCGAGGAGCGGCTCACGGCGCTGCTGCAGACGCGCGACGACCCGGCGGCGGTCGCCGGCGCCGCGTTCCCGCGCATCGTCTACGGCGACGCGCACCGCTACGGGACGATCGCGATCGGCACGACGGCGACGCTCGAGGCGTTCACGCCGACCGAGCTCTCGGCGTTTCACGCGCAGAAGTATCGGCCGGCCAACTCGACTCTGATCGTCGTCGGCGACGTCACGGCCGCGGCGGTGTTGCCGCTGCTCGAGAACGCGTTCGGAAACTGGACCGCGGATCGCGCGGCCGCGAGGGTTGCAGTGCCCGCCGCGCCGGGGCAGCGCACGCGGCAAGTGACGATCGTCGACATGCCCGGCGCCGAGCAATCTGCGATTCGCGTCGGCACAGTCGGCGTCGCGCGCTCGACGCCCGATTATTTCGCGCTGCAAGTATTGAACACCGTTCTCGGCGGCTCGTTCACGTCGCGGCTGAACCAGAACCTGCGCGAGGAGCACGGCTATGCTTACGGCGCGAGCTCGCGCTTCGACATGCGGCTTGCGCCGGGACCGTTCGTCGCCGCCGCCAACGTGCAGACCGACAAGACGGCCGAGTCGTTGACGGAGATGTTCAACGAGCTCGAAGCGATTCGTAAACCGATAGCCGGCGCCGAGCTCTCGAAAGCCAAGAACTATCTGTCGCTCGGTTTTCCGGGCGCTTTCGAGACGATCGAGGATCTCGCGGCGCGCATCGAGGAGCTTGCGATCTACGGGCTTCCGGACCGGTATTACGCGGACTACACGAACGCGATCGGCGCCGTCACGGCCACGACGGCGCAGCGCGCCGCCGCAGCACACATCGATCCCGCCCGGTTGGCCGTCGTAGTCGTCGGCGACCGTTCTCGCATCGAAGCCGGGATTCGCGCGCTCGAGCTAGGCCCCGTGCGCGTGGTCAGCGTCGAGGACGTCGTCCCCTGAGCGCGCCGCGCTCACTGTACGATCGTTCCGAATAGCTCGCCGATTCCCGCCGTCGCGGCCATCGCGAGCGCTCCCCAGAACGTGACGCGGGCCGCCGCGAGACTTATCGCGGCGCCGCCGGCGCGCGCGGCGATCGCGCCGAGCAACGCCAGGAAAACGAGTGCCGTCGCCGGCACCGCCCACAGCGCGGCCGGCACCGAGGTCACCGCGGCGACCGCGAGCGGAAGCAGGGCGCCGCAGGCGAAGCTCGAGGCCGACGCGCCGGCGGCGAGAAGCGGCCGCGCGACCGATAGATCCGTGATGCCGAGCTCGTCGCGCGCGTGCGCGCCGAGCGCGTCGTGCGCCATGAGCTCGTCGGTTACTCGCTGCGCGAGCTCCTGGCTCAAGCCGCGGCCCACGTAGATGCCCATGAGCTCGCGCCGCTCGCCGGCGTCGTCGGTGGCGAGCTCGTTGCGCTCGCGTGCGAGGTCCGCCTGCTCGCTGTCGGCCTGCGAGCTGACTGAGACGTATTCTCCGGCCGCCATCGACATCGCGCCGGCGACGGCGCCTGCGATGCCGGCGGTCAGCAGGGCGCCATGGCTCGCGTCGGCCGCGGCGACGCCGACGAGCAAGCTCGCCGTCGATACGATGCCGTCGTTGGCTCCGAGCACGGCCGCGCGAAGCCAGCTGACGCGTCTTACGCGATGGCGTTCTCGATGTCTTTGTAGCGTCATGCGTTCGGTAGTCTACAGCCCCGCGAACAAAGCGACCGCCGAGCCGACAGTGATGACGACGACGGCCCAGCGCACGAACTCGGCGCCGCGCTTCACGGCGAAGTGCGCGGCTACCCATGCGCCCACGGCCTGTCCGGCGCCGAGCAAGAGGCCGAGCAGCCAGTCGACCTGGTCGTTGACGACGAAGACGACGAGCGCCGCGAGCGTGAACATGAGCACGATGAGATTCTTCAGCGCGTTGGCGCCCACGAGCTCGTAGCCTGCGGCAAGCACGAGCCCTGCGATCAGGAACAGCCCGACGCTGACCTGGAGGAAGCCGCCGTAAACGCCGATCGCGAAGAACAGCGGTACCTCGACGAGCAAGCGCGCCTCGCGCGGCTCCGCGTGCGCCGCGATCCAGCGCTCGGGTTTCAGCAGCATCAGGACGATCAGCACGACCATCAGCACCGCGATCGTCTGGCGCAGCAGCCGCTCGTCGAGGTCGACGGCCAGCATCGCGCCGATGACCCCGCCGACGACGGACGGCACGATCAGCTTCCACGACCCCGCGAGCGGCAGCGCGCCGCGCCGGCGGAACGTCGCGACGGCGACGATGTTCTGCATCGTCACCCCGACGCGGTTCGTGCCGTTCGCGACGTTGGCCGGCAGGCCGAGCAGAATCAGAATCGGCAGCGTCAGCATCGAGCCGCTGTCGGTGATCGTATTGATGAAGCCGGCGACGAAGCACGTGACGGGCACGGCGGCGAGCAGCAGCGTGTGTTGGTCCATGTAAGCGCCAAGCTCGCGGCGGCGACGGTGCGGCACTCTAGCCACAACGTGACGCGGCACGCCACTCCCCGGTGCTACGATGCAGGAATCGCGTCACCGATGGAGGGCCTCGCCATGCGTCAGTTGAGCTTGATGGCGGCGGCGCTTGCCGTCCTTATGGGCTGCACGCCGGAACCGGAATCCCCGACGGCGGAGTCGGCTCCGCCGGCAACGCCTCCGGCAGCCGCCCCCGCAGCCCGCCCGGCCGCCAATGCGGTAGTGGCCATCATCACGGCCGAGCGCGGCGGCTTCATCCCCGAAGGCATCGAGTACGACGAGGACAACGGGCGCTTCCTCTCAGGATCGCTCGCCGAAGGCACGATCTTCGTCATCGAGCGCGACGGGCGCGTCGTGCCGTTCATTCGCGACCCAGAGCTCGTCTCGTCCGTCGGCATCGAAGCCGACGAGGATCATGATCGATTGCTCGTCGCGAATTCGAACAGCGTCGTGTTCAACGACCAGAACGCGACCGGTCACGCGAAGCTCGGCGTCTATCACCTGACGACCGGCGAGAAGCTCGCGATGGTCGATCTCGGTTCGACGATCGCTGCGGGTGCGCGGCACTTCGCGAACGACGTCACCGTCGACGGCGAGGGCAACGCGTACGTGACGGACACGTTCGCAAACGCGATCTATCGCGTGACGCCGGCCTATCAAGCAACCGTCATGCATCGATTCGCGGACTTGCCGCAGGGCGTGCAGCTGAACGGTATCGTCTATCACGAGGGCGGCTATCTGCTCGCCGTCGCGGAAGAGCGCATTTATAAGGTGCCCGTCGCGAATCCCGCCGGCACGACGCAAGTCAACGTCACCGAGCCCGTGGGCGGGCAGGACGGCATCGTGCTGACGAAGGACGGCCGGCTCGTTGCGACGAGCAACAGCGAAAGCGAACCCCGGCTCGTCGCGTTCGCGAGCGACGACAACTGGACGTCGGCGCAGCGCGTCAGCGTCGCGATCTTGAACGGCCAAGCGACGACGGCGGCGATCGTCGGCGACGAGATCTGGGCCGTACATCCGCACTTCGCGGACGCGGAACCGCCGACGATCGAGCGCGGAGTGTTCAACTAGAGCGACGGCTTCAGCTCGAAGTGGGCGACGGGCTCGCCCGCAAGAAACGGCGTCGGTGCGCCGTCGATCCAATCCGCTTGCTCGTCGCGGAACTGCGGCGAGAGAAAATGGCCGCTCTGGCCGCCGGCAAGCTCGAGCACTCCATTCTCGGGAGCACTCGGCGAAACCGACATGCGCAGCACGGCGCCATAGCTCGGCGCGGCCACGCGCAGCGAGACCATCGAGCCCGGCAAAGGCGCGCGCGGCAGCGCGAGAAAGCGCCCGAAGGGTCCCAAGCTCGCCGCAAACGGGTGCGCCACGTCGAGCACGTTCGTCGCGCCCCACTCTGCGTCGATTGCGCCGCCGCGCTCGATCTCGCCGATCGTCTCGAGCAGCGTTTGCCGCAGGAACGAAGGCCAGTCTGCGTATTCGCTCGTCAGTAGATTCGCAGGCCGCTCGTCGAGGAGGCGCCGAAGCACCTCATCGGCGAGCGGCCAGCGGTAGACGAAGGCGGGATCCGCTTCGATCGCGGGTGTGAGCAACGGCGTCGGCGCGCGGTCGAGCAGCGCGCGGTAATAGGCCTGCAGCAGGCGAAAGCCGGTTTGGTCGAGGTCGGCGCCGCCGTTCCAGTTGGCTGCGAGCTCGCGCGCACGCGCGAGCTTGGGCTCGCGCTCGTCCCGCGGCACGACGTCGAGGATCGTTGAGCGAATCTGCTCGTAGCCTTCGGCGTGGGTGTCGAGCTGCATCGCCAGGAAGTCGCGCTCGCCGAACGTGCGGCGCTCCGCGAGCAAGTCGTCGATGCGCTTCGCGCGCAGCGGCCGCATCCACATGCGGCTCACGTTGTCGGCTTGGCTCGGCGGCAGCGTGCGGCTATTCGCGGTGAACAGCGCGCCGTCGCGGCCGCCGATCGCGCCGGGCGGCGGCCGCCGACCTTGCCACGAGCGGCTGCCGTCCGCGAGCGACTCCGGCCGCGAGCCGTCGAAGCCGACGCGGCGCGGTATCGGGCCGTTGACGACCCAGGCGATCTCGCCGCCGCGGTCGGCCAGCACCCAGTTCATCGAAGGGCCCGACCAGCGCGCGAGGACCACGCTCGCGCTCGCGGCGTCGGCCGCCTCCGCGAGCCCGACGATGTCGAGGTCGAGGCCCTGCGGCTCGAGCCAGGTGGCGTGCAACGCGAGCGGCCGCCCCATCCAATCCTCGGCGACGACGGGACCCCAACGCGTCGTGCGCGTCTCGATGTTCACAGACGAGCTGCCCTTGACGTCGATCTCGGCGCTGCCCGTCGCGAACGGCTCGTAGCCGTCCGGCGTGAGGTAGCGGCTCGCATCGGCCGGATCGACTTCCACGACGACCCAGTCGCTTTGATCCGCGTTGCTGACCGTCGCGCCCCAAGCGACGTCGTGGCTCGCGCCGATCAGCACGCCCGGCAATCCCGGAATGCTCACGCCGCGCATTGCTCGAGTGCCCCACTCGAGCTCGACGCGATAGAAGATGTTCGGCAGCCGGAGGCTCAAGTGCGGGTCGTTCGCGACGATCGCGCGCCGTTCGGCCCCGCGCGTCGCGTCGACGGCCCAGTTGTTCGACGCGGGTCCGAGCAGCGGCGGCTCGACCCGCGCCGGCCCGCCGTGGGCCGGAGCGCGCCGCCTGCGCAGGTCGACGACCTCGGGACCCGGGATCGGCAGCGGAGCGTAGCCGCCGGTCGGATCGTTCGGACTCGCCCCGAGCACGGGCCGATCGAACCGCGATGTCGACGGCGTCAAGAAATCGTAGAGCGGAGGCGGCAGCACGGCGTGCATGACGCCCTGCGCGCGCTCGTACGAGTCGTTGTTCGAGAGCATCGTGTAGAACGTCAGCACGACGAGCACGGTGTCCTCGGGCAGCCAAGGCCGCGGCGTGTCGCCGGCGAGCCAGTACTCGGGCGGCCGCGCTCCCAAGTCCGCGAGCCCCGCGTTGACGCCTTGCGCGTAAGCGTCGAGCCACGCGAGTTGCTCGACTGGCAGCGTCGACAGCAATCGACGCGCACGCTCGCGATACTCGAACGGGCGCTGGCCGAGGTCCGCCGCGAGCGCGCGCTCGCCGAAGAGCTCCGCGAGCTCGCCGGCGCTCGATCGGCGCAGCAGGTCCATTTGAAAGAAGCGCTCTTGCGCGTGCAGGTAACCCTGCGCGCGCAGCGCGTCGAGGAACGACTCGCCACGCACAGTCGGAATCGCGCGCGAATCGAGCGCAATGCTGACGGGCGCAATCAGGCCCGGCAGCGGCGCTTCGCCGCCGCGGCGCGGCAGCGCGGCTGCGACAATCAAGTAACCCGTGGCGAGCAGCGCCAGAATCAAGCCGGCCGCCGCCGCGAGCACGCGATAGCCCAAGTCGAATCCCCTATTGGTTCGGCGTATCGTGAACGCCGGTCATTATTGCCGGTCTACGTGATCGGTTAGCACTCTGTACGGAACGCCCATGCTGAAGACCCTGCTGCTCGTCGTCGCGGGCTTGGTCGCCGGGCTTGCGATCGCGTTCTGGCTGCAACCGAGCTTCGAGCCGATCGAGGCGGATGCCGCTAGCGGCACAGCCTCGGTGTCGCGCTCCAGCGTGCACGACGACGCCTTGTCGGAAGCGCGGCTCGACACCCTCGAGGAGGCGCTTGCGGCAGAAGTCGACCAACGCGTCGAGCTCGAAGCGCGCGTGGCCGAGCTTTCGGCGCAGCTCGAAGCGCTCGGCCAGAGTCCCGCGCGCGCGCCGCGCGCCGACCAGAGCGCAAGCAATGGACCCGATCCGGCCATCGTCGAGCAGCGTGCCCGCAGGCGCGAGCTCGCCGCAACTCCGGAGAGCCGCGAGCGGCTCATGATCGAGCGGCTGACGGCAGCCGGGTTTGCTCCCGATCGCGCCGAGTGGATCAATCGGCGGACGGAAGAGCTGCGCATGAAGGCACTCCAAGAGCAATACGATGCGAGGCGCGAGGGTCGTGCTCCCACCGGCGATTTCGGCGACAACACCTTGCGCACGGAGCTCGGAGAGGCCGACTACGAGCGCTATCGCACCGCGATGGGTCAGCCGACGAGCGCCGGCGTAGGGGACGTTCTCGCGAGCTCTCCGGCCGAGCGTGCCGGCCTACAGCCCGGCGACGAGATCGTCGCGTACGGCGGAAAGCGCGTGTTCGACGTCGGCGAATTGAACGCGCTGACGCTCGAGGGCACGTCCGGCGAGTCCGTCGTCATCGACGTCCGGCGCGACGGTCAGAACATGCAGCTCGTCATTCCGCGCGGGCCGCTCGGCATCACCGCCGGGGTCTTCCGCGGCCGGCCGGGCGGCTTCCCGCGCTGAGCTTAAGTTTCCCTCCGCGAGTGGTTAGGCCTTCCTGCCCAAGGCTAGAATGGCCCGCTTTAGGTCCGGCTCAACTCCATGTCATTACAAGAAAAGTTCGGGAAGCTCGAAGCGCACCTGAAACG
>Ga0134127_10001366_pt1 | contig 18237 bp, 21 predicted proteins | sample KB31753_FD_96459 | JGI IMG/M metagenome (GOLD analysis project Ga0134127, IMG submission 96459) | Terrestrial soil microbial communities with excess Nitrogen fertilizer from Kellogg Biological Station, Michigan, USA - KB3-175-3 | ecosystem: Environmental > Terrestrial > Soil > Unclassified ... | reverse complement strand
GTACGTCATCGCGACCAACGGCAACAAGGGCTCGAGCGACCGCTCGATGACGTCCGAGCGCCTGGCGGTGATCCGGGCCGAGGAGCAGCGCAATGCGGCCCGCACACTCGGCGTCGCGCGCGTCCAGTTCCTCGGCTATCCCGACTGCGAGGTCGAGGACACCCGCGACCTTCGCCGTGACGTCACCCGGGAGATCCGCCGCTGGCGCCCGGACCTCGTCATCGCGATGAACCCGAACCGCACCTACAACCTCGGCGGCTCGCACCGCGATCACCGGATCACCGCGGGGGTCGCCCTCGACTGCGTCTATCCCCTCGCCCGCGACCACCTGGCCTTCCCGGAGCTGATGCCGGAGTTCGAGCCACACAAGGTGCTGGAGATCCACCTGATGCAGTGGGAGAACCCGAACCTCGTCGTCGACATCACCGACGTCATGGATCTCAAGCTGAAGGCCCTGGCGTGCCATGCCAGCCAGTTCGGCGACTTTCCAGGGGTCGAGAAGCGCGTGCGCGAGCGCTCGGCGGAGCTCGGCAAGCCGAAGGGCTACGCGTACGCCGAGACGTTCGATCGGATCGTCATGCTGCGATGATGCGGTTCGCGCCCGCCATCCTGAGCGTGGCCGTCACGCTCGGCGCCGCGTTCGCGTACTTCTGGTTCCTGCGCGTGCCGGCGATCCGCAACCATCCGGCGCTCTACCTCGCCGGCTTCGCGCTGGGCGCGGTCATCGCCGCCGCGGCGGTGTGGCGATCGGCACGCTGGCCCAACATCGCAGCGCTCGCGCTGTCGGTAGCGCTGCTCGTCCTCGGCGCCTATTTCAATTTCGTCTTCGCGCGACTCCCCGCCGCGGGGGCCGTTCTCAAGGTCGGCGAGGCGGCGCCCGACTTCACCCTGCCCGATGCCGCCGGCGCGGCGGTCACCCTCGCCTCGTTCCGTGACCAGCGGCCCGTCGTCCTCGTCTTCTACCGCGGCTACTGGTGACCCTTCTGCGTCGGCGAGCTCCAAGGTCTTGGAGCTGTTCTCACCGAGCTGGGCGACGAAGGCGTGCAGATCCTGGCGATCAGTCCCGATCCGAACGAGCGCAGCCAGACGCTCGCCCAGAAGCTCCGCGCGCGCTATCGCTTCCTCGCCGATCGCGACCTGGCGGTGACGCGTCGCTACGGCCTCGTCCATTCCCGCGGCGGGCCGTCGGGCGAGGACGTGCCCATCCCGACGACGGTCGTCCTCGACCGGCGCGGGGTAGTCCGCTGGCTGAAGGTCGCCGACAACTACCAGGTGCGGCCCGACCCCGCTGACGTCGCGCGCGCCGCGCGGGGACTCTAGTTGATGGCCGACGCGGGGCTCGGACCGAGCGTCCAGCGAGTCCAGGATGCGCTCGCCGCCGCCGGCGGCGGGCACACCATCGTGGCCCTGGCGCAGTCGGCGCGAACGTCGGCCGACGCCGCGCGCGCGGTCGGCTGCCGCGTCGATCAGATCGCGAAGTCGCTCGTCTTCCGCGCCGAGAAGACGCAGCGCGCGGTGCTGGTCATCACCAGCGGCGCGAACCGGGTCGACGAGGTGAAGGTGACGGCCCTGCTGGACGAGCCCATCGGGCGGGCCGACGCCGAGTTCGTGCGAGCGCGCACGGGCTTCGCGATCGGCGGGGTCGCCCCGATCGCCCACGCCGAGCCGCTGACGATCGTGATCGACGAAGACTTGCTGAAGTGGCCGGAGATCTGGGCGGCCGCTGGCCATCCGAACGCCGTCTTCAGGCTGACGCCCGACGACCTGGTGCGGATGACCGGCGGCCGCGTCGCTTCCGTCAGGACTGGAGATGGAAGATGACCATCTTCAGCTCGGTCATCTCCTCGATCGCGTAGGCCGGTCCTTCCTTCCCGAAGCCCGACTCCTTGAGGCCGCCGTAGGGCATGCGATCGGCGCGCCACCCCGGCCCCCAGTTCACATGCAGGTTCCCCGACTGGACCTCGCGCGCGAACTTCCACGCCCACTCGAGGTTCTCGGTGAAGATGCCAGCGGCCAGGCCATAGTTCGTGTCGTTCGCCAGCGCGATCGCCTCGTCGATGTCGGTGAACGGCGTGACGGCCACGGCGGGCCCGAACAGCTCGTCGCACGAGATGCGCATGTCCGGCTTGACGTCCGCCACTACCGTGGGCGCGTACATGGCGCCGTGGCGCGTGCCGCCGGTGACGACGCGCGCTCCGCTGGCGACCGCCTCCTTCACCCACTCGTCCACCCGGACCGCCTCCTTCTCCTTGATCATCGGGCCGACGTGCACGGTTGGATCGAGCTGGTTGCCGGTCTTGAGCCCGGCGACCTTCGGCTTGAGCGCGTCGAGGAAGTCGCCGTACACCGAGGACGACGTCAGCACGCGCTGCGTGGAGATGCACACCTGCCCGGCGTTCGCGTAGCCGGTCGAGGCGACGGCCGCCGCCACCTTGTCCAGGTTGGCGTCCGGCATCACGATCGCCGGGGCGTTCGAGCCGAGCTCCATCGTCACCCGCTTGATGCCGGCGGTCTTGCAGATGTGCTCGCCGACGTCGCGGCTGCCGGTGAACGTGATCTTCCGCACTCGGCGATCCGCGACGAGCCGGTCGCCGATCTCGCCGCCCGAGCCCGTCAGCGTGTTGATCCCCTCTGGCGGCAGACCCGCTTCCAGCAGAATCTCGGTCAGCCGCAGCGCCGAGAGCGGCGTGTCGGTCGCCGGCTTCACGATGACGGCATTACCGCCGGCGATCGCGGGCCCGACTTTATGGCAGACGAGGTTCAGCGGAAAGTTGAACGGGCTGATCGCGACCACGATGCCGCACGGCACGCGGATCGTCACGCCGAACTTTCCCGCGCCGTGGGAGGCCGCGTCGAGGGCCACCGTCTCGCCGTGCACGCGCTTGGCTTCCTCGGCCGACTCGGTGATCGTGTCGACCGCGCGCAGCACCTCGGCGCGCCCCTCGGCGATGATCTTGCCTTCTTCCTTCGAGATCAGCGTGCCGAGCTCTTCGACACGCGCCGCCATGAGGTCGGCCGCCCGACGCAGGATCTTCCAGCGCTCGTAGCTCGTGAGCTTCGCCATCGCCCGGGCACCGCGCTCGGCCGACTGGAGCGCCCGCTCGATATCGGCGCTCTCGGCCCGCGGCACGGTGTCGATGACGCTGCCGTCGTAGGAATTGCGGACCTCGATCTTCTGGCTCTTGTCGATCCACTGTCCGGCCACGTACATCTTCATCGCGGCACCCTCCTCTACTGGCCGAGCGTAAACCCCATCGAAGCTGGAGTAAAATGCGCGTGTGACCCGCCGTCACGTCGTGCTGCTCCTGACGGCCTTCCTGCTCCTCGGCGCGGCCGGCGTGGGGGCGCGGTCGGCCGTTGTCCCGCCCTCCGCCGAGCGTCTCGGCGAGGTCGTGACGACTCTGGCCGCTCCCGACATGGAAGGCCGGCGCTCGGGTACTCCCGGCGGCGATCGCGCCGCTCGCCGGATCGCCGACTGGCTCGCCGATGCCGGCCTGCGGCCCGGCGGGGATGGCGGCTCCTTCTTTCAATCGTTCGCGCTCGAGACCACGGCGCGCGTCCTGCCGACCAGCGCTCTCGAGCCCGTCCCTCCGGCCCCGCGTCGGCTCGAGCTCGCGCACGACTGGACGCCGCACGGCGGCTCGCTCGCGGGTGAGGTCACCGGCGACGTCGTCTTCGCGGGCTACGGCGCGACCCTGCCGGACGCGGGCTACGACGACTACGCGGGCGTCGACGTTCGCGGCAAGATCGTGCTCGCGCTCGACGGAGTGCCCTCACACCTGACCGGCGCGCGCGCCGGCCGCCTCGACAAGCTGATCGCGGCAAAACGTCACGGCGCCGGCGCGCTCCTGCTGGTCAGCTCCGAGCTGCCGTCGACGACCAGTACCGCGGTCCGCGTCGGGATCGTGTCGGGGTCGATCACTCGCGAGGCCGCCGACGTTGTCCTGGCCGCCGGGGGCCGCACCGTGGCCGCGGCGGCGAGGGCGCTGGAAGATGCGCGTGCGCCCGCGTCGTTCGCAACCGGAGCTCGCGCCCGCGTTCGCGTCGACCTGGGCACGAACGAGATCCGCGGCGCGAACGTGATCGGCATCCTGCCCGGCACCGATCCGGCGCTCGCCAACGAGTCGGTCGTTATCGGTGCCCATTACGATCATCTCGGCCGGGTCGACGGCGTCATTCACCCGGGCGCCGACGACAACGCCTCCGGGACCGCCACGGTCGTCGGCCTCGCGCGAGCGTTCGCGGCGGCAGGCGCCACGAACCGCACGCTGGTATTCGTGCTCTTCGGCGGCGAGGAGCTCGGCCTCATCGGCTCGGGCCACTACGTGGCCAACCCGGTCGTGCCGCTCGCCCGCACGGTGGCCATGGTGAACCTCGACATGGTCGGGCGGCTCGGCGATCGGCGCATCAACGTGTCCGGCAGTGACAGTGGCGACGGTCTCCGCGCGCTCGCCACCGAGGCGGCGCAGAAGGAAGGGATCACGATCAACATGCCGGGCTCGCCCTTCGGGCCCTCCGATCACAGCAAGTTCTACGACGCCGGCGTCCCGGTCCTCTTCTTCCACACGGGCAGCCACGACGACTACCATCGCCCGACCGACACAGCCGACAAGATCGATGCCGACGGCATGGCGCGTGTCGCGGCCATCGCGGTGCGCGTCATCGAGCGCCTGGCGACCGACGCGCGGCCGGTCTACGCGAAGGTCGCGGCGCCAGCTCGGCGCCCGCGCGGCGACTCCAGTGGCGGCGGTGGCGGCGCCTTCTTCGGCATCAGCAGCATGCCGCGCGCAGGCGCCGATGGACTGCGCCTGTCGGGTGTGCTCCCGGGAACCGGCGCCGCGCGCGCGGGTCTGCGCGAGGGCGACGTGATCGTGCGGCTGGCCGGGACTTCCGTCTCCGGCCTGGAAGACCTGCGAACCGTCATCCGCGCCCGGCAGCCCGGCGACACGGTCTCGGTGCTCTACCTGAGAGACGGTGAGCCGCACACGACGTCGGCGACGCTCGGAACGCGAGCTGACTGACCGCCACCGCACACGAGGAGCCGCGAATGGCCCATGACGACGTGACCGACGCCCCGACCCTCGTGGAGATGATGCGGCGGCGCGCGGCGCTCACCCCGCGGCAACAGTACTTCCAGCTCTACGACGAGACCGTGACGTACGAGCGCATGTGGGCGCAGAGCGCGCGGTACGCCGCCGGGCTGGCGCGCGCGGGGGTACGGGCCGGCGACAAGGTCTGCCTGATCTACCCGACCTGCGCCGAGTTCTTCTACACCTTCTTCGGCGCGCTGCGAATCGGCGCGGTGCCGGTGCCGCTCTATCCCACGCTCGGCGTGGAGACGACGGCCAACATCTTCCGCGATTCCGAGGCGGTCGCGGTCGCCACCATCGGCTGGTTCCGGATGAGCGTCGACGAGAGCCGGGCGCTCGCGCCGAACGCGGAGATCGTGGTGGAGCCGCCCGACCTCGACATCGACGCGGCCGCGCCGCCGCTCGCCGACGCGGGCGCCGACGATCTGGCCTTCCTGCAGTACACCTCGGGCAGCACCGGCCATCCGCGCGGGGTGATGCTCAGCCACAAGAACGTCGTGTCGACGATTCACTTCATGGCCGAAGCGGCCGGCATCACGGTCGAGGACCGTGTCGTCTCGTGGCTCCCGCTCTATCACGACATGGGGCTCATCGGCTGCGCATTCACGCCGCCGCTCACCGGAACGCCGATCTGGCTCTTGCCGCCCGATCTCCGCAACCCGCGGCAGTGGCTCTCGCTCATGACCGAGATCCGGGCGACCTTCACCGTCTCGCCCGATTTCGGCTACCGCAACTGCGTGCGCAACGTCCGCGATCGATCGGGGCTCGATCTCTCGAGCCTCAAGGCCGCTCTCTCCGGCGCCGAGCCGGTGCGGGCGTCCACGGTCGAGGCGTTCGAGTCGCACTTCGGTATCAAGCGGATCATCTCGCCCTGCTACGGGCTCGCCGAGGCCACGCTGGCCATCGCCATCTGGCCGCGCAGCGTGCCGCTCCGGCTCGATCCGAGCGGGAGATTCCTCTCGGTCGGCCAGCCGTGCCGGGGCGTATCGGTGCGCATCCTGGCTCCGCGCGACGAGGCGCCCTCGACGGAGCGGCCGGTCGGCGAGGAAGGCGAGATCTGCGTGAAGAGCCCGGGTGTGATGCGCGGTTACTACAACAATCCCGGCGAGACCGCCAAGGTGCTGATGCCCGGCGGCTGGCTCCGGACCGGCGACCTCGGCTTCGTCGACAGCGAGGGCTACCTCTACGTGACGGGCCGGCTCAAGGACCTGATCATCCTGGGCGGCGCCAACGTGATCCCGGCTGACATCGAAGAGGTCGTCGACCGGGTCGCCGGCGTGCGCTACTCGGCCGCGGTCGGCATCGACAGCGAGCGCACCGGCACCCAGCGCCTGCACGTCGTCGCCGAGGTCCGCAACGAGAGCGGGGCACCCGACGACTATCACCATCTGATCCGCGAGATCGCGAGCCGTGTCCACAAGGCGCACGGTCACCGGCCGGCCCGCGTCATCCTGGTCCGCTCCAGCACGATCCCGAAGACCTCGAGCGGCAAGATCCAGCGCTCGCGGCTCGTCCAGATGATCCAGGAAGGCGAGCTCGGTGAGCGGATCGTCTACGGCGACGACTAGCGCCGGACGATGCCGCCCAGCCTCCAGTTCGGCTGCCATCTTCCGGTCTATGGCCCCGCGGCCACGCGCGACGTGCTCCTCGGCTTCGCGCGCCGCATGGAGGCGCTCGGCTACGACTCCTTGTGGGCGAGCGATCACATCGTCATTCCGTACTCGATCGCGTCGCGCTATCCCTACAATTCCACCGGCGACTTTCCCCTGGCGCCGACCACTGGCTTCCTGGAGCCGCTGGTGGCACTGGGCCTGGTCGCCGCGGTGACCGAGCGCATGCGCCTGGGCACGACCGTACTGGTGCTGCCGCATCGCCATCCCGTCCTCGCCGCCAAGATGCTCGCGACGCTCGATCACCTGGCGCCGGGCCGCGTCGTGCTCGGCGCCGGTGTCGGCTGGATGAAGGAGGAGATCGAGCTCTTCGGCGTACCGCACGCGCGCCGGGGCGCCTGGAGCGACGAGGCGATCCGCGTCATGAAGGCTTGCTGGCGCGACGAGCGCGTGGCCCACCGCGGCGAGTTCTTCAACTTCGAGCCGCTCGGCGTGGCGCCCAAGCCGGCGCGCGGCACCATTCCCGTCTGGATCGGCGGCCACACGCCGCGCGCGCTCCGGCGCGTCGCCGAGCTCGGCGACGGTTGGCACGCGGCGTTCCCCAGCGCCGAGAAGATGAAGACCGGGCTCGCCGACCTGGCGGCGGCGTGTCGCAAGGCCGGCCGCGCCGTCGACTCGCTCACGATCAGCGCGCGCGTCGGCCTGCCCGCCCGCCAGGACGCCGACGAACTCGTGCGCGAGATCCGCGAGCTCGCCGCCCTCGGCGTGAGCCACGTCATCCTCGAGTCGCGCGTGCGCGACCTCGACGACATGACCGCGATCTACGAGAAGTTCGCGAAGGAAGTCCGGCCGCGCCTCTGACGCCGCCGGCCCATCACGGGAGGAGAGCCACCTATGCCCGTCTCATTCGAGCGCCGCGACGCGATCGGCATCGTCACGCTGAGCCGCCCGGAGTCCCGGAACGCCTGGGGCGCCGACTTCAACGAGGGAATCGCCCGAGCGTTCGCCCAGATGGAGGACGACGACGCGATCCGCTGCGCCGTCCTGACGGGCGACGACGCCGGCGGCGCCTTCTCGGCCGGCGCGAACCTGAAAGACCGCAAGACACACACGATGGACTCGGTCGGCGACTTCATCAAAAGCATCTCGAAGCGCCGCGGCCGGCCGTTCGAGGTGCTCTCGAATTTTCCCAAGCCGATCATCGGCGCCGTCAACGGCTACGCGGTCGGCATCGGCTGCATCATCACCTTTTGCTGCGACCTGCTGGTCGCCTCCGAGCGCGCTGAGTGGCGCCTGCCGCAGGTGGCGCTCGGCATCCTGCCGGCGTACGGCGGCAGCACGCGGCTCGCGCGCTGGGTCGGCAAGGGCCACGCGATGCGGCTGGCGCTCGGCTTCCCGCTGACGGCGCCGGAGGCCCATCGGATCGGGCTCGCGCAGTGGCTGGTGCCGCACGGCAAGCTGATGGACCAGGCGCTCGAGGTGGCGAGCCACGTGGCGTCGCTACCCCCGCTGGCAGCGAGGCTCACGAAGGAATCGCTGCTGGCCGGCCTGGACATCCCGAACCTGTCGGACGCCTCGCTGGGCGACCTCTATCGCTTCGCGACCCTCGAGCTCACCGAGGACAAGGCCGAGGGCCACACGGCGTGGCGTGAGAAGCGCAAGCCGGTGTTCCGCGGGCGCTAGCGAGGCCGCCGGAGCGCGACCTCTTTCATGAAGGCTCCGACGCCGGGGTCCGCGTAGACGCCGAACGCGTCGGCCAGCGTTCCGTGGAGTCCGCTCCGCGTCTCGAGCGCGTAGAGGACGGACATGTCATCCGGATCCGAGACGCCCTCGAAGCGGTAGACCTCCGAGACACTGATCTCGTCCGGTCGGAATTTCTTCCCGCTCGGGAGGCCGAGGAGACATCCGTTCGTGGGCATGAAATGCTCGACGAAGCCCCGGCGGTCGAGCTCGTGCATCGCACCGGCGAGGGTCGAAGTGTCGCCCACCGCCATCGTGGTCACTCCAGAAGCTAGATCTTCTCGCCGAGCTTCGCCCAGTCCTCGAGGAACTTCTTGAGGCCGATGTCGGTCAGCGGGTGCTTCATGAGCTGCTCGAGCACCGCGAACGGGATCGTCACCACGTGGGCGCCGGCCTTCGCCGCGTCGATCACGTGGAGCGGGTTGCGGATCGACGCCGCCAGCACCTGCGTCTTGAATCCCTGGACCCGGTAGATCTCGCAGATGTCGCGGACCAGGTCCATGCCGACATGCGAGATGTCGTCGAGGCGTCCCAGGAAGGGGCTGATGTAGACGGCGCCGGCCTTCGCGGAGAGGAGCGCCTGCGTCGCCGAGAAGCAGAGCGTCTGGTTGACGCGAATGCCCTTGCCCGAGAGGTACTTCACCGCCTTGAGCCCGTCCTTCGTGAGCGGGCACTTCACGACCGCGTTGGGCGCGACCTGCGCCAGCTCCTCACCTTCCTTGACCATGCCCTCGAAGTCGGTCGCGACCACCTCGAGGCTCACGTCGCCGGGGACGATCGAGCAGATCTCCTCGACGAGCGGGCGGAACGGACGCTTCTCCTTGGCGATCAGCGAGGGATTGGTGGTCACGCCGTCGACGACGCCGAGCGACACGCCTTCCTTGATCTCGTTGACACTCGCCGTATCGAGAAAAATCTTCATCGCGGCCTCCCTGGCGTGAATGTGCGCGCTGCAGGCCGTCGCGGGGCTGGGGCCCCGCCGGCCGAGGCGCGCCTATGGATTAGCGGGCTCACTGCCGCTCGATCGTCACGCGCGTTCCCGAGCGCACTGTCTTGAAGACGCCGGGATCACCCTGGATCTTGCCCACCACGTTCACCGGGCTGGCGGCGCGGCACTCGTCGCCGCGGCTCGCCGGCGTCGGGCCGAAGAAGATGCAGAAGGCGTGGCCGGGCGGCCAATACGCGAGATCGCCCAGCTCGACCACCTCGCGGGCCGCCTCGGGCGCGGCGGTGACGCCGATGTCGAAGTAGATCTCGTCGCCCCAGGTCGAGCCCTTCGCCTCGATCGGCAGCGCGTCCCAGATGGCCTGCGCCGTCTTCGAGCCGTTGAGCCGCGCCTCCGCCGACACGCTCCCCGCCGTGATCCGAATAGCCCGGTCCATCCAAGAGCAGGTTAGGCGCGCGCTTCGACGGGTGTCAAGCGCACAACCTCCGTCGGCGGGCCGGGAGGGCGGCCGCGCCTCATGCGGCTCTCTTTGCCGCGTCGTCGAACTGAACGCTCACGGCCCACGGCATGCCGTCGCGGACGTGGATGCGCACGTTCACTACCCCGGTAACGTCGTGGTGGACAACCTCGGCCAGAAGGTCGAGGAACCCACGGGCGTCAAACCCTTCCTTCTCACGCTCCATGACTCACCTCAACAACGCGCAAGGGCTGGCCGCGCTGGTCGAGCACGCTCATTCGACGCTCTGCCACCTACGGGCTACGCGAAGATTCCGACCGTCTTCAGAATGAAGATCAAGAGGGCGGCCCCCAGCACCGCCACGATCCAGCTCACGATGGGGCCACCCGCGGAGAGTCCAAGCACGCCGGCCAGCCAGAACCCCAGGCTCGAGCCGACGATGCCCACCACGATGTTGGCTATGGCGCCCATCTGCGCGTTCGTCTTCATGAGGATGCTGGCCAGCCAGCCCACGACAGCTCCCACGATCAGCGTGACGATCCAGTACATGCCCACTCCTCCTCGATCTTCGAGCGTCGGCCATTGGGATTGCCGGGTACCCGAGCGATTCTACTCGGACCGCCGGTGGTGTCCGGTACTGGACGCTAGTCCAGTACCGGACGCCATGCCCCGCCCGTGGCGCTCCCGGCCCGGGGATCGCTAGGTGGCGCGCTGATACTCGGCCAGCGCAGCGTCGAGCGTGGCGCGGTCGGCGACGGCGGACCAGCCCTCGCCCTCGACGGCGAGGGCGCCGGCGCACGCCGCGGCAGCGGCGGCCTGCCAGGGGTCGCCCTCGCGCTGATACTGGACGAGAAACGTCGCCGCGAAGACGTCGCCGGCGCCGGTCGGATCGACTTCGCGCGCCGGCCGCGGATGAACCTCGTAGCGCTCCCCGTTGACGAACAGGAGCGCGCCGTCGCGGTCGGCGGTCAGGACGCCGACCGGCATGCGCTGGAACCACTCGACCACCTGAGTCTCCTGGCCGCGGATGTCCTCCCGGCTCAGGAACAAGGCCTGGACCGATTGCAGCAATCGCTCCGGCGAGCGCCAGGTGCGGGGCACGACGAGCCCGTCGGGATTCACCTGCCGGAGCCAGCCCTGCGCCGCCGCGCCGACGGCGCCGTCGGTGAAGAGAGCGGCGATCATCGGATCGACCTCGTCCACCACCGGCGCCAGCAGGGTCAGCGACGCGCTTCGCCAGTCTTCCGGGACGTCGTCGATCGTCAGGGGCGCGGCGACCGCGCGAACGTGGGACACTCGCCCGACGGGCTCGTGGCGGTGCTCGAAGCGCGTCGTGTCGGCCGCCGGCACGGTGACGACCTCGATCTTGGACGGAATGACGTCGAGCGGGAAATCGTCGCCGTGACTGGTGAGGATACCTACGGAGAGCCCGAGCCGGTGCGCGGTGATGGCCGCGTAGAGCGCGGAGCCGCCCGGACGCGTGGCCTCGGCGATGTTGTCGAGGGTCACGTGGCCGACGGCGACGAAGTCAGGCGCGCTCACGACGGATCAGCGATCGTGCGGCGGCGGGATCAGTCGCCGCTCCACCGCGCCTTCACGGCATCGCGGTCGACGCCGCCGTCCGCAGTGCGCGGCAGGGCCTCGGTGAACTCGACCCGGCTCGGTCGCTTGAAGCGAGCGATCCTGGAGCCGACGAAATCGCCGATCTGCTGCGCAGTGTAACGGCCGGCCGGGCGTACCTCCACGACCGCCTTGACGGCCTCGCCCCACTTCGCGTCCGCGACGCCGAACACGCACGCGGCGCTGACGCCGTCCATCTGGACGATCACTGACTCGACCTCGGCTGGATAGACGTTCTCGCCGCCGGGCTTGATCAGCTCTTTCTCGGGCTTGCGGCGGACGTAGTAGAGCCAGCCTTCGTCGTCGAACCGGCCCACGTCGCCGGTGTGATGCCAGCCGTTGCGCAGGGTGTACGCGGTGACGTCGGGCTGCCCGAAGTAGCCCTGGAACACCACGGGCCCGCGGACCACGATCTCGCCGGGTGTGCCCACGGGCACGTCGCGGTCGTAGTCGTCGACGAGACGCACGCGGCACACGGAGATGGGCTTGCCGGCGGCGCCCGGCTTGTCGCGCACGCGCTGGATGCTGACGAACCCGCTCGTCTCCGATTGACCGAAGCCCGTCCAGAACTGCGCCTGCGTCTGGTCGTGCAGCCGCTGGATGGTCGGCGGCGCGTCAAGCCCCGAGACGTGCTTCAGGCTCGCCAGCTTGCTGCCGAGCTTCTCCGCGGCGTCGAGGAGGCTCGAGAGCACGGGCGGAAAGTCCGACAGATGCGCGATGCGGTGGGCGTCGATCAGGCGCACCGCTTCCTCGGGGTCGTAGCGGGCCACCAGCACACAGGCGGCGCCCGCGTGCAGATGCGCCACGAGGTTGCTGAGCGCAGTGACGTGGAACAGCGGAAGCGCGAGCAGGTAGCGGTCCGCGGCGGTGAGGCCGAAGCTTGCCCCCACCACGAGCGAAGTGGCGATGATGTTCGCGTGCGTGAGCACGGCGCCGCGGGGGATGACGTCGACCGCCGCCGTGGAGATGACCGCGAAGGGATCGTCGCTGGACACGTCCGCAACCGGCGGCGGGCCTTCGCGGTAGAGCGCGGACAGCGCGGTGAAGCCGGGCGCCGGCGCGTCGCCCAGCACGTACCAGTGGCTGACTTCCCGCTTGGCGCGGGGCCAGTCGCCCACCACGGCCATCGTGGAGGCGTCCGCCACCACCATCTTCGGTGCAGCGCGCTCCAGCACCCGCTCGACTTCCGCCGCCGTGAGCCGCCAGTTGATGGGATACGCGACGATCCCCTGGCGGGCGCAGGCCCCGTACAGATCGACGTAGCCGGCGTCGTTCTGCGCGAGGATGCAGATGCGATCGCCCTTGACCAGACCCAGCCCCGCCAGCCCGGCCGCCAGCGAATCTGCCCGCTCGCGGAGCTGGCGGAACGACCATTGCCTCGGCCCCTGGATCAGCGCGGGGGCGTCGGGTGCAAGCTCGACGCCCCGCACCAGCATGTCGTAGACCGTGAATGCCTGGGCGCCCATGATGCCTACTGCCCGACGATATCCGCCTTCATCGGCGCGAGCGCGCCGAGCAGCTCGGTCTTCGTCTGGGCGCCGACGTTGTTCTTGTCGAGCGCCTTGACGAGGTTCTCGACCGTCGCGGTCCACTCCGCTTCGGTGATCTTCATGCCCTTGTGCACCGTCTTCATATCGCGCCCCAGGTACGAGCACGGCCCGCCGGTCGCGTCGCAGATCTGATCGGCGAGGTTCGACTTCAGCTTCTCGATCTCCGGCCCCTTCATATCCTTGAACCGGGCGTTGACCCGGCTGTCGGCGGCCATGTTGGTGACGAAATCGCCGACGACGATCGAGATGCCTTCGCGCCCACCCAGGCGCTTGTAGAGATTCGGCGGCGGCGGCTCGCTCGTCGCGCACGCGGCGAAATTCACCGCCGCGATGAGCAGCCACAGCCCAATCAATCCGGTAAGTCGCATTGCGTCAGTTCCTCTCAGGAGAGCCAGCGTTTACGACGTTTGTAATGCTTGACGTCCCGGTACGACCGGCGGGCACCCACCTCGGTGAGGCCGAGGTAGAACTCCTTGATGTCGGCGTTCTCGGTGAGGGCGGCCGCGGCGCCTTCGAGCACGATGCGCCCGTTCTCCATCACATAGCCGTGCTCGGCGATGGTCAGCGCCAGCGTGGCGTTCTGCTCGACCAGCAGGACGGTGAGCTTCTCCTGCCGGTTCAGCTGCTGCACGATGCCGAAGATCTCTTCCACGAGCATCGGCGCCAGCCCGAGCGAGGGCTCGTCGAGCAGCATGACGTGCGGATCGGCCATCAGCGCCCGGCCGATCACGAGCATCTGCTGCTCGCCGCCCGAGAGATAGCCGGCCTGTACGCCGCGACGCTCCTTGAGCCGGGGGAAATAGCCGTACACGCGCTCGATGCCGGCCGCCACGCGCTGCCGGTCCTTCTGGATGTGCGCCCCCGCGATCAGGTTCTCCTCGGTGGTCAGGTGCTCGAAGACCCGGCGGCCTTCGAACACCTGCACGATGCCGTGCCGGACCACCGCGTGCGGAGGCAATCGATCGATCCGCTCGTTCTTGAACTCGATGGAGCCCTTGGTGACGTCGCCGCGCTCGGAGCGGAGCAGGCCGGAGATGGCCTTCAGCGTCGTCGTCTTGCCGGCGCCGTTGGCGCCGAGCAACGTCGTGATCCCGCCCTCGCGGACGTTGAGCGACACGCCCTTGAGGACGAGGATCACGCCGTCGTAGATGACCTCGATGTTGTTGAGGCTCAGCATGGCGGCCGGGCTACTTCTTCGCGCCCGCCTCCTTGATGTGCTTGGCCACGACGTCCTGGTAGGCGGCGTACCAGTCGGTCACCTTCACGAACTTGCCGTCCTTGACCTGCCAGATCTGCACGAGCCCGCCGCCCTCGTGGTCGGTGTTGGTGATCTTGAGCGGCGGCACCAGCCCGCCCAGCGTGAAGTTCGAGATCTTCTCGAACCCTTTCTTGGCGTCTTCGCCGGTGATCTTGCCGCTGCCCTTGGCCTTCACCGCGTTGCGGATCGCCTCGACGTGCAGCGCGCCGATGAGCACACCCCGGTTGTAGAACACCGTGGAGGCCATCTCCTTGGGCGCCGGCTTGCCCTGCTTCTTGTACATCTCGCGGATCTCGTTGAGCACCGGATAGTCGGTGCCCACGCCGGCGAACTGCATGCAGTAGTAGCCCTCGGCGGCCGCGAAACCGCCGGCGCCCTCGATGTTGGCCTCGCCGGCACCCCACACGAACGAGACGAACTTCCTGAGCGGGTAGCCGACCCGCTTGAGCTCCTTGATCGACACCGACGGCGCGCCGCCGAAGAGGTGGCCGATCACGAAGTCAGCTTTGAAGCGCTGCGCGATGTCGAGCACCTGGGCGCCCATCTCGACACCGGGAGGCGGTACCGCGAAGGTCTTCAGCTGGAAGCCCTCGCGGGTCGCGAGATCCTCGAGCACCTCGATCGGCTCCCGGCCGGCCGGGTTGTCGTAGAAGAGGTACGCGATCTTCTTGCCCTTCAGGCTACCGCCGAGCTGCTTCTTCACGAAGTCCACCGCCGCGGTGCCCTGCGACCAGTAGGTGGCGGCGATCGGGAAGATGTACGGATACCGGATGCCGTCGGCGGCGGCGGCACTGCCGAAGCCCGGCGAGGTGCCGGGGATCCGATCTTCAGTCAGCTTCGCGGCCATCGCGTAGATGTGCGGGGTGCCGTAGACGGCCATCGTGACCGCGCCTTCCTTCTTGTGGCGCTCGTAGGCCTCGATGCCCGGCGGCACCTTGTACTCATGGTCGATCTCGAGGGCCTTGATCGTGTAGCCCTAGACGCCGCCCTTGGAATTCACGAGCGCGACGTAGTCATGGAAGCCCGGGCACAGGACCGTGCCCACGATCTGGGTCGGTCCGGTGCGATCGCACTGTACTCCGATGACGATCTCGCCCTTGGACTGGGCGTTGGACGGTGTCGCGGTCAGCAAACTTCCCGCCGCCAGCAACAGCGCCGTCGTGATCGCGAGGATAGCTCTCATGAACACTCTCCTTTTCATGCGTATCTAGTAGGCGAACGGCCAGACCCGGAAATAGCTTCGGATGTTCCGCCACAGACGATTCAGCCCCTCGGGCTCCACGATCAGGAAGAAGATGATGAGGGCACCGAACAGCATGAGGCGGAGGTTGGGGATGAGGTTCAGCACGGTCTGCTGCGAGAAGAAGATGCCGCCGAAGGCCTCCATCGAGTAGCGGATGACGATCGGCAGCAGGGTCACGAAGATGGCCCCGAAGATCGAGCCGAGCACCGAGCCGAGCCCGCCGATGATGATCATCGCCAGGTAGTCGATGGAGACGCCGATCTGGAACTGCTCATAGTTCGCGATGCCGAGGAAGTACGTGTACAGCACGCCGGTGACCCCGGCGTAGAACGACGAGATGGCGAAAGCCAGGAGCTTGTAGCGAAAGATGTTGATGCCGATGATCTCGGCGGCGATGTCCTGGTCGCGGATGGCGATGAACGCGCGCCCGACCCGGGTGCGCATGAGGTTCATCACCCCGATGATGGCCAGGACGACGAACACCAGCAGGAAGTAGTACATCTCCCGCTGGCTCGAGAGAATCCACGGACCCAGCCGCGGCCGGGCAACCTCGATCGAGGCCTGCACGCCGCCGCTGATGAAGGTCACGTGGTTGATCGTCCACTCGATGATGAGCTGGCCAGCGAGCGTCGCGATGGCCAGGTAGAGCCCCTTGATGCGCAGCGACGGGATGCCGACGATGGCGCCGATCAGCGCTGCCATGAGGCCGCCGGCCAGCAGATTCACCGGCCAGGGCGAGCCCAGGCGGTTGGCCAGATTGGCCGCGGTGTAGGCGCCGACCGACATGAACGCGCCGTGGCCGATCGACACCTGCCCGGTGTAGCCGACCAGGATGTTGAGGCCGAGTGCGCCGATGATCGCGATCCAGACGAGGTTGGCGACGGACAGGAAGTACTCGTGCAGCGTGAGCGGGATGACCAGGAAGAACAGCACCGCGATCGCCGCCACCGTCCAGCGCGCGATCGGCAGCGGATAGAGCCCCATGTCCGCTTCGTACGTCGTCTTCAGCACCCCGCATTCGCGCTGGATCATCGCCCGCTCACACGCGCTCGATGATGCGTTTGCCGAAGATGCCGTAGGGACGAATCATCAGCGCCAGGATCATCAGGACGTAGGGCGCGAAGTCCTTGGTGCCGCCGCCGACCAGCGGGTCGACGTAACCGGCCGCGATGTTCTCGACGACGCCGACGATGAGGCCGCCGATGATCGCGCCGGGGATGGAATCGAGGCCACCCAGGATGACCACCGGGAACACCTTGAAGCCGACCAGCGCCAGGTTCACGTCGACACCGAGCAGGTTGCCCCAGAGGATGCCGCCGAGCGCCGACACCATGCCGGTCATGGCCCACGCGACGCCGAAGTAGCGCTCGACGTCGATGCCCATGGCCATGGCGACCTGCTGGTTGTCGGCCACCGCCCGCATCGCGATGCCCTTGCGCGACCGGAGAAAGAACCAGCCGAAGCCGGCCAGGAAGGCCAGGCTCACCCCGGCGCCCAGGATCTGGATCGGCGGGATGAAGAGCGGGCCCAGCATGAACGGCTCGTCGCGGATCGGCAGCGGCAAGGGCTTGGTGCCCGAGAAGATGGTGAACGGCCCGAGCCCGCGCAGGATCGACGCCAGTCCGATGGTCGCCATGACCACCGCGATCACGGGCCGGCCGATGAGCTTGCGCAGCATGACGCGCTCGAGGACGAAGCCGAAGGCCACCAGGCTCCCGATGGCGAGCAGGACGGCCAGCCACAGCGGCGCGCCCCACACCATCAAGACCCCGGCCGCCACGAAGCCCGCGATCATGACGAACTCACCCTGCGCGAAGTTGATCGCGTCGGTCGCCTTGTACACCAGCACGAAGCCGAGCGCGATCAACGAGTACATCAGCCCGATCAGCAGGCCGTTCGACATCAGGAGGAAGAAGAAGCCGAGATCTTCAGACACGCGCGGCCACCTCCGCCCCGACGTCTTCGACGCGCACGCGCGACTTGATGGTGGCCTGGCGGCCGTCCTCGAACGTGATGGCGGAGGCGAGCTCCACGTCGTGACCGCCCGAGTAGAACGCGTCGACGACCGTCGCGTACTTCTCGGCCACGAAGCGCCGCCGCACCTTGCGTGTGCGCGTCATCTCGGCGTCGTCGGCCTCCAGGTCCTTGGCCAGGAGCAGGAACCGTCGAATCTTCGAGGCCTCCGGCAGCGTCTCGTTGCCCTTGCGAATCTCCTCGCGGATGACGTCGCGCACCTCGGGCTTCTGGCTCAAGTCCGCGTAGCTCGTGTAGGCAAGCCCGCGCCGCTCGGCCCAGTTCCCCACCGTGTTGAGGTCGATGGCGATCATGGCGGTGACGAAGGGGCGCTCGTGGCCGAAGGCGACCGCCTCGCGGATGAACGGGCTGAACTTCAGCTTGTTCTCGATGAACTGGGGCGCGAATGGCGTCCCGTCCTGGAGAGCGCCCACATCCTTGGCCCGATCGATGATGACCAGATGGCCGCGCGGATCGACGAAGCCCGCGTCGCCGGTGCGGAACCAGCCCTCGGGGTCGATGACCTCGCGCGTGGCCTCCTCGTTCTTGAGGTAGCCCTTGAAGATGACGGGCCCGCGCACCAGCACCTCGCCACGCTCGGCGATCTTGACCTCGATGCCCGGGCACGGCCGGCCGGCCGTCGTCGGGTTCGCCTCGCTGCTCGGCTGCAGCGACACCAGGCCCGTCGTCTCGGTGGAGCCGTAGACCTG
>Ga0134127_10001363_pt1 | contig 18307 bp, 20 predicted proteins | sample KB31753_FD_96459 | JGI IMG/M metagenome (GOLD analysis project Ga0134127, IMG submission 96459) | Terrestrial soil microbial communities with excess Nitrogen fertilizer from Kellogg Biological Station, Michigan, USA - KB3-175-3 | ecosystem: Environmental > Terrestrial > Soil > Unclassified ... | reverse complement strand
TCCACGCCGTGAACCCAGACGAAGTTCTCCGCGATGCGCTTTGTCTTGTTGCTTTGTATCGGTCCGATGAAATGCCATTCGATCGGCAAGTCGGTCAGGGCCGGCATTTTTGCCAGCGCTTCCTGGAGATAATTCTCGCCGAAAATAGTTTGGCCGGCGAGCCAGGCTTCCCGCACTCGCTCGGCAGGGTGGGTTTTACTCGCCACCAGTAGCGTGATCTCGTTCGGCTGTCGGTCGACGGATCGTGCGGCTCTGGTAATGCGGTCTTTGACGGCTTGCAAGCGTGAGGCGACTGTCGTGATCGGTTCCATTAACGGTAGATATGCTCGCGCGTGAGGGGAAGGGCGTTGTTCAATCCGTTCGTAAAGAGGACTTGATAGAGCCGTGGAGTCCCATAGCGAAAATTGACGACGCAACCATTGAGAAACATTCGCCACATGCGAACAAAGGACGCATCGAACATCGCCTCGACCTTCTTGTTCTGCGCCTCATACCGTATGATCCACTCCTCAACCGTTTTGGCGTAGTGCAGACGAAGGTTTTCGATGTCGGTCGGAACGAATCCGACTTCACCCATGGTGCGTACGATTTCGTCGAGCGTGGGAATATACCCGCCGGGGAAGATATATTTCAATGTCCAGGGGTCGCCCGGCATTGGCCGTTCTTCTCCGATGGTATGGAGCAGCCCAATGCCGCCGCGCTTCAAGACCGACCGCACCTTCTCCATAAACGTCGGAATGAATTGCTTCCCCACATGTTCGAACATTCCCACGGATACGAATTTGTCGAACTCGCCCGTGATGTTCCGATAATCTTCAAGCACAATTGAAATCTTCTCCGAGAGGCCCTCACGCTTGACCAGCTCGGTTGCATACTCAACTTGCTGTTTCGACAGTGAACAGCCGAGGCCCCGCACCCCGTAGTGTTTCACTGCGTAGATCAGCATCCCACCCCAGCCGCAGCCGATGTCAACCAGTGTTTCTCCGGCCTTCAACTGAAGTTTCCGGCAAATGTGCTCGTACTTCTGCTGTTGTGCTTGCTCGAGCGTGTCATTCTCATGACGGAAGTACGCGCAGGAGTATGCCATGCTGTCGTCAAGCCACAGCTTGTAGAAGTCGTTTCCGCGATCGTAATGGTGGGCGACATGCTTTTGAGAGCGGGAGAGCGTGTTGAGCGATGTCTGGCGCAGGTGCTTAATTGCGAGCTTCGCTTTCAACCCCAGAGGAAGATTGAGAAACGCGGCATCTGTCCCAAAGCGGAGTAGCTGTCTGAAATCGCCCTCTACCTGAATATCTCCTGCCATATATTCTTCGCCGAAACCCAACGACCCGCTTTCGATGACATGCTCTGCCGCGCGTTTTGTGACAAAGGTGAGAATGAACTGTGGCGTACCGGAACCGAAGGATCTTTTTACTCCATCCCAGAACTGCACCTGGAAAGACACTTCTCGTGTATGATCGCTCAATTGTTCGAAGAGTTGCTCCAAAGTTTTTCGCATGACCGTCCTCTTCTGGATGATTAGGACTTTGCTTTTGAGGGTGTGGCAGGAACATCCTCAAGAAGCCTCAACGAGCCCTTTTGATTAGCTCTTTCCCCGGTTCTTGTCAAGCTACTCATACCGAGGGAAGCTGATGGAAAGGTTGGAATGCCATGCTGACAGAAAACTCCAGACCCTTAGGGAAGGATGCCGCTAACGGAGTGCCGGAAATGTTGCTTTTCTCACGGTTCCGAGTCGAGGTGCTAAGGTGGTCGTGGGGCACTTGGAGACGGTGAGAGTGCTGTGGATGCGCGAGACTGACCTTCTAGAACATCTCAGTCGCTTGGGGGTTGTTTTTTATTAAAAAATAGCTGACAATGCAGCCCGTTCACCGACTTAGCAATACACCGGTCAACTCAATCCATAACAACAACATAAGAGGCTTAACGATGAAATTACAGAATGTACTGTTGGTGGCGGTTGCTCTAATGATCCCCGGCACTGTCTGGGCGTATGGTGACAACAGCGCCGCTGGCTCTGGTACGGGGATGTGCAAACAAGTGAATTTTTCCGAATTCTCGCCAATTAATAATTCAGAAGTAGCCCCACATTCGGAATTCTCGTTTTATGCGTCCCCGTCAACCTATCCGAAGAGCATTAAGGTGACAATAAAAGGCCAGTCCGTACCGGTTACCGTGATAGAAAAACAAGGCGGGTATAAGGTGTCCGGCAAACTTCCTGACTCAGTCAGAGGAGCTTTCGCAAAAATTAACATCGATGCGAGAGGCGTCAATCAGTGCGAAGTCAGCGACGGCTGGCTGGTAAAAGTCACTGAGTAATTTCGGCAATCGACTTACGTGACGATTCGGTCCTGCCGGAAGTGAGTCGTCATAGGGGCGGGACTCTTTTCTCGTAGTATGAAAGGGGGTCACTTCAAGTGCCCCCCTTTCAGTTTTCTGACGAGGTTGTTGGCGGGCACATTCCTAGCTGTATCCCAGAACCCGCAGTATTCTCCTTCGCTGAATACCGTGTGCTTCAGACCTTCGTGGTCAAACTGGTAACCTTTGTATAGTGGACTGCTGAAGGGTCGTCACTCATGAACGTTTCTGCTGCAATCGCCTGTCTCAGGTAGTCGCGCTTTTCCCGCCCGTCTCGCCTGAGTCACAAGGCAACCCATTACATCCGGTCAAGGTTCTTTTGGGAGATGCGGTTGAATGCAACCAGGGCCGGTCCCAACCGTTGTTGTCAGAGGACCGGCCCTGGTTTTGTCACCTACTTTGCTCAGAGAGAGAAGGTTTTGGCAGCACCTGTGCCGTTCCTGTTCTACTTAGGAAAGGATTTCGGCGCTGAGATATGCTGCCATCCTTGCCCATTCAGCGTGTGAAGAAACGCCACAAGATCGCTCTTCTCCTGGTCCGTCAGCTCAAGCGGAAGGATCAACGGATCCTGGTGAGGATTCTTGACGCCGCCTTTATTATAGAAATTCACAACATCTTCAAGCTTCTTGAAGCGGCCGTCGTGCATATACGGGGCGCTTCTGGCGATCTCCCGCAAGGTCGGGGTTTTAAATGCGCCGAGTTCCTCGGCGATATTGGTCACCATGTAGCGACCAAGATCCACTTTGTTGTCATCCCAGCCGATGCCGATGTTGTGAAACTTTTCATCGGTGAAGTTGAATCCGGAATGGCATTTCGTGCATCGTGCCTTATCCCGGAACAGAAGGAGGCCCTTTTGGGCCGCTTCTGGAATTGCTCCTGCTTCCTGTCCCTGATCGAACCGGTCTGCCGGGCTGTTGCCGGAAAGGACGGTGCGCTGGAAACTGGCAATGGCCTTGCCCACCCTCTCCGTCGTGATGTTCTCATCGCCGAAAACTTGCTTGAAGAGTTTCCGATAGCCTGCGATCTTCATCATCTTCGCATTCATCACATCGTAGTTGGCAAAGCCGTGCTCAATCGGATTCGTAAACGGACCGACCGATTGGGCTTCCAATGTTGGGGCCCGCCCGTCCCAAAATTGAGCGCTGCTGAACACCCGGTTGAAGGATGCCGGCGCGCTGCGACCGCCCTTCTGGCCTCGGATGCCCGTGGAGACCGGCTTGCCGTCCGTAAACGCGTTTGTTGACAGGTGGCAACTTGCGCACGCGATGGTGTTGTCCTGCGATAGTCGCTTGTCGAAGAACAACGTCCGGCCCAATTCGACTTTTTCAGCCGTCAAAGGATTGTCGGCAGGAATGACTACGGCAGTTTCTTCTAGGCCGAAAGGAATCGCGAGTTTGTAGTCGGCCGCCGTTGCCGCCCAGGGCGACAGCATCGACACCGAGCAGATGGCCGCGGCTCCTAGAAGGCTCTTCCGCAACAGAAAAGAACCTCGGAGACCAACTTGTCGAAGTTCGGGTTTCGGTTTCGCTGGCTTCATTGTGACTCCTTTCGTTTGGGTTGTCATGACCTGTGTCCTTGGCCGTTGATTGATTTTGAGTTGTTTCTTGTTGTAATTCGCGTGGTATCGAGGCATCCGAGGCTCTGAGCCGAGGGGGAGGTTTTCATGGTGCGAATCGTAGCTATCGCGATCTTTCTTTGCAAGTTCTTTTTTCAGCGATTCCAAACTTTTCAGCGGGTTTCAGGAGATGCCATTCGATATCGAGTCGACGTGACCTTGATGGGCGTCAGGGTTAGATCGAAGTATGCGAAATCCATTGTTGCCTCAATTGCGAGGCTTCTCGTGTCAGGAATTTGAAATTGTACGTCAGCAGTCTAGTACAGCTATTCATGACTCTGTTAGTGATAGAGGAAGAAACATTCTGTTAAGAACGAGCTAAGCTATTGCAAATCATTGAATGTTCAAGGAGTATTTTAGTTACCAGTTTCTCTTCTGGAACAATGCTTGGAATATGCGGCAGGCCGCTTAGCCCAATCTGCTTGCGGGACTGTTTGGTTGTCATCTTCCTGAAGTGCGCACTTCATTTATATATACGCGACGCAAGCTCCGGCGGCAACGGCATGCTCTTAAATGGGCTGACCTTCGAACCACCTGTGTTTCCCTGGGGCACGAGACCAACAGCAGTGCTTATGGCAGCGCCGACGATGCGGAGCAACTGCCCCAGGCCCTCTCGGACGTTACGCTGACGAATGCTCCAGAGGAGCATGTGCCAATGCGCGCGAACATGCTCTACCGTCGATGCTTGCCCAAGTACATGCGCGCGCTCTAGATATGAGAAGGCGATATCCGGCTGCCCTCGTGATTCGGCTTTACGAGCGGAAAGAATCTCACTATCCACGTATGGACGAATGCGGCGACCAAAATCGCTCATTCGCATCTCATTGACGCCCAATCATTGGGAATATAGAGCCGAGTCTTGCAGCCCGACTGGCCACATTGCGACTTCTGCGTGCCCAGCTGCATATGCTAAGACGCCACGAACTTCAGCGCCGCGCCGTTGATGCAGTAGCGCAGGCCGGTCGGCTTGGGGCCGTCCTTAAAGATATGCCCTTGATGTCCCTCGCAGCGAGCGCAGTGGACTTCAGTCCTTGGGAAAATCAATTTGTAGTCAGTGGTTGACTCAACCACCCTGGGATCGATCGGTTGCCAGAAGCTGGGCCAGCCAGTGCCGCTGTCGAACTTGTGCTCTGACGAATAGGCCGGAAGGTCGCAGCCCGCGCAGTAGTAGACACCGGCCTTCTTGTTGTCGTGCATGTTGTCGGTAAATGGGCGTTCAGTATCTTCGTGCCGCAACACCCGGTATGCCAAAGGCGCCAGCAGCTTCTTCCATTCGTCATCCGTCTTCGTCACTTTCACAATGGTGCCGATGTCAATCTTGGGCGGCATAGTTCTGCTCCTTCTTGTTTCATTGTTCCTCAAGATGAGTCGAGGAACCGAAAGTATCCTTACACATGGATTGGTCGGGGAGCAAGGCTGTGGAAGAACTCAACGCGAGATATGTGGGACTCGCGAGACTGGCAGGAAAGGCGGCAGACTCGAAATCAGAGTTTGTGTGTCAAGCTTGTCGCGCCTCTCTCGCACATTTCGCGAGTCACGCGCCCCCGTCTGTTCATGCTGAGGCTGGGGCAATGCCCATGCCGAAGCGGAAGCTTCCGTGTGCCGCTGAATCATGGTTGAACGCAGCGGGGAGGACTTCCTCGATTCGTTCCACCAGGATAAACGTCAGATTCTCGCGCACTTCCTGCGGCACCTCTTTCAGGTCCTTCTCGTTCGCCTTCGGCAGAATAATCCGTTTGATGCCGGCGCGGTGAGCCGCCAGTATCTTTTCTTTAATCCCACCGACAGGGAGGACCAATCCACTGAGGCTGATCTCGCCGGTCATTGCTGTATCGCTACGTACTGCTTCACCGAAATACGATGAGGCAAGTGCCGTAGCCATCGTGATCCCGGCCGAGGGGCCATCTTTCGGAATGGCCCCCGACGGCACGTGGATGTGGACGCCATTGCGTTTGAAGCGCGAGATATCCAGCCCCATGCTTTCGGCATGCGACCAGAGATAGCTTCGGGCCGCGCGTGCCGACTCCTGCATCACGTCGCCCAACTGGCCGGTGATCGTCAGCTCATGGCTACCAGGGAGTAACGTGGTTTCGATATAGAGGACATCCCCGCCGGTTGGAGTCCAGGCGAGTCCGGTGGCCACACCGGTCGGTAATACTTTGCGCGCCTCTTCCGGCATGAACCGTTCAGAGCCCAGCCACTCTGCGAGGACATCGGGGCGAATGATGACAGGTTGCTGTTCCTGACCTTCCGGTAAGTCGGCAAAGGCCAGGGCGACTTTTCTTGTCAGTCGCCCCAACATCTGCTCAAGCTGGCGTACGCCGGCTTCTCTCGTGTATCGGCTGATCACGAGATTCAAAACGTCATCCGACAATAGCGCCTGGCTTGCGTCGAGGCCTGCTTCCTTGAGCCGCCTTGGCCACAAGTAGCGGCGCGCGATTTCGGCCTTTTCCCGTTCGCTGTAGCCTTGCAGGCGGATAATCTCCATCCGGTCCAAGAGGGGCTGGCTGACCGTGTCGAGTGTGTTCGCTGTGGTGATGAAGAACACCTTCGACAAATCGAATGGGAGATCCAGATAGTGGTCGCGGAATGTGTGGTTCTGCGCTGGATCGAGGATCTCCAGAAGTGCCGCAGCAGGATCGCCACGGAAGTCTCGGCCCATCTTGTCGACTTCGTCGAGCATCAACACAGGGTTGTTGGCGCCGGCTCGGCGCACGGCCTGGATAATGCGGCCTGGTAGCGCGCCGACGTACGTCCGGCGGTGACCGCGCAGTTCTGCTTCATCATGTACGCCGCCCAAGCTGAACCGTTCGAACGTGCGACCCATGGCTCTCGCGATGGATTGCCCCAAGCTCGTTTTCCCGACTCCTGGAGGTCCGACCAGGCAGAGAATAGGGGCCTTGGCCGTCGGATTCAGTTTCAAGACGGCCAGATGTTCGACGATCCGTTCCTTTACTTCTTTGATGCCGTAGTGGTCGTCTTCGAGGACCTGACGCACCTTGCTCAGCTCCAATAGATCTTTCGAGGCCTTCTTCCAGGGAAGTTCCAGCACCAAATCGAGATACGATCTCAGCACCTGATGGTCAGGTGAGGAGGGCGGCACTTTCGCCAATCGAGCGACTTCCCGCTCCACTTCTTTTCGCACATGATCGGGCAGGTCCGCGGCCTGAACCTTCTTTTTCAATTCGGTGATCTCGTTACCTTCTCCCTCGCCCTCGCCGAGTTCCTCTTGAATCGCCTTTAGTTGTTCACGGAGAATGTATTCCCGCTGGCTCTTGCCGATCTTGGCTTGGGCGTCGTTGGTGATTTTTTCCCGCAATTGCAGTATCTGGATTTCCTTCGAAAGCGCTCCATACAGCGATCGCAACAGCTCAATCGTGGAGGAACTTTCGAGCATCTTCTGCTCATCCTGCACGGTGAGATTGAGGAGCGAGGCCACGCGATAGGCCAAGGATACGGGATTGTCCTCATTACTGAAGGCTGCAGCTGCTTCCTGAATACCAGGGGCCTGAATCAATCGAGGAAGGTCGGTGACCAATTCCTGGATGGCTCGATGGAGGGCCTGGATTTCGGTGCCTTGGCCCTCGGGATGGTCGAGTCGGCGAGCCTGTACGAGCAGGCACGGGTTTGTTTGTTCGACTTTGAGCAACGCGACACGCTCGAGCCCTTGCACGAGCACGTGAATCAGGCCTTCTTCGGACCGACCGATCTGTTTCACGACGGCCTTTGTGCCGATCGTGTACAGCTCATCGAGTCCCGGTTCTTCTGTCAGGGGGTCGCGTTGTGCAACCACTAAAATCGTCTTCTCTTCAGTTTTCGTCGCCGCTTCTACGGCGGCGATCGACCGTGCCCGCCCAACAGTCAAGGGCATCATGACACCAGGAAATAGCACGGTGCGTTTAATTGTGAGTACCGGTAGGGTAACAGCCATTGTCCCGTTATTCATGTGGAAGCGTCCTTTCGCTCGGCCCGTGAAAAGACAGGGGAAACACGCCTAGGAAGGTAGATAGCTTTCGTCTTATACAAGTCAAGGGGGAGAGATGAAGGAGCTTTGCAACTACGTGTAATCGCTGAGGAGGCCGAGAGTTAGTCTCTCTTCATCGATTGACAACGAGCCAGAAGGCGGTGCGACGTCATCCTTTATTGTTGGGAGGGGGAATCGTTTTGCGCATCGATCCCGACACGATTTTGAATTCATACAACCGACACTCCAGCGGGCCGTTGAAGAGAGGAATGCGTTTCGATGGTGCGAGGCCAATCAATTTCGGGACTCGCAAGTCGGCGGTGAAAATATAGGCCCTCCATCCGCTGAATCGCTGTTTCAACCAGTCGCCCAGTTGAGGATAGAAGGCATCGAGTTCCTCCGGCCGGCTGAGCCGGACTCCGTAGGGGGGGTTGATCATCAGCACACCCTGTTCAGCTGGAGCCTCAAGGGCTAGCACGTCGCTCTGTCGCAGGCGAATATCGACCGCAACTCCGGCTCCCTGAAACGTCCGCTGTGCGACCTTGACTGCTGCAGGGTCTTGGTCAGAGGCATAAATGGCTGCCGGCGGTTCTGCCAGTTGTTTCAGCCGAGCGGCTTCGCGCAGTTGACCCCAGCGTTTGGCATCGTGGACGAGCAGGCGCTCAAACGCGAATGACCGAGACTGCCCTGGGGCGATCCGGCGTGCCAACATCGTGGCTTCGAGCGGGATCGTTCCGCTACCGCACATGGGGTCGAGCAGGACGTCGTTGGGCGTCCATCCGGCGAGCCGTAGCAAGCCCGCCGCCAGGTTTTCGCGCAAAGGCGCCTCGACGGACACGACACGATGCCCACGCTTGAAGAGCGGCTCGCCGGAAGTGTCCAGGTAGAAGGTCGCCGTTGACTCATCGAGAAAGGCGTCGAGCCGGATGTTCGGGCGATGAGTGTCCACACTTGGTCGCTTATGGCGCATCGACATAAACTTGTCGCAGACGGCATCTTTGATCCGCAACGTGACGAAGTCCAAGCTGGTGAGTGGACAGCGGCGCGCACTCACCTTCACCTTGACGGTTTGTGAGGGGGTGAACCAATCCGGCCAGGGCATGCGATAGGCCGCATGGTACACATCGTCTTCCGAGCGATAGGGAGCCTGTCCGACTTCCCAAAGGACGCGGCTGGCAATGTGACTCTTGAGATTGATCCAGTACATTGTGGACCAGGGCGCCTGGAAGGAGACCCCGCCGTCCGTCTTTGTGGTATTGGGTACGCCAAGGTCGTGGATCTCCTGTTCGAGAACCCCCTCCAACCCGCGCGGGCAAGGTGCAAAGAACCGTAGTTTTGTGCTATCCATGCTCATCGCACCGTCGTTCGTATCTCACTTCACGAAATGCATTTCAGGAGATACGTGTTGTCATGAACTATTGCAGTGCCTGCGGTGCGTCAGTCAGCAAGAAGATCCCCGCGGGCGACAACTTGCCACGGTTTGTCTGCGATACCTGCCGGGCCATTCATTATCATAACCCCAAGATCGTCGCAGGCTGTATTCCGGAGTGGGATGGTCACATCCTTCTCTGCCGCCGCGCGATCGAGCCCAAGTCCGGGCTCTGGACCTTTCCTGCCGGTTTTATGGAAATCGGCGAAAGTACTGAACAAGCGGCCGTTCGCGAGACCTGGGAAGAAGCACAGGCCCAGGTGGAGTCTATCTCTCTATTTGCGGTCCTGAGTGTTCCACACATTGGTCAGGCCTACCTGGTGTTCCGTGGGCCGATGCGTTCGTCCGATTTCGGTGTAGGAGAGGAAAGCCTTGACGTGCAATTGTTTTCCCTCGCCACGATTCCCTGGGACGAGATCGCGTTCCCTGTGGTGAAAGAGGCGCTGCGCCGCTATGTCGATGATATGACGCGGGGCGAATTTCAGGTGCATGTGGCGACCCTCCCGGATCGACTTCCCTAACCGCGGCAGGGAGCTGAAAAAGTCCACCAGCAACGTGCTCGGTTCATCGAAATCCTCAACGTACCCCAGAGGGTACGCCTCCGGTTTTGACTCACCTGCGGCCTTGCTGGACGGCCTTTTTGAGCTCCCTGTGGGATCATACCATGTGGTCGCAGACCTGCCTCAATAGGTATTCCGTAACCGACTAGAACTCTCCATCAATTGAGTGTGGGAATCGTGAGGAGTGGCAGGGTGCGGCCCTCGCCATCGTGTATAAAGCGAAATCCGGCTGCCTCAGTGTAGTCTACAGTCACGCCTTCCATCCGCGCGGCACTCCGCCGATCAACCACAATTGTGAGGTTGTCGATATGCTGAATGTCGTCGTCCGGCTCGGTGGTCGCTTCCAACGTGATACTGAAGCTTAAGCGTGAATCGTCTAGATCGCGCACGGAAATCCGGACGATAGGATCCTCGGGATGATGGACTTGAATCGCTTTCAGCTGCCCAATGGCGGCAAGTGTGACGGTAATCATGAATGAACCTCATTGTAGCGAACGATCCCGTGGATATCGACCAAGTGAGCATTCCGGTCAATGGAATAGAAAATTCGCCAGTCCTCGACCGCATATTTGGAAAGGCCTGGCAGATCCGTCGCAATCGGTTCGTGGCGCAAGTTCTCGATGTTGGAGGCAATCCATTTGGTCTTGTCCAAGAGTCGTTGTGCCACGGACGGTTCAAGGCTCGCAAGGTCTTGGAAGATGGCAGGGCGATAGGCAAGACGATACCAGGCCATGTTGTCCTTACCAGTGAAGACCGAGCTGATCCGCGATCTGGTCGCCGGACAGTCGCTCCGTACTGGACAAGGACTCTTTCAGGCGTGCGCGCAGGCCATCGCCAAGCTGGAGTCCGAGGTCAGGATCGCCCAGTAACTCGCGCAGACGATCATCGACGATACCGCGCACGAGGTCTTTGAATTGATCTGGTGAAAGATGGGAGAGGTCCATGAATACAGAGGATACGGAGGTGAGCGCTTAAAATGCAAATAGAGAGAAGGTCGCCTACTGAGGGTCGGTCTTAGGCTGGAGCTGCCGGATCATGCGGTCCAGTCGGTCTTGATGCGGGGGGGCCACCGTCAGGAACTCTAGCCCGATGCCGGCGGACCCGGACCAACGGACTGCAGCATTATCGATGATGATCGGTCTGGACTCACCAGGAAGATGCAATTGCACGGTGAGCTGCATACCAGTATAGGGGCTGATGATGCTGTCTATGCGACATCCCTTGGCCGAAAGGTTTCGGACGGACCCCGCATGGCGGAACTGATCCCTATGTACCAAGGTGCTGGAGAGCGATACGGAAAATCTGGGATACTTTCTGGTGACCATAGCTGTGTATTGAGTGGTTCCTATGGAGCGATGTTCACTTGGGTTGCCAAGAACTGCGTCAGACGGGCTCGATCCCCCTCCTGCATCTCAAGAAATTCCATCCCAAACTCGAGGTCCAATTTCCACCGAATTGTGGCGGCTCGAATGGTAATGGCACGAGTCTGTTCTGGAATCTGGAGGTGCACGGCAAGGAGAGCGCCTTTCCGTACCGCAAGATCGCTCACGATCTTGCATCCACCTATTCCGAGGTTATATACGATCCCTCTCCCGGTATGGTCACCCTCGATCGTAGCAGGGAATTCGACCTGATAGCGGAGGTGCTGCCTCTGTTCGGTCATATTAGTACCAATAATAGTCATCCGTTTCTAAAGAGGCCTCGCTGGTAAGGCTTCTGCTGACATTACCTTCACATCATGAAAGGCTAGTCGGTGAATCGATAGTTGTCAAAGAAATAGAGATCTTTCGAAGTTTTAGGTGCCATTAATTGGGGACGATATAGGTGGGGCCCAGAAGGATCGGAGACCGATGCACGAATTAAGCAGAAGGCTTGGGAGACTCGGACGATTCAGACAAATATGACGGATGATTGTCGGGTACTACGGAGACTCTTGGTGCATCACGCACAGCACTTGTCGCGCCTGGTTGCTATTTGATTTTCAGTAAACGCACTTCTAGAATGCCGCCATTGGATTGAACTTGTGATGCCCATCACGTCCACCTCACGAACATCCTCTCAGCGCAAGAAGAAGCGAGCGAAGACGTCCCACGGCCTCGACCCATCGAAAAGGCGTCGTTTTCAGGCTCGGCTGCTGAAGTGGTACGAAAAGCATGGCCGTGACCTGCCTTGGCGAAAGACCTCCGACCCCTATCACATTTTGGTCTCTGAAGTGATGTTGCAACAGACTCAGGTTGATCGGGTAATTCCAAAGTACCATGAGTTTCTAGACCGCTACCCAAGCTTTGAAGAGTTGGCCGGTGCTCGGGTCTCGGATGTGAAGAAGACCTGGTATCCGTTAGGCTATAACATTCGTCCGGAGCGGTTACATAATATCGCATGTGAGACTGTGGAGCGGTATGGGGGCCATTTACCGAGCGATGCAGAGGAATTGCTGTCGTTTAAGGGAATTGGACGATACACGGCCGGCGCGATTCGGTCATTTGCATTCAACGAAGATGCGCCTATCCTGGATACCAATGTCATTCGGGTCCTTCATCGGGTGTTCATGGCAAAGGGCGATCCCAAGACTCAAAAAGCGAGGCTGTGGCAACTGTCGGAGGCCTTAATCCCGCGTGGGAAGGGCTATGACTTCAACCAGGCAATCATGGACTTTGGGGCAACCTGTTGCACGGCACGAAATCCTTCCTGCCGGCAATGTCCGATGAAATCGTTCTGCAAGACGTACCGATCCGATCAAAAGTCACGAAAAGCGGCGGTGCGGCGTGAAGGTCGTTGAAGTCGCTGCCGGTCTTGTATTTTGTGAGGGCAAGTATTTGATTGCCCGACGGAATCCTGACGTACACTTGGCGGGTTTCTGGGAGTTTCCAGGTGGGAAGTGCGAACCTGGTGAAACATTGGAAGCATGTCTGCGGCGGGAGTTATTCGAGGAGCTGGGTATTCGTATCGACGTGCCAATACCTTTTCAAGTCATTCGACACGAGTATGCGGAGAAGACTGTTCAGCTGCATTTCTTCCATTGTCGTATCGAAACCGGGCAAGCCACAGCGATCGACTGTGCGGAAATTCGATGGGTCTGGCCACACGAGTTGGGCAACTTTGAGTTTCCCCCGGCGGACCGTCCGATCATCGAGGCCTTACGGCAACAGAGCATCGAGCAGACGTTATGAAGGTCGTCCTGGATATTGAAACCATCCAAGCGCCTCGGGAGGAATGGGCGCGGCTGGTGGGAAAGCATCCGTCAAACAGCGAGTCTCAGCCGGCAGGCGAGGGCTACGATTTGTTTACGGCTGGGGCAGCCGAAGCTCAACGACAGGCTGAGGATGAACAATATGCGAAGTCTGCCTTCGACGGCACGTTCAGTCAGATCGTTTGTATCGGCCTGTTGGAATTCTCCGACCTGCTTGAACCGCGTGGGTCGGTGGCTTGGTTTGGTGGGAATGAGCGGGAGTTGCTTCGGCAATTCTGGAGCCGATTGGCTCAGGACCGCCCGTCGCTCTTCATTGCACATAACGGTCTGGGCTTCGATCTGCCGTTCATTAAGAAGCGATCGATCATCCACCAAGTCAAGCCGAGCCTTGACATCAACCTCGCCAAGTTCCGTACGGAACCGGTATACGACACGATGGCGATCTGGAGCAATTGGGACACGCGCGGGTGGGTAAAACTCGACGTGCTGGCGCGAGCGCTGAACGTCGAAACAAAATCAGGCAGTGGGGCTCAGGTGGCTGAGATGTGGGGGAGGGGGCAGGGGCTTGAGCTGGCTCGATACTGCCTGCAAGATACCTATGTGACGTATGCCTGTTATTGCCGGATGAATTTCCGGCAGCCCCTGTCCAGCGAAGTGGTCCTACTCCAGCCGGAGATGCTGAATGTTGGCTGATGGAGGCTATCGAGTCCGTGTCGCGTGTGCCGATTTCTTTTTGGGAGCTGGTTTAGAGGAGACCTTCGTCAGTCTCAGCGCTTTAATTTCTTCGTCGCGATCCCGCAGTTCGCGCTTCATCCATTCCGACTCCTTGCGAAGCATCTTGATCTCGGAATCCTTCTTGACAAGCGCCTCTCTTGCTACCCTCATGTCATTGAGGTTCTGAGCCAATAGCTCGTCCTCCCCCCCTCTGCTGGAGACTGCCTGTGTTTTCACCTGTGCAACCGCCGCCATAGGCACAGCTGGAGTGGTCGGAGGCATGCTCTGAGTAGGTTTTGCCATTGGCATAGGCATGGCTGCGGGCATCGGCGCCATAGCCAGTGCATGGTAGTCAATGACCATCGTCACGGCACCGCGTACACCACCGGCGGCATAGGCCTGAGCGGGTTCGATGCGTGCAGCCGACTCAGGGATAAAACCAGTAGGCTCGGCGCCCTTTTGAATGGTCAGGTAGATCGATCCCTTCTGTACGTATATGCTGCCCGTGGTGGGTTCAGCGCCTGACCCTGCCGAAGAGGATGTGCGAAACCCAACAAACTGTTCGGGTTTCGCCTTGGATAGACCTTGGGCGAGCAGGGGAGAGAGAAATGCTGCATCCTCATCGCTGAAAATTCTCATCGGCGTGCTGCCACCAGCGGACATTTTCGAAGATCCGCTCATGTCGTCATTGCAATACAAGCCTTTCACGATCTTTTCGATGGTCACTTGGTCGATCACGGCGGGATGGCTGGCTTCAAACGACCAATCGCTTACATCTTCCAAGTAGACGCTGCCCATTGAATTCTGGGCGAGTTTTGTCCCGCCTGCACAACCGGCGAGTACGAGGGCGCAAGCGGCGATCCCAACAAGGCCCTGCATGAACGGACGCTGCACATTCGTGAGGGGGAGGTAGCTTTTCATCACGACACTCCTTCTTTCGAAACAAGTGTGGGTGATTATACGGGGCGAGATGTTGTGTTGGTGCGTCAGGGGGATTACCAGATTCCCAGGCCCATCAGCGCCATGCTCAATGCAATCCATCCGAAGAGTCCCATCGCAATGACGGTTTCCAGGCTTATGGAGGTTTCTGTTTTTTCTTTTACGCGGTGATCTTGCTTCTCGATCATGCTCATCTCCAACTGAGTGAGATTGTCGGTTGTATAGTAGGCGATTCATGGTAAAGCAAAGATTATGCCTCTCGCAGGAATGAAGCAGCCTCGGTAATGTATTAGGGCAATAACAGGAGAGAGAGGATGTAATTACAGAAGGGATTGCCTAAACCTTGAAAAGGAAACTCATGGAGGATACTTGATTTAAGTGCTTGATAATCTGGCAGAAATGTTCAATATTGTGCCGAGTTGTCTCATGGATCCAATGCAAATTTTCCCTATCTACTACGGATCAACAAGTCGACGGTAGCGTTGCACCACGTCTTAAGAGTCGTGAGGGACAGAGAGATTCTTACTCGGATTCTGTTCGGAACTGTTCGTTTTGGAAGTATTTTTGACGGAAATGATTACTGGGTAGTAGGGCGAGCACCAAGGATTCAACTCATCTGCGGACGCTCCGCGTACAACGTCGTGGATGAAACATCATAGATAGCAAGTGAAACCATGTCTCCCGGTTGAGAGGATATCGCACGCTTATCCCAGATGACGGTGATATTGCCATCCGATTTCCCCATGCCTTGCTCGGCGGATCGTTTCGCGTCCCCTTCGACCAGGACGGGAACTATCGCCTTGAGATATTCCCGGTTGCGTTCGTAGGAAATACCCCGTTGGAGATCGAAGAGTCGCGTCACCCGTTCGGTCTTTACCGGCTCGGAAACATTGTCCGAAAACTTGCGTGCGGCAATGGTGTTCTTTCGCTCGGAGTATTTGAAGATAAACGCTGAGTGAAACCGTGTCTCGTCGACAAGCCGGTACGTCTCGGCGAACTCCGCATCGCTTTCCCCACAGAAACCACAAATGATATCGGTGCTGAGGACGATGTCGGACCGCAGGGAGCGGATACGGTCGACCAAGGCACGATACTCTTTGTTGGTATAGGTACGATTCATCAGGCCGAGTATGCGGTCGCTGCCGGATTGCAGGGGTAAATGAATTTGCTTACAAATGTGGGGATGGGATGCGACCGCCTCCAACAATGGAAGCGGAAAGTCTTTCGGGTGCGGGGACGTAAATCTTACGCGTTCGATGCCGGGCACATCCGCGACGGCTGTGATCAATCGTGCAAAATCCCAGTCGCCGAATCGATACGAATTGACGTTTTGCCCCAGGAGCGTGATCTGTTTGAATCCTTGCTCGGCAATCCGGCGAGCTTCCCGCACGATTCCTTCTGGATCGCGGGAACGCTCCCGTCCCCGAGTATAGGGGACCACACAGAAGCTACAGAAGTTGTCACAGCCTCGCATGACGGCGATCCAGGCGTTCACCCCGTCGTTTCGGTCGGGTATGACATCGTGATAGGTTTCATATTCTGAAAGGTCGACCGCGAGCTCTTTCTGATCCAGCCCCTCCTCTTGCGAGCGCATTGCATTGCGGATCAACATCGGTAATTGGCGATAGGCATCGGGGCCGGCAAGCACATCGACCAGTGGCTGAAAGTCCGTCAGCTCTTCTTTGAGGTTCTGCGCCATACAACCCAAGACGCCCACGACCAAGGGGCGTTGCCGCTTGAGTTTTTTGAGATCAGATAAATGTTTGTAGACCTTAATGTGGGCATTCTCGCGAATTGCGCAGGTATTCATCAAAATCACGTCTGCACGTTCTCGCTCGTCGGTAAACACAAAGCCATCCTGTTTCATGAGCGAGCGAACGAGTTCCGAGTCATACTCGTTCATCTGACAGCCGAAGGTTTCCAGATGTACGTGGGTTGGTATGAAATTAGGCTTCATAGGACCGGCACCCTTCGCATGGGTTGGCATTCTACCGCCAACTGGCCCAAGGCCCATCGGTCTGACGTTCCGATAATTCGCACCTCTTTCAGACGATTGGCAAGGTCGATGCTTGAAGGGACACCGACCTTCAGGAAGTTTGGAGTCATTCCCATCCTGTACCCGTCCAATTCTCCTGATTCAAAGAGGACGGACACCGTGGATCCGATATACCGTTCTGCAAAGGCCAGGTGTTTAACGCGGGACAGCTCGGCGAGTATCTTTGCACGATGCCGAGCGACGGCGATCGGCACCTGATCCGGCAACTTCGCGGCAGCGGTGCCAGGCCGTTGCGAATAGGTAAAGACATGGAAATAGGAGAATGGAAGCTCTCGCGCAATGCCCAGAGTATGCTCGAATGCTTCCTCAGTTTCTCCGGGAAACCCGACCATCAGGTCGGTTCCTAGCCCGAGGTGCGGAATCGTTGTTATGGCTCTGCGGGTCAGACGTGTAAACTCTTCGACATTATACGGGCGATTCATGGCCGATAGCACGGTATCATCGCCGCTTTGCAAGGGGGTGTGGAGGTAAGGACACAGCGTCGAAGAGGAAGCCATTTTATCTATGAGAGCATTGGAGATCGTCGTCGGCTCAATAGACGAAATCCTGATTCGCTCGAGTCCTTCAATCGTCTCCAATTGTGCGATCAACCCAACCAGATCTGTCTCACCCTGGCGATACTGCCCGACGTTGACGCCGGTCAGCACAATTTCCCGATACCCTCCCGCGACAAGGATTTCGGCCTCTCGAATCACGTCATCCAGGAGGCGGCTTCGTTCATGCCCGCGCGCGAAGGGGATGAGACAGAAACTGCACATCACGCCGCAGCCGTCCTGGATCTTGATTAACGCTCTGGTGGAGTCTGGTTCGCCATACTCCGGTAGGGTGAAATCCTCTCGATCGATAGTGCGAGTATGGAGCACTTCCGGGTTCGGCTGTTTTTTCAGAGCCTGAGGGGCCGGAAGAAATGACGGTAGGTCCCATTTGAACTGATTGCCGACAATGAGATCGATCCCGGGAATGGTACGCAATGCTTGAACACCGGTTTGGGCATAACAGCCGGTCACTGCTATAAACGCATCGGGAGAATGTCTCAGTGTCTTGCGAATGACGTACCGGCAGGTCCGTTCTGCATCCTCTGTCACAGAGCAGGTATTGACGACGAGTAAGTCTGTCTGCTCGCCGAACTCGACGACGCGGTAGCCATCGCGCCGCAAGCGAGCCGCGAGCACTGCGGTTTCTGCTTGGTTCAGTCGGCAGCCGAGTGTATGGAGAGAGGCACGTTTCATGATAATTGGGCCATTATAGGGAGATCCTTGCAATGGGAGCAAGGATCTCCCGCCAGTTCTTCATGTCGCTCGCTGTCTTCGGTTGAAGGCCTCAGAAAGCCATGGTAGAGTTCACCGACCTGCCTCCCCCGTATATTGATTGTGAGTCTGTTGTGACACCTTCTCAGTTGGGGGCTTCCAGCTTCCTGATATTTCTTCTCCTCTTCCTCCCTGTGGCCGGTGGGGAAACGAAAGAGATCCTTCCTCTCGAACCTGA
>Ga0134127_10001362_pt1 | contig 18314 bp, 17 predicted proteins | sample KB31753_FD_96459 | JGI IMG/M metagenome (GOLD analysis project Ga0134127, IMG submission 96459) | Terrestrial soil microbial communities with excess Nitrogen fertilizer from Kellogg Biological Station, Michigan, USA - KB3-175-3 | ecosystem: Environmental > Terrestrial > Soil > Unclassified ... | reverse complement strand
CTCAAGTCCGACCCCCTCGGCGACCCCATGATCAACGACGATCACGTGCGCATGCTCAAGCTGGCCTCCCCCAAGGAGGTGGCCTGGATCCGCCGCGCCGCGCTCCAGATCAACGCCGTGCTCCGGCCCTATCTGGCCCGGAAGGCGCTCCTGCTGGTGGACTTCAAGCTCGAGTTCGGGCGGGCCGGCGGCAAGCTCATGCTGGGGGACGAGATCAGCCCGGATACCTGCCGGCTGTGGGACGCGGAGACGCGGGAGAAGCTCGACAAGGACCGCTTCCGCCAGGACCTCGGCGGGGTGGAGGAAGCGTATCAGGAAGTCTACCGTAGGCTCGCGGCGGGAAAGTGAAAGCGCGCGTACTCGTCCGGCTCAAGTCGGGCATCCTCGACGTGCAGGGGACCTCGGTGAAGCGGGCGCTCGAGGGCCTCGGCTTCGGCGAGGTGCGTGACCTGCGCGTGGGCAAGGTGCTGGAGGTCGAGATGGACGCGCCGGACCTGGCGCGGGCGCGCGGACGCATCGAGGAGATGTGCGCGCGGCTCCTCGCCAACCCCGTCACCGAGGACTTCACCGTCGAGATCCTCCCCGAAAGCTGAGGCGGACGCGCCCGAAGCTCCGTCCGCGCTTGCCAGAACCGCGGGCGCAGGTTAGAGTGAGTCTGCGGTCAACCAAGGAGGAGCGACCTACTTCCATGAGATTCGGTGTGGTGGTCTTCCCGGGCACGTGGAGTGATTGCGACTTCCACTATGTGATCAGCGAAGTGCTCCGCCAGCCCGTCAGCTACATCTGGCATCGGGAGGCGAACCTCACCGGGTACGATTGCGTGGTGCTCCCCGGCGGCTTCTCCTACGGCGACTATCTCCGCGCCGGCGCGGTGGCCGGCCGCTCCCCCGTCGTCGAGGCCCTGCCGGAGTTCGTGGGGCGCGGCGGCCTCGTGCTCGGCTCCTGCAATGGCTTCCAGATCCTGTGCGAGTCCCGGCTCCTGCCCGGCGCGCTCACGCGGAACGATTCCCTCCAGTACCGCTGCCAGTACGTGCACGTGCGCGTGGACAATGCCGAGACGGCGTTCACGCGGGCGGCGCGGTCCGGCCAGGTGCTGAAGATGCCGATCTCGCACGGCGAGGGGAAGTACTACTGCGACGGCCCCACCCTGCGGTCGCTCAAGGAAAAGAATCAGATCGTCTTCCGCTACTGCGAGGAGGACGGGCGCATCACCAAGGACGCCAACCCCAATGGCTCGCTCGAGAACATCGCGGGAGTCGTCAACGAAGAGGGAACGGTGCTCGGCCTGATGCCGCATCCGGAGCGTGCCGCCGAGAAGGCGGTGGGCGGCATCGACGGGCTCGCCATCTTCCATTCCCTCCTCGCCAGCCTGGTCGAGGACGGGACCTTCCTCAAGCGATAGGATCGGAGACGGCGTGAAGCGGGGACGGGGTGACCAGGGCCGAGCGGGTGACCGGCTCCGACCCTAAGGTCACGAAAGAGCTCGCCCTCAGCCACGGCCTCACGGCCGAGGAGTACGACCGCATCATCCGCCGGCTCGGACGCGAGCCGCGCTTCACCGAGCTGGGCCTCTTCTCCGCGCTCTGGTCCGAGCACTGCGCCTACAAGCACTCGCGGGTGTTCCTCCGCGATCTTCCCACCAAGGGCCCGCAGGTGCTTCAGGGCCCCGGCGAGAACGCGGGCATCGTGGACCTGGGCGGCGGGCTGGCCCTGACCTTCAAGATCGAGAGCCACAACCACCCGTCCTTCATCGAGCCCTTTCAGGGCGCGGCCACCGGGGTGGGCGGTATCCTGCGCGACATCTTCACCATGGGCGCGCGGCCCATCGCCATCCTGGACTCGCTGCGCTTCGCGCCGTCGGACGATGCCCGGGCCCGCCGCCTCCTGGAGGGCGTGGTGTCGGGGATCTCGTGGTACGGCAACTGCTTCGGGGTGCCCAACCTGGGTGGCGAGGTCGGCTTCGCTCCCGAGTACGCGGGCAACCCCCTCGTCAACGCGATGGCGGTGGGGCTGGTGGCCACCGATCGCATCTTCCGGGCGCGCGCGGAAGGGGTCGGCAATCCCGTCTTCTACGTCGGCGCCAAGACCGGCCGTGACGGCATCCACGGCGCCACCATGGCGTCGGCTACCTTCGACGAGGGCGCGGAGGAGCGGCGTCCCACCGTCCAGGTGGGGGATCCCTTCACCGAGAAGCTCCTCCTCGAGGCCTGCCTGGAAGCCATGGCCACCGGCGCCATCGTGGGCATCCAGGACATGGGCGCGGCGGGGCTGGCCTGCGCGTGCTCGGAGATGCCGGCGCGCGCGGGGACGGGAATGGAAGTGGACCTGGATCGCGTGCCCCAGCGCGAGCGCGGCATGACGCCCTACGAGATCATGCTGTCGGAGTCGCAGGAGCGCATGCTGCTGGTCTGCGCGCGCGGGCGCGAGGACGAGATCCGCCGGGTCTTCGCCAAGTGGGAGCTGGACGCGGTGGAGATCGGCCGGGTCACCGGCGACGGGATGCTGCGCGCGCGGATGCACGGGGAGCTGGTGGCGGAGGTGCCGGTGGCGGCGCTGGCCGACGAGGCGCCGGTCTACGAGAAGCCCACCGCGCGGCCGGACTGGCAGGACGCGCTCGAGGCGTTCGACCCGCTGACCTTGCCGGCGGTGGAGCCGGAGCGGGCGCTGCTGGCCCTCGCGGGCTCGCCCGCCATCGCCTCCAAGCTCTGGGTGTATCGTCAGTACGATACCCAGGTCGGCATCAACACGCTGGTGGTGCCGGGCTCGGACGCGGGCATCCTGCGCATCAAGGGGACCGGCAAGGCGGTGGCGGTCACCACCGACTGCAATGCGCGCCAGGTCTATCTCGACCCGCGGCGGGGCGCGGCGATGGCGGTGGCGGAGGCGGCCCGCAACCTGGCCGTGTCGGGAGCGCGGCCCCTGGGCCTCACCGACTGCCTCAACTTCGGCTCGCCGGAGCGGCCGGAAATCCTCTGGCAATTCAAGGAGGCGGTGGCCGGCATCGCGGAGGCCTGCCGGGCGCTGGAGATCCCGGTGGTAGGCGGCAATGTCTCCTTCTACAATGAGACGCTGGGGCAGGCGATTCTTCCCACCCCGGTGATCGGGATGGCGGGGCTCATCGAGGACGCCGAGGCGCGGGGCACCCAGTGGTTCCAGGAGGCCGGGGACCGCATCGCCCTCATCGGGCCCGACGCGGTGAGCCTGGGCGGCTCGGAGTATCTGTGGGCGCTGCACCAGCGGGTGGCGGGGCGGCTGGCGCCGCTCGACTTCGGGGTGGAGCGCGCGGCGCAGGGCGCGTGCCGCGCGGCCATCGAGGCGCGGCTGGTGCGCTCCGCGCATGACTGCGCCGAGGGTGGGCTGGCGGTGACGGTGGCGGAGTGCTGCGTGAGCGGGCCGGCGCCCCTGGGCGCGGTGCTGGAGCTGCCCGCGGGCGGAGACCGCGACGACCTCGCGCTGTTCGGGGAGGGGCCGTCGCGCATCGTCGTGTCCGTGCCGGCCTCGGCGGCGCGAGCGTTCGAGGCGCTGCTGCTCGAGTTCGCGGTGCCGTGGCGCTGGATCGGGAAGGTGGGGGGCGACCGGCTCGTCGTGCGCCGGGGCGATACCCCCGTGCTGGACCTGACGCTGGAGCGGCTCGGCCACGAGTGGAGGAGCGGGTTTGCACGATCTGTCGCCTGACGAGCCCGGCTTCGAGCTGGACGACAAGTTCCACGACGAGTGCGGGCTCTTCGGCGTGTGGAATCACGCCGAGGCCGCCAACGTCGCCTATCTCGGGCTCTACTCGCTGCAGCACCGCGGCCAGGAGTCGGCGGGCATCGCCGCCACCGACGGCCAGGCCTTCCACGTGGAGAAGGCCATGGGCTGGGTGGCCGACGTGTTCAGCCGCGACCGGCTCAAGCGCCTGCCCGGCAATCGCGCCATCGGGCACGTGCGCTACTCCACCACGGGCTCGTCGAATCTCCGCAATGCCCAGCCCATCAGCGCCCAGACCGCGCATGGCCCCGTGGCCATCGGGCACAACGGCAATCTCGTCAATGCCGAGGAGCTGCGCCTGAGCCTGGAGCGGGACGGGGCGGTGTTCCAGTCCACCTCCGACACCGAGGTGATCATCCACCTGCTCGCCCGCGCCGAGGGCGCGGGCCTGGTGGACCAGCTCCCGCGCGCCCTCAATCGCGTCAAGGGCGCCTATACCCTGCTCGTCCTCACGCCGGACCGCATGGTCGGCGTGCGGGACCCCTCCGGCTTCCGGCCGCTGTCGCTGGGTCGGCTGGGCGACGCCTGGGTGCTGGCGTCCGAGACCTGCGCGCTCGACCTCATGGAAGCCGAGTTCGTGCGCGACGTGGAGCCGGGCGAGATGGTCATCATCGACGACAAGGGCGTCACCAGCGTCCGGCCCTGGCGGCCCGCCGAGCGGCTGCAGTGCGTGTTCGAGTACGTGTACTTCGCGCGGCCCGACTCCATGCTGTGGGGGCGCAACGTGCACGCCGTCCGCAAGGCGCTCGGGCATCAGCTCGCCCGCGAGTATCCGGTGGAGGCCGATCTGGTCATCGCGGTGCCCGACTCCGGGGTGGGGGCGGCGCTCGGCTATGCCGAGGAGTCCGGCCTCCCCTACGACAGCGGCCTGGTGCGCAACCACTACGTGGGCCGCACCTTCATCGAGCCCAGCCAGGGCATCCGGCACTTCGGCGTGAAGGTGAAGCTCAATCCCAATCGTGAGGTGCTGGCGGGCAAGCGGGTGGTGGTCGTCGACGACTCCATCGTCCGCGGCACCACCAGCCGCAAGATCGTCAAGATGATTCGCTCCGCGGGGGCGCGCGAAGTGCACATGCGCATCTCCTCGCCGCCCATCCAGTGGCCGTGCTACTACGGGATCGACACTCCGACCCGGAAGGAGCTGATCGGCGCCAGTCACGACGTGGCCGAGATCCAGCGCTATCTCGGCGCGGATACCCTGGGCTACCTCTCGCTCGACGGCATGCTGAAGTCCACGGGCAATGACCCGAGCCACTTCTGCCATGCGTGCTTCACCGGCCAGTACAAGGTCGGCTTCGAGCAGCCGGACGCCTCGCAGCTCAAGCTGTTCGACTCCTGAGCGACGCCAGCGTGGATCCGCTCACCTACCGGGCCGCCGGCGTGGACATCGAGGCCGGGGACGAGGCGGTCCGCCGCATCGCCCGCCTGGCCGCGGGCACGCGGCGCCCCGAGGTGCTGGGCGGCATCGGGTCGTTCGCGGCTTTCTGCTCCATTCCCGCCGGCTATCGCGAGCCGGTGCTGGTCTCCTCCACCGACGGGGTGGGATCGAAGCTGAAGGTGGCCTTCCTGGCCGACCGCCACCACACGGTCGGGATCGACCTGGTGGCCATGGGGGTCAATGACCTGCTGGTGCATGGCGCGGAGCCCTTCTACTTCCTCGATTACCTCGCGATCCACCGGGTGGATCCGGCCCGCGTGGAGGCCATCGTGGCGGGGGTGGCGGCGGGCTGCGTGCAGGCCGGCTGCGCCCTGGTCGGGGGCGAGACCGCGGAGATGCCGGACTTCTACGCCCCGGGTGAGTACGATCTCGCGGGCTTCGCGGTGGGCGTGGTCGAGCGGAGCCGCATCGTGACCGGGGCGGACGTCACGCCGGGGGATCGCGTGCTCGGGCTGGCCTCCTCGGGGCTCCACAGCAACGGCTATTCGCTGGCGCGCCGGGTGGTCTTCGAGCGGCTGGGCCTCAAGGTCGGCGACGCGTTCCCCGGCGCCGGGCGCAGCGTGGCGGACGAGCTCCTGAGCCCCACGCGCATCTACGCGAAGGCCGTCCTCGCGCTGCTTCGCGCGCTCCCGGTGCGCGCGATGGCGCACGTGACGGGTGGCGGCATCACCGAGAATCTCCCCCGCGTGCTGCCGGAGGGCTGCCGCGCGGTGATCCGGCCCGCGGCGTGGCCTCTGCCGCCGGTATTCCAGGTGATCCAGGACGCGGCCCGGGTGGACCCGGACGAGATGCGGCGCACCTTCAACATGGGGCTCGGCTACCTGATCGTGGTGCGCGCCGAGGACGCCGGCGGGGCCCGCGCCCTTCTCGAGGGGGCGGGCGAGTCGGTGTTCGACGCGGGCGAGATCGAGGCCGGCCCCAGAGGAGTCCGCTATGCCTGAGCGCGCGCGGCTGCGAGTGGGCGTGCTGGCGTCGGGGCGCGGATCGAACTTCCAGAGCATGGTGACGGCGGCGGCGGAAGGGCGCATTCCCGCGGAGGTCGTCCTCCTGCTGTCGGACCGCCCCGGCGCGGGCGCGCTGGAATTCGCTCGGGCCCGGGGCATTCCGGCCGAGGTGGTCGAGCCCCGCGAGCATCCGGGACGCGAGGCGCATGACAAGGCCCTCATCGATCTCCTGGAGGCGCGGCGGGTGGGGCTGGTGTGCCTGGCGGGCTACATGCGCATCCTGGGCTCCGGCTTCGTGGAGCACTTCCGCGGCCGGCTTCTCAATATCCACCCCTCGCTGCTGCCCGCCTTTCCGGGTCTGCATGCCCAGCGCCAGGCGCTCGAGCATGGGGTGGCGGTGGCGGGCGCCACCGTGCACTTCGTGGACGAGGGCACCGACACCGGCCCCATCGTCGTCCAGGCGGCGGTGCCGGTGCTCCCCGACGATACGGAGGCGAGCCTGTCCGACCGCATTCTCGCCGCGGAGCATCGGATCTATCCGGAGGCCATCCGGCTCTTCGCGGAAGGCCGCCTCCGCATCGAGGGACGGCGCGTGCGAATTCTCGAGGAGGGGCGAGCATGAGCCGGGTGGAGCGCGCGCTCATCAGCGTGCACGACAAGGCGGGGGTCGCGGAGTTCGCGAAGGGCCTGGCCGCGCTGGGAGTGGAGATCCTCTCCACCGGCGGCACCGCGGCGCTGCTCCGCGACAGCGGCATCAAGGTGGTGGACGTGGCCGAGGTCACCGGCTTTCCCGAGATGCTCCACGGCCGGGTGAAGACCCTGCACCCCAAGATCCACGGGGGCATCCTGGCCCGCCGCCCGCTGCCCGACCACATGGCGGCGCTGGCGCAGCACGGCATTCGCCCGATCGATTTGGTCGTCGTGGCGCTCTACCCCTTCGAGAAGACGGTGGCCTACCCCGGGGCCACGCTCGCCGACGCCATCGAGAACATCGACATCGGCGGGCCCAGCATGATTCGCGGCGCGGCCAAGAACCACGAGAGCGTGGGCGTGATCACGGATCCGTCGCAGTACGGGCCCGTGCTGGAGGAGCTGCGCGCGCACGACGGCGCGCTGTCCGCGGAGACCCGTTACCGCCTGGCCCACGAGGCCTTCCGGCGCACGGCGCAGTACGACGCGGCCATCGCCGCCTACCTGCGCGATCCCGGTGCCCGCGGCGCCGCGCCCGCGGCGGCGGGCGACGAGCTCTTGCCCCCGCGGCTCCGCCTCGAGGCCGAGCGCGTGCAGGGGCTCCGGTACGGCGAGAACCCGCACCAGACGGCGGCCTTCTACCGCCTCGAGCCGCGCGGCGGCGGCGGTCCCCTCGGCCTCTCCGCCGCCGCCCAGCTCCACGGCCCGGAGCTCTCCTACAACAATCTGCTGGACTGGTCGGCGGCGCTGGGCCTCCTCCTCGAGTTCGACGATCCCGCGGCGGTGGTGATCAAGCACACCAATCCCTGCGGCGTCGCGGTGGGCAGCGCGGTGGGGGAGGCCATGCGGCGGGCCAAGGCCTGCGATCCCGTGTCCATCTACGGCGGCATCGTGGGGGTGAACCGGCCGCTCACCATGGACGTGGTGAAGGAGCTGTCGGGCATACTCCTCGAGATCCTCTTCGCGCCCGCCTACGAGGCGGACGCCCTGGAGGAGCTGCGCCGCACCAAGAAGAAGTGCCGCGTCTTCCAGCTCCCCTGCGCGCGCGCCGACTACCCCGCGCGGATGGCGGAGCTGCGCAGCGTGCTGGGCGGGCTCCTCGTCCAGGACGCCGATCTCACCGACCTCGACCCCGCCCAGCTCAAGGTGGTGTCTCGCCGGGCCCCCACCGACGCGGAGCTCCGCGCGCTGCGCTTCGCCTGGCGCGTGGGCAAGCACGCCAAGTCCAACGCCATCGTGCTCGCCACCGCCGAGCAGGTGGTGGGCGTGGGCGCGGGCCAGATGAACCGCGTGGACTCCGCTCGCCTCGCCGTGATGCGCGCCCGCGCGAACGGGCTCGAGACCAAGGGCACGGTATGCGCGTCGGACGCCTTCTTCCCCTTTCCCGACGGGCTCGAGGTGGTGGCGGAGGCGGGCGCCACCGCCGCGATCCATCCCGGCGGCTCCGTCCGGGACGAGGAAGTGATCGCGGCCGCCGACAAGCACGGCATGGCGCTGGTCACCTGCGGCATCCGGCACTTCAAGCACTGACGTGGCCGAGGTCCAGCGGGAGCGCGTCTTCAGTCTGCGGGAGCTGACCCGGCTCCTGCGGCTCACGCCCAAGCGCGCCGCGCAGCTCCGCCGGCTGGGCCTGCTCCGCGCCGAGACCATGGGTTACCGCTTCCGCGAGCTGGTGGGCTGCCGGGTGGCGGCGGCGCTCCTGGAAAAGGGCGCCAGCGTGCGCCAGGTGCGCGAGGCCCTGGCGGGCGCCCGCCGGCTCGCGCCCAACGCGGAGACGCCGCTGGCCGAGCTGCGGCTCCTGGTGGAAGGCCAGCGCATCGTGGTGGCCCACGAGCAGCTCCGGTTCGACCCGCGCACCGGGCAGGCGCTGCTGGATTTTCCGGAGCTGGAGCTCGAGCGCGAGACGCGGGAGTCCCTGGCCTGGGGGCGCGTGCGCCCGCTCATCCCGCCCAGCGACGCCGCCGAGGTGTGGTTCGAGCGCGCGGCGGAGTGGGACGGCGACCCGGAGCGCTGGGAGGCGGCGGTGGACGCCTACGAGCGGGTGCTCGCCATCGATCCCGTCTACGCGGCGGCGTGGAACAACCTCGGGCTCCTCCAGCACCGCATGGGGCACTACGAGCGGGCGGGGGAGTGCTACCGCGCCGCTCTCGGCGCCGACGAGACGTGCACCCAGGCCGCCTTCAACCTGGGCTCGCTGCAGGAGGATCTGGGCGACTTCACCGCCGCCGTCACCTGGTACCGGCGGGCGCTGGAGATGGACGCGGACTATGCCGACGCGCACTTCAACCTCGCCGGCGTGCTGGGCAAGATGGGGCGCGCCGAGGCCGCGGCCATCCACTGGCGCCGCTATCTCGAGCTGGATCTGGGCAGCCCCTGGTGTCAGATCGCGCGGTCCCACCTCGAGCAGTCCGCGGACCCGCGCGTGGGGGACGACTCCGACGGCGACGAGGACGAGCCCGTCGCGCCCGCCAAGCCCGGCAAGCCGGAGCGCGAGCGGTGAAGGTCCTCCTCGTCGGCGGCGGCGGCCGCGAGCACACGCTGGCCTGGAAGCTCGCCCAGAGCTCGCGCCTCACCGAGCTCATCGCCGCGCCGGGCAATCCGGGGATCGCGCGTCTCGGCCGCTGCGTTGGTATCAAGGATGACAAGATCGAGGGGCTCTGTCATCTGGCGCTGCACGAGCGGGTGGACCTCACCGTGGTGGGCCCCGAGCTGCCGCTTTCGCTGGGCCTCGCCGATCGACTCCGCGAGCGCGGCGGCGTGGTGTTCGGCCCCTCGCAGGCGGCGGCGCGGATCGAGAGCAGCAAGGCCTTCGCCAAGGACCTGATGGCCCGCTATAGCATCCCCACCGCGCGCTACCGGTCGTTCACCGACATCGCGCCCGCGCGCGCCTGGTGCCGCGAGCTGGGCGTGCCGCTGGTGGTGAAGGCGGACGGCCTCGCCGCGGGCAAGGGCGTGATCATCTGCCGGACGCTCGAGGAGGCGGACGCGGCGCTGGCTCTCTGTCTCGAGTCGGCGGCCTTCGGCGCCGCGGGCGCCAGCGTGGTGGTGGAGGAGTTCATGGTGGGTGAGGAGGCGTCCTTCTTCGCCATCACGGACGGCACCGCCATCCTGCCGCTGGCCGGCGCCCAGGACCACAAGACGGTGTTCGACGGCGACCGCGGGCCCAATACCGGCGGCATGGGCGCCTATTCGCCCGCGCCCGTCCTGGACGCGGCCATGGCCGATCGCGTGATGGCCGAGATCGTACGGCCCACCGTGGCCGCCCTCGCCAGGGAAGGGACCCCCTTCACGGGCTTTCTCTACGTCGGGCTCATGATCGGGAGCGACGGGCCGCGCGTGGTCGAGTTCAACTGCCGCTTCGGCGATCCCGAATGTCAGGTGGTGATTCCGCGGCTGGGCGACGACCTGCTCCCGATCCTGGCCGGCGCCGCGCGCGGCGGCGGACTGCCCGCCGCGCTGGCCTGGAAGCCGGACGCGGCGGTATGCGTGGTGCTGGCCTCCGGGGGGTACCCGGGCCGCTACGACACGGGCCTGCCCATCACCGGCATCGAGGAGGCCGAGGCCCTGCCCGGCGTCCAGGTCTTTCACGCCGGGACCGCGCGCCGTGACGGCGCCCTCGTCACCGCGGGCGGCCGCGTCCTGGGCGTGCACGCCACCGGACCCGACCTGCGCGCCGCGGTGGAGACCGCCTATGCCGCCGCGGATCGGATCCAGTTCCGCGGCAAGCACCACCGGCGGGACATCGCGTGGAGGGCGCTCCACCGGTGACCACCGTTCACCGCGTGGACGCGGAGCATCCGGCCGGTCCGGGGCTCGACGCGGCCGCCGCGGTACTCAAGGCCGGCGGCACCGTGGCCTTTCCCACCGAGAGCTTCTATGGGCTGGGCGCGGACGCCCTCGATCCGGAGGCGGTGGCGCGCGTCGTTCGCATCAAGGGGCGCGCGGAGTCCAATCCCGTGCTCGTGCTCGTGGATTCCGTGGAGCGCGCGCTGACCCTGGTCGCCGCCGCCGCGCCGGAGGTGCGGGCTCTGATGGCGCGGCACTGGCCGGGGCCCCTCACCCTCGTGCTGCCGGCGGCGGCGGCGGTGCCCGCGCCCATCACCGCGGGCACGGGCACGGTGGGTGTGCGCGTGCCCGGCCATCCGGTGACGCTGGCGCTGCTGCGCGCGGCGCGCATGGCCGTGACCGGCACCTCCGCGAATCCCAGCGGCGAGCCGGCGCCGTCCCGCGCGGACGAGGTGGCGCGGCGGCTCCCCGGGCTGGTGGACGTGATCCTCGACGGCGGGCCCACCGCGGGCGGCCCCCCATCCACCGTGGCGGACTGCACCGTGTGGCCGCCGCGCATCCTGCGACAGGGCCCCGTGCGGCTGTGACCGTTTCCATCACCGGCGTCATCCAGGCCGGCGGCAAGAGCACGCGGATGGGCGGGGAGCCCAAGGCGCTGCTCGAGCTGGGCGGGCGGCGCATCATCGAGCGTGTGCTCGACGTCCTGCGGGCGGTGGCCGACCCCGTGCTGCTCGTGACCAATACCCCCGAGCTCTACCGCTTCCTGGGTTTACAAATGCTCCCCGACGCCTTTCCCGACGGGGGCTCGCTGGGGGGCATCTACTCGGGGCTCCAGGCGGCGCCGGGCGACGTGGCCTTCACGGTCGCCTGCGACATGCCGTTCGTCTCGCCGGCGGTGGCCCGCCTCGTCACGTCGCGCGCGCCGGAGGCGGATGTGGTGGCGCCGCGCGTGGGCGAGCAGTGGGAGACGCTCCACGCCTGCTACGGCAAGGCATGCCTCGGCCCCATGGAGCGGCGGCTGCGGGCGGGGCGGCTCAAGATCACCGGCTTCTTCGACGAGGTGCGCGTGCTGGCGATCCCGGAGGCGGAGATCGCGCGGCTCGCCGACCCCGCCCGCGTGTTCATGAACGTCAATACGCCCGAGGAGCTGGCGCGGGCCCGCGCGCTGGCGTCAGCGCCGTAGATGGACGCGCGCGCGGAGGGGCTGGGACTCACGTCCATCCAGGAGATCAATACCCTGCCGCGCGAGATGGCGGAGACGCTCTACCTCCGGCTGGTGCCCGGCGAGCTGCTGCGCCGGCTCGAGATCAGCCCCAGCACGCTGTGCCGGCCCGACGGCGCCCGGCTGGTGCGCGTCACCGCGCCCGAGGAGCGGCCCTGGGCGCGCGTGGAGGTGCGCGCGGCGCCCGACGACCGCGATCCCATGCTGCTGGTGGACGTGGAGATGTCGGCGATGTCGGTGCCGGAGCTGGCCTTCGTCCAGATCAACGATCCCGCCGCGCCCCGCTACAGCATCGACCGCGACGCCGCCGGGCGCGACACGCTGTTCGGCACCGCGTCGCGCAACCTGGACGAGGAGGCGCGCGCGATGCGCGACGGCCTCGCGCCGGGGCAGGTCCGCCGCGGCCTGGGCATGCTCGCCCGTGTGCTCCAGTGCATGGAGGCCTTCTGCGGGATCATCGGCAAGGACCTCTACCTCATCGACCCGCTCTTCTACCACTCGGCCATCCTCTACGAGCGCCGCGGCTGCGGCTACATCATGGGCCGCGAGATCATGGAGGGCATCCACGATCAGTTCTCCCAGACCGGCGCGCTCACCCGGGGCCTCGACGGCGCCACGCCGTTCCGCGCGCCGGGGGCGGGGCTCACCGTGCGCGGCCGGAGCTGGGCGCTCCACGACGGCGTGTCCGGCCATGCCTGGGGCGGCGTCAAGATGTACAAGGCCACCGGCCGTCATGCGGGCGTGAACACCTTCCCCGGAGGGCTATACTAGCGGGGCCATGCCGAGGAAGAAGAAGCCGGTGTACGCGCGCGTGCGCAAGCCGATGCCGCGCAAGCCCCCCAAGGTCGAGGTGCCCAAGACCGCCTACCGGCGCCGGCCCAAGCATCCCCGCGCCGGCGAGCCCGACTAGTGCCCGGCCCGCGCCCGCTCACCCTGATCGTCCACTACCACGAGATCAGCCTGAAGCGCGGCAACCGCCCCGTCTTCCTGCGCCGGCTCCAGGATAATCTGCAGCGCGCGGTGGGCGATCTCGGCCCCGCGCGCGTCGAGCAGCTCCCCGGCCGCATCCTGCTGAGCCTGGACGGCGCGCTCGACGCGGAGACGATCGCGGCGCGGATCCGCCGCGTGTTCGGCGTGGCCAACTTCGCCCTCGTCGAGCGGACGCAGCCCGACATGGACGCGCTGAAGCGGGCGGTGGATCGCGTCACCGAGGGGCGGCGCTTCGAGTCCTTCCGCATCACCGCGCGGCGCGCCTTCAAGACCTCGCCGCTGTCGTCGCTGGAGATGAATCGGGAGCTCGGCGCCCATGTGCTGGCCGGGCATTCGACGCGGGTGAGCCTCGAGCATCCCGAGCTGAACATCCACGTCGAGGTGCTGCCGGGCCAGGCCTTCGTGTACGGCGACCGGCGGCCGGGGCCGGGCGGGCTCCCGGTGGGCTCCAGCGGCATGGTGGCGGCGCTGCTGTCCGGCGGCATCGACTCGCCGGTGGCGGCGTGGCGCCTCATGAAGCGGGGGTGCCGCGTCACCTTCGTGCACTTCCACAGCGTGCCGTATCTGCCCGACGTGTCGCGGGGCAAGGCGCGCGCCCTCGTGGAGCGGCTCACCGCGTGGCAGTACGTCTCGCGCCTCTTCCTGGTGCCCTTCGGGGAGATCCAGCGCGCGGTGGTGCTGGCGGTGCCGGGGCCGCTGCGCGTGGTCGTCTACCGCCGTCTCATGCTCCGCATCGCGGAGGTGCTGGGGCGGAGCAGCGGCGCGCTGGCCCTGGTCACGGGCGAGAGCGTGGGGCAGGTGGCCTCGCAGACCCTGCACAATCTCGCCCGCGTGGACGAGGTGGCCGATCTCCCGGTGCTCCGGCCGCTCATCGGCATGGACAAGATCGAGATCACCGCCCAGGCCGAGGCCATCGACACCTTCGACATCTCCATCGAGCCGGACGCCGACTGCTGCACGCTCTTCGTGCCGAAGAACCCCGGCACGCGCGCGAGCCGCGAGGAGATCGCCGCGGTGGAGAGCCGCCTGGACATCGCCGGCCTGGTGGAGATGGGCGTCACCGGCGCCGAGCTCGAGACCTTCGACTTCCCCGCCGGCGCGGGTCCCATGCGGCCCCGCTCCGCCGCCGCCACGCAGGGACGCGGGGGCTCCGGCCGCCGGTGAGCGTCGAGCTGACCTTTCTGGGCGCCGCCGGCACCGTCACCGGCTCCCGGCATCTCCTCGAAACGGATCGGGCCCGCGTGCTCCTCGACTGCGGGCTCTTCCAGGGCCTCAAGGCGCTGCGCCAGCGGAACTGGCAGGATCCGCCGCTGGACGTGCGGCGGCTCGACGCGGTCATTCTCAGCCACGCCCATATCGACCACTCCGGGTATCTGCCGCGGCTGGTCAAGACGGGCTTCGCGGGCCCCGTCTACTGCACGCGCGGCACCGCCGAGCTCCTGCAGGTGATGCTCCCGGACGCCGCGCACCTGCAGGAAGAGGAAGCCGCCTTCGTGAACCGGCACAAGACCTCGCGCCACGACCCCGCGCTGCCGCTGTTCACCACCGAGGACGCGGCGAGCTCGTTGCGACTGCTCCGCACCGTCGAGTTCGGCGCGGAGTTCGTCCCCGCGCCGGGGGTGCAGGCGCGCTTCACGCCCTCGGGCCATATCCTGGGGGCGGGGCTGGTCGAGTGCCGGCTCGGCGGGCGCCTCGTGGTGTTCTCGGGTGATCTGGGGCGCTACAGCGTGCCCATCATGGTGGATCCGGAGCCGGTGGCGGAGGCCGACGCCCTCCTCGTGGAGTCCACCTACGGCAACCGGCTCCACGAGGCCGGCGACCCGCTCGACCGGCTCACCGCGGCGGTGCTGCGCGCGCAGGACAAGAAAGCCTGGCTCCTCATCCCCGCCTTCGCGGTCGGGCGCGCCCAGGAAATCCTCTACGACCTCCGCGAGCTGGAAGAGGCCAGCCGCATCCCGTCGCTCCCGGTATTCCTCGACAGCCCCATGGGCATCCAGGCCACCGCCATCTACGCGCAGCACCCGAAGGAGCACGACACCGCGTACCAGCGCGTCGCCGCCGCCGGCAAGCGCCCCTTCGCCCCGCGCCGCTTCGAGGTCACGCGCACGGTGGACGACTCGAAGCGCCTCAACGAGCTACCCGGGCCCGGCATCATCGTCGCCGGCAGCGGCATGGCCACCGGCGGGCGCATCCTCCACCACCTGCGGCGCCTGCTCCCGCTGCCCGAGACCACGGTGCTCTTCGTGGGCTATCAGGCCGCGGGCACCCGCGGCCGCCTCCTCCGGGACGGGGCCAAGGAATTGCGCATGTTCGGCGGCGCGGTGCCCGTGCGCGCCACCATCATGGTGAGCGACGCGTACTCCGCGCATGCCGATCGCGGCGAGATCCTGCGCTGGCTAGGGGGCTTCAAGCATCCGCCGGGCATCACCTATATCGTGCACGGTGAGCCCCAGGCGGCGGAGGCGCTGCGGGAAGCGATCGTGAGCACCCTCGGCTGGCGCGCGGAGGTGGCGCGCGACGGCCAGCGGGTGACGGTCTGACGCCGGCCGGAGCCGCATCGGCATGCCGCTCGGATACCGGCTGATCCGGGCGCTCTCGCGCCTGCTCCTGCGCCTCTTCTATCGGCGGGTCGAGGTCGTCGGCGCGGAACGCATTCCGCCCCGCGGTCCGCTGCTGGTCCTCGCCAATCACCAGAACGCGCTGGTGGACGGCATGCTGCTCCTGGCGGTGATCCCGCGCCGGCTCCGGCCGCTGGCCAAGGCTCCGCTCTTCTCCAATCCCCTGATCGGGCCGCTGCTGCGCATGACCGGCGCCATCCCCGTCGTCCGCCGTCAGGACACCGGGACCGCCACGGTGGAGAACACGCGCATGTTCGAGGCGGCCGGCCGCACCCTGGCGGAAGGCGGCGCCATCCTCATCTTTCCCGAGGGGAAGAGCCAGCCCGAGCCCGTCCTCCAGCCGCTGCGCTCGGGCGCCGCGCGGCTCCTGCTCGGCGCGGAGGCGGCGCAGGGCCGCGCGCTCGACTCCGCCGTGGTCCCGGTCGGGCTACTCTTCAACGAGCCCGGCACCTTCCGGAGCGGCTGGGCGCACGTGCTCGTCGGCGAGCCCCTGCGGCTCGGGGAGACGCGCGCGCGCTACGCGACCGAGCCGGAGGCCACGGTGCGCGACCTCACCGAGCGGATGGAGGACGCGCTGGGCGCCCTCCTCGTCGAGGCGGGCGACCGCGAGACGCAGCGGCTGCTCCACATCGCGGAGTCGCTCTGGCGCGCGGAAGCCGACGCGCCCGCGGCGGATGCCGGAGCCAGCGCGGAGTGGCGCCGGCGCGCGGTCCGCGCCTATCGCTGGCTCCGCCTGCGCGAGCCCGAGCGCATCTTCGCGCTGCGCCGCGAGATCTATCACTATGCCGAACTCCGCGAGCGAAGCGGGCTCGGCGAGCGCGGGCTCGGCGCGCCGCTCTCGCGGGCGAGCGCGCTCCGCTGGGCGCTCCGCGAGACGCTGCTCCTGACCCTGGGCCTGCCCCTGGCGCTCTGGGGCCTGGCGACGCATGCCGCGCCGTACCGCCTGAATGGCTGGCTGGTCCGGCTGGCGCGTCCCGACGGCGATGTCGAGGCCACGTACAAGCTGCTGCTGGGCATGCTGCTGTTTCCCCTGGGCTGGATCGCCGAGGGCTGGCTGGCCTGGCGAGTGGGCGGATGGCCGCTGCTGGGCTTCTTCCTGGTCGCGCTCGTTCCCTCGGGCCTCTTCGCGCTGGGCTGGAAGGACCGGCTCGAGCGCGTGGCGCGCGCCACGCGCGGCCTCCTCCACCTCCTGACCCGGCGTGACCTCCGCCGCTTCCTCGTCGCGCGACGCCGCGGTCTGGCGAGGGAGTTCGAGGCCCTCGTGCGTCTGGTGCCCGAGGCGGTGCTCGACGGCAGCGAGGAGGACCGGAAACACCATATCTAGCGGCTCCTTGACACTCCACCCCCGCGGAGCGTAAGGTGGCCGCCATGGTGGCCGTAGCGCTGGGCGCCGATCACGCCGGCTGGGAGCTGAAGGAATCGCTCAAGGCCTGGCTCATCGATCAGGGCCATCAGGTGCTCGACTTCGGCACGCACTCTCCGGATTCCGTCGACTATCCCGACTATGCGGCCCAGGTCGGAGAGTCCGTCGCGGTGGGAAAGGTGGACCGCGGGGTGCTGGTCTGCGGCACCGGGATCGGCATGGCCATCACCGCCAACAAGGTGCCCGGCGTGCGCGCCGCCGTCTGCGGCGACACCTTCACCGCGCGGATGAGCCGCGAGCACAACGACGTCAACGTGCTGTGCCTCGGCGCGCGCCTCACCGGCCGCGACCTCGGGCGCGAGATCCTCGAGATCTGGCTGGACTCCACCTTCGCCGGCGACCGGCACGCGCGTCGGGTGGGGAAGATCACCGCGCTCGAGCAGCGCCTCCGCGCGGACGGCTGTCGCTAGCGCGCGCCATGGCCGGCCATCTCGAGCAGGTGGATCCGGAGATCGCCAAGGCCATCCGCGGCGAGACGGAGCGTCAGGCCCGCAACCTCGAGCTGATCGCCTCCGAGAACTTCGTCTCCGAGGCGGTGCTGGAGGCGGTGGGCTCCGTCCTCACCAACAAGTACGCGGAGGGCTATCCCGGCAAGCGCTACTACGGCGGCTGCGAGATGGTGGACGTTGCGGAAGAGCTGGCCATCGCGCGCGGCAAGGAGCTCTTCGGCGCCGAGCACGTCAACGTGCAGCCGCACTCGGGCTCGCAGGCGAACATGGCCGTGTACATGACCTTGCTCAAGCCGGGTGACACCGTGCTGGGCCCGAATCTCTCCCACGGCGGCCACCTGACGGCGGGAAGCCCGATGAACTTCTCGGGCAAGCTCTACACCATCATTCCCTACGGAGTTCGAAAAGACACCGAGCGCATCGACATGGATCAGGTGCGCGACCTCGCCCGGCAGCACCGGCCCAGGCTCATCATCGCCGGGGGCTCGGCCTTCCCGCGCGCCATCGAGTTCAAGCCCTTCCGCGAGATCGCGGACGAGGTGGGCGCCGCCTTCATGGCCGATATCGCGCACCCGGCGGGGCTGGTGGCGGCGGGGCTGCATCCCTCGCCGGTGCCCTACGCGGACTTCGTGACCACCACCACCCACAAGACGCTCCGCGGGCCGCGGGGCGGCATGGTCATGTGCCGCGCCGCCCACGCCAAGGACCTCGACCGCGTGGTGCTGCCCGGCATCCAGGGTGGGCCGCTCATGCACGTGATCGCGGCCAAGGCGGTGGCCTTCCGCGAGGCGCAGACGGCGGAGTGGCGCGCCTACCAGGGGCAGATCGTCAAGAACGCCCGGGCGCTGGCCGAGGCCTTGCTTGCCCGCGGCTTCCGCCTGGTCTCGGGCGGCACCGACACCCATCTCCTCCTGGTGGACCTCACGCCCAAGGGCGTGACCGGCAAGGACGCGCAGGAGGCGCTCGATCGCGCCTGGATCACCACGAACAAGAACGGCATCCCG
>Ga0134127_10001361_pt1 | contig 18319 bp, 18 predicted proteins | sample KB31753_FD_96459 | JGI IMG/M metagenome (GOLD analysis project Ga0134127, IMG submission 96459) | Terrestrial soil microbial communities with excess Nitrogen fertilizer from Kellogg Biological Station, Michigan, USA - KB3-175-3 | ecosystem: Environmental > Terrestrial > Soil > Unclassified ... | reverse complement strand
TCGATGCCGAGCCGTTCGGCGGCACAGGCATTTGGCGCGGCGCGTTCAAGCGCCGAGGGCCGGTCCCATGGCTCGCGGGGCTCGTCGTGCTGGGCGCCGGGCTGTACTCCGTGCTGATTCTGCGCCCCGACGATTCGTTGCAACGGCCGTCGCTTCTCGCGGGGCAAGCGCCGGACTTCGAGATCGAGATGCCGGACACCGGACGCGATCGCGTGCTACCGGTCGCAGAGTTGCGCTGGTGCTTGCGCGAAGACCTACGGATCGAGATTTTCGAGCAGCGGCTGTCGTACAGCGAGCCGCAGCGGTTCGGCGTCATGGTCTCCGACTACAACCGCCGTTGCACGCGGTTTCGGTACCGCGACAACGATCTCGAGCGCGCGCGCCGCGACATCGACGGCGCGAGAAAGTGGATCCTGGAAGAAGCGTTTGCCGAAGCGTATTCACTGTCCGTGGGCGGAGCGCCGGGCAGGCTTGCGGCCGACGGCTACTCCATCCTCACCAAGGACGTGCAACGGCTGCTGCGAGCGGTCGGATACGATCCCGGCCCCATCGACGGACACTACGGCCCTCGAACCAAAGCCGCGGTGGAGTCGTTCGAGAACGAGCTCGGCAGAGCTGCTACCGGCGGCGTTTCCGAGGCGCTGCGACGAGAGCTGCTCGACCGCGTTCGAAGCTCCGGATTGGCGGAGTCGCGGCTACTCGCAGCGACGGCCGCGGAGGCCTCGGCCATCCGCTCAACCTGTGCCGGCGCGAACGGTGTGGCGGCGTACAACCGGTGCGTCGAATCCGAGTTGGCTTCGCTCGCGCAGCGGCGGCCGCCTCCCGCGCGAGCCGTGACTGCGGCGGAGCGTTCGACCATCGACGACGTCTGCTTGCGCGCCAAGCTGCGGGGCGGAGCGGCGGAGCATGAGCGCTGCGTCGAGGAGCAGATCGCGGAGCTCGCGGCGCTCGAGAGCGAGCCGAGCGTCGCTGCGATGACTAGGGGTCAGCGCGCCACCGTCGAAGATCGGTGCGCGAGCACGGGGTCGTTTTACGGGCCCGCGGCCTTCTATCGTTGCGCGCAGGAGCGGCTCGCGGAAGTCGCCGCCGCGGGCAGGAACACTTCGCTCTAGTTCCGAAGACCCCCAACCGAAGGTTGGACGACTACAGGTCGTCGCGCGCATTTCCGCGACAGTCACTCGTGGCCGGTCGGCATTCGTCCGTGTGGGGCGCGGCTCGGTGGAGGTTCGCCGTCGTTCGTCGCAGCGGCGAGACGCCGGGCCGTGCATCGCGGATCGTTCGCGCAACGCCTGGACGAATCCCGGCCCCACGAGGAGAGCTTCATGCGACGCGTCGTCTTCATGCTTCTGTCGACAGTCGCCGTCAGCTCGCCGGCGACGGCTCATCACAGCGCCGCGCGCTTCGTGCTGGCGCAGAGCGTCACGGTCAACGGCGTGGTCGCGCGTTACGAGTGGGCGAATCCGCACGTCTACATTTTCGTAACGGAGATCAACGCTGACGGCGAGGCCGTCGAGTGGGAGATCGAGGCTCAGCCGCCCGCGATGATGCGCCGCGTCGGCTGGTCGCGCGAAACGCTCGCGGTCGGCGACGCCGTAAGTCTGACGGGGGCGCCGGCGCGAAACCCGAGCAGCAAGAGTTTGCTGCTGCAGAGCATCCACAAGGCGGAGGTCGCGCTTTTCGACGGACCGAGTCTCCGCGCGGCGATGAGCGGCGACGGCCGCGGTACCGACGCGGCTGCGGCGCCGTCTGCCAGCGGGCTCGCCGGTGTCTGGGTGACGCTGGCCAACTTCGACGTCACGGTGGGTTTCGCGAGGCCTGCCGTCCGCTTTCAGCTCACGGAAGCGGGCGCGGCGTCGGTGGCGGCCTTCGATGAAGCGACGATGAGCCCGGCCCTCGACTGCGTTCCGCTGCCGGCGCCGGCCGCCACGATTGTGCCCGACGTCAAACGCATCAGCATGGAGGGCGGCTCGATCCGCATCGCCGGCGAGTTCGATTCCGGCGAGCGTGTCATTCACGTCGTGGACGGTGGCGCGAGACCTGATGCGTCGGCGCTGCGGCCTTCTCTTCAGGGCCATTCGATCGGCCGTTGGGAGGGCAAGGCTCTGGTCATCGAAACGACCGCGTTCGCGCCGCACGCGTACGGTCTCGGCCTGGGGCTCAAGTCGAGCCCGGCGAAGCGCCTCGTCGAGCGGCTTGCGCTCGATGACGATGGAACCGGCCTCTCGTACGAGTTCGAGCTCACCGACACCGAGGTGCTCGCCGCTCCGGTCACGGGCAAGCTCCGCTGGGTCTATCGCCCGGATCTCACATTCATGCCGGAGGCGTGCGACCGAGAGAACGCGAGACGGTTTTTGAAATAGCCGCAGCCCTGCAGGCGACGCTACATTTGCCGGAACAAGTGCAGGTAGTTGCGGCTCACGGGCAGCACGTCATCGCGGCCCTTCAAGTGGATGTCGGCTGTCTCGTTGGCGCCGCGCACGACACGATCGATCGAGCTCAGGTTAACGACGACCGAGCGGTGCACTTGTGCGAATTGCGCGGCGTCGAGCTGCGCTCCGAGATCCTTGAGAGGCATGCGAATGACGGCTTCGCGCGGCCGGCGCGCGTCGTCGCGCCACGCGACGACGGTGTACTTTTGGTCCGACCGGAGGAAGTCTACGGCTTCGACGGGGATCAGGTGAACCGTCTGGCCGACCGATGCACGAAGCCAGCGCAGCGGCCCGACTGCGCTGACCTTCTGCAAGCGAGCGGCGAGCTCTGCCAGCAGCGCTTCCGTGTGCGCCGGCTGCGCGTTGCGTAGCCGCTCCTGCACGCGCGTCACGGTTTCGGCAAGCCGTGCAGGCTCGACGGGCTTGACGAGGTAGTCGAGCACGCCGTGCGCGAAAGCCGCGACGGCGTATTCATCGAACGCCGTGACGAACACGAGGTGCGCGCGGCGCCCGATGTGGCTCGCCGCCTCGACGCCGGTCTTCCCGGGCATTTGCACGTCTAGAAAACACACGTCGGGTCGATGCGCCTCGAATAGGTCGATCGCCTCCCGGCCGTTGCGCGCCATCGCGACGACGTCGAGCTCGGGCCAAACCTTTGCGAGGAGGCGCTCGAGCGAATCGCGAAGCAATGGCTCGTCGTCGGCGAGCAGCGCTCGAGGGCGCGCGGCCGTCACTGCGTCGCCTGTCGCGCGGGCAAGTCGATTTCGGCGCAGACGCCGTGAGGTTCGACCGTACGCAGGTCGAAGCGCGCATCCCCGCCGAATGCGAGCTGTAATCGCTCGCGCAGCGTCGCGAGACCGGTGCCCAAGCTGCTGCCGCTCGACGCAAGTCCGAGACCCGTGTCCGTGACGCGAATCGAGCAGCGGCCATCGGACGACCGGATCTCGATGTCGATGCGACCGCCTTCCTCGCAGGGATCGATGCCGTGACGAATGGCGTTCTCGACGAGCGTCAGCAACGTCATCGGAGGGCATAGCTGGGCCCTCGCAGCAGTGTCCGCCTGCAGTCCGAAATCGAGCCGATCGGGCATGCGCATCTTCATGAGATCGAGGTAGGCTCGCACGAGCTCGAGCTCTTGGCCGAGCGTCGTTCCCGGTTCCTGCATGCGAGGGACGGCGGCACGCAGATACGCGATCAAGCTTGCGAGCACCTTCGGCGCTTGCGGCGATCCGACGTCGACCAGCGCTTGCACGTTCGCGAGCGTGTTGAACAGGAAATGAGGCTCGACCTGTGCTTGCAATAGGCGCAATCGCGCGTCGAGTGCTTTGCGCTCGAGCTCGCTGCGTTGGAGCTCGAACTTCAGCGCCTGATCCCGCACGAAAACGTCGCGTTGCCGAACCATCGCGCCAAGCGCGATCCACGGCGCAAACAACAGGCCTCCAAAAGCCACGAAACCGAGACTCAGCAGCTGCGCTTGTTCGTGCGCGGCGTGAATGTCTACGCCCATGTGTACGAAATGAGGAAGCAGCACTCCGACGGGCACGGCGACGACGACGCCCACGAGCTGCAGAATCCAGCGCGGCAGCGCGGCCGGCAGGCGCTTGGGTCTTCGCTCGAGCCACTCGAAGGCAAGCGTGGCCGCGACGCCCATGACGACGGCATGCCCGATCGTCACGGAAATGGCCGGCGCTCCGGCCAGGAGGCCGCTCAGGCCGCCGAACAGCGCCGGTACGCCGACCGCGAGCAGCACTCGCGGGCCGCTCAGTAGCGAAGTGATGCCCCGTAGTCTGACCGAGCTCGCCGTCACTGCCATGGCGGCCAATATAGACGAACCCTTCCGAAGCTTGCGCGCGCTTCGGCCTTCCGGAACGCCTCCGCAGAGCAACTCGTCGGTCCTAATCGTCGTTCGGCGCCGGCAAAGCACCGGCTGTCGCAACGGCTCCCTCGAGCCGGCGCCTTCCAATGGAGCTCGAGCGCGAGATCAACCAATTATCTTCGACGCTTGCGCCGCGCGGTTCCGTACCGCGCGAGGAACGTCTCGACTCCTTCTCGCGCGCGCTCGAGGACGTGCTCCTTCGACGGCGGCGTTCCGACCAGCATGGCTCGATCGAGGGGCTCGCCCACCACGAGATACGCGAACTGCTCGGCAGCGATTCGTGAGCTCGGCGCCTGCAGCAAGCCGAGCTTAGAGAGGTGCTCGAACTCTGCCGCGAGCGCGGCGATCACGCGACCGGGCGCACGGTCGAAGTACTGCTTCGCGAGCCCGGGGACCGTCGGTGCCTCGCGTATCAATAGCCGCCGGAGCGCGATGATCTCGGGACGCACGACCCCGAGCGCGAGCCGGCGACCGAGGTCGTGCAGCGCAGTCGGCAGACCGGTCGGCGTCGGCTCTCTCGTGAGCTCCCCGCGTAGATCGCGCGCAAACTCGCCCGCGTAGGCGATAGCGTCCGAGACGATCTCCGAAAAGAGCGACCCCTTGTCCGAGTAGTTGTTGTACACCGTGCGCTTCGTGATTCCGGCGAGCGCGGCGATCTCTTCCATGGTGGTTCCCCCGAAGCCCTTCTCGAGGAACAACGTGGTGGCCGCTCGGACGACGGCCGCACGCGAGCGAACGACGCGGGGGTCGTCCGCGCGCGGTGCGGCAACGCGCCGAGTGAGCCGCCGATGACGCGCAGATATTGTACTCATGAGTAAAGTATTATACCGTTGAGTGCACAAACAAAGCGAACAACATGATAACCATCGCCGCGGCACTGACTAAGCCATGAGCTCGAACGAGCCGGAACGCCATCGAAGCACGTCAACGACGCAGTGGCTGCTTCGTTGCGGTGTCGTCGTGGGCGCGCTGTATCTCGCGGCCGGTCTCATTCAAGGATTCGTTCGCGACGGGTTCGACTTCCGGCGACACGCGTTGAGCCACCTTGCCAATGGGCCGGGAGGTTGGGTCCAAACGGTCAACCTCGGCGTCAGCGGGCTGCTGAGCATCGGCGCCGCGTTCGCGATTGCGCGCGTGCTTCGATCACGGGCGGCGGGTTGGTTACTCGGCTGCTTCGGCGCCGGCATGATCATCGCCGCGATGTTCCCGGCCGATCCGGTCGACGGGTTTCCCCCCGGCACTCCGCTAGGCGTCCCGACGACCATGAGCACCTCGGGGTTGATCCACTTCGCAGCAGGGGGCATCGGGTTTCTGACGCTCGCCGCGGCTTGCTTCGCAGTGGCGCGTGCGATGTCTCGTCAAGACCAATCGTCGATGGCGCGGCTGTCGTTCGTCTGCGGTTGCGCCATCCTCATTGGCTTCTTCGGTCCCGTGGCGATTCCGGCCATATCGATAGCGGGGATCTGGTTCGCGGTCGTCGTCGGTTGGGTGTGGCTCGCCGTCACGTCGGCGCATCTCATGAGGCGAGCCTGACGCTCACGGCGGAGCGGGGGAAGTGCGGCGTCGGTAGGTACTCTACGCTACCATTCGCGGAACACTCGGTACTTCCAGAGGCAGTGGATGCAACCGCGAATGCGCCTGATCGTCGCCGTGTTAGCGCTCAGCGCGGTGACCTCCGTCGTGTGCGCGCAGCGCTTTCGCCGCGGGTACGCGCCGGCGCCCGACCAGCCGCTCGTTGGCGAGCCGAAGGAGTGGACGTTTGCGCGCCTCGCGTACGACGGCGCCGGCTACGGCAGCCGCTGGGCGGTCGATTATCCCGGCGCCGAGTACCACTTCTCGCAGGCGGTCGAGCGGTTGACTCGGATCGACGTCCATCGAGAAGGCCACGTCGTCAGCCCGAACTCCGACGAGCTGTTCGACTATCCCTGGCTCTACGCCGTGGAGGTCGGGTCTTGGGCGTTCAGCGATTCGCAGGCCACGCGCATGCGCGAGTATCTGCTGCGCGGCGGCTTCCTCATGGTCGACGACTTTCACGGCGAGGCCGAGTGGCAGGTCTTCTTGGAAGGCATGCGCATGATTTTCCCCGATCGCCCGATCGAGGATGTCCCGGCGGAAGACGCCCTTTACGAGGTGCCGTATATCATCGGCGAGCGCCTCCAGGTACCCGGACCGGACTACATGCGGACAGGATTACGCTACGAACGGTACGATGGAGTGACGCCACATTGGCGCGGCATCCGGGACGCCGACGGGCGTTGGATGATCATGATCTCGCACAACATCGACTACGGCGAAGGCTGGGAGCAGGCCGACAACCCGGCCTACCCGGAGCCCTTCACCGGCCAGGCCTACCAGGTCGCGGTCAACTACTTGATTTACGCCATGACGCACTGAAGCGCGTCACGGCGTTGCGGCCAACACGAATTTCTGCGCGCGCCGGTTGTTGACGATCTCCGCCGTGTAGAGATTGCCCTTCGAGTCGGTCGCCATGTGATGCACGATGTCGAACTCGCCGGCGTTGGCGCCTTTCATGCCCACGACGCCGATCTGCGTCATGGACTGCCGATCGAAGATCACGACGCGCATCGGCCCCGAGTCGACGACGTATAGGAACCGCTGGCTCGCGTCGGGCGAGAACGCGAAGCCCGCCGGAACCGGCACGACGGTGCTGCCTTCGTTCATCACGCGCACTTGCTTCAGGAACTTGCCCTCGCGCGTGAACAGCTGGATGCGGTTGTTGATGCGATCGGCGAGGTAGACGATGCCGTCGCGCGAAACCTTGATCGCGTGCGGCAAGCCGAATTCCGGCGGGCCGTCGGGCGTCGTCTGCGGCTGCGGCGTAGGTGCGTTCGCCGCAAACGTCGCCGGCGGCGGGTTGCCGAACGCGCCCCACATGCGCTTGAACTTGCCGGTCTCCGAGTCGAAGACGATGACGCGCTTGTTGCCGTAGCCGTCGGCCGCGTAGACCTCATTCGCTTGCGTGTCCACGAACACGTCGGTGGCCTGATGCACGTTCTCGGTGTCGAGATTGCCGGTGCTGGCGCCGCTCCGGCCGATCTGCATGACGAGCTCGCCCGTCATCGTGAACTTCATGATCATGTCGTCGCTGACGCCCGGCGTCGTCACGCGCGGCCAGCCGGCCCGCCCGCCGATCCAGACGAAGTCGTCGGCGTCGACGAAGATGCCGTGCTCGCGGCCGAGCCATGCTGCGCCGTTCGCGGGTCCGCCCCAGCTCCGGAGCAGTTTTCCCGCGGCGTCGAATTGCAGCACCGGCGGCGCCGCGTTGGCGCGCTTGTCCTCCGGTATCGACTGCGGCACGTGCAGTACCCAGATGTTGTCGTTGCGGTCGACCGAGATCGACGTCACCTCGCCGAGCACCCAGTTGTTCGGGATCGTCGGCCAGGTCGGATCCACTCTGAACTCGGGCGGGCGGGGAGCGGATTGGGCGCGGACCTGGTTGCCGATCGAGACCGCAAGCAGCAACGTCAGCGCCGCATTCGGCCAGAGTCGAAGCGTGGTTTTCATGGGCGAAGATGATACGACGACTTCGCGTCTGTCGCCGATCTCGTCGCGCGATCGAGTATATTCGAGCACGGCTTCGTGCAGCGGGGGATAGGTATGGTGACGACGACACGCCGCGAGGCGTTGCAGTGGATGGGCGGTGTGGCAGCCGCCGCGTGGCTTCCGTTACGGGCTTCTGCCCAAGCGCCTGCGTTCCCGAAAGGCGCCGTGATCAGGACTTTGTTCAAGGACTACGCGCCCGCGGAGCTCGCGGGCGGCGCGACGTTGTTCCACGAGCACCTGTCGCTCGGGCCGGACTTCAGCGATCGCTTCCGCTCGGCGGCGGCCGCGGTGCTGACCGCGCAGGGCGCGCCGCCCACGCAGCGCCCAGCGGGTCCGCCGCCGGCGCCGGCCGGCCCCGACCCGATGCGCGACGTCGACCTCATGGCGGAGGAGCTTCGCAGCGCGCAGCGAGATGGCGTCGCATGCATCGTCGACGCCGGCCTCGAGGGCGCGGGCACGGACCTCGACTTCATCCGCGCGGCGGCGATGAAATCCGGCTTGCCCGTCGTGAAAGGCGCGGGCTTCTACACCGAGCCGTTCTATCCGAAACAAGTCGCGACGATGAGCGAGGCTGAGCTCGTGCGCGCGCTCGTGCGCCAGGCCGACGCCTATCCCGCCGGCGTGTTCGGCGAGATCGGCTCGTGGGACGAGATCACCGCCGTGGAGCGCAAGGTGTTCCGCGCGGTTGGCAAGGCGCATGTCGCCACCAATCTGCCGATCTTCACGCACACCGGTATCCCCGGGAAGTCCGCGCTCGAGCAACTCGACATCCTCGAGGACGCGGGCGTCGATCCGAGGCGCGTTTGCATCGGCCATCTCGGCAACTTGAACGACCCGAACGTCTACGTGCACAAAACGATTTGCCGAGGCGGCGGGTTCGTCGGCTTCGATCGGCAGGGCGGCAATGGCGACGCCAATGTCGTGCCGCTCGTCATCGCTTTGCTCGACGCCGGTTTCGCCGACCACGTATTGATCTCGGGCGACGCGTCACGCGGCTACGCGAGGCCGGTCACCTCGTTCCTGCCGAAGCTGAAAGCGGCCGGCGCCGACGAAGCGACGCTCATGCGAATCATGGCCGACAATTCGCGACGGTTTCTTGCGTTCGCTCCGAAGCGGCCGCGCAAGGGGTGAGCGCGCGGCCGGCCCCGCACAGAATTCGAGCGACGAAATTCGGCGGATCGCGCGGCCCGCGCCGGCTAGAGTCTCGTCATGAACACGATCGCCGAGCGCGTCGCCGCGTATGACTGGTTGGCAGCGGAGGCCGCTCTCGACGAGCACGGTTGGGCGCCGCTCGCCGAGGTGCTGACGGCAGGCGAGTGCGACGCCCTCGCGTCGCTGTATTCGCACGACGAGCATTTTCGAAGTCGCGTCGTGATGGCGCGGCACGGCTTCGGCCGCGGCGAGTACAAGTACTTCAGCTATCCGCTGCCGGCGCTCGTCGCCGAGCTGCGCGCGTCGCTGTACGCGCGGCTCGTGGCCATCGCGAATCGCTGGAACGAGCTCTTGAAGTTGGACGCGCGCTTTCCGGACGATCACGCGGGTTTCATCGAACGCTGCCATCGCGCGGGTCAGCAACGGCCAACGCCGCTGCTGTTGCAGTACGGACCCGAGGACTACAACTGCCTCCACCAAGATCTCTACGGCGAGCACGTGTTCCCGCTGCAAGCGGTATTCCTACTATCCGCGCCGAGCCACGACTTCAGCGGCGGCGAATTCGTGCTCACCGAGCAGCGGCCGCGCATGCAGTCGCGCGCCGAAGTAGTGCCGCTCGCGAAAGGCGACGGTGCGGTCTTCGCCGTCAACCAGCGGCCGAAGCGCGGCGCACGCGGGCTCTACCGCGTGACTATGCGGCACGGCGCGAGCCCCGTGCGCTCCGGCCGGCGGTACACGGCCGGTGTGATCTTTCACGACGCGCGTTGAGGCCCAAATTTTGCACGATCGCGAGGGGCGCGACGCCATTCGGTGTTCCCTGTCTCGGGCTCAACGGCGGCCCGGCGTTCAAGCACAACGAGGCATTCTCCTTTCAGGTCGCCACCGACAATCAGGAAGAGACGAACCGCTATTGGAACGCGATCGTCGGCAATGGCGGGAAGGAGAGTGCGTGCGGCTGGTGCAAGGACCGTTGGGGCCTCTCGTGGCAGATCACGCCGCGCGTGTAAACCGAGGCGCTTGCAGCCGGCGGCGATGTGGCAAAGCGCGCGTTCGAGGCGATGATGCCGATGAAGAAGATCGACGTCGCCACCATCGAGGCGGCGCGGCGGAGCTAGCCTTCCGCGAGCCACGCCTGCCAGCGCGGATCCTCGTGCAGCGTTGTCACGAACGGCGAGTGGCGCAGCTCGACCTTCCACGCCACCGTCGCGGGCGCACGTGGATGGGCACGTTGAACCTGATTGACCGCTTTCGCCAGCCATTCGAAAGCCTCGTCGGTCTGTCCGAGGTATGCGTACACTTCGATGACTTTGCGGCTTGCCCACTCGTCGTGGCTGCCCGCCTCGCGCAAGCGCGCGAGCGCGGCGTCCGCATCCGCCGTGCGACCGAGCGCGTGATAGATCAGAGCCAGCAAATAGTCCCGCTCCTTTCCCGTTTCGAGCCACGACTCGACGAGGGCTAAGGCGCTATCGGAGCGCTGCCGCGCAACGGCAGACTCTCCCAGAGCGACGGCGAGCTCGCGGGTCAACTCGTTGGCAGCCGGCGCCGATGCCCCGGCGAGCTCTAGGGCCGCGCGCCACTCGGCTTCCGCGGATTCGAACCTACCGGCATAGAACAGGTACGCGCCGAGGTTTAGGTGACCCACAAGAGACAGCGGATCGAGAGCCACGGCCCGACTTTGGAGGTCGATGCTCTCCGTGAGGTCCTGTTCCTTCGCGGCGTTCCTGGCGCGCACGCTCAGCACCAACGGATCTTCGGGCGCGAGGGCCGCTGCGATGCGGATTTCCTCTTCGTAGCGGGTCTCATCCCCGGTCAGCCAAAAGTAATCGCTGCGTCTGATGTGCGCCTCCGCGAGCCGCGGATCGAGTCGCAGTGCCTCATCAGCGGAATCGCGCACTGCTTCGAGCAGAGGCGGTGGCGGGACCAGGCTGCTCTCGACGGCCTGGATGAGGTAGACACCGGCGAGCCCGGCCCAGGCTTTCGCAAACGATGGGTCGATCTCGAGTGCTTCCCGGTAAGCGTCTTTGGCGCTTTCCAGGTCCCCGGGTTGACGGCGGTTGAAAAGAAACCGGCCGAGCAAGTAACGCTCGTATGTGCGACCGTTTGCGAGTTGACGCACGTCTCCGCCGTCGAGCGTTCCACGCAGCGTCCGCGCGACCGAGCTCGCGATCTCGCGCTCCGCGGCGAAGACGTCATCGAGCTCTCGATCGTACGTGACGGACCATAGCTGCGCGCTCGTCTTTGCATCGACGAAACGCGCCGTGATGCGAACCCTGTTGCCGGCCGTGCGCAAGCTGCCCTCGAGCACGTGCGTGACGTGCAACGTCGCTGCGATCGTGGCGATGTCGGTGTTCCGACCTTTGAACGCGAACGACGAGCTGCGAGCAATGACCGTCACCGCTGGGACATCGGCCAACAGATCGAGGATCTCTTCGGCAACGCCGTCGGCAAGATACTCGTAGTCCTGCGCCTCACTCATATCGACGAAAGGCAGCACGGCGATCGCCGGTGTTGGCGCTTGCCGCGTTTCCGCGGCGGGCTGCGGCGCATCGTCGCCTTGCGTTGCGACGCTGCCCAACCAGATTGCGGTGCTTGCAACCACGGCGAACGCCGCCGCCAAGATCCACGGCCGGATGGAAGCAGCGCGCGCGCGTTGCGCAGCGACTGTTTCTTGGAGCGCAGGCGGGTCCTCGTTGATGACGGGCGCGTCGAAAATATAGCCGCGTCGCGGCACGGTCTTGATCAACTGCTGTGTTCGGTCCTCGATCGCGCGGCGAATCTCGATCAAGCACTTCGCGACCGAACCTTCGGTGACGACTACGCGCCCCCAAACGGCGTCAAGCAGCTCTTGTTTAGTCACTAGCCGCCCGTGCCGTTCGACGAGCACACGCAGCACTTCGAACGACTTCGGTCGGAGCTCGACATCGACCCCCCGACGAAGCAACGCGCCACGGTCGAGATCGAGGGTGAACTCGCCGAAGGAATAGCAGCGAGGACTGACGCTCGGCGCCGTCGCGACCATACCCGCGTTTTCCGTGGAACTTTCCCGATTCTATACCGGTTTCTTCGCGGCTTCTTCGTTACGCGGATCGGGCGCCGAGCGCCAATACGCACTCCCCATCACCGTCAACGCGAGGTGGTCATGAGCCACGTAACAGCACGTCGCCAGGTATTCGCATGCGCGGGTCTCGCCATGAGCCTGGCCGGCTGCAGCGCCCAATCGACGTCGTCTGCCGACCCTCCCCTGATCTACTACCACGTCGGTGACGTGTGGAAGACACCCAAGCGAAGCGTTCACCTGTATGAGTGCCGGAATGGATCCATGGTGTGTACCGGGCCGGCGAGCTACCTCGATGTCACCCTGGAGTGCCGCTGCGAGTGACGGCGTTACCTGGGTTGCGCTGGCGGTTCGGCTCCAGGCTCGACCACTAGGATCGCGCCGGGTGACGCGAACGCCGACGCCTCGACGAGCACGAAGATCTTCCCGTCCGGCGCTTGGACGACATCGCGCATCCGTGTGCCGATCTCGGTCAACATGCGCTCCTCGTGAACGAGCGCGCCGTTGTCGCCCAAGACCGCGCGGACGAGACCGGGCCCGAGCGCGCGATTCGACATCGTGGCGATGAGCAGGTTGCCTTGCCACGCAGGGAAAACGCTACCGCGGTAGACAATGAGATTGCCGGGGTTGCCGCCGCGCGGCCACCAAATCACGGGATCGACGTACCCTGCGACGCCGCCCGTGCCGAGCTTCTTCGGCTCGTTGTTGTAGTGATTCCCGTGCGTGATCAACAGCCAGCCGTAGTTCTTGCCGGCCTCGATGCGATTGAGCTCGTCGCCGCCCGCCGGACCGAACTCCGTCGACCAAAGCACGTCGGTCGCGGGATCGAAGCGCAGCCCCGTCTGGTTGCGATGGCCGATCGTGTAGATTTCGGGCAGATGGCCCTTCTTGCCGACGAACGGATTGTCCTTGGGAATGGAGCCGTCATCGTTCACCCGCAGGATCTTGCCGATGTGGGATTGCGGATCCTGGGATTTCTCGCCCCAGTTGCGGTCGCCGGACGTGATGTATAGCCGGTTCTGCTTGTCGAACTCGAGGCGCGCACCGAAGCTGCCCGACGACGGTCCCTGGCCGCAGCAGCGGTTGTTCTGCTGGCTCATGGCGGTGCTGTACCAGTCCTTCGCCACGAAGATGTCTTTGACGTCGGCGAGTGCCGCGCCGCCGTCCCACCGTGCGCGCGCGACGGCTAGTGTCAGCGCGTCGCGGTCCGCTGGTTGCGGTTTTGGATACGCAAAGTAGATCAGCCGGTTTTGAGCGAAGTTCGGATGCAGCGCGATCCCGAACAGTCCGCTGATGCCCGTGGCGACGAGGTCCGGCAGCCCTTGGATCGGATTCGGATCGAGCTTGCCGTCGCGAATCACGCGCAGCCGTCCCGGCCGTTCGGTCACGAGCATGCCGCCGTCGGGGAGGAACACGAGGCCCCATGGCGACTCCAGATCCTTGGTGAGCACGGACACGTGGACCATGCCGGTCTCGGTCTGCAGATCCCACGGTCCGTCGCCGAGTGCCGGCGGCGGCCGGCCTTGTTGAGAGTGCGCGGGCGCCAACGCGCCGATGCTCATGAGCGCTGCAGCGACGATGCCGATCGAGCGGAGTGAGGGATTCACTTTGGGTTTTCTCCTTATTGATTCGGCTTCAGCGTTTGACCGGCTTGCCGTAGACCTCGATGCGCGCCACGTTCGCATATCCGCCGGGTCCGTGCCCGCTGCCGGGGACGAGGTCGGCGAAGCCGACCTCGTCGACCTTGCGGAGGTCGGGGCTCGCAACCCAGTCGCCGACCGTCACCACGCGATCGATGTCGAGCTTCATCCACCGCATGCCCGCGATCGAAACGTCGTCGACGTTGAAGTCCACGGACGGTCCCGTCGCGTGATCGCCGATGAGCCAAGTGCCGTCGGCGAGCTTGACGATCGGCCGTACCTGATGGAATCCCGACGTGCGCACGGTCCAGCGGATCTTGGCGAGCGGGTCGCTCAAATCGACGAAGTTGTCGCGATCGCGCAGCGACGCGGCGCTCGGCGACGTGGTCGTACCCGTCCACAGATTCATCGGATAGAGGTCTGATTGGCCCCTCACCGCGACGAGCTGGATCTCCTTGCCGGAAGCTCCGTGCAGCGAAAGCGTAAGGCGCGGGCTCGCGACGCCTCCCTGAGACGCGGGCCACGCGCCGTGATCGTCGGTGGGAGTCTTCAGCGGCTGCCAGCCTTCGCTGAAGAACAGCGGCGGCCGCGAAGGCGCGGACGGTGCCGCAGCTTGCGACTGCGCAAACACATTGCCGGCTGCACCCAAAGCGATGATCGCCGTACAGATGGCGAGCCTACGGATCATGATGTTTCCCCCCCCCTTCTTCAGGTGCGCGGCGCATTATAGCGAAGGAGCCCAGGCTTACTGCCGGAGCGCGAGGTCGGAACGGCTACCGCGTCAAACCGGCTCGTAGAGCACACTCGCAAACTCGACTCGCCCGTCGATCGCGCCGGTCAACAGCAGCAAGAACGCGCCGGCTTTCTGGCCTGGCACATTGCGCGTCGCGAAGCCGGTCATCTTCGCGCCTTCGTATCGCGACGCAAGAACCGTACAATTCGAGAACAGTACGTCAAAGCGGTACAGATTGAAGTCGGGGTGGATGATCGAGACCGTGCCGTTCAGCGTGCAGCGCGGGCCGTTGCTGTACATGCCGAACAGCGTGCCGTCGCCGTTGATGTTCAGCGTATTCGTAGCGTTGTTGATCGAGAGCGTGTAGTTGCCCGCGAGCTCGGCGAGCGAAGAATCCGTATCGTAGCGCGCGTCGTACATGAAGCTCAGCGACGCCGTCGTCGAAGCACCGGCGGTGTCGACGCACACGGTCGTGAGCTGCAGCGAAGCGCGCGTGCTTACCGTGCCGGAAACAGTGCAGTCGAGCTCGGTGCCCGCGGATCCGGGCGCCGACCCAATCGCGCGAGTCTCGAAGCTACCCTCGACGCGACTGCCGCTGACGGTGACCGCGCCGTGACCGAAGCCCGGGCCGTACGAGCTGGTTGGTGGCGTGGTCACCTTGAGCTCGCCGGTCTCGGCGATCATCAGCGTCGTCGCGCTTGAACCGCCTCCGACCGCGAACCACAGCCCTCCTGCGGACTGCTGTGTCGGCGCCCGTGGGTTCGCAGGAGCGCCGCCGCCTCCGCCGCCACCGCAACCGGCGCACGACGCCATGAGAACAACGGTCAGCCACCGCGCGGCCATTGTGTTCGCTCCCCAGCGCGAACTGCCTTGGAGACGATACCACGCTCGACAGCGATCCGTTCCGTTCTAGTTGCCGGGGCCGCCGCGCGGCGCGGGGACCGGAGGCGGCAGAACGTAGGCATCCTTGAGCTTCTTGCGGTACTCGGGATACATCGTCTCGGGGCCGCCGAGCACCGCCTCGAGAGGAATGTTGTACTTCTGCGTGACCTCGTTCAGCGCCGGATGCTTGCCGGGCAGATAGGAAGGCGCGAGCGTCGGGTCTTCGTGCAGGCGCGCGAGCTCCTCGATCGGCTCGCACGCCGTCGCGGGGAAGCCGTTCGGATTCGTCGTCAGCCGGAAGACCTCGGTCAGCACGTACGGCGTCGCGAGATACACGGAGTCTTCGAGGATGCCGGTCACGGTCAGCGTGTCGCCGTGCCGATTGAACCGCATCGTGAGCGTCGCGCGGTCGCTGCTGAATCCACGGTGACGCTTGATGTCGCCGAGCTTGAAGTGCGTCGTGAACGTCGTCAGCGTGTCGCCTTCCCATGTTCCCGTCGTGAAGCCGCCGTGCGAATGCGGCGCGTACTGCGACGGGTGCGGCCGCCCATCCATCCAGATCACCGTGGCGTCACGATCGCCCCACGGCGCGATCTTCCATGCGAGCAGCTTCTTTGTGACCGGGTCTTGCTCGAGCGAGATCTGCAGCGGAAACGGTCCCGTCAGAGCGTAGAACGGCGGATACATCTGACATTGACGCTCCGTCGCCGAGAGCGCCGCGATGTCGTAGGAGAGCGCCTTCGCGCGGCCGTCCGCGTTCAGCGGCATTCCCATGAGATCGACGGGCTCGACCGCATAGACGTTGTCCGATTGGCCGCTGCGAGCCCACGTGCCCGTGAGATCGACCTGGCCGAGCGCGGAAGCGGCCGGAAGCGCGACGAAGGCCATCAGAGCGGCGATTCTCATGACACTACCATTGCGACGAGCACGGCGTCGGGTCCCACTTCGCGCCGTTCGGCTCCTTCTTGAAGACAGGGGCGACGAGCCTCGGGGTGCGCAAGTATTGCGGATCTTCGACGACGGTCGTGACCGTCAAGAGCTCCTCGCCGTTCGGCCGCTTGTATAGATCGAAGTATTCGGTCAGCACGGCGTTCTCGCTGTAGGGCACGCCGTTCTTGCGCAAGTAGCCGGCACGCAGGTTCGTCGTGACGACGCGCAGCGATCCGCCGGTTGGGACGACGCCCGGCGCGTCGGCGGTTCGCTCCGTCGGCCGCAAGACGAGCGGCACGTTCGGCCGCGGTGTCTGCCACTGCGCGACGGAGACGCCTTGCCAGGTCCGCGGCGTTTCGGCGGGCGCTTTTTCGTCGCCGAAGCGCAAGAGCCGCGTCTGCGTGCCGGCGTCGGTCTCGACCTTCAGCGTGTGGTCGTCAGCCCAAGTGATGTGCAGCCGTCCCGGCACGTACAGCGACGAAGGCGCGCCGTAGGATCGGCACTGCTCCCCCGCGGCTTCGTCCTTCGCCGGATCCCAGGTATCCGCCATCGTCCTGCCTTCGGGCGTCAGCGGGATGCCTTCGTAGTCGCCTTTGCGCGGAGTGACCATGCGCCAACGCCAATCCTGAGTGACGACTGACACCCAGTAGCCGGTGAGATCGATCGGGGCCGCCGCTCGCGGCACGGGCGGCGGAGGCGGAGGTCCGCCGCCGCCGGGTCGTTGCGCGTCGACGCCTGCGCAGAGACAGAGCGCGAGCAGACCGGCAGCCGCGACCGTGACTCGCGCGCGGCTCACGGGTTGCCCTTCTTCGCGGCAAGCTCTTTGTAGACGGCCGCGACGAACATCTCGGTCGTCCACGGGCCTGAATCCGTCCCGTACTGGCTGCGATAGCCGAGCGTCGGATTCGCTGCTTGCACCTGTGCGAGCGTCATGCCTTGATCGATCAAGTCCTGCACGCGATCGCGCACGATCGTGATCGCGTCGCGGTACTCGAGCAGATCGAGCTTGTCGTAGACGTGGCCGTGGCCCGGCACGAGGAACGTGCGGTCCGGATACCAGAGCAGCGGCACGTTGTGGATGCTCAAGTCCATCAGGCGATTCAGCGCGTCGAGCTCGCCTTGCAGCGTGCCGCCGCGCTCGACGTCGATGAACGGAAAGCGCGTCGTGTCGATGACGTCGCCGGTCGCGATCACGTCTCCGCGGCGAAAGAACACGATGACGTTGCCGTCCGTATGGGCGCCGGGTACGTGGATGATCTGAATGCCTTCGCCGTTCAGGTACATCGAGTACATTCGATAGAAGAACGTCTTCGTCGGCCAGAGTGTCGAGGGGATTGGCGGCTCCGCCGAAGACATCCGCGTGAGCACGTTCTCGTGCGCGAATATGCTCGCGTGACCGAAGTTCGAGAGGACGTCGTCGCCCAACCCGGCCCCGGCCGCGACGGCGCCGGGCAGGATGCTCAAGCCCGCCTTCGAGAGCGCGTCGTTACCGCCGACGTGGTCGGCGTCCATGCTCGTGTTGATGATGTAGCGAATCGGCAGCGGTGTGATTTCGCGGATCGCGGCCAGCACTTCGTCTGCCCGTGCCGCGGAGCCGGAGTCGACGAGGATGACTCCCTCCGGTCCGATCTGCACGACGACGTTGCCGCCGGCGCCGCCGATCAAGTAGAAGTTCTCCCGCAGCTGCACGACCTCGATTTTGCTCGCGGGCGCCCGCTGCGCGGACGCGCCGGCCGTCCACGCGCCGAGCGCGAGGAGCATGGCGATCGAGAGCAACGGTGCCGGCGGCCTTTGTCGGAGCAGTCGCTTCATTATTGGCCTTGGGTTCCGGCGGACATTCTGGTTTCCGCGTCTCGCCGCCGTCAAGCAATCGATGTCAGTGTTGCAGCGTGCGGCGCTAGCGCTTGAGCTCGCTTCCTTTTTTAGCAGTCGTTCGCTCGCGATAAACGTAGATCTCGGCCGCGACGTCGCCGAGCTGATGATCGATCAGCGGCTTGACCTCGTCCCAATCGAGGCCGCCGAGCCGCGGCAACGCGACGCTCGCGATGTGCTCGTCGA